>Ga0137463_1000266_pt1 | contig 19718 bp, 12 predicted proteins | sample EasRivERMGT800_2_FD_102333 | JGI IMG/M metagenome (GOLD analysis project Ga0137463, IMG submission 102333) | Soil microbial communities from meander-bound floodplain in the East River, Colorado, USA - East River MetaG ERMGT800_2 | ecosystem: Environmental > Terrestrial > Soil > Floodplain ...
GACATCCCCCAGATGCTTTTTCGCCAGCTTGTCTGCCGCCGCCACGACCTGTGTATAGAGTTTGTCGCCAGCCAGCACCGCCTGCCCCGGCTGCGCCAGCCGGCTCTGCTTCAGCCACTTGAAGGCGATGACGCTGTCATCGTGGGAGAACTTCTTGAGATCACTGGCGATCGCAGCCTCCCAGGCCGGGGCGCCGCCCAGTTCCAATCCATGCGCCACGACCCCCAGCGTGAAGGTCCTGAAATGAGCGGTGTTGACCGAACCGGCCCCTTCCTCGACGGCGCCGTCGCCGGCGGCAACCACCACGATGTAAGGGCGGGCTGCGTCCGGAGGCAGTCCTGTGCCGGCGATCAGTTGGACGGTGTGACTGCCGACTGTCAGGTCGGCGGAATCGATGTTGGGGTCGATCGTTTGAAACCCGAGGCTTTGCGAACCGGCATCCTTCACCGGTTGATCCGAGCGGTAGACGTCGAACCGCAGCGGCTGGCCGACGCTGGCCGTCGAAATCGTGTACGACACCGTCACGCTGTGCGCATCGAGCGTCGTGGCTTCGGTCAGCTTCAGCGTCGGCAGAGCCGATGCAGCCGCATGGATCGGAGAGGCCGAGAGCAGGACCCGTTCTTCGGCCGCTTCGATCGGTATCTGCCATCTGGCGTGCGATCGACGGCGCAGCTTTGATCGGGAACGTGTGCCAAAAGACAGATCCTGGAAACGTGCCAGCACCGAATGCAGAATCTCCCTCAGCGAGTCGGCAGCCGGCCAGTCACGAAATCGATACTTCAAGAAATCCACCACCCGCCTGTTTCCTAATAAACTGCTGCCGACGCGAAACGATCACGTCGTGCACCGGCGCTCGCCAAAAATCCGTCCTGGTCCAGCGTAGCACGTGGCCGAGGCTGACGAAAGACGCCAGCACGTTTCCTGGGCAGCCAGACGCGTGAACGTAACCCGTGTGTGCCCAACCAGCCGGCTCACGCCGGCCGCTCGCCGGGTCGATGACGCAAGTGGTGCTCAATTCAATACGACGCTGGCGAGCGGGGGGTGTGACCCCCCCCTGGTGTCGTCGCGCGTCGACTGACGTCCCTGAACAAGGGACGCATTGGCTGGCCGCGACGCCGGCTGTTGGTATTATGGTTGGGATCCCAATTCGGCCAGAAACAGTCCTCGAACACCTGCAGGAGATCGCCAGATGACGGCCACGCAGAATCGTCGCGAGTTTCTCAAGAATTCCGCCGCGATCGGCGTCGGCGCCTGGATCGCCGACCCCAGTCTGGCCCTCGCGCAGCGCTCCGCCAACGAGCAGATCAACATCGCCTGCATCGGCGTGGGGGGCAAAGGTTCGAGCGACACCGACCATGCGGGGAATCACGGCAATCTCGTGGCGCTGTGTGACATCGACGACAACAACCTGGGAGCCAAGTCGCAGAAGTTTCCCAAGGCGCGCAAATTCAATGATTTCCGCCGCATGTTCGACGATCTGGAGCGTGAGATCGACGCGGTGACGGTGAGCACGCCCGATCACACGCACGCGGTTGCATCACTGCAGGCGATCAAGCTCAAGAAACACGTCTATACCCAGAAGCCGCTGACGTTCAGCGTCTCTGAAGCCCGCGCCCTGCGGGAGGCGGCTGCCAAGTATGGTGTCTGTACCCAGATGGGAAATCAGGGAACGGCGATCGATGGCTTTCGGACTTCGATCGAAGTGCTGCGGTCCGGTGCGATCGGCGCCATCCGGGAAGTACACGTCTGGACCGACCGCTGCGGCAAGTACTGGAAGCAGGCGCCCGACATCGTCGCGCGGCCGTCCGATCAGCCCTCCGTCCCGCCGCACGTGCATTGGGACTTGTTCCTGGGCCCGGCGCCCGAGCGGCCGTATCACCCGGCGTATCATCCGTTCGCCTGGCGCGGCTGGCGGGACTTCGGGACGGGTGCCTTGGGAGATATGGCCTGTCACCTCTCGAACATGCCGTTCATGGCGCTCAAGCTGCAGTACCCGACCAGCATTTCGGCCGAGAACTCGGAAGTGAACGCCGAGACGTTTCAACAGTGGGCGACGATCACATTCGAGTTTCCGGCTCGCGAAAGCATGCCGCCGGTCAAATTTGTGTGGTGGGAGGGGATCCGCAACGGGCAGCGCAACCTGCCGGCCGTCGAATTGTTCCACGGAGCCCCGCGGCCTGACAACGGGTTCCTCTGTATTGGCGACAAGGGAACGCTGTGGTCCTCGCATGCGCAGGGAGGTGAATACAAGCTGCTGCCGTCGAAGGATTTTGAGGGCTACAAAGAGCCCGACAAGTATCTGGCGCGAAACGGAGCAGGCGACGCCGACGATAATCAAAAGAAAGAGTGGATCGCCGCCTGCAAGGCGGGCAAGCCGGCGCTGGCGCTGGCGAACTTCGGCTACGCGGGCCTGCTCACCGAGGCGATGCTGCTGGGGAACGTGGCGATCCTGGCCGGTAAGAAGATCGAATGGGACGGCCCGAATATGAAGGTCACCAACGTCCCCGAGGCCCAGAAGTTTTTGCAGCGCGAGTACCGCAAAGGCTGGACGCTCTAACACGTCCCATTTCTCCCACTGGCATTGGCGACAACGTGCGATCGGCTTCGTCGAGGGTTGTTTCCGGCATCGTGACGGGCGTGCTGCTGGCTTGCATGCCAGTCGGCAACTGTCGTGCTGAACCGGCGGTGGCAGTCCAGGAAGCGGCCCGCCCGGTGCAACTTTCCCGACTTGCCTATTCGACCGACGGATCCCTGTTGATCGCCGGGGGAGAGGCCGTCCGGATTTTCCGAGTGGATGACGGGACTCTCGTACGGCGCCTGCCGGCAGCGCCGTTCACGCGGGCGCTGGCCGTGCTGCCGGGGCGGGAGTATCTGTTTGCCGAGTCGGGAGACAATGGTGTCATTCGATTGCGGCGGATTTCGGAAAAGGATCCGATTCACGAGTTGAAAGGTCACACGGGGCACGTGCGCTGCATCGCCGCTTCGCCCGACGGCAAGCTGCTGGCCAGCACCGGAGGAAAGCTCGACGATGGAACCCTGGTTCACGGGGAAGTCCGTCTGTGGGACGTCTCCACCGGCGCGCTCGTCCGCGACTTGAAATTCAAGGACATCGACGTCGGGTGCGTGGCCTTCTCCCGCGACGGCAAGTCGATCGCACTCGTCAACAATTCCAGAAACCGCGGCATTCCCTCGACCGTCGACGTTTACGACCTGGTGGACTGGAAACGGGTGCGATCGGTTTCGTTCGGCCCCGGCTTTGCGAGGTCGGTCTTCTTCGCCGGCACGAATCAGGAGCTGACCGTGGTCGGCGGGGACTGCGTTCCGGTCGATGGTGGTTGCCGGCCCACTGGCAAAGTCTGGCTGGCGCTGCCGGGCTCCGACCTCGCCGGCGCGATCGAGCAGGATCGGGAATACAGTTACTTCGTGGGGTGCCTCACGCCGGCAGGAAACCGGCTGGCTCTGGCCACGTCGACCGTGACCGCCACATTCAGTAAGAAAGGGAAAGTGGACGGTGCGCGAATGGCTCCCCTGGTGCAGTTGCGCGATGCGACGACGGGAGAGAGTCTCTGGTCGGTCATGACGGAAGGGGCCGGCGACCCGGAAGGAATCGCCATTTCCCCCGACGGCAAACTGATCGCGATCGCACTTGACCAGACGATCCACATTCTGGACTCCGCGACCGGCGAAATCCTCCGCGAGATCGCGGTCAAGGAATAATCCACCGGAACGAGTGCGTTCTTTCTTCGTCCCGGTCCCCGGTCCCTATTCCCCGGTCCCCTCCCCCCCATTTCCCTTCCGCCTTCATCCTTCCGAATTCCGCCTTTTGATTTCTTGCCCACGGCAGGAACGGATGGTACGATTCAGTTGAAGAGTCCTCGTGGCTCGACATGCCTCTGCCATGTTCGTCACGGGCCTGAAATTGTTGACCCTATAAAAACCTGCAGGGGACCGATCTTTCGTTCTCGGCCGCGTGTATATCCGTCGCCCGCTTCGGCGTGCCATCGGCTCACACAACCCGGGCGAAGGTCCCCACTTTGCATTGCGGGTTCAAACAATTAGGCTCGAACGGCATTACGGTGGAGGTTTTTTTGCGCCGTGTGACTTGTCACTCCGGACCGGTCGGCGGGAGAACGTCGACGCCATGCACGGCGTAGAAGCGCTGGTCGAAGCCCCCCATCGCGTTCTCCGTGGGGCTCTCTTCGAAGCTGAAGACGAGGACATCCTTGTGCCGGGCCGAGACTGGCAGGTTCGTGAACCGGGCAAACGCCGCGTGCCAACGGGGGCCGTTGTCCGTCGCACGGACCTCAATCAGCATCAGCAATTCGGGGTCCCAGTCCTCGAAGCCGACGAAGATGGCACCGTCGCGCTCGGCGCTCGGCTTCTCGAAGCGGTAGACCGGCTGTGGCCGGAACTGCAACTGACGCTCAATGGTTCCACGGATCGTCGTTGCGGAAAAACCGCGGGCCAGGCTCCGCATCTGCGCCAGGCGCAGTGCCGGGGTCGCCGCCGGCGCCGGAGCTTCCGGAATCTCGAACGGATCGATCCCCGCCTCTTTCGGGGCCCAGAAGACTTTTTCCTTGCGGGTTGCCGTCAGCGGTTCGAGCGAGAGAGAATGCATCTCGTGGATGACGTAGCGCTGATCATTCGGCTGCCGCGACCAGATCGCGCCCAGGATTTCGGGGCGCCCGTCGCGCGTCCAGACGAAGATCGCCCCATGCCCGCGCCCCCCGCCGCCGGGATTGGCATACCTGAGGACCGGTTCGGGATGAAACTCGAGCCTGGTGGCCGGGTTCTTTCCCTGCTCCATCACGTATTCAGCCGCGATTCTCCGGTAATAATTCTGCCAGCGCTCGAAGAGCGCCTTGTCGGGCGATTCCTCCTGTTTCGTCGACTCTGCCTGACCCAGCAGCAGAGTGATTGCAATCAGAATGGCACGCATGACGAACCTCAACAGTACAGAACCACCAGGAGATCATCCCCCGCGTCACAATAAGACATTCTGACTTAGCAAGTCAACCCTGCGTTTTCTCGCGCAGCGTATTCTACGAGCCGGCTCACGCCGGCCGTTCGCCTGGTCGATGGCGCGTTTGGCGCTCAGTGCAAATGCGTTGGGCGAGCGAGGAGTGTTAACTCCCCGGTTTCGTTGCAATTCGACTGACCTCAATGCCCAGCGTGAACCGGAAACGCAAACGGACGACGCGGGGTTCGCGGAACTCGTGAGCGATCCGCCTTACGCCCGTTTCCAATCGTAAGCCTTCTGCTTTCGGAAGCCGGTGAGCTGGATCGTGCCGTCGCGGGCGATCTCCATGATCGAGTAGGCGTTGTTCTCGGCGCCGGAACCTTCGACCATCGCCACCAGCGTGCAGTAGTGGATGCCGGCGATGTCTTTGAGATCGTTCTGGTGGCTGTGCCCCTGAAAGACCGCCAGCACCTTACCTGATTCCTCGAAGAGCCTTCGCACTTCGGGGCAGTTCTTGACGCCGTAGTCGTTGCTCACATCCAGCCGCTGGTGGGCGAAGACAATCGTCTTTTTAGTGCTGGATTTCAGGTCGGCCTCCAGCCACTCCAATTCGGCTGGCGGGATTTTGGCATCGTTCCACTTCGAGTTTTTCCTGCCGTACGGCTCGCCGTCGCTGCGGAAACAGGCGTCGAGCACGACGAAATGGAAATTGCCACGGTCGAACGAATAATACGACTCCTTCTGCTCCACCCCTGCCAGGAATTCGGCCTTCGTGAGCATGTCCACGCAGTGGTTGCCGAGGACGTAGTGGCGGTCCTTTGAGGCTGCCTTGAATTCGCGGTTGATCGCCTGGAGATACCGTTGTTCGGTCTCCACGGCGTCGGCAGCGTCGATCAGATCGCCCAGCTCGACGACGAACGTCGGTTTGTGCTTCTCGAACTGAGTGCCCGCCTCGGCCAGCTTGCCGAGAGTCTCCCGGTAGTGGCGAGATCCGGCGGGGGGCTTGTCGGCATAGTGGAGATCGGTGATGAGGCCGACCCGCAGCCGCGCCCGGTCATTATCATCGTCGTCGTCGGCAAACAATTCCGATGCGTCTGTGGTCAGAGCCGCAGCCAGGAGCAAGGTTCCGTCCTGAATGAAGGCCCGGCGGCCCAGCCGCAGGGAATTCTTGTTGCTATCTGTCATGATTGCCTCGGCTTCACAGTGATCAGGGTTTACCGAACTCGCCGGCGTCGTATTTCTTCCAGAATTCTTCGGGGGGCACACTTTCCCCACCGTGACGGCCCAAAGCCTGAACGCTTTTCATCTGGCGGATGACGTCGATCCCTTTGGTGATATTCTTCGGAGTGAACCAGACCATATTCAAGTTCATACCTGCGAGCGGCGACAGGTCGGAAACCAGTGTGCTGCTGATATTCAGGTCCGTGAGAAGCATCCCCTGGAGCGGCGACAGATCAGAGACTTGTGCCCCTTGCAGGTGCAACTGTGTCAGCGGCAATCCCTTCAGGGGTGACAGGTCGGCAATCTTGGTTTCACCAAAAGTGAGATCTGTCAGCGGCATCTCCTTGAGTGGCGACAGGTCGGTCACTTTCGATAACGTGCAATCCAGCTTTGTCAGTGGCATCCCTTTGAGCGGAGACAGGTCGAAGACGCTCAGGGCACGGATGGATAAGATACTCAGCAGCATGCCCTCCAGGGGCGACAAGTCTGATACCTGTGTGCCGTCGGTCAGCAATTCCAGCAACGGCATACCGCGCAAGGGAGCCAGATCGGCAACTGCCGTGCGACTGATATTGAGAGAAATCAATGGCATCCCCTTGAGCGGCGACAAATCGGTCACGTTATTAATGTCGAAGTCCAGGTACGTGAGCGGCATCCCTGCCAGCGGTGACAGGTCGGAAATCTGATTGGACTTGCAGATCAACCTCGTCAGCTTCATCGATTTCAGCGGCGACAGGTCAGACAGCTTTCCGGGTATTGTCGCCGGCCTGCAATCGAGAGTCTTCAACTTGACCAACGCCCGCACTGGCGAAAGATCGGTCACGTGGTCGGTGAGAAACTGTATTTCGGTCACATCGAGAAATTCGATCTTGGGCGTCAACTTGCCGTCAAACCCTGGATTGAGTTCCTGTAACTTACTGGCGACAGCGTCCACCTGCTTTTCGGCAGGCATGGGGGCCACGTCCTTCATCCACTTCTGAAAGGCGGGGTCGTCGAGCGTGGTGATCGGCCTGGTAGTTTCAGTTTTCTTGACGGAATCGACGGGAACGCCGGCGCGCGGGAGTGGCGACGCACTCGTGCCGGGTCGTTTGCGGATGTCGAATCGAAAGATGTTGTCTTCGCCGATCGCCAGGTAAGCGAGACTCCAACACCGTCCTCCTGGCGCCGCAGGCCAATTGAAGTAACCATTCGACGGGGGCGATATCACCTCCAGCTCTGCGCCGCCTTTGAACGAAACCGAGAAGTGGGCCGCCGGGTCGTTTTCTTTTGCGGGGAATTCAAATTCGTCCGCCGAGTCCAGCCGGCGGACGCGGGCTGCATCTTCCGCGAATTCCACGTCGAAATGGATGAAGTAAGTCTTGCCTTCGTTATCGTCACGGCTGGCGGCAGCCGCACTGACGCGGGCCTGCACCGTGATCCGCGCGGGCTCAAATTCGTATTTCAGCCGATAGTCGCTCGCCTGCTGAAAGGTGAGCGTGGTCCCCGACTGTTTGGCTGTCACCATTCCGGTAGACCCCATTTCCGCGGCATTACCGCCGAAGCGAGTGGACTCGATGAGCGTGGCACCGCCGACTTCCAGTTTTTGAATCAGCCCGCTGCGCGCGATTTGCACCCGATATTCAGAAGTCACGACTTCGAAGCCGCCGGCCGCGCGGTGAATTGCCACCGGCTCGACCGCCACCGGCGGTGGCTTCGCGATGGTTTTCACGACGTGCGTCTCCTGCGTCGGCCTTAAACTGATCACGAGTCCAGCCAGGAGAATCAGCCCGCCAAGAATGCCGCTGCCGATCAACAGCAGTTTTCGCCTGTCTTTGCCGAACACATTCCCGAGGGCTGCTTTGGAAACCGCCGCCTTCGGTCCGCCGATCGAGAGTTCCTTCAGAAAATCGGTGAGACCCGTGTCGCCCGGAGAGCCGAGCGACTGCGGGACTCCAGCCGATGACGCGAACGGCGTTCCGAGTTGTTCGAGATCGGCAATCACTTCGGTCATCGTCTGGTAACGGTCTTCAACCGTCTTGGCGACCATCCTGCGGAAGACTGCCTCGATCTGATCCGGCACGTCGAGGCGCGAGTCGCGGATTGACGGAATCGGCCGCTCGCGATGTGCCAGCAGCTTCTTCATCAGCGTGTCGCCTTGATACGTCGCCTGGCCGGTCAGCAGATAAAACAGGGAGCAGCCCAGGCTGTAGATGTCGGCCCTGGCATCGGCAGTCTTCGTATCCAGGGCCTGCTCGGGGGCCATGTAATCGACCGTTCCCATGATCGTGCCGGTGCTGGTCAGCTCTGCCTGAACGGGCCCATCGCCCTGCTCGATTCGAGCCAGGCCCATATCCAGGATCTTGACCGTGCCCTGTTTGTCCAGGAGCAGATTGGCGGGCTTGATGTCGCGATGGACGATGCCGATGGCATGGGCCGCTGCCAGTCCTCTGGCCGATTGCAGGATGTAATTCACCGCCTGCTCGACCGCGAGCGGGCCATTCTTCTTGACGACCGCCGAGAGATCGCTCCCTTCGACGTACTCCATAATGAGCAGGTGGATGCCGTTGGCATTGTCGGCGTCAAAGGCGGTGACGATGTTGGGGTGGTTGAGCCTGGCCGCCGCCGTCACTTCGCGCTCGAAGCGGGCCAAGACAGCCGGGCTTCTCATCGTGCCGGCCGGGAGCATTTTGACCGCCACGATACGGTGCATGCGGCGGTGCTCGGCCTTGAAGACCTGCCCCATGCCGCCGGCCCCGATCTTGTCGAGGATCAGGTAGTTCCCCAGAACCAGCGACTTCCCCCTGCCCCGCCACAGTTCTTCGGCCTGATATTTCGTCAGCTTCTTCTGGCGAACCAGTTCACGCAGAAGTTCCTCGGCATCCCGGGGAGAATTCCTGGGTGGGATGAATTCGTTGAGCGTATCGCCAGCGAAAATTCCGCTGTCATCCAGATGCTTGATGAATTGCTCGAGGGACACAGCCATTTTTGGAGGGATTACCGTGAGGCGGCGGCGGCTCTCGAGGACCGGGGGCGAAGAAGGATCGACCCATTCTCACGGAGTAGGGGATCAATTACCAGCAGGCAGGGCTAGCAGGATCGCTCCATCCGATCGTGTTCATGGCGATTTTTGGGGTGGTGGATATGATCAGGTCGAATTCCAAGTCGTTACTCCGCGAACGGGGCCTCCGACGTTCGCTTTAATTTTGAACGAATGATCCTTGGGGCGCGAAATGGGACTCTTCGACCAGCAGGAGCGTGAGGCGCGGGACGGCGCGCGGCCGCTGGCGGCGCGGATGCGGCCCAGAACGCTCGATGAGTTCGGCGGGCAGCAGCATTTTTTGGCGCCCGGGAAGCTCCTGCGGCGGATGCTCGAGGCCGATCGCCTGGGATCGGTGATTTTCTACGGGCCGCCAGGGACCGGGAAGACGTCGCTGGCTGAACTGATCGCTGGGCACACCAAATCAAAATTCCTGCGGCTCAATGCGGCGTCGGCGGGAGTCAAAGAAGTGCGCGCGGCTCTCGACGAAGCCCGGCAAGCGCTCGAGACCAGTGGCAAGCGGACCGTGCTCTTCATCGATGAACTGCATCACTTCAACAAGACTCAGCAGGATGTGCTGCTGCCTGACGTCGAAGAAGGAATCGTGACGTTGATCGGCGCGACTACGCAGAACCCGTTCTTTTCGCTCGTTTCCCCACTCGTCAGCCGCAGCCGGGTGTTTGAATTCAAGCCGCTCGAACGGGAGGAGGTCCTGGCCCTGCTCCGCCGGGCGCTGACCGATCGGGAACGGGGACTGGGGAGCCGGAAAGTTCCAGTCACCGATGAGGCGCTCGAATTCCTGGCAGAAGTTTCCGACGGCGATGCGCGGCGGGCGCTTTCGGCCCTCGAGATCGGCGCCCTGTCGCTCACTGCCGAGAGCCCCCTGCTCGACCTGGCGGTGGCGCAGGAATCGATCCAGAAGAAGGCGATTCAATACGACGCCACCGGTGATGAACATTTTGACGCGGCCAGCGCGCTGATCAAAAGTATGCGCGGCAGCGATCCCGATGCGGCAGTCTACTGGTTGGCCAGGATGCTCGAAGCGGGTGAAGAGCCCCGGTTTCTGGCGCGGCGGATCGTGATCGCCGCCGCCGAAGATGTCGGGAATGCCGATCCGACGGCGCTGATCCTGGCAAACGCGGCGGCGCAGGTCACGGAATTTGTCGGGATGCCTGAGTGCCGGATCCCGCTGACGCAGGCGGTGACGTACATCGCCCTGGCACCCAAGTCGAACGCGTCGATCAAGGCGATCGATGCGGCGATCGACGACGTCCGCACGCAGCGCGTCCTGCCGGTGCCGGTGCAATTACGCGATTCGCACTATCCCGGCGCGGCCCGGCTGGGGCACGGCCAGGGATACCAATACGCACACGATCACGAAGGAGGCTGGGTTGCAGCCGACTATCTCGGCGTCGAGCGGACCTATTACGAGCCGGTCGATCGGGGAGTGGAAGCCGAGTTGCGAAAACGCCTGGCCGATTTCAAAGCCCGTCGCCGGGCGGCAGAACATAATGCAGGTCCCGCAGGTGAATGAGCCCGGTCATTCGGCGTTCCGATTCAAGCGAAGGCCGGCGAGCGAATTCGTTTCAGTTTGAGCACGCGGATGGCGCCGAATCTTGTCGCTGCGCGACCCGCCCGCCCTGCGGGACGGACGGGCCACCCGACCCACTTGATTCGATGCTGAATCTGATGGGGCACCCTGATTAACGGATGCGCCCTGCGGTCATCGCATGCAGCGACCTTTGATCCTGCTCGGCGGAATCAAACGGCTCGTGTTGAGACTGCCGGACGACCCCGAATTGCGCCGGACGCAGGCACTCTTTGCACGGCAATCCATCACGGGCCGTCGATCCCTGAAATCCGGCCGAAATTGGTCGCCGATTGACCATCTGTGAAAATTCAGGGAAATCTGGGTAGGCTGCTTGACGAGCGCAGGCAATAACATTTTAATCTGGGCAAGAGGCGCAGCTTTTGCGTTGTGCTGCCGTGACTGAAGTCGGTTCGCATTCAGTCTAAGCCGGCAATTATGAAGCTGGTCGGCAGGGATTCGGCGCTCAACGAAGTGCGGCATTTACCATTCTCTAGCCAAGAGAGAGAGCCTGCATCATGGTCAGAAAGTGTGCGTTCGTCCTGGGAACGTTGTTGTTGACGTCGTGGGTCGTGTTCGACGGCATGGCCAGCACTGCTGACGCCTGCTCGAGCTGTGGAGGTTGTCGCCGCAACCGTTGCTGTTCGACACCCTGCTGTCCGCCGCCTCCGTGCTGTAGTCCGTGCACCACTTGCTGCACCACCTGTTACGTAGCACCGACCTGCAGTACCTGCGTCGCTGGTTACGCCGTCCCGGGTTACTACGCCTACGCCGTTCGCGGTCCGGTTTACGCTCCGGCGTATGCGCCGGCATATGCGCCGACCTACGCACCGGCCGTCGCGCCGCAGCCGTCCCGACCGACCGATGCCTACGGCGCACCGGTAGCGACGACCCGTCGAGAAGCCAAGGCGTTGCGCGTTTCGCTGCGGCGCTAACGGTAACAGGCAAATCAGAACTCGCCTTTGAGAGACAAGGCCGCTGGAGAAATCCGGCGGCCTTGTTGTTTGAATCGGGCGACTGTCGAAAGTTGTTTAACCCCGAGCCAGCGGCGACGCGCCGATCATGACAATCCCGCAAGGGCCTCGGACCACCGCTCTTCGCGGCGCTACCCGGCTCGGGGTTAAACGAACCCAGGAGAGTTGCTCCGGCAACCTTAATAGAGATCGAGTGCTTTAACCCAGCGGGTGGTGGCTTCGCGGCAGGCGGCGCGATCTGAGGGAAGTTCCAATGGGCGCCCGCGCGCGTCAAGGATCAGGCCGACTGTTCCGCCGCGGACTTCGCGTTCCAGAGACTTTCCGGGGCCGGCGCCGAGATCGAATCCGCGGGCCGGTTCGACCGACACGCGCGCCGTCTGGTCGGGACCAAAGGGAAGGAGTTTCAGGTCCCCAAACTTCATCGTGCCCGACTCATTCAGCGACTCGCTCTTGATCGAATACGAGAAACAGTCCTTCCCGGCCTTGCCGATTCCCTTCGCGGCGACGCAGGTCCCCAGATAAATCAGACAATCTTTCTCGAAGACTTCGAGCGCCGCCTGGGGGTGGACTTCGGCCAGGACTCCCAGGTGCGGCATCATGAAGATGCTGTCTTTGGCCAGCGTGGTGAATCCTTCGGGCTCGAAAGCGTCGATTAAGAGGGCGGCAGTCTGCTGCATGCGGGGCGCGTGCGAGAGGACTCCTCCCGAAGCGATCAAGAGGTCGAGCTGCATGTTGTCGACAATGCTCTGTCCACTCGCCCCCTGCTGAAACATTTCGCCGACCGTCCGTTGCTGCTGCACTCCTTTGAGCGTAGTGGCAAATTCCTTGTGCTGCACGTATGCCAGCCGCAGAGCTTCGCGCGCGACCGCCTGTTCGAAGACCAGCGCTTCCAGCGTCTGCGGAATCGTGGTGGGGCGGATCATTTTGTTCTTCACGCGGTTCCGCAGCTCGCGCTCGTCCATGTCGAAATGGACCCACCGCAGGATGCCGGGCAAAGTCGCCTCGGCACACACATTGGAAATCGAATAGCTCATCCCCAGGTTGGCGCTCACCGTACGGTTGAAGACGCCGCCGAAGACACTGAACATGTCGGTCGTGGCACCGCCGATATCGACCCCCACGACGTTGATCTTCTGCTTGGCGGCGATCGTCTGGAGGATGTTTCCGACGGCCCCCGGCGTCGGCATGATTGGCGCGTCGGCCCATTCGATCAGCTTGTCGTAACCCGGGGCGTGCGCCATCACGTGTTCGAGAAACAGGTCGTGGATTTTGTCGCGCGCGGGGCCGAGGTTCTCCCGCTCCAGGACCGGGCGGAGGTTATCGACGACCGTCAGGGCCACGCTGTCGTCAAAAGTCTTCACGACGAGCGGGGCGGCGTCTTTGTTGCCGGCGTAGATCACCGGCATCTTGTAGCCCCCGCCGAAGCGGGGCTGCGGACGGGCCGGCGCAATCCGCTCGGCGATCTGCACGACCTGGTTGACGTTGCCGCCGTCGGTCCCACCCGAGATCAACATCATGTCGGGGCGGAGTTCGCGGATCCGCTGGATCTGTTCATGCGGACGCCGTTTGTCGTTGGCCGCCAGGGTTTCCATCACGATCGCGCCGGCTCCCAGCGCAGCCCGCTTGGCACTGGCGGCGGTCATTTCCTTGACGACACCGGCAACGACCATCTGTAAACCACCACCGGCACTCGACGTCGAAATGTAGATATCGCAGCCGTCGCTGCCGCTCGCGGGACGGATGATCTGGCCCTGCTCGTCGATCAGCTTTCGCCCTGCCAGTTCTTGAAGTTCGGTAAGGGCATTGACGACGCCGATCGTGACGTCGGCGACCGGCTCTTCGACGGTGGTCGGCGCTTCGCCCCGGTAGGTCTGGTGGTAATGACCATCCTTCTTTTCGATCATGATGGCCTTGGTCGTCGTGCTGCCGCAGTCGGTGGCCACGATGACGTTGATCTTCGCCGGATCCAGTTGTTTCATCTGATACTCATCAGGGAGAAGGGAAAACGAGTTTGGAACACTAATCTTCACTGATCGACACTAATCGATTAGTGACAATTAGCGTCGATGAGTGTTCCTTATCGTTTGTCCGTTTTTTTTATCCGTGTTCATCTGTGTCCATCTGTGGCTAACTTCAATTCTTGAATTGTCGATATAGCCAGCACGAATCGCGAGAATGGTTGACCGGATGGCGATTGTGACGCGCGACATCATAACGACGGTCTCGCTGTTACACACTCGATTGCAGCACGCGCAACCAGACGGCTTTCAAATACTCGGTTTCCGGACAATCGGCGGCAACGGGATGGTCGGGTGATGCTCCCGTCCTGGCCAGGATCTGAAGACTGCGTCCGGCGGGCCGCGATGCGGCACGGTCGGCCCCTGCCCCACTCCCCGCCTGCCGGCCGGCCGTCTGCAACAGGCGCATGAATTCGGCCTCGTCGAGCAGTCCCGAGCAAGTGCATGTGAGGAGCAGCCCTCCATCGGCCACCAGTTGCAGCGCCAGCCGATTCAAATCGAGATGCGCGCGGGTTCCTTCTTCGAGTTCCCGCCGATTCCGGATCAGCTTGGGAGGATCGAGCACGACGACGTCGAATGTGCGTCCATTGGCAACCATGTCGCGCATGTAACCGAAGGCGTCGGCATGCACGAAATTGATCTTCTGCCGATTGAGGGCGGCATTTTCGCGGGCCAGAGCGATCGCCTGCTCGTCGAGGTCGACCGCCGTAACGTCGGCTGCTTTGCCAAGCACGCGGGCCTGGACGGCGAATCCGCCGGTATAACAGCACAGGTCGAGCACCGTCCGCCCTTCGCAGAACTCGGCAAGCCGTCGGCGATTGTCGCGCTGATCGCAGAAAAATCCCGTTTTGTGCCCCTCTTCAAACCGCACCCGGAATTTTGTGCCGAATTCAGTGATGATCGATTCTTCCGGAAAGCCGGGAGAGCGGATTGGATCGGCAACAAAGCCTTCCTGCCCATGCGTCTGAGCGGGAACCTGAATGAGAGTGTGCTTCGTGCCGACGAGACGCGACAGCCGCGCGAGCAATTCAACCGACCGCTGGAACATCGCCAGGCTGAAGACTTCGGCCGAGAGCACGTCGCCGTACCGATCGACGACCAGTCCCGAGAGTCCATCGGCCTCGGCATGAACCACGCGATAGGCGTCGGCCTGCGCGTCGAGCTTTAGGAAATCGCGGCGAAGTTCGACGGCCCGCCCGAGCCGCTCATCCCAGAAGTCAGCCGCTGGAGGCGCGCTGGAGAAATTCAACATCCGCACGGCGATTTCGGCTCGCGGATTGTAGAGGCCGTGGCCGAACAACTGCCCTTCCGGAGTTTCGACGGCAACCAGATCGCCGGGGCGGACGGTTGAAGGAACCTGGCCGATCAATTTGCGGAACAGGTGCGGATGCCGACGAACCGAGCGGAGCCGAACGATCGGCAGACTGCCCTCGGCGGGAATTTCCAGCGAGCGCTGACGCAACAGTTCGGCCGGAGTCTTGCCGGCCGGGGATGAAGGCGAGGCGGCGTCGCGCCGCGGCGGATGTTTTCTGGTCGGCATGGGAAAATCGTAGAAGATTCAGCGCGGAATGCAATTCGCTGCCACGATCCACTACAATGCGACCCCCAATGCCCAAATCCACTCCGTTTATCTTCTTCACCTGCCAGGTCGGCGCCGAAACCGCGCTGAAGAGCGAACTGGCGCGCGAGTACCCGCTGTGGCGGCTGGCCTTTTCGCGCCCCGGATTTCTGACGTTCAAAGTGCCGCCCGACGTCGACCTGCCTGACGACGTTGGCCAGTCGCTCGTTTTCGCCCGCACCTGTGGCTTCTGCCTGGGAAAGGTGGAGGGGACCACCGCGGCGGAGCGGGCTCAGTCGGTCTGGAGCCTGATTGGCGCGCTCCCGGTGACCGAGCTGCACGTCTGGCCGCGCGACCGGTTTACTCCCGGGTTCCGCGATTACGAGCCGGGACAGACGCCCCAATCCCGGGAAATTGAAGTTGCCATTCGGGCGGCCGGGGATGCGTGCTCGCCTCCATTTCCAGCAGCGCAAGAGAGACCTTCGTTAACACCTTCTCGCGGCAAACATTCGGCGGATGAGAAACCAGGACCGCTGGTGGCCGACGTCGTGATCGTGGAACCGGGCGAATGGTGGGTCGGCTATCATCGGGCCGGGTCGCTGGCTGCCACCTGGCCAGGCGGTTTTCTGGAGGTGGATCTGCCGGCCGAGGCGGTCTCGCGGGCCTGGCTCAAGATGCACGAAGCGGTTCTCTGGTCGGGATTCCGATTCCGCTCAGGGCAGAAGTGCGTCGAAATCGGGTCGGCCCCCGGCGGCGCATCGCAATTCCTGCTGGAGAGCGGTTTGAAAGTCATTGGCGTCGATCCGGCAGCGATGCATCCCTCGGTACTGGCCGATCCGAACTTCAAGCACATCCGCAAGCGATCCAAAGAGGTCCCGCGTCGCGAGTTCCTCGGCGTCGACTGGCTGACAGCCGACATCAATCTGCCGCCGAATTACACGCTCGATACGGTCAAGTCGATCGTGTCGCATCGCGGGGTCAAGTTCAAGGGGCTGCTCCTTACGTTGAAGCTGGTGGAATGGTCGCTGGCCGACGAGATCCCGAAATACATCGCCCGCCTGCGTGCATTAGGATTTCGCACCGTCCGGGCCCGGCAGTTGCATCACAACCGCCAGGAGATCTGCGTGGCCGCAAGCGGGTACCGCACGAAGCTGGTTTAGCGACAGGCGCGATACCGTGCGCGTGAGCATCGTCATTTGACGTCCCGATCCAGGAAAATCCGGCAAGTTGATTTGTTTCTGCTTGGGAATGCGAACGGTGTCGAATCTTGTCGCTTCGCGACCCGGCCGCCCTGCGGGACGGCCGGGCCAGCCGACTCACTGCTTCCTTAATCACTCGGCAAGTCAGCTCGGGATAGCTGCTGCTCACATCGACCTCAACTGCGCTGGCCGACGGGTTTCGGCGAGGCTCGTGGACCTGTATATTAGATGCCTATGCCCGCTGACATTTCCGATGCTGAACTTCTGGCCTACCTCGACGAAGGGCTTTCCGTGGAACGGATGGTGGTCGTCGAGAACGGACTGCGTCAATCGGCAGAGTTGCGGGCCCGGGCCGTGGCGCTGCGCGAGAAGCAGGATTCCCAGGGGCACTCGGTCGGGGAAATCTGGCGCCTCGGCCGGCTGACATGCCCCACGCGGCATCAATTGGGATCGTTCCTGCTGGGAGCGCTGCCGAAGAATCTCGAAGACTATTACCGGTTTCACCTGACAACGGTCGGTTGCCGGTTCTGCTCGGCAAACCTCGAAGACTTGAAACGGGCCGCCGATCAGGCATCGTCGGAAACGGCCACCCGCCGGCAGAAGTTTTTTCAGTCGTCGGCGGGGTATCTGCGGCAGTCGGATCGGGACAAGTGACGGTCGTCGAATCGCGACTTGTTCTCGTTCATTCAGCGCGGCAGAGCATACGAGGAGCGTGGCCCGGGCGCGTGCGCAGCACCGGCCGGGTCCCGGCGTGCCGGGACAAGATTCGACACCGTTCGGGTGCGAATGGCCGCATACGCTGCAATTTGCAGAGGGCGCTTGCAAACCGAATGTTTTCAAACTGGGAACCCGGACGGCGCCGAATCTTGTCGCTGCGCGACCCAGCCGCCCTCCGGGACGGCCGGGCCACCCAACTGATTCACGCCAGCAGGCGAGGAAGGACGTCCCCTTCTGACACCAGTCGAAACGGGCGGCCGAGGCGATCGGGAATCGTCTGGTGGGGATCGATCCCGAGCAAATGATACATCGTGCAGAGGATGTCCTTGGGGCTGACCGGATCGTCCTTCACAAACGCGCCATTTTTATCTGAGCTGCCGATCTGACGGCCGCGAGCGACGCCCGCCCCGGCGACGAGATTGCAGTACACCTCAGACCAGTGCTCGCGCCCAGCTCCGCGAGGCGTCGTCGAGAGCTTCGGGGTACGGCCATGCTCGGTAAGACACAGGACGAGCGTATCGTCGAGCATGCCGCGCTGTTCGAGATCGAGAATCAGCGTCGGTAGCGCCCGGTCGAGCCCGGGAAGCAGTTCGTCCTTCAAACGTTCGAAATGGCTGAAGTGCGTGTCCCAGGCTGAGTTGGCGGTCTGAATTTCGTCCCAGAAGACCGACACGACTGTTGCGCCTGCTTCGAGCAGTCGCCGACCTGCCAGCGTCGCCTGGCCGAACAATGTCATGCCGTAGCGCTCGCGGAGTTCGAGCGGCTCGCGCGAAATGTCGAGCGCCTCGCGGATCCGGGGGGAGCCGATCAGCGCGTACGCCATTTCCTGAAAGCGATCGAGGCTGCGGACAGCCGGCGCCGCGGCAATTTCGCGGCGGCGGTCATCGAGCTGCTCGAGGAGCGTGCGGCGCGTCTGCAATCGATCGAGCGTCACATCCTGTCGCAGCCGCGCCGAATCGGAGACGGAAAACCGCCCGTCGGCCGAGATGGCTGCATACGGTTCCTTGACCGGAACGTCGACATCGCCGCGCCAGCGTTCGATCGTCTTCGGCAATTGGCCCTCGAATTCGGTCCAGACCGGGTTGAAGCCCCGGCCGAGGAATCCGCCGTACGGACCGCCGCGCTGGAACTCTGCGCAGCGGCTGCTGAACTGAAACGGCAGGCCGACGTTTCGTGGGACCGGCGGTACAGGAGCGAGCGGATTTCGCTGCTGGGCCAGATAATCGACGACGCTGCCGAAGAATGGCCAGTGCCGGGGATCGTACGGCCCCAGTTCCATCGGAATATCAACCTTGTCGACACCGGTGAGCGTGTAGGCCGCCGAGTGAATGTTGTAGGGATGCGTCATCGAGCGGATGAACGCACAGCGGTCGGCGACGCGTGCCAGATTCGGCAGGTGCTCGCAAACCGAGATTCCTGGAACGACCGAGTCAATGGGACGGAAGATTCCCCGGATCTCCGCGGGAGCTTCGGGTTTCAGGTCCCACAACTCGTGCTGGGCGGCGGCTCCATACAGGTAGAGCAGAATGACCCGCTTCGCCTTCCCGAAACCCCGCGCGGCCTCTTCGGACCCGGCCAGCGACTGCCCACCGAGTGCTTCAACCAGCCCGCCCGACAGCATTCCGAGTCCGCCGACACGCAACAGGTCGCGGCGTGTGATGCGATCGCACAAGGTCTTTGCCGAGCCGAGGATTCGCAGCATGAAATGATTATCACCTCTCGTCGGCGACCTGGTCAAGCTGAGTGAGGACGGCGCACATTTCGGTCAGGTGGCCGATCACGAAATCGGCTTCTTTGGCATACGCGGGGCGCTCGAGCGGTGCGTAGAACACAGTGGGCATACCGGCCCGGCGACCGGCGATCAGATCAAAGTGAAAATCGCCGACGAAGATGACTTCAGAAACGTCGAACTGCCAGGCCCGGCAGATCATCAACAGGCCTTCGGGATCGGGCTTGGGGGGCGCGTCTTCGCGCGTCAGCACTTGTGAAAACGACAGCCCCAGACGATCCAGCGCGAGCGCCGTCATCGCCCGCGAGTTGCGGGTCAGGATCGCCTGCGGGATCTGCCGGCGATTAAGTTCTTCCAGCAGTTCGCGGGCGCCGGGCATCAGCGTTGCCGCGACCGCTCCGCGATACTCATGTCCGTGAAGAATCTCGCGGCAGCGCGACTTGCGTTCCCCCTCGGGGAGCGATTCGAGTGTCTCGAGAATCAACTGACCGGGTTCGAACCCCATGTCAGAGCGCATCTGATCGAAATCGAGTGCCGAATCGATCAGCGTACCGTCGAGATCGAAGATGACTCCGCGAACGGGCATGACTACTTGGCCGAGATCGCCTGGGCCAGGGGCCGCAGCACCTGATCGACGACGTACTGATTCATCAGCCGCTCGTTATGCTCGCGGAGGATCGTGAGCGTCTGCTCGAACGTCACACCGGGAGTCAGGCTGCCGTACTGGCGGACCGTGAA
>Ga0137463_1000267_pt1 | contig 19617 bp, 23 predicted proteins | sample EasRivERMGT800_2_FD_102333 | JGI IMG/M metagenome (GOLD analysis project Ga0137463, IMG submission 102333) | Soil microbial communities from meander-bound floodplain in the East River, Colorado, USA - East River MetaG ERMGT800_2 | ecosystem: Environmental > Terrestrial > Soil > Floodplain ...
CGGCGCCGCGACCCGCACCTTGAGCGCATCGCCGTGCAGTCCCGGCACGATGCCGGCGAGCGCGCTGCGCTTGGCGCCCGGCTGCGCGTGCACGGCGAGCAGCCAGCCCTGCGGCACGCGCCGTGCCCAGCCGCTCAGAACGGCCCTTCGATCATGCGTACCAGCGCGCCGATCGGGATGAGCAGGACTTGCGTGGCGATGAGCACGAACAGCGGCGAGAAATCCACGTTGCCGATCGCGGGGATGAAACGCTGGAAGAGGGCATAGAACGGGCGCGTCAGCGCGTCGAACACCGGCGCGAGCGGGGTGTGCGGGTTGAACCAGCTGAACAGCACCTGGATGATGATGACGCCGATCAGCAGGTAGAGGGAGGCCTGCAGCAGTTCGATCGCCGCCAGGCCAAAGAGCAGCCCGGCCGTCGCCCCGGGCGCGTTGCCGAAGGCGTAGCCGCGCAGCCACAGCATCAGGGTCAGCAACAGCGCCTGCAGGATCCAGGCGACGATGATGCTCGCCATATCGATGCCCGCGAGACCGGGAATCGCGCGCCGCGCCGGGACCACGATCCAGTTGGTGAGTGCGGCCACCAGTTGCCCCACCGGGTTGCGGAACGGCGCGCGCAAGAGTTGCATATAGAAGCGCAAGAGCAGCGCATACACGATCAGGCCGAAGGCGTTGACGATCAGGAGCTGCGCGATCTGCGTGAGCATGGCTTCCCCCTCACTCCTTGCCGAGTTCTTCGCCGAGTTCCCTGCCGCGCTCGTTGGCGGCGTGGATGGCGCGGATGACCGCCGCCTTCACCTCGTCCTTTGCCATGCTGGCGAGCGCCCGCTCGGTGGTCCCGCCCTTGGAGGTGACGCGCTCGCGCAGCACCGCGACCGGATCGGGGCTCGAGGCAGCGAGCTTGGCCGCGCCGGTGAAGGTGTTGAGCACGAGTTGGTGTGCGATCGGAATCGGCAGGCCCAGCTCGGCCGCGGCTTCCTCGACCGCCTCGATGAAATAGAACACGTATGCCGGGCCGCTGCCGGAGATCGCGGTCACTGCGTCCATCTGCGATTCGTCGGTGATCCACACGGTCGCCCCGACCGCGCCGAGCACGGTCTCGGCTTGCGCGCGGTCCTCGCGCGTCACGTCGCGCGAGAAGGGAAAGAGGCCCGCGACGCCCTCGCCGATCATCGAGGGGGTGTTGGGCATGGCGCGCACCAGGCGCGTGTGGCCCTTCAGCCATTTGGAGAGACTGGCTAGGCGCACGCCCGCGGCGATGCTGACGACAAGGTTATTGTTGTCGCCGATGCCGGACTTGGAGGCGGCTTCGCGCAGGTGCTGCGGCTTCACCGCGAACACCACCACGTCGCCGGAGCGCACCGCGTCCTTGGGCTTGTCGAAGCAGGTGACGCCGTATTTCTGCTCGATGCGGCGCCGCGCGCCCGCGTCGATCTCGACCACGCGCAGGTCGTGCAGCGGGAAATCCTTGCGCAGCATCCCGCCGATGAGCGCGTCGGCCATGTTGCCGGCGCCAATGAAGGTGACTCTCATAGTCGTATAGTCGTGTGCGAAGTTCGAAGTCCCGGAGTGTACCGGAGAGCGCGTATTATGCCCTCGCCCTGGCCGGCCCCGGCGTTTTTGCCGCGTCCAAAGCGCGCTTCACGCCGGGCGCTCCCCGAATATCGCGGTGCCGACGCGCACCAGCGTCGAGCCTTCCGCGATCGCCGCTTCCAGGTCCGCCGACATGCCCATCGACAGCGTATCGAGCGCGAAGCCCTCGCGATTGAGCCGGTCGCGCAGCTCGCGCAGTTGCGCGAAGCGCTGCCGCTGCAGCCCCACGTCCGGCGTCGGCTCGGGCACGGCCATCAGGCCGCGCAGCTTCAGGCGCGGGAGCGCCGCCACCTGCCGCGCGAGCGGCGCCAGCTCCCCGGGGTCCACGCCGCTCTTGCTCGATTCACCCGAGACGTTCACCTGGATGCACACCTGCAAGTCGCCTGACTCCGCGAGTCTCGCCTGCGACAGCCGCTCTGCGATTTTCGCGCGGTCCACCGAATGCACCCAGTCGAAATGCTCCGCGATGGGGCGCGTCTTGTTGCTCTGGATCGGTCCGATGTAGTGCCAAGCGAGCCCGAGCGCGTTCAGTTCGAGGATCTTGTTTACGCCTTCGTGGACGTAGTTCTCGCCGAAATCGCGCTGCTGCGCGTCGGCAGCGGTGCGCACGGCAGCGGCGGAAAACGTCTTGCTCACCGCGACCAGCGCGACCGACCCGGGCGGCCGTCCCGCCGCGCGCGCCGCGCTCTCGATGCGCTGTCTCACGGCTTGCAAGTTCGCTGTAATTGGAGACATAATCAGCGCGGGCGTTACAGGCGCGGCCGGCACGAAAAACTCCGCGCTTTCATTCGCTTGGGCCCTGAAGTTCCGGTGCCCGGCAACCAAGGGGAAATTATAGTGGATATCTCGGAACTCCTCGCCTTCGTCGTCAAGAATAAGGCCTCCGACCTGCACCTTTCGTCGGGGTTGCCGCCCATGATCCGCGTGCACGGCGACGTGCGCCGCATCAACCTGCCGTCGATGGAACACAAAGACGTTCACGGCATGATCTACGACATCATGAACGACGGGCAGAGGAAGCACTACGAGGAAAACCTCGAGTGCGACTTCTCCTTCGCGATTCCCGGCCTCGCGCGCTTCCGCGTCAACGCCTTTGTGCAGAACCGCGGCGCGGCTGCGGTGATGCGGACCATTCCCTCGAAGATCCTGTCCCTGGAGGAGCTCAAGGCGCCGAAGATCTTCGCCGAGATCGCCGACCAGCCGCGCGGAATCGTGCTCGTTACCGGCCCCACCGGTTCGGGAAAATCGACGACCCTCGCCGGCATGGTCAACCAGATCAACGAGAACGAGCAGGGCCATATCCTCACCATCGAGGACCCGATCGAGTTCGTGCACGAATCGAAGAAGTGCCTGATCAATCAGCGCGAGGTCGGACCGCACACATTGTCGTTCTCCAACGCGCTGCGCAGCGCGTTGCGCGAGGATCCGGATGTGATCCTGGTGGGCGAGATGCGCGACCTCGAAACCATACGCCTCGCGCTCACCGGCGCCGAGACGGGACACCTGGTGTTCGGCACTTTGCACACGAGCTCGGCCGCGAAAACCATCGACCGCATCGTCGATGTATTCCCGGCGGCGGAAAAGGAAATGGTGCGCGCCATGATTTCAGAGTCCCTGCGCGCGGTGATCTCGCAGACCCTGTGCAAGACCAAGGACGGCTCGGGGCGCGTCGCCGCGCACGAGGTCATGATCGGCACGCCGGCGATCCGCAACCTGATCCGCGAGAACAAGATCGCGCAGATGTACTCGGCGATCCAGACCGGGCAGGGCTACGGCATGATGACGCTCGACCAGAACCTGCAGGAGATGGTCAAGCGCAACGTCATCTCGGCGGCCGAGGCGCGCAGCAAGGCCGCCAACAAGGATAATTTCCCCGGTTAGCTTGTTAGCCCGGGCCGAAGACACAATTTCCCGGGAAACCCGGATGTCAGTCAGTTAGCGAGGTAACGATGGAACGCGAACAAGCAACCAAATTCATGTACGACCTGCTGCGGCTGATGCTCACCAAGAAGGGCTCGGACCTCTTCATCACGGTGGGCTTCCCGCCGGCGATCAAGATCGACGGCCGCATGACGCCGGTGTCGAGCACGCCGCTCACGCCGACGCACACGGTGGAGCTCGCGCGCGCGATCATGAACGACAAGCAGGCCGCCGACTTCGAATCCACCAAGGAGTGCAACTTCGCCATCAACCCGGCGGGAATCGGCCGCTTCCGCGTCAACGCTTTCGTGCAGCAGGCCAACGTCGGCGTGGTGCTGAGGGTGATCACCACCACCATCCCGAAGGTCGAGGACCTCGGTCTTCCGCTCGTGCTGAAAGACATCATCATGACCAAGCGGGGCCTGGTGATCATGGTGGGCGCCACCGGCTCGGGCAAGTCCACGACGCTCGCGGCGATGGTCGGCTTTCGCAACGAGAACTCTCAAGGGCACATCATCACCATCGAGGACCCGATCGAGTTCACCCACCCGCACAGAGGCTGCCTCATCACGCAGCGCGAGGTGGGCGTGGACACGCTCTCCTGGGGTCACGCGCTGAAGAACACCCTGCGCCAGGCGCCCGACGTCATCCTTATCGGCGAGATCCGCGACCGCGAGACCATGGAGCACGCCATCGCCTTTGCCGAGACCGGACACTTGTGCCTGGCGACCCTGCACGCCAACAGCGCCAACCAGGCGCTGGACCGCGTCATCAACTTCTTCCCCGAGGAGCGGCGCGCGCAGCTGCTCATGGACCTTTCGTTGAACCTCCGCGGCATCGTCTCGCAGCGCCTGATCCCGCTGAAGGAAGGCAAGGGCCGCTGCGCTGCAGTGGAGATCATGCTCAACTCCCCGCTCATCTCTGACCTCATCTTCAAGGGCGAGGTGCACGAGATCAAGGAGATCATGAAGAAATCGCGCGAACTGGGCATGCAGACCTTCGACCAGGCGCTGTTCGACCTGTTCGAGTCCGGCAGGATCAGCTACGAGGACGCGCTGCGGAACGCCGACAGCGTCAACGACCTGCGCCTGCAGATCAAGCTGCACTCCAAGGAAGCCAAGAACAAGGACATCATGCAGGGCACCGAGCACCTCAACATCGTCTGACGCGGACACGCGTGCGGAAGTGTGGCGCAAACAAGTCCGAGACGGGGTGATCCTGGCCAAGCGTGCGAAACCCGATGTGCAGACCCAGGCGGAGTTGAAACGCCTGCGGGAACTGCAACGTCAGTACAAGGTGCTCAAGGAAGAGCACGAGCTCTTGAAAAAAGCCATCCGGTTTGCGTCCTATCGAAAGCGGATGTCTTCGGGTTCATCGAAGCAAACCGGACCGAACACGAAATCGCACTGATGTGCCGGGTCCGTGGGGTGATCGACGCGGTGATGGCGGCACTGTCTATCGGCCATCCAATCAGCGCGCGTGGTAGTCGAGTCACCGCATGACTCTGCGCAGGATCGCCCTCCTCTGCGGCGTGCTCGCGCCGCCCCTGTGGGCCGCGAGCATCGCCTTCTGCGGCGCGCTGCGCCCCGGGTTCAGCCACGTCGCGCAATACATCAGCGAACTCGGCGAGCGCGGCAGCTCGACTGAACTCCTGATGCGCTATACCGGCTTCGCGCCCACCGGGCTGATGCACGTCGCCTTTGCGGCTTTCCTCGCCGCCATGTTCCGCGGCCGGCTCGCCGCGGCCGCGGCGGCGCTGCTCGGCGTGAACGGCCTCGCGCGCATTGGCGCGGGTTTTTTCTCCTGCGAGCGGGGCTGCACCGAGGCCGCGTCGCTTGCCGCGCAGCTGCACGGCCTCTTTGCGACCATCGGCTTCGTTGCGTTGCTCTTGTCGGTATTTCTCTGGGGCTTCGAGTTCAGGCGGCGGGATCTGCGCGGCCTGGCGTTGTATTCGGCGGTTTCGGGCTTACTCGGCCTCGCGTTTCTCGCGCTCATGGTATGGAACCCGGAACCCGGAGGATGGCGCGGACTGTACGAGCGCCTGGCGTCGGGAACGCTGTCGCTGTGGATTTTCGCGCTCGCGCTGCGCCTCTGGAACGGCACGGCGGTCCGATGAAAGCGGTGTTCGTCACCGGTGGCACCGGCTACATGGGACGGGCGCCTTGTCGGCAGGTCGCAGCACTCGCCGAGGCGGCCGAGAGCGGGGGCGAGGGTGTAAAATTCCGCGGCGTTGCGGACATACGCCGCAGGGCGGGAGGCTCCTGAATGGACGAGCTGCGGGGCAATTTCTACGATTTCTCGGCGAAGACGCTGCAGGGAGAAGAACTGCCGCTCGGGGACTACCGCGGCAAGGTGGTGCTCGCGGTGAATACGGCGAGCGAATGTGGCTTTACGCCGCAGTACGCCGGCCTGGAGGCGCTGCACCGCAAGTATCGCGACCGCGGTCTGGCGGTGCTCGGCTTTCCCTGCAACCAGTTCGGCAAGCAGGAGCCCGGCGACGCCGCGGCGATCGGCGCGTTCTGCGAGAGGAACTACGGCGTGAGCTTCCGGATGTTCGACAAGATCGAGGTGAACGGCGCCGGCGCGCACCCGCTCTACCAGTGGTTGGTGCGCGAAGCGCCGGGACTGTTGGGCACCGAGGCGATCAAGTGGAATTTCACCAAGTTTCTGATCGGCCGCGACGGCCGGGTCGTAAAGCGCTATGCGCCGAAGACCGTCCCGGAAGCGCTCGAGCCCGACATCGAGAAGCAGCTGGGCACGGCCTAAGCTGCGCGAGGTATCATTGCCGTTCTTCCAGGGGAGCTGAAACCATGGCACACACTTTTCCGGAGCTGAAAGCCAAGCCCCTCGCCGAGCTGCGCGAGATCGCTGCCGGCATCGAGCACGAGGCGGTGAAGGGCTACACCCAGCTGAACAAGGATCATCTGCTCGAGGCCCTCTGCAAGGCGCTCGGCATCGACATGCACGTGCACCACGAGGTGAAAGGCGTCGACAAGGGCGCGTTCAAGGCGAAGATCCACGAGTGGCAGAAAAAGCGCGACGAGGCGCTCGCCATAAAGGACCGGAAGAAACTCAAGATGGCGCTGAATCACATCCACCACTTCAAACACGCGCTGCGCAAGGCGATGGTCTAGGGCACGGCGCCGACCAGGGAGACCCAACATGAATCCGGACAATGTGATCGATGTCACCAGGCTCATCCAGCTGGCGGTGGCGCCGGTGTTCCTGCTCACCGCGGTGGGCACGATCATCGGCGTGCTCACCACCCGGCTCGGAAGGGCCGTGGACCGCAGCCGCATGCTCGCGGACCGGCTGCGTCAGCTCACCCCCGAGGGGCAGACCGGAGTGCGCGCGGAACTGGAAGTGCTCGGCCGGCGCGTGCGCCTGATTTACGGCTCGATGGTGCTTGCCGTGGTGTGCGCTCTGTTCGTCGGGCTGCTGATCGCCACCGCCTTCCTCGACGCCGTCATCGCCGTGGATATGTCGAGGTTCATCGGACTGCTCTTCATCGGCGCGATGCTCGCCTTCATCGTCGCGCTGATGGTGTTCCTGCGCGAGATCTTCCTCGCGGTGTCGGGGACGCGCCGCATCCACTAGGGAAACTCTGAACAACCCTGATCCCCGATAGATTCATTCGGGGACAAGCTTCGTCATTCCCGATGACGGTAATCTGAGTTTCCCTGGGGAACTCAGCCTGCGCTGGCCTTTTTCCGGTTGGAGCCGGCGACCACGAGGTACTCGTAGAGCCGGCACTCGATCGGGCCGTTGAAGAGCGGCGTCTTTTTCGTCGCGGTGAGCCGGACCAGCCTGGGCAGGCGTGTGTCGCCGGAAAAAAAATAGCAGCGCCAGCCCGCGTAGTATTTCTTCAGCGTATCGCCGAGCTTCGGGTAGAACTCGGCGAGTTCGCTGTCCTCGCCCAGGCGCGCGCCGTAAGGCGGATTGGCGACCAGTACGCCGCTCGCGGCCGGAGCGCCGGTGTCGAGGACGTCGGCCTGCTTCAGCTCGACGCAGTCGGCGAGTCCCGCCGCCTCCAGGTTGGCGCGTGCACGCTTCAGTTCGTCGCCGTAGCGGTCGCGCGCGTGGATCGGCAGCGCACGCGGCTTCTCGGCGCGCGCGAGTGCCGCACCGCGCACCTCGTTCCACACGCGGGCGTCGAATCCCGCCAGGCGCTCGAAGCCGAAATGGCGTGCGTGCCCGGGCGGGATGGCGAGCGCCATCAGCGCGGCTTCGATTGCGAGCGTGCCGCTGCCGCACATCGGATCGAGCAGCGTTTCGCGACCATCCCAGCCCGACAGGCGCAGGATCCCGGCGGCGAGGTTCTCCTTGAGCGGCGCCTCGGTCGCCTCGCGGCGGTAGCCGCGCTTGTGCAGCGGCTCGCCAGAGGTGTCCAGGTACAGCGTGACGCTGTCGCGGTCGAGAAACGCCTGGATGCGCACTTGCGGCGAGCGCGTGTCGACGTCGGGCCGCTCGCCGCGGTCGGCGCGGAAGCGGTCGCACACCGCATCCTTGATGCGCAGCGTGGCGAACTCCAGGCTCTTCAGCGGCGAGCGGATGGCGTTGACATCGACGCGGATGCTCTGCTTCTCGCTGAACCAGTCGCACCAGCGCAGCGCGTGCGCCGCGGCGTACACGTCCTCCTCGTTATGGCAGGACGTGCGCGAGAGGCGCGTGAGCACGCGCGTGGCGAGCCGCGACTCGAGGTTGGCGCGGTAGCAGGTGCGCAGGTCACCTTCGAACGTCACCCCGCCCGGGAGCGCCTGCGGCGCGTGCGCGCCCAGCCCGCGCAACTCCTCGGCGAGCAGGGTTTCCAGCCCGCGCGGGCAGGAAGCGAAGAAGGCTTGCAGCGTCAAGGCAGTTTCAGCATGATGGAGGCGCGGCGAGACCCGGAGCTTATTACAAGCGACGCATGCTTGCGCGCGAGCATGCGCTCGCCTGAGCGCTCCGACGCTTCACGAAGCAAAGCGCGCGCGGATCTTCACAGTGCGAGCGAGGCCGTCGATCGCTTCGAGGAGCTTCAGACGCAGCTCGGGATCGAGCCCGGGATCCTGTGCCGCGCGCTCGACGCGCGAGAGCGCCTGAGCATCCACCTGTCCGTCGACGAAGGCGGCGATCCAGACGCTGGCGAAGAAGATCTTGCGCGTGCGCGCTAGCGCCGGCAGTGCCGCCAGCGCCGGTTCGAGCAGCGGCGCGGTGAGCGCGGCGTGCTCCACCGCGTTGAAGGGAAAGAGCGCCGCGTCTACCCAGTCCTCGGCGAGCGCCGGGTCGCCGAGAAAGCGCTCGAAGTACGCGCGCTTCGCCCCGGCGCTGCGCTCTGCCGCTCCCGCCGCGAAGGCGTAGCGGCGCCCGTCACCGCCTGGGTCGGCGGTGCTTTGCCCGGCGAGCAGGGCAGGTGCTTCCGGGTCGGCGAGCGCGAGCAGCCGCGCGGCGATGCGGAAGCGGTCGCGGGAACTCAACGCCACCTCCGGGATCTGCAGCGTTCCGGAGAGCAGCGCCTTGAGGCGCGCGCGCGCCGGCAGCGACCACGCGACGGCGACGAAGCTGCGGAAAAAAGCGATGCGCCGGCCGGTCGTGGCGGCGTGCAGCATGCCTTCGGCGAGGACCTGCTCGAGCGCCGGAGACGTGGCGTCGCGCTGCGTCTGCGAGGCGTAGCTTGAAACGGCAACCTGCGCCCTGGCGAGCAATGTGGCAAGCGTCACCGGATCGCGCTCGACCGGCGCGACGCGCATGACGAAATCGAGGTACTCGAGCGGCGCGAGCTCGGCGTCGCGCACCGATTCCCACAGCGCGTCGAAGACGAGCGCGCGCAGCAGGGGATCTTCGACGATCTGCGGCCGCGCGAGAACCGTGGCGCGGCTGCGTTCGTCGAGGAGGAAGCGCCCGTAGCCGTAGTCGCCGGCGTTGGCAAAGGCGAATTCGACCGGCGTAGCGCCCGGCGCGGCTCCCAGCGCGGGAAGGCGCGTGCGCACACCGCGCAGTGTCATGTCGCGTTGGTGCAAGGATCCGTCCCCGTAGACGGCGAGGACCCGCAGTTTCATCGGCCAGGTTCGACCCTCGCCGAGCGAGTCGCGTTGTTCGAGGAAGGCGTCGGCACCACGGGCGTCGGCTGTCCAGACGAGGCGCAGCTCAGGCATGCCGCGGCGTGTCACCCAAGCGTCAGCCCACCCGCGCAGGTCGCGGTTGGAGGCCTGCCCGAGTGCGGCGACGAGGTCGCTCCAGTCGGCCGATCCAAAAGCGTGCTGCTTCAGGAAAGCGCGCACTGCCCGGCGGAACACCGCTTCCCCGATGGTGAACTCGGCCTGCCGCAGGATCGCCGGCGCCTTTGCGTAGACGATGCTGCCGTACGCCGACTTCGCCTGCGCAAGATTGGCGAGCGGCCGGTAGACGGGCGTGGTGCCCTGCGTGACGTCGGTGCGGTAGGCGCCGGTCTTCAGCGCGTGGAAAGCGTTCCACACCGGCATGCCGGACATCAGCGCCTCGGCGGCCTTCGCCGCCATGAAATTGGCGAAGCCTTCCTTCAGCCACAGGTCGTCGAACCAGCGCATCGTGACCAGGTCGCCGAACCACTGGTGGGCGGTCTCGTGAAAGACGAGCTGCGCGCGCGCGAGCGCATCGGTCTCGTTTGGCGCCGAGGGGAACAGCACCGCCTCCTCGCGCAGGAAAGTCGCGCCGGCGTGCTCCATGCCACCGTAGGCGAGCTCGGGGATGAGCACCAGGTCGTACTTCGGAAACGGAAAACGGAAATCGAAATAGCGCTCGAACCAGCGCAGCGCCTCGCGGTTCAGGCGCAGCACCTCCGGCGCCTCTTCGGCGGCGCGCGCGAGCCGCGACTTGCGCACCCAAAGCCGGGACGCCGGCCCGGCGGGGGACGCCTGGATTTCGGCGAACGGCCCGGCGGCGAAGGCGAAGAGATACGTGCTGATCGGGGGCGTGGGAGCGAAGCGCAGGCGGCGCGTGCCGCCGGGCGCGTCTTCGGCTGAGACCAGTCTTGCGTTGCCGACCGCGGTCCACGCGCGCGGCACGGAGAGTTCGAGCGCGAAGCGCGCCTTGAGATCGGGCTGGTCGAAACAGGGAAAGGCGCTGCTCGCGTCGGCCGGAACGAACAGCGTGTAGATGTACTCGGCACCGTCGTCGCGGTCGAGGTAGCGCGTCACCGCGCTGCCCGAGAGCGCGATCGGCGAGGTGAAGCGCAGCGTCACGCGGTTGCGGCCGGCGCGCAGTTGCCTCGCGGGGACGACGAGGTGCTCGCGCTCGAATCTCGCCCCGGCCGGCGCGCCGTTGACACGGATGTCCCAGGCGCGCGCGCCGGCCGAGGGGCGCCAGTCGAGCACCAGGTCGGGCGCATCGCGCGGCAGCGTCACCTGGACTTGCACCGATCCCTCGATCGCCTCAGCGCGCTCGGCGATGTGCAGCGCGACCGCGTAGCGAACGTCGCGATAGTGCGCGGCGCGCCATCGGGCGAGCTCCCGGGAAACGCCGGGCTCGGATGCGGGAGTCGCCTGCACGGCGGCGGCCATGAGGCACAGGCTCAGAGCGAGCGCTGCGCCGCGCAGGTCAGGCGATGCCGCGGCGCGGTCCATCGCCTGCGCCGCCGGTGTCAGCTCTTGCGCAGCTTCGGCACCGGCCAGGCCGGCAGCGGCGCATCCGGCCTGCGCAGAATCCGCACCATGCGCAGCGCCATCTCGCGGCCGCGGTAGTAGCCCGGGATGTAGGCGGATTCGACGAAGCCCAGCGACTTGTAGAAGGCGCGCGCGACGTAGTTGGCGGCGCGCAATTCCAGGTGGACGGTGGCGATCCCCGCGACGCGGGCGGACTCGATCAGCCATTCGACCATGTTGCGCCCGATGCCCAGGCGCTGGTGCGATGGACGCACCGCCAGCAGGTTGAGGTGCGCGTGCTCGTCGCCGAAGTGCATGATCGAAAATGCGACTACCCGCCCGCGCTCGCAGGCGAGCAGCGCGTAGGTATCCTTGTTGGAAATCGAACGCGCCACGCGATCCGGGCCCCAGGACCAGCCCAAGCCGGTCTCGATCAGGTCGCGCGACATTGCGGCGATCTTCCCCGCGTCGTCCGGGCGCCCCGGTCTGAGCGTGATGTCTTTGGCGTTCATGGTCGTATTTCGGATGCAACGATCGTGCCAAGATTATCACGAGCTCGCAGCCCGGAGGGTAGTCCCAGGCCGCCCGGCAACCCGGCTAGAAAGGCTTGACGACGGCGAGTATGACCCCGGCAAGGAGGAAGACAGTCGGCACTTCGTTGAACCAGCGGAACCACACGTGCGACCGGGTGTTGCGGTCGTGCGCAAAATCGGCGAGCAGCTTGCCGCAGGTGAGGTGGTAGGCGATGAGCAGGACCACCACGACGAGTTTTGCGTACAGCCAGCCGCCCGAGAATCCGTAGGCCCACAGCCAGACGCCGAAGACGATGCTGAGCACGGCGCCCGGGGCCATGATGCCCCAGTAAAGCTTGCGTTCCATGACCTTGAAGCGCTCGTTGCCCTCGCGGTCCGCGGCCATCGCCATCGCGTGGTAGACGAACAGCCGCGGCAGATAGAAGAGGCCGGCGAACCAGGTCACCACGAAAATGATATGCAGCGACTTGATCCAGAGCATGGTCGCGGTTACTTGAGCAGCCTCTTGCGCAACAGGACCGTCGCAGCATAAAACCCCGCGGCGGCGTAGGCAAGCAGGACGCCAAGGTGCAGCAGGATGTGCTCCGGAATCCGGCCTAACAACAGCGGCCGCGCGAGCTCCACCGCGTGGCTCAGTGGCAGGATAGCGGCGAGCCCCCGGAACAGCGCGGGCAGCTGCTCGACCGGGAAGAATACGCCGGAGAGCATCATCATCGGCGTCATCACCAGCGTGAAGTAGTACATGAAGAAGTCGTAGTTCCAGGCGAGCGCCGTCACCGACAGGCCGAGCGCTGCGAAGGTGAGCCCGATGAGCGGCGTGAGCGCGAGCACCCACAGCGACAGCGGCGAATTCGACAGGCCGAGCGCCCAGATGACGACAAGGATTGCCAGGCCGGAAAGCACGCTCTTCGAGGCCGCCCAGACGAGCTCGGCAAGTACCACGTCGTCGAGGTCGACCGGAGCGTTCATGATGGCGTCCCAGGTGCGCTGCACGTGCATGCGCGAGAACGCCGAGTACATCGCCTCGAAGGAAGCGGTATTCATGGTGCTCGAGCAGACCATTCCCGCGGCGAGGAAGGTGACGTAGGGCACCCCCCCGACCTCGGGCAGGATGGCGCCCAGGCCGTAGCCCAGGCCGAGCACGTAGATCAGCGGATCGGCGAGGTTGCCGAGCACCGAGGCGATGGCGAGCTTGCGCCAGACCAGGAGATTTCTGCGCCACACCGGCACGAAGCGCAGGCTGGGAAGGGGCGGGCGGAAGAGTTGCATCAGTCGCGCAGCTCCCGGCCGGTGAGCTTGAGGAACACGTCCTCGAGGCTCGCCGGCCGGTGCAGGTAGCGCAGCTCCTCGCGCTTCGCCAGGCTCGCGAGGAGCGGCGCGGGTTCGGCCGCGTAGCAGAACACCGTGTCGCCGCTACGCTCCACGCGCGCAGCGAGCGGCGCTGCCTCGCGGTCGGCCCAGTCCATGACGCCGTCGCCGTGCACTTCCACCACGTGCGGCTCGATGTGTCGCGCTATGAGTTCGCGCGGGCTGCCTTCGGTGATGAATCGCCCGTGGTCCATGATCGCGAGGCGAGCGCACAGGCGCTCGGCTTCCTCCATGAAATGCGTCGTCAGCACCAGGGTCTTGCCCTCAGAGAGCAATTGCTTGAGGCGCTCCCAGATGAGGTGGCGCGCCTGCGGATCGAGGCCCGTGGTGGGCTCGTCCATGAACACGATGTCCGGATCGTTGATGAGCGCGCGCGCGAGCGTCAGGCGCCGCTTCATGCCCCCGGAGAGAGTCTGGATGCGCGCGCCGCCGCGGGAGGCGAGGCCGGCAAATTCCAGGAGTTTCGGGATGCGCTCGCCGAGGGTGCGTTCGTCCAGGCCGAAGTAGCGGCCGTAGACGAGCAGGTTCTCGGTGACGGTGAAATCCGGGTCGAGGTTGTCCATCTGCGGCACCACGCCCACGCGCGCTCGCGCGCGGCGTGCTTCGCCCGGGACCGGGATCTGCATCAGCTCGACCGAGCCGCCGTCGGGTTCGGTGAGTCCGAGGCACAGCCGCAGCGTCGTGGTCTTGCCCGCTCCGTTGGGTCCGAGCAGTCCGTAGCATTCGCCCGGGGCGACGCTGAAGCTGACCCCGGCGACCACGTTCTGGCCGTCGTAGGATTTCCGCAGGTCGCGCGCCGCTATGACCGCCACGAGTTTTTCACGATGCTCTTGATGATGGCGAGCCGCAGGTGGAAGAAATGGTCTGCGCCGGGAACGACGACCACCGGCAGCTCCTGCGGTTTCGCCCAGGCGAGGACTTTCGTGAGCGGAACTGTCTCGTCGAGTTCTCCATGGATGACGATGGACTCGGCCGGCACGGTTTCGTCTGGGAAGCGGCCGACGGCGACGCCCACCAGCACCATGCGCTGCGGGATGGCGCGTCGCGCCACCTGGGTCTGCACCACGGCGCCGAAGGAAAATCCCGCCAGCACGAGCGGCAGGTCTCCGAAAGTCTGTTTCGCGTGCGCGGTGACACGCAGCAGATCCTCGGTCTCGCCGCGGCCTTCGTCGTGCTCGCCCTCGGACTGGCCGACGCCGCGGAAATTGGCGCGCAGCGCGACGTAGCCGAGCTCGACGAAAGTGCGCGCGAGCGTCTGCACTACTTTGTTGTCCAGTGTTCCGCCGTAGAGCGGGTGCGGGTGCGCGACGAGGGCCACGCCGCGCGGAGCGGTGTCGGGAACGTCAACGACCGTCTCGATCCTGCCGGCTTCCCCCGCGACGAAGACGCGCTCGCCGGCGCGGTTCATATGCGCAGGCGGGGGACGACACGGCCGCCCTTCAAGTGCTCCTCGATGATCTCGTCGATATCGCTGCGGTCGACGTAGGTGTACCAGACCTCCTCCGGATACACCACCATGCACGGGCCTTCCTCGCAGCGATCGAGACACCCGGCCTGGTTGATGCGCACCTTTCCCGGGCCGGCCAGGCCCAGGTCCTTGACGCGCTTCTTGGCGTAGTCGCGCAGCTCGCTCGCGCCCTTGTCGTTGCAGCAGGCTTCGCCGTTGGTACGTTGGTTGCAGCAGAAAAAAACGTGCTTGTCGTAATAGCTCATGTGGCAGAGACGATAGTGAATTGAGCGGCGTCCCCAGACCGGAATCCAAGGCGCCGCGAAAGTTGGCGCCGCTCGAATGAACGTGCCGCTAATTATACTGTGGCCGCCTAGGCTTTTTCCGGATCGCCCTCGGCGGGGAGCAGCACCAGGTAGCACATGGTCGCGAATGGCCAGACGATGGAGACCAGCCGCGTGAGGCCGTTGAAGTTCAGGAAACGCCCCTGCTGCCACAGGGAAAAAGTTGCCGAATTGTAGGGATTGGCCGGCGCGAGGTTGACGATCGCAGTGGCCGCGAGCAGGGCGAGGCCGGCGAGCGCGAGCTGGGTGCTGCGCGGCAGGGCCATGCCGAACATCAGCAGCGCGATCGCCGCCGCGACTCCGTAGAGCGCGCCAGGCGTCGCCCAGGTCAGCAAATCCTGCGCGCCGACCAGCAGGCCGAACGCGAAACTGTGGGCGGCGAGCGCCCCGCCGATCATGGCGAGCACCACGGCGCGCGCCGGCTGGCCGCGCCCCGTGAGACAGGAGGCGAGCAGCCCGGCGGCGATGGCGTTGGCGCAGGCGACCCCCGCCTCCACGCGCAGAAACACCTCGGCGGGATAGAGCTTTCCCGAGGGCGCCTTGAACAGGTCGCGCAGGTCTCCGTTGCCGAACAGGATGGTTTCCGGGTTGAGCTGCGCAAACAGCCACAGGCCGAGCAGCACCAGGCCCAGGTCGGCGCGCCCACCCGGAAGAAACACCCGGTGGCGCAGGCGCTGAAGTCCTCCGGAGTCGAGCAGCGGCTGCGTCGCGCCCAGCGCCGCCAGCGCGCCGAGCGAACCGCCCGCAGTGTTGGCGAGCAGATCGAGATTCGAGGCGGTGCGCGAGGGGAGGTAAAGCTGCAGCGATTCCAGCGCGAAGCTGAGCAGCAGCGAGAAAGCGAAGCCGAGGGCGAACGCGCGCCCGCGCCGCAGCCGGGGATACGCCGCCAGCACCGCGAGAAAGCCGAGCGGCACATAGCCGATGACGTTCGCGACGACGTCGAACGCGGGTATCAGCCGCGGGACAGGCGCCGTGAGGAACGCAAACGGGGGAAGACCGGTGTCGCGCCAGCCCGAGAGCGGGTGCAGGCTCGCATACACGACGAGGAGCGCGTACGCGACGAAGAGATAGCGCGCCAGCGTGGAGGGACGCTCACCGGACATGGCCTGCGATTCTCTCACGGATGCCGTTGCATCTCCCGCTCGTAGATCGCGAGCGCTTCGCTCCCGGAGAGTGCAAAGCTCACGACCTCGACGGCGTCGTGCTGCCGCGTGAAGCGCAGGCATTCGCGCACCGCAATGGCGGCCGCCTCGCGCATCGGGTAGCCGTATGCGCCGCAGCTGATCGCAGGAAAAGCGATGCTGTGGATGCCGTGGGCGAGCGCGAGCTCGAGGCTCGCGCGGTAGCAGGACGCGAGCAGACCGCTCTCGCCTGCGTCGCCGCCCCGCCACACCGGGCCGACGGTGTGGATGACGTGTCTCGCGGGCAGCCGGTAACCGCGGGTGATCTTCGCCTCGCCGGTGGCGCAACCGCCGAGGGTCCGGCATTCGGCGAGCAGTTCGGGTCCGGCGGCGCGGTGGATCGCTCCGTCGACGCCGCCGCCGCCGAGCAAGGTCGCGTTCGCCGCGTTGACGATGGCATCGACAGCGATCCGGGTGATATCGGCCTCGATGGCGTGCAGCCGGCCGGCCATCGGGGCTAGAGGTAGTGTGTCCCCAGCCACCAGGCGACGCCGGCGATGAAAGCCGAGCAGGGGATGGTAAGAATCCACGCCCACACGATGTCGCCGGCGACGCCCCAGCGCACCGCGTTGAATTTCCGGGCCGAGCCGACGCCGATGATCGAGCCGGTGATGGTGTGCGTGGTCGAGACCGGGATGCCGAAGCCGGTGGCGATAAACAGCATGGTCGCGCCGCTTGCCGAGGCGCAGAATCCGCCGACCGGCTTCAGCTTGGTGATGCGCATGCCCATGGTCTTGACGATGCGCCAGCCGCCGAAAAGGGTCCCCAGGCCCATCGCCGCCTGGCAGGCGATCACCACCCAGAACGGCAGGGGATCGCTCGCGGCGGACAGGCCCGAGGCGATGAGCAACATCCAGATGATGCCCATGGTCTTCTGGGCGTCGTTGCCGCCGTGGCCCAGGCTGTAGAGCGCCGCCGAGACGAACTGCAGGCGCTGGAACCAGCGGTCGACGCGGCGCGGCGTGGAGTGCGCAAAAATCCACGAGACCGCAATCATCAGCACGATGGCGAGGACGAAGCCGGCGAACGGCGAGACGACGATGGCGGCGGCGGTCTTCAGAAATCCGCTTGCCACGAGTTTGCTGGTGCCGCCCTTGGCGATGGCCGCGCCGGCCAAGCCGCCGATCAGCGCGTGCGAAGAGCTCGAGGGGATGCCGTAGTACCAGGTGATGAGATTCCAGGCGATCGCTCCGACCAGCGCACCGAATACGACGTAGTGATCGACGATGCTGGCGTCGATGATGCCCTTGCCGATGGTGGCGGCGACCGCGACCCCGAAAACCAGGAACGCGACGAAGTTGAAGAACGCCGCCCAGACCACCGCCCAGCGCGGGCTCATGGCGCCGGTGGAGACGATGGTGGCGATGGAATTCGCTGCGTCGTGAAAGCCGTTCAGGAAGTCGAAGACCAGCGCGACCGCGATCAGGAACAGCACGATTTCGAAACTGATCGGCATCGGGACCGCGGATCAGGAGTTTTCGAGGACGATGCCTTCGATGATGTTGGCCACGTCCTCGCACTTGTCGGTGACCGTCTCGAGGTGCTCGTAGATCTCCTTCAGCTTGATGAGTTCACGGGTGTCCGATTCGGTGCGAAACAGCTTCGCCATCGCCGCGCGCAGCACCTGGTCGGCGTCAGTCTCGTAGCGGTCGATCTCGCCGCAGATTTTCATGATCTGCTCGGCGTTGGCCATGTTGTCGAGCAGCTTCACCGCCTGACCCACCTTTTCGGCGCAGGCGACGCAGATCTCCGCGAGGCGTTTCGCTTCGTCGGGAATCCTGCGGATGTCGTAGAGGAAGACGCTCTGAGACACGTCCTCCATCAGGTCGAGGATGTCGTCCATGCGCGTGATCAGCACGTGGATCTCGTCGCGGTCGATCGGCGTGATGAAGGTCTGGTGCAGCAGCTGGATGGTCTGGTGGGTGACCTTGTCGGCCTTGTTCTCGATGGTCTTGATGTTGCGGGCGCGGCTCTCGGTCTCGCTCATGTCGTCCATCATCGCCTTCAGCTCGACCGCGCCCTGCAGGATCAGAGCGGCATGCTCGGAGAAAAACGCGAAGAACCGGCCTTCGTGCGGCATGAGGCGTGCGAACATGAAACCCTCGGGCGGAAGTGTGGGAAACGGGCCGCGCGCATTGTAACCGGGTTCCGCCGGGACGATAGCGCCCCTCCCCGACGATTCGAAACCGACGGCCTAGCGGTGCCCGCCGCTTCGGGAATGGTGCGGCGCGAGCGCCGTCTCGCTGTGTCCGGGCACCCGCGTGACCAGCGATCCCACCAGCATGCCCACGATGGCAAAGGCGAGACCGACCAGTTGCGGCGGCCAGATGCTGCCCTCTCCCCACAATTCCATCGCCGCCCAGGAGGCGAGCCCGAGAACGATCGACATGATCGCTCCCGCGACGTTCGCGGGCTTCCAGTAGATCCCCGCCGCGAGGGGTACAAAGGCGCCGACCAGGGTGACCTTGTAGGCGTTCTGCACCATTTCGTACATCGTGCTCCTGGAGTTGAGCGCAAACAGTAGCGCGGCGAGCGCAAAGGCGACCAGCACGATCCGAAGCGTAAACAGGAACTGCCGGTCGCTCATATGGGGGAAAAAGGGACGCAGCACGTTCTCCGTGCAGATGGCGGTCGGCGCGATCAGCGCCCCGCTCGCCGTCGACAGGATGGCCGAGAGCAGGGCGCCGAAGAACATGATCTGCGCCCACAGCGGCGTGCGCTCGAGTATGAGGTCTGGCAGGATGCGCTGCACTTCGCGCGCGTCCGGCGAGGAAAACACCTTCTCCATCGAGGGATCGATCACCAGCGCCGCATACGCAATGAAGATCGGCACGAAAGCGAAGCAGAAATAGATGAAGCCGCCGAGGAGCGATCCGCGAATGGCGGTCTTCTCGTTCTTCGCCGAGGTCACCCGCTGAAACACGTCCTGCTGCGGGATCGATCCTATCGCCAGAGTGAGCCACGCGGCTGCGAAAGCGAGCCACTCCCTGGCGCCTGACTTCGGCCAGAACTGGAATTTTCCGGCCTCGCTGGCCGTCGCGATCACCTTGCCGGCGCCGCCCGCCATGTCTCCCACCAGCCAGGCGACGAAAACGAGGCCGACGATGATCATCACCGACTGGAACAGGTCGGTCAGTGCCACCGACCACATGCCGCCCCAGATCGTATAGCCGAGCACGATTGCGGCGCCGATCGCGATGCCCGCGTTGAGCGATAGCGCTCCCCCGGAAAGCACGGAGAACGCGAGACCGAGCGCCGTCATCTGCGCCGAGGTCCAGCCGAGATAGGACAGGGTGATGGCGAGACTGGTGACCACTTCCACCGGCTTGTTGTAGCGCTTGCGATAGAAGTCGCCGATGGTAAGCAGGTCCATCCTGTAGAAATGTCTGGCGAAGAACAATGCGACGAACACCAGGCAAAACGACGATCCGAACGGGTCGGCGATGATCCCGCCAAGCCCGTCCTTGGCGAAGGTCGACGAAACGGAAAGCACGGTTTCCGCGCCGAACCAGGTCGCGAACACCGTCGCCGTGGTGATGTAGAGCGGCAGGCTGCGGCCGGCGACCAGATAATCCCTGGAATTGTGTACCCGCCTTGCGGCCCAAAGCCCGATGGCGATCGAGACTGCGAGGTACA
>Ga0137463_1000268_pt1 | contig 19569 bp, 16 predicted proteins | sample EasRivERMGT800_2_FD_102333 | JGI IMG/M metagenome (GOLD analysis project Ga0137463, IMG submission 102333) | Soil microbial communities from meander-bound floodplain in the East River, Colorado, USA - East River MetaG ERMGT800_2 | ecosystem: Environmental > Terrestrial > Soil > Floodplain ...
CGCATGCTCGACTGGCTTGCCCAAGCCGTCAGTGCGCTACTTCACGATGGCTCCGAGCCTTACGTCATTTTCGACCCTTAGCCAGAACTTGGAACTACTGACATTACGAGACGCCCACCGGGCACGGAACGTGCGGCTGGCGTTCGCGCAGCGGATGCCGGGCTCCCGTAACAAGAGATTGGGCAAACGCCAGTGACCTTTCGGTCGTATTGATGGCGTCACCGCCGTCTTGGAGTTCCTGATGAACGTCCTCTTTTCGGTCCTGGCAGTTGCGTTCCCCTCATTTTGCGTCTGGCTGGGGCTCCGAATCCTCAATCGGCGGGAGCGGTGGGCGAAGCGGCTGGCGGTGGGGCTGGTCGCCGCGCTGCCGATCTACCCGCTCAGCCTGGGGCCGGTTTGCTGGTGGTTGGCAGACCCCCCGCCCGACTGGTTGGGATGCAGCCCTTTTCCCAAAGTCGCCCCGAACATTTATTGGCCAATCGGCTGGGTGGCCGAGCACAGTCCCGTTCCGGTCCTGGACGCGATTATCTGGTATGCCGCTCCTGGTAAATACGGCCGGGTGTTCATCCCCAGCGAATATTCCGGCGAGAAACGGATCTACGGTTGCGCAAGTCAGTGGACCGTCTGGTAGCCAGCCTGCCAGCCTTACGAAATCGTCAGGTTGGTGGCACAGGGCTGTTCGTCTCGCGACTTCCTGCTTCCCGTCGTTTTCCGGTCGCTGTATGATCGTTTGAGCCTCTCCGGCACCGGGTACGTCGACAATCGGCTTGGGCCGGACGACCCGTAAGCCGATTGCTGTCCTGTTTTCGCGCGGCCTTCTCTATCGGATTCATCAGCCATGAGCGCGGGACAATCGCTCGCTCAGTTTCAATACCTGTCCGGCCAGGTCGGCGAGGTCTTGGAATTCCTGAAGCGGACCCGTAGCGAATTGAGAATGCTGCGAAAGGCGCGGGTCTTTCGAGACAAAGTCCAGATCTTCGACATCAACGGCGACTGGTTCGAAGTCACCGGCATCGGCTACCCCGACGCCGACGTCGTGCCCGTCCTCGATGCCGTCAATACGGCGTTCAATCGCGACACGATCCACAAGCCCACGCCAGACGACTACAAGGAGTTCAAAACCGGTCGGCGGTACACGTGGGCTCTCGATCGCGTCATGTAGAACAGTTGTCCGGAAGCCGAAAACTGCGGGAATTACGCAAGTTTTCCGGCCAGCCCTGATCGCTCACGAAGTCCCGCCGCCGGGGCCGTGGCCATACAGGTGTTGCACGGGAGTCTTGTGTCCCCAGGCGATCTCTCCGGGCTGCACATTGAACACCGACGCGATCTTCTGGCGTTCGGCGGGCGATGGGGTCCAGCGGCCCATGATGATCGCAGCCACTCGGGACTCGTCGAGTCCGCTCCGGGCGACAAGTTCGGGCAACGTCACCGTCTGCATTTCACACAGTTCTGCAACGCTGGCAGGCATGTCAGAAATTCTCCTTCAGGCCGAACCGATGATAGCGGATGTTGCGGGGGTCCATGGTGTGCCCCCAACTGACTTCGTCGACCGAAATGCCGAACGCCTCGGCAATCCGCCGGCGCTCTTCCGGGCTGGGGGTCCAGCGGCCGACGGCGATGGCTTCCACCCTGTCACAGGTGAGCCGAGCCCGCTCGGCCACGTCTTCGACGGTCAGTCGAGATTCCTCGAAAAGCAGGTCAATTGTCTTCATGGCGCAGTGATTTTATGAGCCCACGTCTGGTTATTCCGCCCGGTTTAGTATATCAAATATATTAGCCGATCCGGCAGTTCCTCGTTCGCAGGGACGAGCCGGGCATCAGACTTGACCCCAACACTCGAAAGATCAGGGAGCAGCAGTCTTATGGCGACCGTCACTATCGACCGGGCTTCGGGGACTCCCCTCACCGAAGAGGCCGACAAGAAGTTCGAGTATCCCGGCATTCCGACAACCTGTGACGGCGCCGAGGCGGTCGTCTGGGTCGAATCGCGAATCAGCCAGGGCTCAGGCGCCTACCCAATTACCAGCTCCACCACGATGGGGGGCGGGTTCAATGCGGCCATGATGAACGGCATTCCCAACCTGTGGGGGGACCAGCTCGTTTTCGTCGAACCCGAGAGCGAACACTCGGCGGCCACCGTCTGCGAAGGCTTCGCCGTCGCTGGCGGGCGGGTGACGAATTTCACGTCAGGCCAGGGGCTGGTCCTGATGAAGGAAGTTCTCTACACCATCGCCGGCAAGCGTCTGCCGATGGTGTTCAATATCGGCGCCCGGGCACTGACCAGCCAGGGGCTGAACGTGCATGCCGGTCATGACGACGTCATGAGCGTGGCCGACGTGGGCTGGGGAATTCTGTTTGCCCGCAATGCCCAGGAAGCCGGTGACCTGTGCCTGATCGCACGCCGCGCCTCCGAAGCCTCGCATACGCCGTTCATGAACGTGCAGGATGGCTTCCTGACGACGCACACCGTGGAGTCGGTGCGGCTCCCCGAACCCGAGTTCATGAAGAATTACATCGGCAAGCCCGAGGACAAGCTGATGAACCTGATGGATCCGACCAACCCGATGATGTCGGGCGTCGTCCAGAATCAGGATTCCTACATGAAGGGGAAGATCGCCCAGCGCTGGTATTACGACCAGTGCGAACCGGCGATTCGCGAAGCCTTCGAAGAATTCTACCGCTGCACCGGACGGAAGTACGACTTCGTCGACGCGTACCGCTGCGAAGATGCCGAGTTCATTCTGGTCGGCATGGGCTGCTATATGGAAACCGCCCAGGCCACGATCGACTACCTGCGGGACAAAAGAGGGGTGCGTGCGGGGTGCCTCAATGTTTACTGCTTCCGCCCCTTCCCCTCCCAGGCCATCGTCGACGCGCTGAAGGATTGTACGGCCTTCACGGTGATTGAACGCATGGATGACCCCCTGTCGACGACAGGAAACCACCTGACCCGTGAGGTGAAGGCCGCGTTCTGCGACGCAGTCGGCGGACAGAACGGTGTCGAAAAGATCGATCGGCTGCCGCGGATCTACAGCGGCGCCGCAGGGCTGGGCAGCCGCGACGTGCGGCCGGGCGACATCATCTCGATTTTCGACAATATGATTCACGATGGGCAGGACTTCTTCTGCGTCGGAATCAAGCATCCCCTGGCACTCGAGATCAAGGAAGATCCCGATCTGCGACCCACCGGCGGCTTCTCGATGCGCGGCCATTCGGTCGGCGGGTTCGGGTCGGTGACGACCAACAAGGTGATCGCCACGATCGGCGGTCAGGTTTTCGGCAAGGACGTGCAGGCTTATCCCAAATACGGGTCTGAGAAAAAGGGCCTGCCCACCACGTATTACCTGACGATCGCCGACTCACACATTTTTACACACAGCGAGCTCGAGCACGTCGACCTGGCGGTCCTCAACGACACCAACGCGATTCTCAGCGGTGATCCGCTGGCCGGGCTGGTGGCGGGGGGTGCGATCTTCATGCAGAGTGCGTACACCGAGGCTGCCGACGTCTGGCGCCGTATTCCCGAGCACCACAAGCGCACGATTCGCGATAAGGAAATCCGTGTCTACTTCATCGACATGGTGAAGATCGCCCGGGCTGTGGCCTCTGAAGCCGACCTGGAAATGCGTATGCAGGGCATCGTTCTTCTCGGTGCGTTTCTCAAACTCACTCCCTACGCCAAAGATTCTGGAATGTCGGATGACGAAGTCTACGGGGGTGTGGAAAAGGCGCTGCGCAAATACTTCGGGAAGCGCGGCGACCGCGTCGTTCAGGACAACCTCACCTGCGTGAAGCGCGGTTACAGCGAAATGCAGGAGATCCCGCAAGCACTCATCCAGGCCGGCTGACGGCCTGGTTTTTCTTCGATTCTGTGGCAGGCCGATCCAGTCGTTCCGTGAAAGGACCCGCGTCATGTCGATTGTCGAGAAACCCGCGAACTTGCCTTCGATGAACGAGGCGAGTGAGCGTGATCCGTTCAATAATAATTGTTACGGCACCCTGGTCGATTCCCCATATAAACAGGTCAAGCTCCCCGTCCTCGATGTGATCGATTTCAATGACCGCATCATCCGCGGCTACGAAGAGGGCTACGGCGAAAAGGACTTGCCGGCTGATCTGACAGTCGCCCGGTCATTGATTCCCGCCGGGACTGCGGCGCTTCGCGATTTCAGCTACGTGGCCCCCGAGATTCCCGAATACATTACCGAGAATTGCACCGGCTGCATGGATTGCGTTACCGAGTGTCCGGATACTGCCATCCTGGGCAAGGTTCTCGCCGAGTCGACGCTCGAAAAGAAGCTTCTGGATATTCCCGATCTGGCCGACCGCGAAATGTTCGCCAAGCAGTGGTCGAAGACGCGCAAATACTACGAAGGACCGCAGAAGAAGGGGCAGGAAGGGGGGCGGTTCGCCATCATCATCGACCCCAGCAAGTGCAAGGGTTGCGCCGAATGCGTGACAGTGTGCGATGACGATGCGCTCAAGATGGTTCCCAAAACCGAAGAGATGATCCGGAACATCCGCCAGAGCCACCGCCTGTTCAAGCAGGTCGGCCCTTCCGACGAGAAGTACATCAACGAAAACCTGCTGATCGACATGATGCTCAAGGAAAAGACCCACATTTACGTGGGTGGGGCGGGTTCCTGCGCCGGCTGCGGCGAGGGAACGGCGCTGCGCATGATGTGCGCGGCCACGGGGGCCAAATACGGCGATCAGTGGTGCATCATCGCGGCGACCGGCTGCAATACGGTCTACACTTCGACCTATCCGTACAATCCGTACCTGGTCCCGTGGACGAATTCACTCTTCGAAAACGCGCCGGCCGACGCTATGGGAGTGCGTTCGCGGTGGGATCAGATGGGCTGGGGTGAAAAGCCGATCTGGTGCCTGGGTGGCGACGGCGCCATGTTTGACATCGGCTTCCAGTCGCTGTCGCGAATGCTGGCGTCAGGCGCCAATATCAAGGTGTTCGTGCTCGATACGCAGGTGTATTCGAATACCGGCGGCCAGGCATCGACCAGCACCTACACCGGCCAGAACACGAAGATGAGCGTGCACGGCAAGGCGTACGGCGGAAAGCAGGAACGCCGCAAAGAGATCTCGCAGATTGCCATGATGCATCCGCGAACCTATGTGGCGCAGACGACATGTGCCCACACCAACCACTTTTATAAGGCTGTTCTGGGCGCGCTGGAGTTCGACGGTCCCGCCGTCATCACCTGCTACACGACCTGCCAGCCCGAGCACGGGGTTGCCGACAACATGGCGACCGACCAGGCGCGGCTGGCCGTTGATAGCCGGGCGTTTCCGCTCATGATTTATGATCCCCGCGCCGGCGACACGATCAAGAAGCGATTGTCGTTGCAGGGGAACCCGGCGATGAAAGAGGACTGGTGGACGAACCCCAAGTCGGGTGAAGTCGTCAACTTCATCGACTTCTGTCGCAGCGAGGGTCGGTTCGCCAAACACTTCGACAAAGACGGCAATCCATCGGAACTGCTCCACGAGGCCACGCAGGATCGTCTCGAGAACTGGCACGTTCTCCAGGAACTGGCCGGGTTCAGATAACTCACTCGACCAATCTGGGAATTCGATCCAGGGACGACCCGCCAGGGTCGTCCCTGTTTTCGTTCCCGGCAGAGCGCCGCCCGGCCAGTTCAACGTCCACCTGAACTGCCCGTCGGGCCTGAATTCTGATTCCGGATCTGGCCTGGATTGTTCCTCAAATCGCGCTTTACGGGGCGTCCTTGCATTCGCTACAATTCTCCCGTCCCAACTGTCCAGCAGACTTCATCAAAACTACACAGTGTGGTCGCAAGACGGGGCTTGGGGAAACTCCCCGGATCAGCGAAACAGTAGCGATTCTTTTCGAGTTGCGTTCTACGAAAGATCTGCAAACGATTTTCAGGCAGAAAGTTACGTTGCGCGGCGGATTCGCAAGTTCGCTTCGCAATTTCTTGACCTCTCGATTTCTTCAGGTAGAATCAACGCGTCGGCGGCACGGATTGCTGCGGTTTTCGAGTAACGGATGTCAACGTGTCTCGGCTGCATCTGCGGTGCAGATCGGCTGACCGGATTGCCCGTCAGAAACTGCGGAACTTTCTTTTCCGTTTGCTTCGTCCTGCTCTTCATCCTGGTGGAGCGCCGCGCGTGTCTCATTTTGCCGACGACGAATTCAAGGAGTTGGTTCGAACTCGAACCGACATCGTCGGTCTGATTTCGGAAAGTGTGACGTTGCAATCGCAGCGTGGCGGGCGCGAGTTCGTGGGTCTGTGCCCGTTTCACGACGACCACAACCCTTCGATGCGGGTCTACCCCGATCGCCAGTCGTTCAAGTGCTGGTCGTGTACCGAAGGGGGCGACTGCTTCGCGTATGTGATGAAGCGCGAAAGCGTGGGCTTCCCCGAAGCGCTGGAAATGCTGGCCCGCCGGGCCAATCTCGAAATGCCCAAATCCCGCCGCTCCGAGCCGGCAGAGTCAGGCGAAAACAAGAATCGGCTCTACGAGATCGTGGCCTGGGCCGAGAATGAATTCCATGAGTGCCTGACCAAATCCCCGATTGCTCAGCGGGCCCGGCGTTATCTTCAGGACCGCGGGATTTCGGGGACCTCCATTTCGCGGTTCCGCCTCGGCTATCACCCCGACGACTGGCAGTGGCTGATCGAACGGGCCCGTGGCAAGTACACGCCCAGCCAACTGGCCACGGTGAAGCTGGCCGGCCAGCGCGAGGGGGGTGAGGGATTTTACGATTATTTCGCCGACCGGCTGATGTTTCCAATTCGCGACACGCAGAAACGTCCTGTGGCGTTTGGGGGACGTGTCCTCCCCGGGAGCAAAGAGACGGGGATGGGAAAATACTGGAACAGTCCTGAAAGTGTTCTGTTCCAGAAAAGCCGGCTGTTGTACGCCCTCGACCACGCCCGCGACTCAATTTCGAAGTCGCGGACGGCGGTTGTTGTCGAAGGGTATACCGATTGCATCATGGCCCATCAGCATGGCCTGACGAACTTTGTGGCAACGCTGGGGACGGCCCTCAACGATTCCCATGTCACGAACCTCAAGCGCCTGGCCGAACGCGTCGTCCTGGTGTTCGACGGCGACGGGCCGGGCCGGCTCGCCACCGAAAAGGCATTGCCGAAGTTTCTCGCACAGGAGATCGACCTGCGGATCCTGACCCTTCCCGACGATCTCGATCCGGCCGACTTTCTCGCACAGCGCGGGCCTGAGCAGTTGATTCCCATTCTGGACGGGGCCGTCGAGGCCTGGGAGCAAAAGCTCCGAGTCACGCAGGAACGCTACGGACTGACCACCATCGACGCGCGGCATCGGGTGCTGAACGACATGCTCGAGGTGCTCAGCCAGGTTCCGTTCCAGGCGGGCGTGGGACTGCCCAGCAGCTGGCAGATGCGGGAGAACGTCATTCTGGGCCGTCTTTCGCAGGAGCTCAAAATCAGCGAGACGATGATTCGGGAGCGGCTGTCGGAGCTGCGCACCGCGGGTCAGCAGAGAACGGGAACGAAAACTGCAGTTCAGATGCAGGACGAAAACGATGCGGCAACGCAACGTCCCATCAGTCGTTCTTTCCCGCAGAACCCGACCCGCGACGAACTGGCGGAACGGGAGTTACTGGAGATTCTATTTACCCTGCCCGAACAGGCGGAAAGGATTCGCGCAGAAATCAGTCCGTCGGCCGTCGTGAATCCTCATTTGAGGGAGCTCCTGGAGATATGCTTTCAATTGCAGGACCAGGGAGTTCTCCCGACGTATGACAAAGTCACATCACGACTGGAAGATGCCGGACTCAAGAGCCTGGCCGCCGATATCGACAGGCACGCCGGCGAGGTCGGGATTTCCAATCAACATGTCGAACACACGCTGTGCTATTTTCGCGACCTGGAGCTGCGCCGCGAGTCGGCCGAGCTCACTGGGCCGCACCGGAGCGGTGCACCAGGCGGGAGCGAGACCGCGCACGAAATGGACCAGTCGGCCCGTGAACGTTTGCGGCAAATGACCGAGTTGCATCGGAAACGCGTTTCGAGAACAACACTGAATTAATCATCCGGGAGGAACCGCTCGTGCATCAATTGGACGACCACCTCAAGGCACTCGTCGCGAAAGGCCAGGAGCAGGGTTTTCTGACCTTCACGCAGGTCAACGATTACCTGCCCGACGAAGCCATCAATCCCGAGAAGCTCGATCAGTTGCTCATGTCGCTGGAAGAGCTGGGGCTTGAAATCCGGGTTGACGAACATCAGCCGGCACGCCCGCCTGAAAAGAAACCACGCGCCCGTGCGGGTAAAGGCGGCAAGACCTTCGATATTCCCACTGAGGAAACGTCGAAGCGCATCGACGACCCGGTGCGGATGTACCTGACGCAGATGGGGGAGATCCCGCTCTTGACCCGCCAGCAGGAAATTTCGCTGGCCAAAAAGATTGAAATCACGCGCAAGCGCTTTCGCCGGGAACTGCTGGAGAGCGACTACGTGATGAAGGCCGGGATCGAGATTCTTTCCCGCGTGCACAAGGCCGAACTGCCGTTCGACCGCACGATCAAGGTCTCGATGACCGAAGGCCTCGAGAAAGAACAGATCACCGGCCGGATGCCGCACAACCTGCGGACCCTCGAGGAATTGCGCAAGCTGAACATCGCCGATTTCAGCGCGATCATGTCGAAGGAGACCAGCACGGCCGACCGTGAAACGGCGCGGCAGAATCTGATTCTGCGCCGCCGCAAGATGGTGACGCTGGTGGAAGAGCTGTCATTGCGGACGCAGCGGCTCCAGCCATCCATCAAAAGGCTCGAGCAGATCTCGCAGCGGATGACCGATCTGGAACGGCAGATCGACCGGCTCAAGAACCTCAAATCGGCGCGCGACGAACGGGCCAACCTGCAGCGCGAACTGCACGATCTGGTATGCATGACGCTCGAAACGCCGACCAGCCTCAGGCGGCGAATCGAATCGGTTGAAGCCCGCTTCGCCGAGTACGAGCAGTCGATGCGCGACCTGTCGGGAGGAAACCTGCGGCTGGTCGTTTCGATCGCCAAAAAGTACCGCAACCGCGGCCTGTCGTTCCTGGACCTGATCCAGGAAGGCAATACCGGCCTGATGCGGGCGGTCGACAAGTACGAATACCGCCGCGGGTACAAATTCTCGACTTACGCGACGTGGTGGATCCGCCAGGCGATTACGCGGGCCATCGCCGATCAGGCCCGGACGATCCGCATTCCGGTGCACATGATCGAAACGATGTCGAAACTGCGGCGCGTGGGCAAGACGCTCTTGCAGGAGAACGCCCGCGAGCCGACCCTGGAAGAAACCGCGCAGGCCGCCCGCGTCAGTCTCGACGAGACGCGCCGCGTCATGCGGATTTCGCGGCATCCCATCAGCCTCGATCGTCCGGTCGGCGAGAGTGAAGACAGCTACTTCGGCGAGTTCATCGAAGACGACGCGACCGACAGCCCGGTCGATTCGGCGACTCAGGAAATGCTGAAGGAGAAGATCGACCACGTCCTGAAGACGCTGACGTATCGCGAACGCGAAATCATCAAGTTACGCTACGGACTGGGGGACGGCTACACCTACACCCTCGAAGAAGTGGGCCGGATCTTCAAGGTGACCCGCGAACGCGTGCGCCAGATCGAGGCCAAGGCGGTCCGCAAACTGCAGCACCCTGTGCGGGCCAAACAGCTTAAGGGGTTCCTGGATGTGCTTTCCGCCAATGCGGCGAACTGACGGCAAACCGCCGGTCGAAATCGACCGGCGGTTTTTTTTGGCAGACAGGTTGCTACAATCATAAATCGAGGGCGGGCCAGCGGTCAGCAGTCGGAATCGGCATTGGCGCGAGGCGCTGGGAAGACGCATGGAAAATCGAGTCGATAATGGCTTGGCCGAGTTGCATCGCGTGCTCCTGGCGTCGCGAGAAGTGCAGGAAAGTGTGGAGCGCGGGCCGCGCCTGCTCAAGGCGCGCCAGCAGGCTGTGACCCAGAAACTGGCCGACCTCGAAACGCTCAAGCAGAAGCATAAGGCCCTGCGCGTCAGCGCCGACCAGAAATCGCTGCAACTCAAATCGAACGAAGCCAAAATCGGCGACCTGAAGGTCAAACTCAACCAGGCAGCCTCGAATCGCGAGTTTGACATCATCCGTGGCCAGATGGAGGCCGATACCGTCGCCAACAGCGTTCTCGAAGACGAAATCCTCGACGCGCTGGAAAAGGTTGACGCGGCTCATCTGGCGATCAAAAAACTCGAGGAAGAAGTGGCCCAGGCCAAAGTCGATGAAGCCCGCGTGGCCGGTGAAATCAGTGCCGCCCAGCCGGGGTTTCAGTCCCGATTGGCCGAACTGCAGGCCGCCACTGCGGCGGCCGAATCGCGGCTTCCGGAAGATGTGCGGCTGCAATACCGTCGGCTGGTGGGAGCCTATGGAGCTGCCGCCCTGGCGGAAGTCGAGGGGAACACCTGCAATTCCTGCTACGTCAGCCTCCCCCCGCAAATGGTGATGCAGGTCCGCTCGGGGCAGGTGATGTTCTGCAAAACCTGCGGGCGCCTGCTCTACATGCGCCAGGATGCGAAGTCGCCCGGCTAGAGCGCTTCCAGCTCGTGCGTAGCGGCAAAATGTAGCGGAAGTCGTGAGACTTCCGTTCGGAACTCTCACGAGTTCCGCTACAGCCAGCCTGCGACCGTTCTAAGAACACGGATTCTCGCTCATCCATGCGTGGAGATCAGCGGAGATCGCTGTGTCTGGTCGCGGGCAGATGCCTCCGTTATCCGGGGGTGGCCCAGCCGTCCCGGTCAGGGCGGCTGGGTCCCGGCTGGCCGGGACAAGATTCGACACCGTTCGCTTTGTAAAGGCTGGGTTCTCCCACAACGTTTGTCACGGCACGAATTCTGAATCGCGATTGGTTCTTAATACCAGTTCTTTCGAATCGACGGCGGCGTGGGAGCGAGTTCGGCGATGCTGGGGCTGTAATCGTATTTGAATCCGCATGGCGCCGAATCTTGTCGCTCCGCGAGCCGGCCGGTGCCCCAGCACGCGGCCGGGCCACCCTCCGCGGTTACCCTACGCCCGCTTAACGGATACCCCCGCACGCGTTCCACGATCGCCGCGTTGTCGCCGAACAACGCGCGCAAATCGCCTGTTGCCGCGAAGCAACGGTCGGGAACAGGCCACACGTTCGCTCGGGCGTCACGGCCGGCCGCTAACTGCTGGTACATCGGCAGTTGCGCCGAGGCGCTAAAAAATCGTGACGGCACCGCGATTCGGTCCGCCGTTTGCCTTTGAGGAAAGATCATCGGGCAGCCAACTGCCTGACCGAATTCTCGGATTTCTTTCTCTCAGACAATGCACCGGCGGGCCCCATGTCGAAAAAGCTGATGCGCGTTCTGCCTGATGACGGTTTTGCCGTCATGCACCTTGGTGAAATGGAGATCTGGGACGGGGCCGACATGGCCCTGCTCCGCGAATCCCTGACGCGACTGATCAAGGCCGACAAACAGCGGGCCATCGGCGTTGATATGACGTATGTGAAGTACATTCCGAGCGGATTTTTCGGGATGCTCTTCGACTGGTTTGAAACCGGAGTCCAGATTCGACTCTACACGCCGCAACCGAACGTCCGCCGGATGCTGTGGTTCAATCAGTTCTTCGAAGCAGTCGGACACGAGTGTTTCGAGCTGGCCCCGCAACCAGCCGCCGGCTTTGAAACGACCTATTCAGCCAGCAACCACGCAGAACGCCACAGTTCGCGAGTGGAATCGAATAAGAAAATCGTCGCCCAGGCCGGGCGATGAATGGATTGAGAGTGTGTTGGTAGAGTGAGTGGGCGAAGGCCCAACCGGGAGGGCACGGTTCCGGTTGGGCCTTCTTATTTTTGCCCCCGCGGCGGCCGCCAGCGTGCCGGCCCCGTGACTCCCTCCACGCCGCAGCCTCGAGCGGTTCCCGGCTGGCTGTAGTGGAACTCGTGAGAGTTCCCAACGGAAGTCTCACGAGTTCCGCTACACTTTGCTGCTACCGCCAGCCTGGCACCCTGCTACCGAAACTGGCCTCGTTGCAGGGCCTGCAGGTTGTCGAACGCCAGCGATCCGAACAGCAGGGCGTTGAACGTCATTCCTCTTTGAAACAGGATGTAAGCCACGCCCACGGCGACCACCAGCGACAGCTTGAGCGAAATGTCGTAACCGTCGCGCGGACGCAAATGGCTCAAGAATGCGCGCGTGATCTGGCCGCCGTCCAGCGGAAAGACCGGCAGCAGGTTCACCAGCCCCCACCACAGATTGATGAATTTCAACTGGTGCAGCGCGAAGTCGCTTCCGTCAGAAAGTTCGACATGCTGCCGGATCATCAATTGTTCGACGCCAAGAATCACGGCATAGAACAGGAATCCCGCTCCGGGACCGGCAAACAGCACCAGAATTGTCCGGCCCGTCGTGTGTCCCCACGTCGGCGTGTACGAGGCGTAACCGCCGAACGAGTACAGCACGATGTGCGGCGGCCAGCCGAATGCCTGTGCCGTCAGCGCATGCCCCAGTTCATGAATCAGGATTGAGAAGAAGACGCAGACGACCCAGATGACCGTCAGATTGAGATGTTTTGCTCCGTGCCAGCCGAGCGCCGCCGAAAACAGCCAGAACAGGGGATGCACCCGCACCGGAATGCCGAACAGCGAGAATCTCAGATCAAACGGCGTCGGTTCGACAGTGCCCAGCATGGACGGCTAGTTCTTCAGATTCCAGAGATCGGGCCGCTGCGTGCGATCACGTTTGTCAAAAACCCGGCAGGTCGCACACACTTTCCGGGACGCGAACACGTATCATAGCACGGCGCGCCGAATTCGAAACTCGACGCGCACTCGCGATGTGCAGGGCGGCACAACTAACTAAACAAAGCTCTCGCTGCTGAAACTGATTCCTTCCCCCTCGACGGGGGAAGGTTAGGATGGGGGTGGAAAGCGTCAATCGACGCTCGCTCTCGATCCCGGCCTTCGCCCGCGGAATGGGGAGGGAGAAGTTTGAGTTTCGGCTCCGTTTGGGATGTGTAGATGCCGTTGCCCGGAGAATATCTGCACAAGTCAAAATTCGCGCCGGCGAACCGGATTCCCTCTCCCTCGATGGGGGTGGCCTCCGTTGCTTCCGACAAAAGGGAGCGCGCGCAGCGAATTTGACTGGTGCCGGAATTCAGTTTGTGAGCCCCAACCGGGGCGGGATTCGATAGCCCAGGGCGCTTAGCCCTGGGTGGATGCGTCAATCGAAGGCAGCCCCAACGTGGGCGGGATTCCATGGGAAAAAGTCGAGATCAACCAGCACGCTGGAATCTCGCCCCTTCAGGGCTTTCGCGATTCGTGTCGTCGAAACCCCGGGCTGCGCCCGGGGCTATCGAATCTCGCCCCCTTGGGGCTGACGTGATTGATGGGACCGAGCTTGCCTTCGCCAGGAGCACTCGCGCCGCGCGAAATCACACCGGTTCCCAGGTTCCGTCGGCATAGTGCCGCAGCCCCGGAGACACTTCAGCGGGGGGCGTACAGAAGATCTTGAGCCTGACTGCCGCATCCTGGTACCGGCCCGCGAGGCCGACAAACGAGCGTTCCCCGGTGGAGGTGTTGGCATCCGTTTCGGCGGTTCCGGTCGGAAACGCGCTCCAGCGCAATTCATCGACCTGGTCGAAAATCGCGTAGAGCCGCAACAGATCAAACTCGAACGCGATCGACCGCACTTCGCCGTCGACCTTTCCGCCGACCGCTTCGGTCGATCCCAGGTACATCGACACATCCCAGCGATCGGCCTGCGGCACGCACTCGTAGCCCACGCGGCCGACGTCGATAAACGGTTCGAAGAGTTCGGCGACCTGATCCACGAAACCGGCGAGCCAGTCGGGACCGTTCGACCGCTTTTGGCGCGGACCGGCTGAATCGATTTTGTTGATCAGGTGCTGCAGGGCAAGATGAGAGTGGCTCACTGTCTGTCATTCTCCGGCATGGGGTGGGTCAACGTAGACCGCTTGCAGTAGAGGTCGCAAGGCACTTCCAATATCGGGAAATCGCCGGACCGGTTTGACTGCAATCCGCCCTCCAGCGACGCCCTGCCGCGATCGCTACGCGGTCACGCGGGAAATGACACCCCTGCCGACCGCAGCACGGTTGATTATGCAGCAGGTAGCGACGATGCCCGGGGGGAGCGCACAATTGACACCCTCGCCGGTAGACCTACAATCGGTATTTCCCGCAGTTTCTGGCCGATCTGTGGCGGCCCGCGGCCCGGTTAATTTCAGACCAGATGGGCGATTCCGCCTGGCCGGCGGAATCCAGTCTGTCCGCAGATTTCGATTCACACTGAGAGCGAACGTGCACGACGATCCGGTCCACAAGGCAGATGTTCTGATTGAAGCCCTGGACTGGATCCTGCGCTTTCGCGGGCGGCTGGTCGTCATCAAGCTCGGGGGGAGCGCCCTCGAAGACCCGGCGACTGTCCGCCACCTCCTCACCGACGTGATTTTCATGGAGGCGGTCGGGCTCAAGCTGGTCCTCATTCACGGCGGGGGCAAGGCGATCAACGCCGCCATGAAAAAGTCCCAGCTCGAGCCCCGTTTCGTCCAGGGGCGAAGGTTTACCGATCTGGCAACTCTCGATATCGTGGCCCGCGTCCTGGCCGGTGATATTTGCGCCGACCTGGTCAGTCAGATCCGGGAGCGCGGCGGCCAGGCCATCGCGTTCAGCTACCTGACGCAGAACGTCCTCACGGCGCACAAGCTCGAATTGCGGGGCGATCACGGCGAGCCGCTCGATCTGGGTTACGTCGGCGAAGTGACCGACGTCGACCGCGACGTGCTGCTGGAAACGTGTCGTACCGGCGCGATCCCGGTCATCCCATCGGTTGCTCTCGACGCCGCCGGGCAGAAATACAACGTGAACGCTGATACCGCCGCGGCCGCTGTGGCTCGCATTCTCGATGCCGAGAAACTGATTTTCCTCAGCGACGTTCCCGGTATCTATCTGGACCGAACCGATCCGAAGTCCCTGGTGTCTCATCTGACCGAAGCGCGCTGCCGCGAACTGATCGCCGACGGCACGATCGATTCGGGCATGGTTCCCAAGGTCGAGGCGGCCCTCGAGGCGCTGCGGGCGGGAGTCAAGAAGGTGCACATCATCGACGGGCGGACCCCCCATTCGTTGCTGCTCGAGATCTTTTCGAATCGCGGTATCGGAACCGAGATTGTGCCGTGAAACTTCTACGGAGATCCAAGCGTTTTCCCTCTTCCTCTGGGAGAGGGCCAGGATGAGGGCGAGCCAGCAAAGACGATCGCCCATCGCTTAACCCCGAGCCAGCAGCGAGGCTGGGGCGTGACACGCCGTCGGCACAAGTCAAAATTCGCTGCGCTGAAACTGATTCCTTCCCCCTTGATGGGGGAAGGTTAGGATGGGGGTGGGAAGCGTCAATCGGCGCTCGCCCCCCCCACCCCGGCCCTCCCCCACAAAGGGGGGAGGGAGTTGCTGTTGTTTCACACAAATATAAGAATCGACTCCGGAGAGTAACCCGTGCATCCCGCCGCAACGCAGAGCAGTCAGGCGACGATCGAGACGTTCAAAAAATACGTCATTCCCAATTACACGCGCTATCCCGTCTGCCTCGTGCACGGCGAGGGCTCGTACGTCTGGGATGCCGAGGGCAAGCGCTACCTCGATCTGTTCCCCGGCTGGGGCTGCAATATCCTGGGATATGGGCCCCCGCGGGTTGTCGCAGCCATTCAGCAGCAGGTGGCGCATCTGATTCACGTTCCGAATACGTGGTACACCGAGGCGCAGGGGAAGTTCGCCGAGGCGCTCTGCACGCGGAGCTTCGGCCAGGCTTTTTTCTGCAACAGCGGCGCCGAAGCGATCGAAGGGGCCATCAAACTGGCGCGCCTCACCGGGGCCCCGCAGGGACGCTACAAGATCATCACCTTTGAAAACAGCTTTCACGGCCGGACATACGCAGCCGTCACCGCGACGGCACAACCCAAGTATCACGAAGGAATCGGTCCGCTGGTGCCCGGGTTCCGCTACGCCCCGTTCAACAATCTGTCGGCCGTGCGCGAACTGGTCGACAAGGAAACGTGCGCCATCCTCATCGAGCCGGTCCAGGGCGAAGGAGGCGTCAACGTGCCGCGCGAGGAGTTCCTGGCAGGTCTCCGTCAGATCGCAGACGAAAACGGCCTGTTGCTCGTGTTCGACGAAGTGCAGACGTGCATGGGGCGCACCGGTTCGTGGTTCGGGTATCAGCAATGGAATGTGCAGCCCGATATCTTGACGATGGCCAAGGGACTCTCCGGGGGCGTCGCCTGCGGTGCGTTCATCGCCCGGCCCGAGGTGGCCGCCAATCTCAAGCCGGGCAAGCACGCCAGCACGTTTGGCGGGAATCCCCTGGCGATGGCGGCGGGACTGGCGACGATCGAGACGATCGAGCAGGACAAGCTGCTCGACAACGTGGCCGCAATGTCGGCCCGGTTCCGCGATCATTTCACGAAACTCAAGCAGGAACTATCGATCATTCGCGAACTGCGCGTTCGCGGAATGATGATCGGAATCGACCTGACGATTCCGGGGACTGCCGCCGTCGGCAAATGCATGGAACGGGGCGTGCTCATTAATTGCACGCACGACACCGTGATTCGCCTCCTGCCGGCGCTCAATATCACGGCGGCCCAGGTCGATGAAGCGGCCGCCGCCATCAGCGACGTATTGCGGGAAATGGCCCGCGGCGCCTGAATTCTGCAGGTCAGGCTGTGCCTGACGAAATCACACCAGCCCCAGGCTGGCCAGGTCGGGATCGCGGAGCGGCGAGGCGGCGACCCAGTCTTTCAGCTTCGCCAGCACAAAATGCTTGTGGTTGGCAACGGCCTGTTCTGAGATCCCCAGTTGGCGGGCAGCTTCTTTATTCGGCCAGCCCAGCACAAACAGCATCTCGATGCACTTGAGCCGCTCGAATTCTCCCGCCCCGAGCCACTGGGTGATCAATTTCTCGAGACCTTCGCGGAGCACGTGTTCTTCAATCGTCCGCCGTTCACGGCTACGGGCCAGGCTCGACGCTACCCGATCGCTGCCGGGCAAATCGGCTCGATAGTCCTGCGAGTCGCTTCCCGACATGAGCGGCAACGTCGGCCGACGTCCACGCCGCCGCAGCACATCGGTGAGCTTGTGTGCCGCGATCGAGAACAGAAACGTCTCTGGAGGAGTGGCTTCGTCGTAATTGGGCAGGCCGACGAGAAATCCCAGAAATGTCTCCTGCACGACATCCTCGGCCGTGGCGCGATCATTCAGCCGGCTGTCAACGAATGCGATCAGTCGGCCCTCGAAGCGGGCGATGCATTCGGCCCAGGCATCCTGGGCGCCGGTGCGGATGCGGGCGATGAGCAGCCGATCAGCATCGAGAGGAGCCATACTGTGAATCCGATGGAGAGTTTACAACAACTGCTGAATCGAGCCGCACGCATTTCCCCTCTCCCGCTGGGAGAGGGTCAGGGTGAGGGCAAACCAGGTTCCCGCATAACTTTTTCAGGACAGAGAGCGCGTCACGTCAGCGTCTACTCGTTTCGAGGCAGAGCGAATTGCTCATGTCACACACATCCTTCGCCAGCAGCCACGGGAAACTGAATTCTACGCCCCGCCCCGCGCCGCTGTCCAACGCCCGTCCCCCCGCCACGCGACCAAGGGTGCAACCGTAAAGCAGGGGTAGGGTAACCGCGGAGGGTGGCCCGGCCGCGTGCTCGGGCACCGGCCGGGTCGCGAAGCGACAAGATTCGGCGCCATGCGGGTTCAAATTGTCATCACCGCTAAAGCATTGCCACACGCGATCCTATGTCCCCGTCGATTCGAAAGAACTGCTACGACAATTCAAGCACGAAGTACGATTCATGGCGAGACGAATGTTGTCGGAGACCCCAGTCTGTACAAAGCGAACGGTGTCGAATCTTGTCCCGGCTCGCCGGGACCCAGCCGCGACCACCGCTCTTCGCGGCGGTGCCCGCCGGGACGGCCGGGCCACCCCCGCTTAGCGGATGCACCAGACGCCAAATGCAGGGAGGATCAAGAACACTGATCGACGCTGATCTCCACTGATGGATGAGTTTCGATCAGTGCAGATCAGTGTTCCTCTCCCTCCTTCCGTCCGTCATCCGCGCGTATCCGCGTCATCCGCGGTTCCCTCGTCTTTTTCGTCCCGTCGTTGCGTGCCGCAGTTGCTTCTGGCAAAGTACAATTCGAGCCGGACTGGTTGCACATCTCTGGAATGACTGGCAAATGATGAAAATGTTCGCGACGCGCCATTTGTGGGCTGGCCTGGGTGCTCTGCTGTTGATCTCCCATCCCGGCTCGGTCTCAGCGGTTGACTTTCCGCAGTTTGAGGCGCGCGAAATCGACGCACATGTTGCCGACGTGTGCTGTTATGCCGTCACACTCGCCGACGTCGATGGCGACAAGCGAACCGATATTGTCGCCGTCACCGAGAGCCGGGTGGTGTGGTACCACAATCCCGACTGGAAACTGCGCGTCATCATCGACAACCAGACCGAGCGCGATAATGTCTGCATCGCCCCCTTCGATATCGACGGCGACGGGCAGATCGATTTTGCCCTGGGGGCCGGCTGGCTGAACGGCAAGAACCTGGGGACTGTCCACTGGCTGACCCGTGGCAAATCGCTCGATGAACGCTGGACTGTCCACCCCATAGGCCGCGAAAGCTGGACCCATCGCATGCGCTGGGGTGACATTCTCGGGACCGGCAAACCGCAACTGGTCGTTTCGCCACTGACGAAAACGACCGGCACCGGAGTGCGGCTGCTGGCGTTTGAGATTCCGCAGCACCCGGCGACCGATCCCTGGAAATCGACCGTTCTCGATGGGGAACTGAATGCGATGCACAACCACTGGATGGTCGATTTCGATGGCGACGGCCGAACCGACGCCGTCACTTCCAGCCAGGAAGGGGTGTTCGTCATTCGCCGTGGAGCCGACGGCAAGATCGTGAAGCAGCAACTCGGCGCCGGCGCCCCCGGTCCTGATGAGCCGCAGAAGCGCGGCGCCGGCGAGATCAAGGTCGGCAAGTTCAAATCGGGAGCGCCATTCATCGCCACCGTCGAACCGATGCATGGCAATGCGGTCGTCATCTACACGCGCCCGACCGCCGGTGAAGGTCTGTGGACCCGCCACGTGCTCGACGACACGCTCAAGCGCGGCCACGCCCTCTGGCTTGCCGACGTCGACCACGATGGCGCCGATGAAGTGGTGATCGGCCATAGCGATAAGGGAACCAGCGAAGTGCCGGGCCCGGGAGTTTTCATCTTCGACTCGGCCGACGAGTCGGGAACCAAATGGACAAAACACACGATCGACAACGGCGGGATCGCGACCGAAGACCTGGTCGTCGACGACCTCACCGGTGACGGCTGGCCCGACATCGTCGCCGGCGGCCGCGCGACCCTCAACGTCAAGCTGTACATCAATCAGGGATTGAAGTAGGGACTGGAGCCCGTGCAGTATGCCGATCCGAAAGGCGGAGACGGCCCGCCGGGGCGCCGTGAGGTCGGGAAGATTGACCGTCGGAA
>Ga0137463_1000269_pt1 | contig 19467 bp, 22 predicted proteins | sample EasRivERMGT800_2_FD_102333 | JGI IMG/M metagenome (GOLD analysis project Ga0137463, IMG submission 102333) | Soil microbial communities from meander-bound floodplain in the East River, Colorado, USA - East River MetaG ERMGT800_2 | ecosystem: Environmental > Terrestrial > Soil > Floodplain ...
GCGCTGACCATCGATCGGCCCGAGACCGTGCGCCTGATGTTCAACAGCGCGAAGCCGCTGAAGGCGGCCACATTGAGCCTCGCGCTGCCCGAGAACGTCGAGCTCGTCGGCTACGGCAAGCGGCGCGAGCTTTCGTGGCAGACGGATTTGCGCGAAGGCGGGAACCTGATGCAGCTTCCCCTGGTCGTGCGCGGAGCAACGAAGGACGATCTCGTGGCGAGCCTGTCGCACGACGGGAGCAGCAAGACGTTCCGGCTGAAGATTGAAGTCGATAACGCAGGCAGGGGCATGTAGTGTGCCGGCCCGCGGGATTGGGAGTTCACTTGCAGGTAGGAGGTGTGTCATGAAGAGATTCACACGGTATGCGACGGGTACGATTCTTGTCCTCGCAGTGTCGAGCGCGTGGGCGCAGCAGCGCGATCTCGAGGTGACGATGGACGTCGTGCCGGCCAATGCGTCCGCCGGCGCCGCCGGCGAGATCAAGCTGCCCTTCACGCTGCCGCAGTCGGCGTCGGACCGGGGGCGGGACGCCTCGGCGTTTGGCCAGGACACCGCCAGCAAGGCTCACGAGCTGAAGGGGGATCTCGGCCGCGACTTCGGGCAAGGCGTATCCGAGGAGGCGCGCGCGCGGGACCACGCCCCGAACCTGCCGCCGCAATCCAGGCGCCCGTAACGCGCCCGTCCCGGCGGGTGCGCACGCTGCCGGAGTAAACTCCGGCGGGTGCGCGTGTTCATCCGGATTTCCCGACTCGTCGTCCTCGTTTCCCTTGTCCTTTGCGTCGTTACGGGGCGGGCCGCGCGCGCCGCAACCCCCGGCGCGCAGGCTTTCGAGCAGGGCGTACAGGCGTTTCGCGCGGGCAACTACCAGGGGGCGCTTCAGTCGTTCCTCGATGCGCGCCAGGCGGGCCTGGACACTCCGGGTCTGCGCTACGACCTCGGAGCGACGTATTACCGGCTGGGCCGCTACGCCGAGGCCGAGCGCGAGTTTCAGGCGCTCGCGCGCGATCCGAGGTGGGCCCCTCTCGCTCACTACAACCTCGGCCTGACCGCGCAGCGCATGGCTCGCGAGCCGCAGGCGACGGAACACTTCGAACAGGCACACCGCACGACCACCGACCCGAACCTGCGCGCGCTCGCGGCCACTGCCCTCGAGCGGCTCGCCCGCGCAGCGCCGAGGACGAGCGCCCTGGTCTCCCTGGCCGGCGGCTACGACAGCAACGTGACGCTGTCGCAGGATGCGGCGACGGTCGGAGCCAGCCACCAGAGCGATTCGTTCGTCGAGACGCTCGCCGCGGTGAGTCGTCGTCTGACCGAAAGCACCGCGGGCAGCTGGGTCGCCCACGGCGGCCTCGTCGTGCGGAAGTACAGAGATCTGGATCAATTCGACCTGGCGGGGTTGCGTGCCGGCTTGAGCTACGAGACCGATTCGGGCCGCCTGCAGACCAGCGTCGGCGGCTATTTCGACACGGTGTACATCGGCGGGGACCGTCTCGAGCGGATCGCGATGGTCGATGCGCAGGCGCGCGGCCGCCTGGATGCCGGCCGCGAGCTGCGCGGGCGCTATCAGCTCGGGCGCATCGCCGGCGGCGGCGGCTTCGAGTATCTCGGCGGGTGGCAGCAGCGCTTGTCGGCGGACGCCGGGTTCGCCCTCGGGTCCGCCTTTGTGCGCGTCGGCTATCAACTCGAGCTCAACAATCGCAGGGACCTCCAGCAGCAGGCCGATTTCTTCAGCGCCTCGCCGACGCGGCACTCTCTGTTCGCGACCGTCGCTCTGCGCGAGCTCGGCGGCTGGCAGCCCGAGGCGCGCGGCGAATATCGCGTCAGCCGCTACAACGATCCCGATCGTCAGAACGGGCTCGAGGTCACGCGAAACGACCACCGTTACGGTTTCGCCTTGCGCGCGAGTCGTCCCCTGAGCGCTCCATGGCGTGCGTTCGTCGACACCAGCTATTATCGGGACGAATCGAACCTGGACACCTACGACTATAGCCGCTACCAGTTGATGGTCGGTATCGAAGCGGTGCTGGGAAAATAGCTTGAGAGTCGAATTTCTGAAAGGATGAAACCATGACCTCTTTGACCCGCCGCCGTCTCCTCGCCGCCGCGGCCGCGCTCCCGGTGGTTCCGGCCTTTGCTCAAACCCGTCCGCTCACCTGCGGTGCGCTCACGTCTGCGCAGACCGAAGGGCCTTTTTTCAAGACAAATACTCCACTCCGCGTTTCGCTGGTGGAAGCTCAGTCCAAGGCCCCGAGGCTGATCGTGACGGGGCAGGTCTTGTCGGCCCAGTGCAAGCCGGTCGCGAACGCGCTTCTGGATTTCTGGCACGCGGACGAGGACGGCGAGTACGACAACCGCGGCTTTCGCTATCGCGGCCACCAGTTCACCGATGCTCGAGGGAGCTATCGCCTGCAAACGATCATTCCGGCGGAATACCCCGGGCGCACGCGGCATATCCACGTCAAGGTGCAGGCGCCCGGCAAGCGCGTCCTGACGACGCAACTCTATTTCCGGGACGAGCCCGGCAACCGCCGCGACGGCCTTTACAGCCCGGTCCTCGAGATGCGCATGGCCGGTAAAGGCGCGGGTGAGGGAACGTTCGACTTCGTCGTCGAGGTCTGAGCTATCGAGTGGCGAAGATGACCTCGGAGTCCGGACGATCGGCGTGCAGTCTTTCGACCCATTCCGCGCGACGCTCCAGGACCGCCCGCTGGTTGATGTAGCCCTTGTCGGTGATCTCGTTCGCGTCGATCGACGGCGGCTCACTCATGACGAGAGCGCGCACCGGGTGGGTGGAGCTGCCCTTGCCGGTTTCGGCGGCAAGCCTCCTCATCGCCGCGCGCAGGTGCTCGCACACTCCGGTGTCGTCGAGCCCCTTCGCCTTGACCGCCGCGGCGTTCAGGAATACGAGCGCACCGACCTCGCTGCGTTCGTGGCCGGTAATCACCGCGTCCTGAATCAGAGGATCGCCCGCAGCGATCAGCTTCACGCGCGTCGCGCCGACGTGCACCCAGGTGCCGGTCGACAGCTTGAAATCCTCGGCGATGCGCCCGTCGAACGCGAGCCCCTGCTCGGGTTTTGCCGGATCGGCGAACTTCAATGCGTCGCCGATGCGGTAGTAGCCTTCCTCGTCGAACGCCGCCCTGGTGAGATCGTCGCGGCCCCAGTAGCCGGGCGTGACGTTCGGGCCTTTCACGCGCGCTTCGAGCCTGCCCGCGGCGGGCAGGAGCTTCAGCTCGCAGCCGGGCACCGGCAGCCCGACGATTCCGGCGCGATCGACCGCGTAGTGCACGCCGGTGGCCATCGGCGCCGTTTCCGTCGAGCCCCATGCGGAAATGAGCGGGAGCCGCGCACCCCGCTCGGAGAGCGCGAGCCGCTGCATGCGCTCCCACAGGTTCTGTGGTAGCGCCGCGCCCGCGTAGACCATCAGGTCGAGCTTGCGAAAGAAGTTCCTACGCAGCGCGGCGTCTTTTTCCAGGAAGGGCATAAGCAGGTCGAAGCCGCGGGGCACGTTGAAGTAGATCGTCGGCGAGACCTCCCTCAAGTTCCCCACCGTGATTTCGATGAGACCGGGAGCGGGCTTGCCGCCGTCGATATGGAACGTGCCGCCGTTCCTCAGCATCATGCCGAAATTGTTGTTGCCGCCGAAGGTGTGGTTCCACGGCAACCAGTCGACCAGCACCAGCGGCCGGTCCTCGAGGAAGGGCCACACGAGCGCGTATTGCTCCTGATTGACGGTGAGCATGCGCTGGGTGTTGATCACGCCCTTGGGGATTCCGGTCGAACCGGAAGTGAAAAGGATCTTCGCGATGGTCCCGGGTCCGACGCGGGCAAAGGCTTCGTCCACCTTGGAGCTCGCTTTCTCGGGAAGCAGTTCGTCGATCGGCGTCGAACTCGCGCCGACCGCGGCAAGCGCAGGCGCGAACTTCACGGGATCGGCGGTCCACACCAGCCCCGGACGCAGCAGCTCGAAGATCGCTTTGAGCTTGGCGAAATCCTTCGACATCAACGAGTACGCGGGCGAGACGGGCGCGACCGGAACGCCGACATGCATCGCGCCGAGCGCGAGGAGCGCGTGATCGACCGAGTTGTCGGAGAGAATGACGACGGGCGTGGACGCATCGAGCCCGTGGTCGAGCAAGCCCTGTCCGAAACGGCGTACCAGCCCCATCGCTTCGCGATAGCTGACCTTGCTCCAGCCCCCGTCCCCGCGCTCGGCGAGGAAGGTCCGCTCCGGTTTCTCGCGGGCCCAGCGCTCGAGCCACTCGCCGACCGCGCGCGCGTGCCCGCCCAGCGCGAGGGGCGAGCGCAGGATCATCGCGCCGTCGGCCCGGCGTTCGATCTGGACTCTGGCCGGCGCAAAGCGCAGGCCCGGCTGGAGCGCTTTTCCCATCTACCTCCTCCTGGCGCCCTTCGGCTTCGCGAAAACGCGAAGAACCGATATCCTACGGGAAACCGGGGACAGACCCCGGTTTAAGAAAGATAGAACCCTGGTGAAGAAACTGGGGCCTGTCCCAGGTTTTCTTGGAGGTTCCCGTGACCGACGCCGTGATCGTATCCACCGCCCGCACGCCGCTCGCCAAGGCCTGGCGCGGCGCGTTCAACATGACCCACGGGGCGAAGCTCGGCGGCCACGCTGCGAGGCACGCGATGGAGCGCGCCGGGGTCGATCCGGCCGAGGTCGAGGACGTGATCATGGGCTGCGCCCATCCGGAGGGCGCGACCGGCCACAACATCGCGCGGCAGATCGCGATCCGCGCGGGTTGCCCGGTCACCACCGCCGGCGTGACCGTGAACCGCTACTGCTCCTCGGGCTTGCAGACGATCGCGATCGCGGCGCAGCGCGTGATGGTCGACAAGGTGCCGGTCGTCGTCGCGGGCGGCGTCGAGTCGATCTCGTGCGTGCAGAACGAAATGAACAAGCATATGGCGCATGATGAATGGATAGAGCGACACAAACCTGCCATCTACATGCCGATGCTCCAGACCGCGGAAATCGTCGCCAAGCGCTACGACATCGCGCGCGAGCGCCAGGACGAGTTCGGCGTGCAGAGCCAGCAGCGCGCAGCGGCCGCGCGTTCAGCCGGTCGCTTCGACGCGGAAATCTTTTCCTTGACGGTGAGGATGCAGAAAGCCGACAAGGACACTGGGAAAAGCTGGGTCGAGGAAGTCACGGTGAAGCAGGACGAAGGCATCCGTCCCGACACCACGCTCGAGGGCGTCTCGAAGATCAAGCCGGCGATCGAAGGCGGCACGATCGCGGCCGGGAACGCGAGCCAATTCTCCGACGGAGCTTCCGCCTGCGTCGTGATGGATGCGAAGCTCGCCGAAAAGCGCAACCTGAAGCCGCTCGGGATCTTCCGCGGCTTCGCGGTCGCCGGCTGCGAACCGGACGAAATGGGAATCGGCCCGGTGTTCGCGGTGCCGCGGTTGCTCGCGCGCACGGGCTTGAGGATGGAGGACGTCGGCCTGTGGGAGCTGAACGAGGCGTTCGCGGTGCAGGTGATCTACTGCCGCGACCGGCTCGGCATCCCGAACGAGCGGCTGAACGTGAACGGCGGGGCCATCGCTCTCGGCCACCCCTACGGCATGACCGGGTCGCGGCTCACCGGCCACGCGCTGATAGAAGGCAAGCGCCGCGGCGCGAAGCACGTCGTCGTCACCATGTGCATCGGAGGCGGCATGGGCGCGGCGGGTCTTTTCGAGGTGGTTTGACGCGCCCTGAGGATTCCGGCGATCCGCGGCAGTGTAAAATCCGCATTCCGAAAAGAGGGAAACCCATGCCGCTGTCCGAAGCCGAACGCAGTAAATGCGTCGAAACATTGTTGGCTGCCGAGAAGGAGAAAAAGCAGGCGGTGCAGCTCTCGGTCACCTATCCGCACATCACCATCGAGGATTCCTACGCCATCTCGACCGCGGTGGCGCAGCACAAGATCAAGGGCGGGGCGAAGCTCATCGGCCACAAGGTCGGACTCACCTCCAAGGCGATGCAGGCGTCCTCGCAGATCAACGAGCCCGACTACGGGCATCTCCTCGACTATATGATGATTCCCGACGGCGCGAAGGTGCCGCATGCGAACTACTGCGTCCCGCGCGTCGAGGTCGAGCTCGCCTTCATTCTCGGGAAATCCCTGAAGGGCCCCGGAATCGGGCTTACCGACGTGTTGCACGCGACCGAATACGTGATTCCCGCGATGGAGATCGTCGATGCGCGCCTCGTGAACCCGCGCAAGATTTTCGACACGGTGGCCGATAACGGCGCGGCGGCGGGCATCGTCGTCGGCGGCCGGCCGATCGGCCCGATGGAGATGGACCTGCGCTGGGCCGGCGGCATCATGTACCGCAACTCCGAGATCGAGGAGACGGGCCTCGCAGCGGGCGTGCTCGGCCACCCGGCGCTCGGCGTGGCCTGGCTCGCCAACCGGCTGGGGAAAAGCGGCGTGACGCTCGAAGCCGGGCACCTGATTCTTGCCGGCTCGTTCACGCGGGTCGTTTTCGCGAACAAGGGCGACACCTTGCACGGGGACTTCGGCCCCTTGGGCGGGATCGCAGTGCAGTTCGTTTGAGGGAATCGCTCATGACCGCCATCGGCTTTCGCATCCTTCCCATCCCCAAGCGTCCCGACAGAAAGCTCGTCGCCGAGCTCGCCAAGATGGTGACGCCTCACCTCTCAGACAGCATGGAGCGGCTCTACGCGGGCGGGCCGCAGCTCCGTCCCATGCACAACGGCGCCAAGCTCTGCGGGCCTGCGTTCACCGTGCGCACCGCGCCAGGAGACAACCTGCTCGTCCACAAGGCGATCGATACCGCCGAGCCGGGCGACGTCATCGTCGTGGACGCAGGCGGATTCAACGACCACGCGATCATCGGCGAGCTGATGTCGGCGCGCGCGGAGCAGCGCGGCGTCGGCGGCATGGTGATCTGGGGCGCGATCCGCGATTCGGCCGAGCTGCGCCAGGGCAGCTTCCCCGTCTACGCGAGCGGCGTGACCCATCGCGGCCCCTACAAGAACGGCCCGGGCGAGATCAACGTGACCATCGCCATCGGCGGCATGACGGTCAATCCCGGCGACATCATCGTCGGCGACGCCGACGGCCTGGTCGCCGTTCCCCAGGAGCATGCCGAAGCCATCCTCGCGTCGGCCAAGGCGATCCTGGTGAAGGAGGAAGGCTCGATGAAGCAGATCCGCGCCGGCACCGTCGACCGTTCGTGGGTGGACAAGGCGCTCAAGGAGAAAGGCTACAAGGTATGACGATGGAACTTCCGGTCAACGCTTTCAAGCGCGCGCTCAAGGCGGGCAAGGTCCAGATCGGCCTGTGGTGCAGCCTCTCGCACCACTACGCGACCGAGCTCGTGGCGGGCTCGGGGTTCGACTGGATACTCCTGGACACCGAGCACTCGCCCAACGATCTGGAGTCGGTGCTGCAGCAATTGCAGGCCGCGGCGCCTTATCCGACCCACGCCGTGGTGCGCGTCCCGTGGAACGACATGGTGACGATCAAGCGCTTCCTCGACATCGGCGCGCAATCGATCCTGATCCCTTACGTGCAGAACGCGGAAGAAGCGAGGAGCGCCGTCGCCTACACGCGCTATCCGCCCGCGGGCGTGCGCGGCGTAGCGGGCGGCACGCGCGCGACGCGCTTCGCGCGCGTGAAGGACTACGCGAAGCGCGCCCACGAGGAGCTCTGCGTGCTCGTCCAGGTGGAGACCCAGCAGGCTCTGGACAATCTCGAGAAAATCGCCGCGGTGGAAGGCGTGGACGGTGTCTTTATCGGCCCGGCCGACCTGCACGCCTCGCTCGGCTATCCGGGCGAGACCAACAATCCGAAAGTCATGCCGGTCATCGACGACGCTATCCGGCGCATCAGGAAGGCGGGCAAGGCGCCGGGAATCCTCACCGGCGTCGAAGCCGACGCGCGCCGCTGGCTCGAATGCGGCGGCCTCTTCGTCGCGGTCGGCGCGGACACCGGCGTGCTCGCGCGCGGGACGGAGGCCCTGGTGGCGAAATTCAGATAAAACCGGACGCGCCTGCGGCGCGCCGGTTTATCTCCGCGCGATCGAACGGACGCAAAGCGCCGTTCATCGCGCGGGTGACACAATGGTGTTCCGGATGACTTTTCCCCTGACCCGCGCGTGGGGCTCGATGGAGGCGTGGCTGTTCCCGTCCCGCCTGGCGGCGCTGCGCGCACTTCTCCTCGCGTTTCTTGCGTTCAACGCCCTGGTGCGTCTGGCGCTCGCCCTCTTCAACGGCGAGCCGTCGTTTTTTCTGCCCTGGCGCATCGTCCCGGCGCTGCTGATCGGCGCCCTGTTCGATCTGGGCGCGGCGACTTTTTTCCTCGCGCCGTTGGCCGCGGTCCTCGCGTGGTGGCCCGCGCGTTACCCGGTCGCTCTCAGGATCGTCCTCGCGTGCGCGCTGCTGCCGCTCTGCGGGTTCATGGTGCTGGTCGGGGCGGCGGAGCTTACGTTCTGGAACGAGTTCGCCTCGCGTTTCAACTTCATCGCCGTCGACTACCTCATCTATACCAACGAAGTGATCGGCAATATCCGCGAGTCCTACAACATGCCGCTGCTGTTGTCTCTGGTGGCGGTGGTAGCTCTCGCGCTGTGGTGGGTGATCGTGCGGAGAATCGCGCCGCTCGTCTCCGTGCCGCCGGGCGGACTGGGCGCCCGCTCCATCGCGGCGCTGATCTGGATGCTCGCGCCATTCATCGCCTTCGCCGCGCTCGACGCGCGCTACAAGGAATTCTCCCCCGACGCGCAGGTGAACGAGCTCGCCGGCAACGGCTACTTCGATTTCTGGCACGCGTTCCGCTCGAACGAGATCGACTACGAGCGCTTCTACAGGACGCTGCCTCTGGAGCGGGCGACCCGGATTCTCGCGCAGCGGCTGGACCCCGCGCGGGCGGCGACGGAGGTCTCGCGGCCGCCGTTCGAACGCACGATCGCCGGGCGTGGCCCGGAGAAAAAGTTGAACGTCGTCCTGATTTCCGTGGAAGCCCTGAGCGCGGATTTTCTGGCGGCTTTCGGCAACCGCGAGGGATTGACGCCCCGGCTCGACCGGCTCGCGGGAGAAGGGTTGCTGTTCACCCGCATGTACGCGACCGGCACGCGCACGGTGCGGGGGCTGGAGGCGCTGACGCTCTCTTTTCCCCCGACACCGGGGTACTCCATCGTGAAACGGCCGGACAACGGCGGCCTGTTCTCTCTCGGAGAAGTTTTCAGGGAAAAGGGCTACGAGCCGCTCTACCTCTACGGCGGTTACGCCTACTTCGACAACATGGAGACGTTTTTCTCGGGCAACGGGTATACGGTCGTCGACCGCACTGCGATCAAGTCCGGGGAGATCAGCTTCGAGAACATCTGGGGCGTGGCCGACGAGGACCTGTTCAGGCTTGCGATCGCCGAGCTCGACAGGCGCCACGCCGTGCGCAAGCCGTTCTTCGCGCACATCATGACCGTGTCGAATCACCGCCCCTTCGCGTACCCTCCCGGGCGCATCGACATCCCCTCGGGGACCGGCCGCGAGGGCGCCGTGAAGTACACCGACTTCGCGATCGGGCAGTTCATCGACGCCGCGCGCACCAAACCCTGGTTCGACCGAACCCTCTTCGTCATCGTCGCGGACCATACCCACAAGGGGCGCGGCCGCACCGAGCTGCCGCCGGAGAACTACCACATCCCTCTCATCATCTACGCGCCCGGGCACGTTGCGCCGGGCCGCGTCGACACGATCGCATCGCAGATCGACGTCGGTCCGACGATTCTCGGGATACTCGACTTCGGCTACCGCTCTCGGTTCTTCGGACACGATATCCTGCACGAAGGCGCGAATGACCCGCGCGCGCTGCTCGCGAACTACCAGACCGTCGGCTACTACCGCGACGGCATCATCGTCGAGCTGAAACCGAAAGGGCGCTACCGGATCGTCGACGCGGCCACCGGCAGCGAGCGCTCGGAGGACGCGCTGTCGGCGCGCGTGAGGGACGAGGCGATCAGCTACTACCAGCTGGCGAGCCGCGCGTACAGGTCCGGGCAGCTGAAGCTAACGGGACAGCATTCATCTAAAGATCAACCTCGCCATGAATGACGCCTACGACGTCGCCGCCGACCCAAACTTCCTCGCCGTCCTTGCGCAGATGGACGCGGCCGGCGCGCTGGAGCGCGGTGCCCTGAGCCGCGACATAAGGGCCCTTGGCGAGCCCGGCGCCGAAGAGCCACTGCGCAAGGCTGGCATTGAGGCTGCCGGTCACCGGATCTTCGTATCCCCCGCCGCCAATGAATGCCCGCACCTCGAAGGCCGCATCGTGGCCGGCGTCATGCGGACCGATCACGCCCAGCTTGAGCGGATCGAGCGAGACCCAGTCGGGCTTGAGCGAAAGCACCTGACGCGCGGAGCGGAGCATCACCGCGCACCAGCCCGGGCCGTTGTCCACCCACTGGTGCTGAAGGATATCCGACGGCGGCAGGGCCAGCGCCTTGGCGATTTTCGCCAGCAGCTCGGGCTCGAGCCCGCCGGTACGGCGCAAGGGCGGCGCGGCAAACTCCAGGCGCGGGCCGTCGCAGCGCACGCGGACGAGGCCCACGCCGCATTGCTGCACGACCAGACCCGGCTTGCGCGGCTTTCCCCCGGCAGCCAGCCACGCGTGGCATGAGCCGAGCGTCGGATGCCCGGCGAAGGGCAGCTCGCTGCCGGGTGTGAAGATGCGCACGTAGTAGTCCGCGCGGGCATCCGTCGGCGGCAGAAGAAAAGTCGTTTCCGAGAGATTGGTCCAGCGCGCGAGGGCGGCCATCTGCGCTTCGGTCAATCCCTCTGCGGCATGCACCACGGCGAGCGGATTCCCGCCCAGTGGTTCCGCCGAGAAGACATTGACCTGCGTGAACCGGTACGTGGGCATATCTTGGTGACGCCTGACGTTCACAACGGTTCCGGTAACCGACGCGCGCAGGTGCACCGTTACTTGATGTCTTCGAGTTTGACGCTTCGGCCCGCACGGAAGCTTGCGCGAGCCTGCTCGACGCGCTGTAAGAACCGTGGGTCGTGCTCAAGTCGGTAGTCGAACCAGTCGTCCTCCGATTTGAACCCGATTAGTACGCCCGCTGGTTTACCGTGGCGTGTGATGACGACGTCCTGTGTCTCGGCTTCCCGAAGAAAGCGAGACAAGTCGTCCTTGACCTCGGAAAGAGGCACTTCCTTTACTTTGGACTTCCGAACCGCGCTAACCATGACTCAGCCCCCGGTTTGGGCACGATCGCCAATACCTCGACGGTTGAACCCGAAACATCGTAGAACACACGGAACTCCTCGACGCGGAGCCTGTACTGCGGTCGCGCGATGCCGCGCAATCGCTTGATTCGGCTACGGCTAGTCTTGGTTGGTTCGTGCCTCAAATGGGTTTCGAGCGCTTCCTTTACCGCTGTCCGTTCGCCGGCCTTCAATCTGCGCAGGTCTTCGACGGCCTGTGGAGCCAGGAGTATCTCGAACCGCATTCTGGCTAGATTATAGCCAGAATTGATGTCACTGGATAGTGCGTTCTAACAAAGGTTCAAGGCCACGCGCGGCCGTGACGCGCAGCGCGATCAGCGATCGAGCTTCTTGAAGAGATAGGGAGCCAGAATCGATACCGCGACGAGCAGCAGCACGACCACGGGCGCGCGGCGCACCATCATCGCCAGGGGCACTACGATGCTTGCGAAGATGAGGACCCAGGGAAGCATGGCCCTGCTGTATTTGAGGTAGGCCAGAACGCCCGCGGGAACCTTCACGTGGATGCCCCGCTCGGAGCGGCTTTTCTGCGCCGCTCTTTCTTCCAGCCAGATCAGGAATACGTAGATCTGCGCGGTTACCCCGCACACCCATACCGCCGCCCCGACGACCAGGGCTAGGGGCTTGAGCCACAGCGGCGGGTCAGACACCAGACTGCCCACCCGGAACATGACGTCGATGGAGCAGACGCTGCTGACGAGGACGAACACGAGAACCATCGCAAGCACGGCCCAGATCCGGTTTGCGAAATACTCGCTGAAGACCTCGTCGTTCTGGAACTTGAGCAGGAGATCCTGCGCGTCCCGCAGCACGTTGCGCGGACGGAGCTGGTTGCGCATGTCGCCCGCCGCCGCGCGCAATTCGCGCTCGCTGACCTTCATGCCGCGTAAGCGCCACCGAAAGATCTTCATGGAGTGGCATCCTAAGACCATACGCACGCCTATGCAATTGTCATGGGGCCTGCGCCGTGCAATACGCCCGCGGGGCGCGAGCCGGCGCTTTCCCGCGACGACCGTCGCCATCGTGTAAGCTTCAGCACGTTTTTCCTGCGGCTGCTCCGGAGGGGTCATGAAAACAATCGCCATCGAAGAGCATTTCATCACGCCGATGTACCGGCAAAAGGTCGCCGCGAACGAATTCCGGAATTTCTATCTCAGCTCCCGCAGCGAGCAGATCGGCCACGATATCGTCGAGCAAAATTCGGATCTCGGCGCGAAGCGCCTCGCGCACATGGACGCCGCAGGGGTCGACGTGCAGGTGCTCTCCTTCGGCTCGCCCGGGCCCCAGGGCTTCGGCGCGGACGTCGCGATCCCGATGGCGAAGGACGCGAACGACCTCGCGCACGCGGCGGTCAAGGCGCACCCAGACCGTTTCGCCGCGTTCGCCGCGCTGCCGACGGCGGACCCCGGCGCCGCGGCCGAGGAGCTCGAGCGCTGCGTCACCCGGCTCGGTTTCAAAGGCGCGATGATCCACGGCCACGCTCGGGGAAGTTTCCTCGACGAGAAGAAGTACTGGGTCATCTTCGAGCGCGCTCAGGCGCTCGGCGTGCCGCTCTACCTGCATCCCACGCTCCCGCACCCGGACGCGCTCAAGGCCTACTTCCAGGGATACGAGGACCTCGCGCGCGCGGGCTGGGGTTTCGCGGTGGATACGAGCTGCCATTTCCTGCGCATCGTCTTCGCCGGGGTATTCGACGCCTACCCGCGCCTGAAGATCATCCTCGGGCATCTGGGCGAAGGATTGCCTTTCGCGATGCACCGGCTGAACGATCATACCTGGCGCGCGGCCGCGCGGAGGGGGCTTGAGAAAACACCCCTGCAGTATCTGAAGGACAATCTACTCGTCACCACCAGCGGCAACTGGTACGAGCCCGCGTTCCTGTGCACGCTGCTCGCGCTCGGCGCGGACAATATCCTGTTCGCCGTGGACTGGCCCTACGAGCCGAACACCGCGGGAATGGAATTCCTGAAAAAGCTCTCGATCAGCGACGCCGACCGCGAGAAGATCGCGCACGGCAACGCCGAGCGCATCCTGGGGATGTGATGCTTTTTTTGTCCGTCCCTCCTGGTCGTTAGTGTGCTACCTTGACAGACGCAACCAGGAGAACACGATGCCGACCCACCGCGAACAGCGCAGGGGATATCTGATCGAAGCGAGCGCCTTCCATATGCCGGGCGGAAACAAATGGCAGCCCAGGCTCACGATGACGCGCCTGCCTTGCGCGCAGTCGCTTTCCAAGAGCCAGTCGTTTCCCGGACTGACGCCGCTTTTCGGAACCGCAAGGGGCGCGGCCCAATACGCAGCCGACCTCGGCAGAACCATGGCCGACGAAGAATCCCCGAGACTGACGATCTAGGTCCAGGAATCCAGAGAGGTTTTCACCCTTTCCGTGCGGTGACGCACAGAGAATTTCCGTCGGCAAGGTGATAATCAATCGGTCATGCGAACAAAGCCGACAGGAACAGCAAACAGAGGCCACCCTCATTTCCCATCTTGATCAGCCATGGGCGATTCGCGTTTCGCGGGCGGATTCCGGCGAGGCGCTGGATCTCCTGATGGACGCCTGGCACAAGGGGGTCACGGCGGGAGGGGGCCTCGCGGGAGCGATCGGATTTGACTCGCACATGGAACACAGGGATTGGGAGAGCGCGAAGAGCAGCATCGAGCGGACCTACGGGCGCTCGAGCCGGGCGCACCAGCTCACCCTGGATACCTTGAGCGCCGCAATACAGAACAGAAGGATGCGCGCCCCCCGGTTGGCGAGTTGATCGACGCATGAATCCCTCTCTGGATGCAGCATGGCGTGATCTGAAACGCAGGTCGACGCTCCTTTGGTGGCTGCTTTTCGGAGCCATTCCGGGAATGTTTCTGCTTGCGTATCTGCTGAACGATGTCCTTCTCCAGGAGGCGCCGCTTCTCGTCGTTGCGCTCGCCTGGATGGGCGCGATCGCCTGGGCCGGGGGCCGGATGGCGAGCTTTGCATGTCCCCGTTGCAGCAGAGCATTCTTCGAGAACTGGTACTTCTTCAAGCCGCTCAGGCAGAGCTGCGCCCATTGCAGCCTGACCCGATGGGCAAAAGAGATGCCGCCGCCGGCCGCGTCCTAGCGGCTGCGCTAGCCGGCGGGCCTGGGCGTGACGTGCCCGCAGCTTGTGCAGGTGCGGCGCGACTCTTCCGAATAGAACTCCTCGTAGACGCGCGACACCGGGTCCTCCCGGTAGTCGGAGACGTGCCGAACCGCCTCGTAGAGCTCGGCGTGGCATTTCTCGCAATACCAGAAGAAGCGGTCCTTCTCGTCTGAGCGGCGCTTGCGCTCCAGCACCAGCAGGAACGAGTCGGGCGAGAAGCGCGGCGAGTGCCGCACGCCCGCCGGGCAGTAGATGATCTCGCCTTCGCGCACGAGCGCAACCTTCTCCGCGCCGTCGGGCGTGAGGTAGTGCAGGTTCATCTCGCCCTTGATCATGTACATGACCTCGTCGCTCGGGTCCGCGTGGAACTCGCTGCGGTGAGCTCGCCCGCGCGCGACGAAAGCGATGGTGTCGGGCGCCTGCCAGAGAATGCTCACCGGCTTGACGCTCTTCCTGATGCCCTCGGATACTTGCGCGAGGTTGACGGCTTTGAGCTCGGTCATGCGCGTGAGCGTCCCGTTCGAATCGTTGCGGCCGAGACGGCCGGGTTTCGGGTGTGGGGATTTTAAGCGCAAGGGATGAGTAAGGGGTAAGATCGCAAAATCCTTTTTGCTCCCCGATGAAACCCGCGGCTGCGACCCTTGCCAGCGTCGTCTTTCTGAAAATTCAGGAGTTCGCCCGCAGGCCGGTCCAGGAACAGGCGCGCCTGCGGGCGCAGCTCGAAGCCGTCGTGGCGGTGACCGCCGCGGAGCTTACGCTCGCGAGCCGCATCGTGCTCGACGCCGCGGACGGAGCCGCCATCGTGGTCCTCGGCGATCCCAAGGGAGCCCTGCACCTGGCCGGGCGCGCGCTCGCCGCGACGGCGGCCGGGCTTCCCTTGTGCATCGGGGTCAACCACGGCGCCGTACAGATGGCGTCCCTCCGGGAGGACGACGGGATGATCGGCGACGGCATCGCCGTGGCGGCGAGCGTCGCCGAGTTTGCCTCGCCCGCGCGCCTGCTGATGACGCGGTCCTTCCGCGACGCCATGGCCGATGCCGCGCCGGGGCTCGAATCCGGCCTTTTCCCGGCGGGGGTCTTCACCGATGCAGGGCTTCGGACCCACGAGCTGTTCAGCCCGGACGGGCGGGTGGCCGAGCGAAGGCGGGCGCGCTTCTTCGCGCTCGCCGTCGCGGCCGTGATCGGACTCGTCGGGGCGGGCGTCGCGGCCCGAGTGTCGGCCGAGGGTCACCAGAAGTTCGTTGACGGCGTCGTCGTCAAAATCCGGCAAACGATCGCGCAGGGCGAGAGGGTTCTCGGCGGGCTGATCGAAAAAATGCAATGGCAAAAAAGAAACTGACCAAGATCGGCCGCTACAAGATCCTCGGCGAGCTGGGCCGCGGCGCCATGGGAATCGTCTACGGAGCCGAGGACCCGGCTCTCGACCGCACCGTCGCGCTGAAGACCATCATTCTTTCGGACGAGGTGGAAGGGCGCAAGGAATTCCACAAGCGGTTCTTCCTCGAAGCCAAGGCCGCTGGCAAGCTCACCCATCCCAATATCATCACCGTCTACGATTTCGGCGAGGAAGGCGACCTCGCCTACATGGCGATGGAGCTTCTCAAGGGAATCGAGCTCCGCGCCAAGATGCTGCAGGGCCCGATCCCCGTCGTCGAAGCGGTCGATATCGCGGAGCAGGTGGCGGACGGCCTCGCCTACGCGCACGAGCGCGGCGTCGTCCACCGCGACATCAAGCCGAGCAACATCATGCTGATGCCGCGCGGGCAGGTGAAGATCATGGACTTCGGGATCGCGCGCGTGCGCGTGGCCGATCACAAGACGAGCACGGGCGTGGTGCTCGGGACGCCGAGATACATGTCCCCCGAGCAGGTGGCGGGGTCGCCCGTCGACCACCGCTCCGACATCTTTTCGCTCGGGATCGTGCTCTACGAGATGCTCACCCGCGCCTCGCTGTTCGCAGGCGCGGACACGCCGCAGATCCTGCACAACGTCGTCCACGTCGAGCACGTGCCGCCGTCCCGGCTGAATCGCGAGGTGCCGTCCATGCTCGATTTCGTCATTGCACGGGCCCTCAAAAAAGACCCCGCGGTGCGCTATCAGGACGCCTACGAGCTTGCCGCCGACTTGCGTGCCTGCCTCGCCGAGCTCGGCGGTCGCGCGCGCACGGCGGAGAAGGACGCGGACGGCGATCAGGACGTTACGAAGACCGTGAAGCTCGATGTGGACACGGAGAAGACGCGGCTCGCGCCCGCGGCGCGCGCGATCGGGTCCGACACCCGCCTTCCCCTGTCGAGGCAGTTCGACTCTTCCGCGGCGCTCAGGCGGCTTTCCGCGCCGACCAAGCGCGATCGCGAGCTGCTCGCCCGCGCTCCGAGGCCGGTCGGTTTCCTGCGGCGGCTCAGAAACGATCCCGGGCCGCGCCTGTTGTTCATCGCGGCGCTCGCCGCCGCTCTGGTCGGCGGCGCGATCGCTCTCGCGTGACCCCGGTCCCGGGCGCCCCTATTCCAGTTTGATTCCCGCGGCCTTCACTAGCGCGGCATTGGCGGCGATCTCGTCGCGCAGATAGACGTTGAATTGCGCGGGGTTGTAGTCCATCGGCTCGGCGCCCAGGCGCGCCATCTTCTCGCGCACGTCGGCCGCGCGCAGCGCCTTCGCCGTCTCCTGATAGAGATGGTTCACGACCTCGCGCGGCGTCTTCGCCGGCGCGAACATGCCGACCCAGAAGTTGTAATCCGAGTTCGGGACTCCGGCTTCCAGAGTGGTCGGCAGCTCGGGCAGCGCGAGCGAGCGCTTCGTGCTCCCCACCGCGAGAGCGACGAGCTTGCCGTCCTTCAGGAACGGCAATACCGCGTTGACGGGGCAGAAGTAGAAATCGACGCGGCCGGTGACGATCTCGGTGAGCGCTTCCGGCGAGCCCTTGAAAGGGATGTTGACGGTCTCGATGCTGGCGCCGAGGCGAAAGCGCTCGGTATTGAGGTGCGTCGCGCTGCCGATGCCGACCGAGGCGGAATTGAGCGAGCCCGGCTTCGCCTTGGCCGCGGCGACGAGCTCCTTCACCGAGCGGATGCCCTTCGAAGGCGCTATCACCAGCACGTTGGGCAGCAAAGCGAGCGGGATCACGCCGGTAAGGTCGCGCAGCGTGTCGTACGGCAGGTCCTTGTACGTGGACGGCGTGACCGTATACGAGGAGGAATGCACGAAAAGCGTGTAGCCGTCGGGTTCGGATTTCGCCACCAGCGCCGCACCGATGGTGCCGCCCGCGCCGGGGCGGTTCTCGATGACGATGGGCTGCCCGAGCTGGGGCGAGAGCCTCTCCGTTACGGTGCGCGCAATGATGTCGGTGCCGCTCCCCGGGGTGAACGGGACGATGATCCTGATCGGTTTCGCCGGCCACGCCTGAGCCCATGCAGCCGTTTGCGCGATGCAGAGCGCGATCGTCGCAACCCACTTCCGAAAACGGGTCATCGTCTGATTTCCTCCTTGTGTATTATCTGCCTTTCGAGACAAGACAGTGAAAGCCGCTCCCTTCGAGTATACCCGCGCCGCATCGGTCGCCGAAGCCTGCGAGCTGCTTCGCCGCCACGGCGACGGCGCGAAACTCCTCGCCGGCGGCCAGAGCCTCGTGCCGATGATGGCGATGCGACTCGTGCGCCCGGCGTGGGTGGTCGATATCAACGAGATCGCCGAGCTGAAATTCATCGCAGTCGAAAGAGACGTCGTGCGCACGGGGGCGTGCGCGCGACAGTGCATCGTGGAACGCGACGAGGCGATCGCCGCGCGAGTGCCGCTCCTCGCGCAGGCGCTCGCCTGGGTGGGTCACGTGCAGACGCGAAATCGCGGCACGATAGGCGGCAGCCTCGCGCACGCCGATCCGTGCGCCGAGCTGCCGCTCGTCGCGCAGGTTCTGGGGGCGCGCATGCTGCTGCGCTCGGGCAGCGGCACGCGCACGCTCGAAGCCGAAAAATTCTTCGCCGGTCCGATGGCGACGAACGTTCGGCCGGGCGAGTGTCTCGAGGAAATCCATTGGCCGGCATGGTCCTGGCGGCGCACCGGTTCCGCTTTCACCGAGATCTCCGTGCGCCACGGCGACTTCGCGATGGTCGCGGCCGCGGCCCAGATCGCGGTCGACGGCGACGGACGCTGCGTGCGCGCGGCATTCGGGCTGGGCGGAGCCGGGGGAACGCCGCTTGCGTTTCCGGGAATTGCGGCACGCCTGGTCGGCACCCGGCTCGACGACGCAGTGGTGAAGGACGCGGCCAATACCGCCGCGGCCGAATCGGAGCCCGGCAGCGATCTGCACGCGAGCGCCGAGTACCGCCGTCACCTCGCGGGCGTGCTCGCGGCGCGGGTACTGCAGGAAGCGCGCGAGAGGGCGAGGAGCGTGCAGTGAGCGAGGCCCTTCACGCCATTTCGGTCGAGGTCAACGGCAGGCCGCGGTCGGCCCAGGTTCCGGCGCGCCTGTCGCTGGTGGACTGGCTGCGCGAAGACCTTTACCTCACCGGCACGCACATCGGCTGCGAGCACGGCATCTGCGGCGCGTGCTCGGTGATGCTCGACGGCGAGCCGGTGCGTTCCTGCCTGATGTACGCGGTGCAGGCGGACGGCCACCGCGTCACCACCGTCGAGGGGCTCGCGAATTCCGACGGCTCGATGAGCGTCCTGCAGGACAGCTTCTGCGAGACGCACGGCCTTCAGTGCGGCTATTGCACCCCGGGAATGCTGGTCGCTTCGCAAGCGTTGCTGAATTCGAAACCGAACCCGACCGAAGAGCAGATCCGCGACGCGATCGGCGGAAACCTGTGCCGCTGCACAGGCTACCAGCAGATCGTCGAAGCGGTGCAGCTCGCCGCTGAGCGCATCGCCAGGGAAGCGAAATGAGCGCTCTCGGTGCAAGCCCATCGGATTTCCCCTCCTTGGATAAGGAGGGGTGGCGCGAAGCGCCGGGGTGGTTTAAGCGGTGCACCCGACCACCCCGCCGCCTGCGGCGGCACCCCTCCTCAACGAGGAGGGGAAATCCGGTGGGCTTGCGCCGAGAGCGCTCATTTCGCTTCCCTGGCGATGCGCTCAGCGGCGAGCTGCAC
>Ga0137463_1000270_pt1 | contig 19459 bp, 18 predicted proteins | sample EasRivERMGT800_2_FD_102333 | JGI IMG/M metagenome (GOLD analysis project Ga0137463, IMG submission 102333) | Soil microbial communities from meander-bound floodplain in the East River, Colorado, USA - East River MetaG ERMGT800_2 | ecosystem: Environmental > Terrestrial > Soil > Floodplain ...
CATGGCAGGAGTCATGGCCCCGACCCTGAATCCCGGCGAAATCGAGCGACGAATTGCCGAGCTCAGGTCCGTGGAGAACTGGCTCAACATGAATCTGAACGTGCTGCGTATGACCATTCAGGGGATGGAGATGCAGAAGTCCGGGCTCGAGGCGCTGCAGGAAAGCGTCGCAGGGGCAAAACCCCAAGCGAGCACAGAGGCCGAAAGCCCCAAGGATTCATCGGGCGCCGCAAAGGCGTGATTGCGGCCCGCAGAACGGACGCATCCTTCGGGTTGCGTACAAGGGATTCCTGAATTCAATTTCTTCAAGGAGAGGCAATGCCAAAAGCGATACGCATCGAGCAGCAGGGCGGTCCCGAAGTCCTGAAATGGGTGGATGTCCAGATAGGGGATCCGGGACCCGGAGAGGCGCGGGTGCGCCACAAGGCCTGCGGGCTGAACTTCCTCGACGTATACCAGCGCAGCGGGCTGTACAAGCTGGCCATGCCGGCCGGGATGGGTAACGAGGGTGCGGGCGTGGTCGAGGCGGTTGGCGCAGGCGTCACCCACGCGAAGGTCGGAGATCGGGTGGCTTACGCGGGCGGCGCCCCGGGTGCCTACTCAGAGGTGCGCAACATGGCCGCCGACCGGCTGGTCGTGATCCCGGAAGGCATCTCGTTTGAAACTGCGGCGGCAATGATGCTCAAGGGCATGACCGCGCAATACCTGATCCGGCGAACCTACAAGGTCCAGGCAGGCGAGACCATACTGTGGCACGCGGCGGCCGGTGGCGTCGGGCTGATCGCCTGCCAGTGGCTGAAGGCACTCGGAGCAACCGTCATCGGCACCGCCGGCTCCGAGGAGAAATGTGCGCTGGCCAAGGCGCATGGCGCCGATCATTGCATCGACTATCGAAAGGAAAACTTCGTCGAGCGCGTCAAGGCGCTCACCGGCGGAAAAGGCGTTCCGGTGGTGTACGACTCGGTGGGCAAGGACACCTTCATGGGGTCGCTCGATTGCCTGCAGCCGCGCGGGCTGATGGTCAGCTTCGGCAATGCTTCCGGCGCCGTAGTGCCCTTCGAACTCGCCGTGCTGTCCCAGAAGGGTTCGCTGTACCTTACGCGCCCGACGCTCGTCACCCACACTTCGAAGCGCGAGGACCTGGTCGCGACGGCGAAGGACCTCTGCGATGTAGTGCTGTCGGGCAAGGTGAAGATCGAGGTGAACCACCGCTACGCGCTCAAGGACGCGGCGCAGGCCCAGCGTGACCTCGAGGCGCGCAAGACGACGGGCTCGACCATCCTGATCCCTTAGCGGTCCCGATGGGCGCTTTCGACGGGTCCGGCGTGCCGGACCTGTATCCGGAGATCGAGCCGCGGGTGCGAGGCATGCTGCGCCTCGACCCGGTGCACTCGATGTACTGGGAGGAAAGCGGTCGCGCAGAAGGAATTCCCGTGGTGTTCCTGCACGGTGGCCCGGGCGCAGGCAGCACCCCCAAGCACCGGCGCTTTTTCGACCCCGGGGCATACCGCATCATCGTGTACGACCAACGCGGTGCGGGGCGTTCGACTCCGCTCGGAGAGTTGCGCGACAACACCACGCCGCATCTGATCTCAGACCTTGAAAGGCTGCGAGCGCACCTGGGCGTGGAGCGCTGGGTCGTATTCGGAGGCTCCTGGGGAAGCACGCTCGCCATCGCCTACGCCGAAGCGCATCCGGATCGGTGCCTGGCGCTGCTGCTGCGGGGAATATTCCTGTGCCGCAAGAGCGAAATCGAGTGGTTTCTCTACGGCATGCGCAGTGTTTTCCCGGAAGCTTGGGAAAAGTTCTCGGGTTTCCTTCCACCCGAGGAACGCGCAGATCTGCTCGGAAACTACTATCGTCGCCTGGTCAATCCTGACCCCGCCGTGCACATGCCCGCTGCGCGCTGCTGGAGCACGTACGAGGGCTCATGCTCGACGTTGCGGCCCAGTCCGGAAACCGTGGAGTACTTCGCGGGGGATGTCGTGGCGCTGGGGCTTGCCCGGATCGAGGCGCACTATTTCGTCAACGATATTTTCCTTCCCGACAATGCCTTGCTCGACAACGCGGATCGCCTGTCGCGCATTCCCGGGGTCATCGTGCAGGGACGCTACGACATGGTGTGCCCGCTGGCATCGGCGCACGAACTGCACCGCGTCTGGCCCCGGGCGGAGTACCGGATCATTCCGGATGCCGGCCATTCGGTCTGGGAGCCCGGCATCCTCCAAGCATTGCTGGAGGCGACTGAGCGCTTCAAGAGTCGCTAGCCCGATATCCCCGGATGGGACCCCGGGGTCCGGGCGGCCTGCTCGCTGCAGGGGGACGAACGCCGCGGGGAACCCGCGGCGTCGTCATCGGTAAATGCTAGATGCCCAGGATTTTCATTGCCTTGGCGAGCGTATCGACCGACTCAGTGTGTTTGCCGGCCTTGTGCATCGTCTCGCCATCAGCGCGAAATTTCTTCACGTCAGCCATTTGCTGGGCCGTCAGCTTTGGATTTTTGGCCATGGCTTCGTCAATCTTCTTCATGTCCATGGGGCAATGGAAAGCGAGTGCGGTACCGCTCGCCATGATCAGCGCTGCGAACAGAATTGCGGGACGGATCTTCATGACATCTCCTTTAAGAATGTTTCGGCAGACCCACGGTGATGCACGCAGGGCCGGAAGTATAACGTATCCCATCCCGGATTTATTCCAGCCGCGGTCGAGGAGGACTGTGTCCGGTACAGGCCCGGCGCTGCGGCCGGCAAGACAGCATTCCGCGTAGAATGGCTCAACTGCACAACGTTTCTGCACGTCCCGCATGATCCCGTCCGTTCCCGATCCCGGCGAAGCCTGGCTGCGTTCCCGGTTCGCCGTGCCCCGGTCGGTCGAGCCGGTCGCCGCAGGAGACGGACACCTGTGGCGGGAACCCGACCAGATCAGGTCTGCTGCTGTCCTGGTCCCGATCGTCAGCCGTGAAGGAAGGCTGACCGTACTGTTTACGCGGCGCACCGCTCATCTCAGCGACCACGCGGGACAGATCAGTTTCCCTGGCGGCCGGGCCGAGCAGGAAGACACGTCCTCCGCGCACACCGCCTTGCGGGAGGCGGGAGAGGAAATCGGACTGGCCCCCGGCCGGGTAGAAGTCCTTGGGGAACTGCACCAGTACATCACGGTCACCGGGTATCGCGTCACGCCGGTGGTCGGTTTGGTGACCCCGCCGCTGGATCTGAAGCTGGACGATTTCGAGGTTGCCGAAGTCTTCGAGGTTCCGCTGGGATTCCTGCTCGATCCTGGCAACCATCAGCGCAACTGCGTTGTGCACGACGGACGGGTGCGGCACTACTATGCCTTTCCTTACAGGCGCCACTACATCTGGGGGGCCACCGCCGGGATGCTCATGAATTTCTGCGCGTTCCTCGCGGCAGGAGACGCATGATCGTGAGCCCCGAATGAGCCTGCTTGCCCTCGTCGCGGCGCTGCTCATCGAGCAGTGGCGACCGCTCGCCAATCGCGGCTACCTGTACTCGAGGGCGGCTCGTTATGCCAACTTTCTCGAGAGAAAGCTCAACGCCGAGGAAGCGGAGCACGGGGCGATCGCCTGGCTGTTCGCAGTGCTGCCCGCGGTGGCCGGCGCCTGGCTCGTTTACATCGTCGCGAATCGCGTCAGTCCTGCCATCGGGCTGCTCGTCGACATCGCAGCACTTTACGTCACTATGGGATTTCGCCAGCGCAGCCACTATTTCACCGAAATTCACCTGGCGCTCAAGGACAACGATCTCGCTCGGGCCCGCCGGAGCCTCGCCGCCTGGCGTGGTGCAAGTTGCGATGACCTCGATCGCGAGGCGATCGCGCGATTGACGATCGAAGAAGCGCTTGTCGCTTCGCACCGTTACGTATTCGGAGTGGCGTTCTGGTTCGTGCTCCTCCCCGGCCCCATCGGGGCGGTCCTTTATCGGTCTGCGAGGTTTCTGGCGCAGCGCTGGAGTTCCCCTGAGCTGGAACCGTTCGGCCGTTTCGCCGGGCGCGCCTTCATGGCCATCGACTGGCTGCCGGTCCGATTCACCGCGGCAGCGTTCGCCGTCGTAGGTGATTTCGAGGACGCGGTGCACTGCTGGCGGACCCAGGCGGGGAAGTGGTCCGACCCGTTACTCGGCATCTTGCTTGCCGCCGGTGCCGGCGCCATGGGAGTCAGGCTCGGCATGCCCGTTTCTGAGCGTGGCGAACTCGTGAGCCGGCCCGAACTCGGGTTGGGCGACGCCGCCGATACCGCGCATCTCGCCGGCACCGTCGGCCTGGTTTGGCGTGCCCTCGTGATGTGGTTGGTGCTGATTCTGGCGCTGGGTATCGCGGCGGCGCTGAGCTAGGCGCCAGAACTTGTCCCGATGTTGCGGTCGGTGCCGCATTTCCAGCACGCCGTGAACTGATCCTCGATTGCTTCGGCGCAAACGCTGCAGCGCCAGGATTGCCTGGTGCGAGTCCGCGGATGAAGAAATTCTCCGACGATCGATTCTGCCACCACCTGATCGGCTTCGCGTTCGACGACGAGCTGCAGGGCACACTCGGGAAACGGCACTTCACCGGCGAGCCGCACCAGCTCCTCGTTCATGATCCGGCAACGGATCCCCGCGGATTCCAGCAGGTTCTTCAGGTGGTGCGTGTCGATAAGGTTGTGCGAAGAGAAGAGCGCTTTCACGAGAAGCTTTCAGACGGCGCAAAAGGCCTCTATTTTTGCCGCGCAGATAAGATCGTTCTCGGAAATTCCGTCGATGGAATGTGTGCTGAATTCCACCCGGCAGCGGTTGTAACCGACCATCATGTCCGGATGATGGTCCTCGTGATGCGCGACCCACGCGACCGCGTTGACGAACGCCATGGTCTGGTAAAAATTGTCGAACGACCATGTCTTCGAAATTGTCTTTCCCAGCTGGGTCCAGCCAGGCAGTTCCTGCATGAGCGGGCCCAATTGCGTGGGCGTCAGGGCCGGGGTTCCGGCGGGCAGCGGCCGGCAACTCCTCAGGGCCAGCGAAGTCATTCTAGGTCTCCTCGAGCTTGAAGGATTCCAGCCGCGCGATACGCAGCGGAGCCGGAGGATGTGAGTCGAAGAAAGCCGAGTGCAAGGGGTCCGGGGTCAGAGTCGCAGCATTGTCCTGGTAGAGCTTGACCAGCGCGCCCGCAAGATCACGCGCGTCGGCATGCCTGGCGGCGAATGCGTCGGCTTCGAACTCGTGCCGGCGCGAATGCAGGGTGGCGACGGGCCGCAGCAGAAAGGAAAATACTGGCGCGACCAGGAAGAAGAGCACCAACGCCATCGCCGTGCTCTGAGAGCGTACGCCCAGGGACGCGTAGAACCAGTCGTGCCCCATCAGCCACGCTAGCGCCCACAGAAAGACGAGGCTGGCGCCGAACAGCAGAGCCATCCGCTTCCATACATGATGCAGCGAGAAGTGCCCCAACTCGTGTGCCAGCACGGCCTCGACCTCCGCGGGCGCAAGGCGCGAAATCAGGGTGTCGAAAAGCACGATGCGCTTGGCCGCACCGAAGCCGGTGAAGTAGGCGTTGCCGTGACTCGACCGCTTCGAATTGTCCATGACGAAAAGCCCACGGGACCGGAAGCCGCACTTGGCGAGCAGTGCTTCAATGCGGCTGCGGAGATCCGCGTCTTCGAGGGGGGAGAACCTGTTGAACAGCGGCGCGATGACGATCGGGTAGACGACCATCACGACGAGATTGAATGCGACCCAGGTCGCCCAGACGTACAGCCACCAGAGTTCTCCCATGCGAGCCATGAGCCAGAGCACGCAGAACGCCAGAGGCAGCCCGAGTAGTGCTCCTATCGCCGCCTGCTTGGCCAGGTCCGTGAGGAACAGGGCCAGACCGGTGCGGTTGAAGCCGAAGCGTGCCTCGATGACAAAGGTCCGGGTGAGGTCGAACGGCAGGTCAACGAGACTGAGAACCACGATGACCGAGGTGATCAATGCCATGCCGTGGGCGTGGCCTCCGGGCGTGAAGACGCGCCCGGCGATTTCCGACATGAGCTCGAGACCGCCGCCCAGGGTAAGCCCCAGAAGCACCGCCGCCGACACCAGCGTTTCCAGAGTGCCCAGGCGGGTCTTGGCGCCCGTATAGTCGGCGGCTTTGCGGTGCGCCTCTGCGGAAATGCGTCCGGCGAATTCCGGGGGAACGGCGTCGCGGTTGGCGGCAACGTGACGCGCGTGCCGAAACGCAAGCCACAAGCGCGTGGATGTGGTCAGCAGGAGCGCTGCCAGAAACACGGCCGTGGCGACATGCATGGGGCAGGACGATCGATTATGCGACAATCGCCATTCTACACACGCATTCGGACAGGGACCGCTTGGCGCAGGATCAGAACAACCTCCTCTGGCTGGACATGGAGATGACCGGCCTTGACCCGGACCGGGATCGCATCATCGAGGTCGCCATTGTCGTCACCGATTCCCAGTTGAACACGGTCGCGGAAGCGCCCGTGCTCGTCGTGCACCAGACCGACGCGGTGCTCGATGCGATGGACAGCTGGAACAAGGGCACCCATTCGCGAACGGGCCTGATCGAGCGGGTGAAGGCGTCGGTGCTGAAAGAGGAGGAAGCGGAGGAACGCTTGCTCGCCTTTCTCGCCCAGCATGTTCCAGGGAAGACTTCACCGATGTGCGGCAATTCGATATGCCAGGACAGGCGTTTCCTGGCGCGCTACATGCCTCGTCTGGAAGCGTACTTCCACTATCGCAATCTGGATGTCAGCACGCTGAAGGAACTGGCGCGGCGCTGGAAGCCGGAAATCGCCAAGGGTCTGACGAAACTGGGCAAGCATGAAGCCCTGGCCGACATCCACGAATCCATTGAAGAGCTGAAGTACTACCGCGAGCACTTTCTGAAAATCTAGGGAAGCTCTGATTAACGTCATGCCCGCGAAAGCGGGCATCCAAGCAAGCGACTGAAATTTCTGGATTCCCGCTTACGCGGGAATGACGAAATAGGGATTGTTCAGAGCTGGATCCCTAGCCGCTCAACTCCACTACCTTGCCTGGGTTCATCAGGTTCTCCGGATCCAGGCTGCGCTTGAGCGTGACCATCAGGTCGACCGCGACACCGAGCTCCTTTCGCAGGGACGCGATCTTGCCGAAGCCTATCCCGTGCTCGCCCGTGCACGTGCCTTCCATTGCCAGCGCCCGGTCGACGACGCGCTCGTTAAAGGCCTTGGCCTCGGCCAGTTCGGCCGCGTCGTCAGGCATGATCAGGATCTCGCAGTGAAAATTTCCGTCGCCGACGTGCCCGAACAGCGGAATCGGCATCGACGCCCGCGCGATGTCGCTTGCCGTCTCGACAATACACTCCGTGAGGCGCGATATCGGCACGCACACGTCGGTGGACACGGCGCGCGAGCCCGGTCGCAGTTGCAGGCAGGCGAAGTACGCCTGGTGCCGCGCCGACCAGAGGCGGTTGCGGTCCTCGGACCTTGCCGTCCATTCGAAATCCATCCCGCCGTTTTCCCTCGCGATTTCCTGGACCAGCTTGGCCTGTTCTTCGACGCCCGCGTGGCTGCCGTGGAATTCGAGAAACAGCGTCGGCTGCTCGCGGTAGGCCGTCCTGGAGTACGCGTTGATCGCCTTCATGGTGGTCGCGCACAAGGCCTCGCTGCGCGCGATGGGAATCCCCGACTGCAGGGTGTGGATCACCGTATCGACGGCTCCCGCGATGTCGGGAAACGAGCAGGTTGCGGCGGAAATCGCCTCGGGGATCGCGTAGAGACGCACCACCAGCTCGGTGATGATCCCCAGAGTCCCCTCCGAGCCGACGAACAGCCGGGTCAGCTCGTAACCGGCCGCCGACTTTCGCGAACGGCGCGAAGTGGTGATGACGCGGCCGTCGGCGAGAACGACAGTCAATGCAAGCACATTTTCCCGCATGGTTCCGTAGCGGACCGCGTTCGTGCCCGACGCGCGCGTCGCCGCCATTCCGCCCAGCGTGGCGTCGGCGCCGGGATCGACCGGGAAGAACAGGCCCGTGTGACGGATGTGCTCGTTCAACTGCTTCCGCGTCACGCCCGCCTGGACCACTGCATCCATGTCGGCCTCGTGCACCGTGATGATCTTGTTCATGTGCGACAGATCGATGCATACGCCGCCATGGATGGCGAGCACGTGCCCCTCGAGTGAGGTTCCGACGCCGAACGGAATCAGTGGTGTCTTGTGGCGCCGGCAGACATTGACGATGGCGCGGACTTCCTCGGTTGATTCGGGAAACGCCACCGCATCGGGGAGCGCATAGGGGAAGTAGGATTCGTCCTTCCCGTGATGTTCGCGTACCCCGCGAGCGGAAGTGACGCGCTCACCGAGGAGCGCGCGCAACTCCTCCATTAGCGCGAGGTCGGGGCCACCCGGCTGGTCCATGGCGCCGCAGGGTCTACTCGAGGTCGATCCGGCCGTCGAATTTGACCGAGAGCTTGAGTCCCGGTACCTCCAGCGTGACCGAGGCAGGGAACTTCTCGTTTCCCTTGATCGCGCCGCCGGCGCGCGCCTTGGCAACGGCCTGCTCGATCTCGCGCTGCGATCCTACGCCCACCATCTTCAGGAACTTGCGGATACTCAGATTGAAGCTGTCATCGTTCATGCTTATCCCCTGGTTTCAGTCGTTCCCGCGAATCCGGCGCAGCAGCGCCCGGGTTGAAGAGTCGAGGGCGGGGTCCTCTTCGCCCCGCAGCAACTGCGGGAGCAGCGCGCGGGCGAGATTCTTGCCGTGTTCGACGCCCCATTGGTCGAAACTGTTCAAGTTCCAGATTATGCCCTGTACGAATACCTTGTGTTCGTACAGGGCGATCAACCCTCCCAAGGCGCCGGGCGACAGCCGCCTGAACAGCAGCGTGCTCGAGGGGCGGTTCCCGGGCAGCTCTTTGTGCGGGGCGCCTGTTGGCGCATTGCCGAAGGCGAGCGCCGCGCTTTGCGCGAGCGCGTTGGCCGCAAGCGCCGAGTTCGACTCCGAGTCACCGTCCCCTTGAGAAAACACGATGAAGTCGACGGGGATGAGGTGAGTCCCCTGGTGCAACAGCTGGTGGAACGAATGCTGGCTCGGCGTGCCCGTCGCGCCCCAGACCGAGGGCGCGGTGGCATAGTCGACGACCTGGCCTTTGCGGTCGACCCGCTTGCCGTTTGATTCCATCTCGAGCTGCTGAAGATAGCCGGGGAATTCGCGCAGATCCTCGCTGTAGGGGATGACCGCGTGGCTCTGCGCTCCGAAGAAATTCACGTACCAGATGTCCAGAAGGGCCAGGATCACCGGAGCATTGCGCTCCAGCGGCGCGCTCAGAAAATGGGCATCCATCGCGCGCGCGCCCTCGAGGAAGTCCTCGAACGTGTCCATGCCCACGGCCAGCGCGACGGCCAGACCGACCGCCGACCAGATCGAATAGCGCCCGCCGACCCAATCCCACATGGGGAAAACATGACTGGGGGCGACGCCCAGCGCCACGGCGCCCTCAGGGTTGGCGGTGACGGCGGCCCAATGGCGCCAGATCTCCGCCGCGCTCCCCAGCCCCGCCTTCAGCCAGGCGCGTGTGCGACGCGCATTCTCCAGAGTTTCGGCGGTTGTGAATGTCTTGGAGGCGACGACAAAGAAAGTCGTGGCTGGATTGAGCCCGGCGAGAACGCCATCGAGGTCTGCCGCGTCGATATTAGCGACGAAATGCATCCGGAGGCCCTTGCGGTGGAATTTCCGCAGCGCGCGGACCGCCATTCTCGGTCCCAGGTCCGATCCGCCGATGCCGATATTCACGACGTCCGTGATGGCGTGACCGGTTGCTCCCTTGAGCTCTCCACGCTGCGCGGCATCCGCGAGTGCGCGCATGCGCCCGCGTGCCGCGCGCACCTCGGCCATGACATCGCGGCCCGGTGGAAAGACGGCGAGATTCGAGCGCAGTGCTACGTGAAGCACCGCGCGATCCTCGGTGTTGTTGACTGTGTCCCCAGCGAACATCGCGGAAATCCATTCAGTGACCCTGGCTTGCGCGGCCAGCGCACCCAGCAATCGCATGGTTTCCGAGTCGATGCGATGCTTCGAGTAGTCGAGCAGGAGCTCTCCTGCCTCCAGGGAAAACTGCTCCGCACGCACAGGGTCTGCCGCGAACAGGCTGCGCAGACTCGTGGCCGACATCCGTTCGTGATGCGCGGCGAGTGCAAGCCAGGCCGGCGATAAGGTCAGTGGGCTCATGAAGGCCTGCGATAGAGCTGGTAGCGCTCGCGATCGCGCGGACGGCGCCCCTCCCAGAGGAGCTTCCAGCCTGGCTCGATGCGCTCGGGATGGCCGTCGCGGACCTGGACCAGCAGAAGCGGACAGCGTTTCCCGCTCTCGCGCTCGAGGCGCTGGGTCACGATGCCCGCGTGATAGTCGAGTACCGCGCGCTGCGGTTCACCCAAGCCACGGCTTTCCACGCAGCGCACGCCGTCCGGCACGTGCTTTTTCAGCGCCTCCGCGACCGGGCGGTAACTCTTGCCGTAGTCGATCCAGGGAAGGATCAGCGTCATGGCGAGACCCCACACGAGCGTGATCCCGGCTGTCCAGACGGTCGGCCCGCGATATACCGACCGCTCGCACTTCAGAACCAGGCAGAGCCAGGCAAGGGTCAACGCCAGGGCGACGACAAGCGCCGTTGCGGAGAACTGTTCCGAGAATCCGGGTTCGAGGCGGGTGAAGCTCCGCGCGAGAAAATCCGGAAACCCCGTCATCATTGCAACCCAGCCCAGCCAGAGAATCGCCCCGAGGAAAGCCGCGGTCATGACCCCGAACCAGGCCAGCGCGTTTGCCGCACCGCGGCGCAGGGTAGGTGTCCCCGCCCCGGCAAGCAGGCTCAGGGGCAGCATCAGCGGCAGCGCATAGACCTCCCGCGGATCCGCCAGCGACAACAGCACGGCGAGTGATACCACGAATGCGAGACTCAGCATGCGCGTGCCCGCATCGAAGGTGCGGCGACGCTTTTCCCACAATGTCCACAGGGCGAGAGGCCATGCAGGCCAGGTCGCCCAGGCGATGGTTTCGGGCCAGTAGCCAAGGATACTTGCTGGGGGGCGGACAAAAGCCGCTTCGCTCGCCTGCCACCACGCAGCCGCGAATCCCGCCGACCGGTATTCGGCCAAGCCGAGCCAAGCGCCGCAGATCGTCACGAACATGACAAACCCGACAAGCAGCGTGAAGAAATATTCTCTTCGGCGCCAGGCGTCCGAAACTAGTGGTGCCGCCAGGGAGACCAGCATCGGCGCAATCGCTGCCGTAACCCCCTTGCTGAGAAAGGCGACGACGAATCCTGCTCCGAGCAGCCAGCCGGCGGAGTACGGCTTGCGCCGGGCAAGCGCGATGGCATACCAGGCGATCGCCTGTCCGGCCAGCATCCCGATCTCTGCCAGCGTTTCGTGCGCATGAGCCAGCAGTCCCAGACAGCCCAGCAGGGCAAGTCCTGCGCTCGCGCCCTCGGTCTTGCCGTAGAGTTCGCGTCCCGAGAGATGCACGCAGGCAAGAATGAGGGCCATCAGCAGGCCGCTCGCGAGTCGCGCCCCGTCGTGGGGTGCAAGCACCAGACCGAACAGTTTTGCCGTCAGCGCCGCGATCCAGTAGTAGAGCGGTCCGTCCTCGAGAAACGGCTCGCCTGCCAGGTGCGGGATCAGCCATTGTCCGTGCTCCAGCATCTGGTGGACGATGCCGATGCCGATCGCATCCTCGGTCTTCCAGGGATCATGACCGACCAGCCCCGGCAGCAGGTAGGCGAGCACGAGGAGCGCGGCGGGGGCCGCGGCAAGCGGAAGCGCCAGGTTGCGGGCGGCGGCGTTCATCTGTTCACGTCAACCGGTCGGTTCCGGAAATTTCAGCGCCGGCAACGGACACCGTGCTGCATGCCAAACAAAAAAAGGCAGCCGAAGCTGCCTTTTTCCTGGTGGCGCGTATCAACGCCTCTCTGCTGCAGCCGACAAACTGCCGCGCGACGCCGCCGACATCAGGCGGAAGCCTGCTTGGCAGGCTTTGCCGGGGCCTTCTTGCGGCTGTACTTCTGGCGGAACTTCTCGACCCGACCGGCGGTATCGACAATTTTCTGCTTGCCCGTGAAAAACGGGTGACACGCCGAACACACTTCCACCTTGAGATCTTTTCCCAGTGTGGAGCGGGTCTTGAAGGTATTGCCGCAACTGCAGGCAATCGTGATTTCCTTGTAGTCGGGGTGAATCTTGTCTTTCATGGCATTGTCCTTGCTGTTGCCGTGGGGCCGGAGGGGCAAAATTATGTCTGAATTCACGTGTTTGGACAAGTGCCCCGCTGCGTGGGTCAGCCTCTGCGCATCGAGTCGAAAAAGTCGCCGTTGTTCTTGGTGAGGCGAATCTTGTCCACCAGGAACTCTGCGGCCTCGAGATCGTCCATCGGGTACAGCAGCTTCCGCAGTACCCACACCTTCTGAAGGATCTCCGGCTTGATGAGCAATTCCTCGCGGCGCGTTCCGGAACGGTTGACGTTGATCGCGGGGAAAATGCGCTTCTCGTACATTCTGCGATCGAGGTGGATTTCCATGTTGCCGGTACCCTTGAACTCCTCGTAGATCACGTCGTCCATCCTGGAACCCGTGTCGATGAGCGCGGTGGCCAGGATGGTGAGCGAGCCGCCTTCCTCGATGTTTCGCGCCGCGCCGAAGAAGCGTTTCGGGCGCTGCAGCGCATTCGCGTCCACGCCACCGGTGAGCACCTTGCCTGAGGCCGGCACCACGGTATTGTAGGCGCGCGCAAGCCGCGTGATCGAGTCGAGCAGGATCACCACGTCCTTCTTGTGCTCGACCAGGCGCTTCGCCTTTTCGATCACCATTTCGGCAACCTGCACGTGCCGCGACGCGGGTTCATCGAAGGTTGAGGCGACCACCTCGCCCTTCACAGTGCGCGTCATCTCGGTCACTTCCTCCGGCCGCTCGTCGATGAGGAGCACGATCAGCACGATGTCGGGATTGTTCGCGATGATGGCGTGCGCGAGCTGCTGCATCAGCACCGTCTTGCCGGCCTTGGGCGGCGAGACGATCAGCCCCCGCTGTCCCTTGCCGATGGGTGCGATGATGTCGATGATGCGGCTGGTGATGTTTTCCTCGCCCTTGATGTCGCGCTCGAGCTTCATATGCTCGTCGGGGTGCAGCGGCGTCAGGTTCTCGAAGAGGATCTTGTGCTTGGAAGATTCGGGCGCGTCGGCATTGACCTTGTCGACTTTGACGAGTGCGAAGTAGCGTTCGCCGTCCTTGGGTGTCCTGATTTCGCCCTCGATCGAATCTCCGGTGTGCAGATTGAAACGGCGAATCTGCGACGGACTGACGTAAATGTCGTCGGTCGATGCGAGGTAGGAGGTATCGGGCGAGCGCAGGAAGCCGAAGCCATCGGGCAGCACCTCCAGCGTGCCGTCACCGTATATCGACTCACCTTTCTTCGCGCGATTCTTCAGGAGCGCGAAAATCAGCTCCTGCTTGCGCATCCGATTGGCGCCTTCGATCTCGTTCGTCGTTGCCATTTCGAGCAACTGGCTGACGTGTTGTGTCTTAAGTTCGGATAGGTGCATAAACGCCCAAGCGGAGTGAACGACCTCAGACCGTTCGAATGGAACAACCGGGAACCGAAACGGGGAGGAATGGCGCCCGGATACTGCCTGCCGGGGGTGCCGGGAGGCTGGCGGCTACTTCTTCTTTTGCCCCCAGCCTTTTGCGGAAAGGATAGGGACTTTAGATGTTGCTGTCAAGGAATGCGGTGAGCTGGGATTTCGACAATGCGCCCACCTTCTGGGCCTCCATGTTGCCGTTCTTGAAAAGCATCAGCGTGGGTATGCCGCGAATACCGTATTTCCTCGGGATCTCCTGGTTTTCATCGACGTTGACCTTGGCGACCTTGAGTTTCCCGGCGTACTGCTTCGCGATTTCGTCGAGGACGGGGGCGATGGCCTTGCAGGGGCCGCACCATTCGGCCCAGTAGTCCACCAAAACCGGCACCTCGGATTTCAGTACCTCGGGCTCGAAAGTGGCATCGCTGACATGATGGATGAATTCGTTCATTGTTTCCTCTGCGAAACGGGGATTGCAGCAGGCGCTGCGTGGTGACTATCTCGGGGCGGGTACCGCATTCTTCAATGCGTAATGCTAGCGGAATTTCCCGGCCCGGAAAAGCCCAAGTCCATTTGGCATAAGGGGTTATTTTCCCGGAGAAAAGCGCTGGTTCGCTCACCGCGCGTGTTAAGATCGCCGGGCCGCCGCAGCAGCACGCGAGGCTCTCAGATTCGAGGCAGGGTCGACCTTTACGATGGCTTACATCGTCACCGAGAGTTGCATCAAGTGCAAGTACACCGACTGCGTCGACGTGTGTCCGGTGGACTGCTTCCGCGAAGGTCCCAACATGCTGGTGATAGATCCCGAGGAATGCATCGACTGCACCCTGTGCGTGCCCGAATGCCCGGTGGAAGCCATTTTTGCCGAAGATGACGTGCCCCAGCCGCAACGCGAATGGATTCCTGTCAACGCCGAACTTTCCAAGGTGTGGAAACCTATCGTCGAGCGCAAGCCCGCGCCCGCCGACGCCGACGAGTGGGCCAAGGTCAAGGAAAAGAAGCAGCTTCTCGAACGCTGACCAATACGCGTTAGAGTAGGCGCCCATGAATACGGGCGCGGGATTTCCAATCCTCAAGAAAAGCGAGTTGTTCGAGCGCCTCGCACTGGGGCGCGTGGCGGGAGTCACCGTCGTCACTCCGAATCAGCGCCTTGCCATGGCGCTGGCACGCGGGTTCGACGCCCTGCAGGCTTCGCGCGGACTTGTCTCCTGGGAATCGGCCGACGTCCTGCCGTTCGGCGCGTTCGTCGAGCGGCTCTACGCGGACGCAATGTATTCCGAGCTCGCGAATCGGCTCCCGGTTCTGCTCTCTGCCGCGCAGGAACAGGCACTCTGGGAGGAAGTGATCGGGGCGAGCGAAGCGGGCAAGGCTTTGCTGTCCGCACCGAGTGCCGCGATGGAAGCACGAGCCGCCTGGCAGATCGCGCATGCGTGGAAGCTCTTGCCGCGTCTGAGGGGCTATCCGGCGAATGACGATGCAAAGGCCTTTGCCGACTGGGCCTGGCGCTACGAGGGCATCACCAGGCGCGACCACCATATTGACCGCGCACGTCTGCCCGAAATCGCCGCACCTTGCCTCGCGCACGCTGCCGTGCGCACGCCGAAGATGCTGGTGGCCTACGGCTTCGATATTTTCACCGCGCAACAGCGCGAGTTTCTCGCGGCGCTCGGGGCTGCAGGTGCTGAGTTGCTGGACTGCGGGCCCGACGAACGTGCATCCAGCTCCTGCCGAGTCGCGCTGACTTCTGCGAAGGAGGAGATCCACGCCGCCGCACGCTGGGCCGGAGCGCGGCTGGGGGCGAATTCCAAGACGCGTATCGGCATCGTTGTTCCCGATCTCGCCAGGTCACGCAACGCGGTCAGGCGTCTCCTCGCGCAAGCGCTGGCGCCCGCGCACGCTCTCGCAGGCAGCAAGGGGAAAACGCTGCCGTTCAACGTCTCGCTGGGCGAGCCGCTCTTGTCATATCCGATCGTCGCGGCGGCATTGCTGACTCTGGACTTCGCCCACGGCGAAGTCGAGTTCCTGCAAGCAAGCCGGTTGATCCGCTCGCCCTTCATCGCCGGCGCCGAAGTGGAGATGGCGAATCGCGCGCGGCTCGACGCCGAGCTGCGCAAGGTCGCGGGAGCGAAGACCGGCATCGCGCGGCTGCGCCGCGCGATCGCGAAACTCACCGCTTCGGACAACTCCTGGCGCGTGCCCCCATGCCCCGTCCTTTCGCGACGCCTTTCCGATCTCGCGAAATTCGGCGAGGAGAACCTCACCGGTTCCAGGCGCGCGGTGGATTGGGGAAAAGCGATCTTCGAGCTGCTCGATCTGGCGGGCTTTCCCGGCGAGCGTCCCTTGAGCTCGGCTGAATACCAGACGCTCAAGAAACTCCACGAGGCGATCGCCGGTTTCGCTGCGCTGGATCGCGTCACCGGCCGCATGAGATTCGCCGACGCGTGCGCGCGCTTGCGGCGCATCGCTGCCGATACGCCGTTCCAGCCCGAGGCGCCCGAAGTGCCGATCCAGGTGCTGGGCGTCCTCGAATCGGCGGGAATGGAGTTCGACCATCTATGGGTGATGGGGCTCACCGACGAGGCATGGCCGATCCCCGCGCGTCCTAACCCGTTCATCCCCATCGCCTTGCAGCGCTCGGCCGGCGTGCCTGAATCTTCCGCGTCGTCGTCGCTTGAGCTTGACCGGCGCATTACGCAAGGCTGGCTGAAGGCGGCGGGCGAGGTCGTGCTCTCGCACCCCTTGCGCGAGGAAGACCGCGAGTTGGCGCCCAGCCCGCTCATCCGCGACTTTCCGGAAACGAAGCTCGAAGACCTTGCGCTGCCTGACTACGACAGCCTGCGCGCCGCGATTCGCCGCACGCGAACCGAGGAGCGCGCAGCCGATTGGCGCGCGCCTGCAATCGCGGAAAATGCACCCAGCTCGGGCGGCACCTCCGTGTTTGCAGACCAGGCGGCATGTCCTTTCCGCGCTTTTGCCCTTCACCGCCTCGATGCAAAGGGATTGGAAGGGCCGGCGCCGGGGCCCGACTCGCGCGACCGGGGCACGCTGGTCCACGCCATGCTGGCCAAGGTCTGGACCGAGCTCAAGTCGAAAGCCCGCCTCGGCGCGCTCTCCACCCGCGATCTCGACGCGCTGCTCGCGACCGCCGCCGACACGGCGATCGGCCGTCTGCGCTGGTCGCGGCCCGACGCGCTCGAAAGCCGTTTCGCAGAACTGGAAAAGCAGCGCCTGGTGCAACTCGGCCGCGCCTGGCTGGAAAAGGAAAAGGAACGCCCCGCGTTCGAGATCGCAGAGATCGAAAAAAAACACGCCGTCAGTCTCGGTGGCGTCACCGTGAACGCGAAGCTCGACCGCATGGACCGTTTGACCGGAGACGAGAAAGTCAGCGGCGCCCACGTGATCCTCGACTACAAGACCGGCAAGGTGAACGTCGGCGGCTGGCTCGGCGCGCGCCCCGACGAGCCGCAGCTTCCGCTTTACGCGGTGACCCGCGACAAGAACGCGGGCGGCGATGTTGCCGCCGTCGCCTTTGCGCACGTGAAAGTGGGCGAGATGGAGTTCAAGGGCATCGCGCGCGACGAAGGCCTGATCCCCGGCGTGGCGACGCTCGCCGGGCAGCGGTCCAAGGCGGCGAAGCAGTACGACTCATGGGACGAACTGCTCTCGGGCTGGCAGCGGGAACTGGAGTCGCTCGGGCGCGAGTTTGCCTCGGGTGAGGCGCGAGTCGATCCCAAGGACAGGCACAAGCTCGCGACCTGTCTTTACTGCGATGTGAAACCCTTCTGCCGCATCTACGAGCGTTACGGTGCGCCGATCGTCGCGGACGAGAACGGCGGTTCCGGAGAACCGGAATGAGCGACGCAGCCGCCGTTGCCGATTTCGACGCGCGGAAGCGAGCGCTCGACCCGCAGCGCTCCTTCATCGTGCAGTCGCCGGCGGGATCCGGGAAGACCGAGCTCCTGATCCAGCGCTACCTCGTTCTGCTCTCGCGCGTCGCGCAGCCGGAGGAAATCGCTGCGATCACGTTCACCATCAAGGCCGCGGCCGAGATGCGGAAGCGCGTTCTGGAAGCGCTCGTTGCCGCAAGGAGCGAGGAGTGCCCACCGGAGCCGCACCGCGCCCTCACCTGGGAGCACGCGCGCGCCGCGCTCGAGCGCGACCGCGCGCAAGGCTGGCGGCTGGAAGAGAACGCCGCGCGGCTTCGCATCCAGACCTTCGACGCGCTGTGCGCCTCGCTCACGCGCCAGATGCCGGTGCTCGCGGCCTTCGGCGCTCAGCCCAGGCCGCTGGAGGACGCAAGCCCGCTCTATCGCGAAGCGGCGCGCGCCACGCTCGCGCTTCTCGAGGAGAAGGGTGCGCACGCCGATCTCGTCGCAAGGCTCCTCACCTACCTCGACAACAACGTCAAGACCGTCGAAGACTTGCTCACCGAGATGCTCGCGCGCCGCGACCATTGGCTGCACAAGACCATGGATGTACCAGACCGTAGAGCGCTCGAAGCTGCGCTCTTTGCCGAATGCCGCGCGCAGATCGCCAAGGCGCGGGCGCTGTTTCCCGCGAGGCCGCCGGTCCGCCTTCCTGCCGATGAAGATATCGAAGGCTGGAAAGACCTCGCTGCCGGTCTCCTCAGGCGGGATGGCGAGTGGCGCAAGAAGAACGCGACTGCGCAGGTACTCTCCGGGAACGAGCCCCTACGCGAGGCGCTCGCCGTGCTGAAGGTGCTCCCGGATCCCTGCTACAGCGACGCGCAGTGGGAAGCGCTCGAAGCCATCACGCAGGTCCTGCCCCTCGCGGTGGCGCAGCTCAAGCTCGTGTTCGCCGCGCACGGCGAGTCCGACTTCGTCGAGATCGCGCAAGGCGCGAGCCTGGCGCTCGGGCGAGCCGACGCGCCCACCGACCTGCTGTTATCCCTGGATTACCGCATCCATCACATCCTGATCGACGAGTTCCAGGACACGTCCTTCACCCAGATCGAGCTGCTCGAGAAGCTCACCGCCGGCTGGGAGCAGGGCGACGGGCGCACGCTGTTTCTGGTCGGCGACCCGATGCAGTCGATCTACCGCTTCCGCGAGGCGGAAGTGGGCCTGTTCCTGCGCGCGCGTTACGGTGGACTCGGCACGGTGCAGCTGGAGCCGCTCACGCTCTCGGCGAACTTCCGCTCGCAGGCCGACATCGTGGATTGGGTGAACCGTGCGTTCGGAGAAATCATGCCGCGCGAGGAGGACATCGCCTCGGGCGCCGTGCCTTATACGCCCTGCGATCCCGAGAATCCGGCCGAAGCCGACGCGGTGCGCGTCCACGCATTCTTCAACGGGGACGCCGAAGGCGAGGCGGCGCAGGTCGCGATGCTCGCCGCGACGGCGCAAGCCGAGGGCACGGTCGCGATTCTCGTCCGGAACCGCAGCCACCTCGAGCGTATCGTGCCGAAGCTGAAAGAACAGGGACTGCGCTTCCGCGCGATCGAAATCGAAGAGCTCGGCCACCGCCAGGTGGTGCAGGATCTGCTCGCGCTCATGCGCGCGCTCGCGCATCCCGCCGACCGCCTCGCCTGGCTCGCGGTGCTGCGCGCGCCTTGGTGCGGCCTTACCCTCGCCGACCTGCACGCGCTGGCGGGAACGGATCAGGCAACGGCGAACCCTTCCGGGGGGGAGGTTGAGGGGAAGGCGTTGCCAGTCCAGCGAGATCTGTTTTCGGAGAGCGGCGCCGCAAACCGGTCTTCGGCAAGTTCTCCCACCAGGAATGACAGAGGCATCCTGTGGGACCTCCTGCGCGACGACGCGAAGCTCGCGTGTCTTTCCGCGGACGGCCGCCAGCGCCTTATACGCCTGCGCGAGGTTCTGGGCCACGGGCTGGCGAACCG
>Ga0137463_1000271_pt1 | contig 19444 bp, 14 predicted proteins | sample EasRivERMGT800_2_FD_102333 | JGI IMG/M metagenome (GOLD analysis project Ga0137463, IMG submission 102333) | Soil microbial communities from meander-bound floodplain in the East River, Colorado, USA - East River MetaG ERMGT800_2 | ecosystem: Environmental > Terrestrial > Soil > Floodplain ...
CTGTCCTGGCGAAGTCGGTTCTGTTCCGGGGCGTCGCGGCCATCATCGAGGCCTACCTGATCTACTGGGCAGTGGTGTACTTCGTCGCGCGCAAATGGTTCGGCTTCAGCCGCGAGTGGGCCGCGCCGCTCGCCTCGGGGATCTCGATCTGCGGCGTATCGGCCGCGATCGCCACCGGGAGCGCGATCCGCGCGCGGCCGGTGGTGCCGATCATGGTGGCTTCGCTCGTAGTGATTTTCGCCGTGGTCGAGCTCCTCATCCTGCCGTTTGCCGCGAACGCATTCCTCGCCAATGAACCCATGGTGGCGGGGGCGTGGATGGGGCTCGCGGTGAAGACCGACGGCGCCGCGGTGGCAAGCGGCGCGATCGCCGAAAGCCTGATCCTCGCGGGCGCCGCGGCCCAGGGCGTGAACTACGCGAAGGGCTGGATACTCGGAACCACCGCGACGGTGAAGATCTTCATCGACATCTTCATCGGCATCTGGGCGTTCATCCTCGCCTACATCTGGACCAACCACATCGAAGTGCGCCCGGTCGGCGACAAGGCGAAGATCGGCGAGATCTGGGAGCGCTTCCCGAAATTCATCCTGGGTTACGTGGCGACGTTCCTGCTGATCCTGTTTCTCGCTCTGGCCGCAACGCCCGCGACGGCAGGCAAGATCCGCTCCGCCATGGGCGAAGCGAACGTATTCCGGGTGATCTTCTTCGTGATGACCTTCTTCACTATCGGCGTGATGACCAACTTCCGCAAGCTCTGGGAGGAAGGCATCGGCAAGCTCGCCGCGGTCTACGTCGTGTGCCTCTTCGGATTCGTGATCTGGGTGGGCCTGGTGATTTCCTGGGTGTTCTTCGCCGGGGTGAAGCCGCCGCTCGCGGCAGGTTGAAAGGGAGAAAGATCATGGAACAACCCAAAGTCGGCGAAGAAATGCGCAAGATGCCGGTCGAGCCCCTGCTGCCGGTCGAGAAGAAACTGATCGGCTGGAGCCTGGGGATCGGAATCGTTCTCTTGGTGATCCTGATCGTGGTGACCCGCAATTTACCCGGGGCCACCGGTTAGTTCTGCCGCGTTCACTCCACCTTCATACCGGCGTTGCGGATCACCGGCCCCCACAGTTTCGCTTCCCGGCTGACGAACGCGCCGAAATCCTCGGGTGAGCGCGAGCCCACGGTCTCGGTGCCGTCGCGCGCGAGGATTTCCTTGAGTTTGGGGTTCTGCAGCGTGAGCACCGTGACATCGAAAAGCCGCTTGACGACCTCGACCGGGGTTCCGGCAGGCGCGAAAAAACCGTACCAGACCGACATGTCGTAGTGGGCAAGGCCTGCCTCTTCCATGCCGGGAAGATTCGGAACCAGGGGTGAGCGCGCTCGCGTGGTGACGGCGAGCGCGCGCAGCCGCCCCGCCTGAACCAGCGGCAGCACCGAGGGCGAGGTCGCGAACGTGACCTGCGTGTCGCCGGCGAGCACCGACTGCACGGACAGCCCGCCGCTCTTGTACGGCACGTGGACCATCTGAACGCCGGTGAGAGCGCTGAAAAGCGCGAGCGCGAGGTGAGGCACCGAGCCGTTGCCGGAGGAGGCGGAGTTGAGCTTGCCGGGAGATTTCTTTGCCTCGGCGATCAGCTCGGAGAGCGAGCGCACCGGCAGCGTGGGGTTCACCGTGACGACCAGCGGCGAGCTGCTCACCTGGGTGACCGGCGCAAAGTCGCGCCCGGTATCGTAGCCGACGTTCTTGTTGATCACCGGATTGACGATCATGCCGCTCTGGCTCGCAATCAGGATTGTGTAGCCGTCGGGCGCGGACTTGGCGACGAACTCGACGGCAAGGCTCGAGCCTGCGCCCGGCTTGTTGTCGATGATGATGCCTTGGCCGAGCGCGCGGCCCAGCGGATCGCCGATCGCCCGCGAAATGATGTCGGCGGCCCCGCCGGGCCCGAAGCCGACCACCAGGCGGATCGGCTTGATCGGATACGTCTGCGCCGAGGCCGCGCACGCGCTCAACAGGACGACCAGCGCGGAAACTATTTTCATGGGTTGAAACCTCCCGCGACCGAGTTCACTTGATGCGTCGCCCGACCTCGACGGCCCGAGCGTCCTCAATCTCGTTGTCCTGGAAAAAGCCAGGCAATCAAGCGGTCCGCAAGCTGCGCGCGCTCCTCCGGAGAAAGCACGAGTGCCCGGGCTTCAGCCTCTCGAGTTGCCTTGACAGGGTCTCCTCAACTGCCGGTTATGCGCGCCCATAATACCCGGTCATCCTCGGCCCTGTTAGAGCTCTGCACCACCCGCAGCAGAAGCCGAGGCTTCGAGGACCGCAATCCGGCGCTCAGGTGTGTCCGGTTGAGCGCCGGGTTAGGTGGCGGGCGTTTCAGTATAATTCCACTTGCCAGCGAATTGGCGCGCCCGCGCGTTAAGCAACAAATACCGACAAGAGGACCCTCACCATGAAGCGTCTCCTATGTGCCTCGGCCGCGATGGTGGCCGCAGTGACCGCTCCCGCGATTGCCGCCGATGTCGGCGTATCCGTCCAGGTCGGCGAGCCCGGCTTCTATGGCCGCATCGACATCGGCAACTCCCCTCAGCCGCAATTGATCTACCCGCAGCCGGTCATGATCCAGCCTGTTCCGGCGGGCGTGGTACGCCAGCCGATCTACCTGTACGTACCTCCGGGCCACGCGAAGAACTGGCGCAAGCATTGCCACAAGTACAACGCCTGTGGCCAGCCGGTCTACTTCGTGCACGATCGCTGGTACAACAATGTGTACGTGCCGCACTACCGTGAGAGCCACGGCGGGGGTCGCGGCGAGCGTCATGGTGATGACCGCGGCAAGGGGCGTGACCGTGGTCAGGGGAAGGGTAAGGGCCGCAAGGACGACTGAATCGCGTCTGCTCTTTGATGCACGATACTCAGCCTCTCGATCAGGCGAGCCACCGCTTCCGGCGGCGGTAGTGCTTCACGTCCTTGAAGCTCCTGCGCGCGCCCGAGGAAATACCGAGATAGAACTCCTTGACGTCCTCGTTCGCGGCGAGCTCGGCTGCGGCGCCATCCATGACTACCCGGCCGTTCTCGAGGATGTAGCCGTAATCGGCGTAGCGCAGCGCGACGTTGGTGTTCTGCTCGGCGAGCAGGAAGCTCACCTTTTCTTTTTGATTGAGGTTCTTCACGATACCGAAGATCTCCTCGACGATCTGCGGCGCAAGCCCCATCGACGGCTCATCGAGCAGGATCATGCTCGGGCGGGCCATCAGCGCGCGACCTAGGGCGGTCATCTGCTGCTCGCCACCCGAGGTGTAGCCGGCGAGCGCGCCGCGCCGCTCCTTCAGTTGCGGAAAGGTGCCGTACACCTTTTCCAGGTCCTGCTTGAGCTGCGCACGGCCCGCGCCGCGAGTGTAGGCGCCGGTGAGGAGATTCTCTTCGACCGTCAGATGCGCGAAGCAGTGGCGGCCTTCCATCACCTGCACCACGCCGAGCCTCACCAGCTCGTCGGGGCTCAGGCGGTCCACGCGGCGGCCGCGGAACACGATCGTTCCTTTGGTGACCTCGCCGCGCTCGGCGCGAAGCAGGTTCGAGATCGCTTTCAGCGTGGTGGTCTTGCCCGCGCCGTTCGCGCCGAGCAGCGCGACGATCTTTCCCTCGGGCACGGAAAGCGACACGCCCTTCAGCACCAGGATGACGTGGTCGTAGATGACCTCGATGTTGTTGACGCCGAGGTAGGCCTGCTGCGATTCGGGCTTCGGGACGGCGGACATTGCCCTCACCCCAACCCTCTCCCGCAAGCGGGAGAGGGTGCGAGCGTAGCGAGCGGGTGAGGGTCGTTCACGTTCTCCCGCGAGAGCGGGAGAGGGTACTGGAAATAATGCTTAGCCTTCTTTCGAACAATCTCGCGGGGTGATGCCTTTCTCCTTGGCGTATTTCGCCGCGGATTCCTCGATCATCGGCCGCACGATGGACTGGTCGGAGGCGATCCAGTCGGTGATGGTGTTCCACTTCGCGCCGTCCCACTGCAGGAACTTCACCGAACCCCCGCCCTCGTGATCCATGCAGGAAACTTTCAGCGCCTGCATGAAGCCGGTCGCACCGAGCTGTTTCAGCTTCCTGTCGTCGATGCTCAGGTGCTCGAGGCCCCAGCGAATCTGGTCGCCGGTCATCGGCTTGCCTTTGCCGTATTTCTCCTGGGCGGTGCGGATCGCCTCGGTGGAGATAATGCCGAACACCACTCCGCGGTTGTAGTAGATGCTGCCGACGCGCGAATGGTCTTCCATCTCGCCCTTGCCTTTGGCGTAGACGAACTTCTCGATCTCCTTGATCACCGGATAGCCGCTGCCGGAGACGTTGAAGGCCGCGGCGACGTAGCCCTTGGCCGCATCGCCAGCCGGGATCACGTCTTCTTCTGCGCCGCTCCACCATACGCCGACGATCTTGGTGCGCGGAAAGCCGATTTTCGCGGCGGCCTTGAGCGCGGTCGGATTCATCACGCCCCAGCCGCGCAGGATCACCCAATCGGGTTTGATCTGACGGATCTGGAGCCACTGCGCCTGCTGCTCGTTGCCCGGGTGCGCGACCGGGATATGCGTGACCTGGAAGCCGTATTTCGCAGCCTGGGCGTCCAGCACCGGGATGGTTTCCTTGCCGTAGGCCGAGTCGTGATAGACGTTCACGATCTTCTTGCCTTTCAGCTTGTCCATCCCGCCTTCTTTCATGCCGATGAACTTGATCTTGGCGGTGTTCTGGCTCCAGTAATTGGTGATGAGGGGGAACACCCACGGGAACACGCGCCCGTCGGAGGCGTCGGTGCGGCCGTAGCCGATCGACACGATCGGAACATGGTCCGCCGTGCCCTTGTCGATGAGCGAATAGGTAATGCCGGTCGAAAGCGGGTGCACCAACGACGCCCCGGTCGGGCCGCGTTTCTTCGTGCGCTCATAGCATTCCACACCGCGTGCGTTGTTGTATTCGGTCTCGCACTTCTCGTAAGTGAGCTTCACGCCGTTGATCCCGCCATCGCGGGCATTCACCATATTGACGTAGTCTATGAACCCGCCGAAGATGCCCGACCCGCCCGCCGCGTAGGGTCCGACCCAGTAACCGTTCATGGGGATGAACTGCTCGTTCTGCGAATGGGCAGTGCCTGCGACAGCGAAGGCCGCAACGGCCAGCAACGCGGCTTGTCTGAATTTCCGCAACATTGGAATCCTCCTTTGGATGGAAATCTCCCTGTTTCTACAGGTTATCCGAATGAACAGCCGCGCTTACTATAGCCCAATTGTCCCGGATGGGAAAACCGGCGCGGGTCAGTGGGGAAAGGGCCAGAGCCGCAGCTTTTCCTTGGCGATTTGCCACAGTCGCGCAAGGCCCAGCGGCTCGACCACGAGGAAAAAGACGATGAGTGCGCCGAACAGGATGAGGGTCAGGTTGGACACCAGCCCCGCGGGAAGCGCCAGCCCGAAAGAGCGCTCGATCGAGGTGGCCGAGAGGTCCATGAAGATCGGCAGGAGCACGATGAAGGCGGCGCCGAGGAACGAGCCCAGGATGCTGCCGACTCCTCCGATGATGATCATGAATAGGATCCTGAAGGAAAGGTCGAGATCGAATCCCGCCGGCTCGACCGTCCCCAGATACGCAAAGGCATAGAGGGCTCCGGCCACGCCGCAGTAAAAGGAACTGATCGCGAACGCGAGGAGCTTGGTCTTCATCATCGGGATGCCGACGACCTCGGCCGCGACGTCCATGTCGCGCACCGCCATCCAGGCCCGGCCGATGGAGCTGCGCACCATGTTCTTCGCTGCGAGCGCCATCACGCTCACGATCGCGACCACCAGAACATAGCGTTTGACGGGGGTGTCGAATGCATAGCCGAAAACGACGAGTTTCTGCGCGGTGATCACTCCCGATGAGCTGTAGTTGGAAAACCAGCCGAACTTGGTCAGCGCCCACACGACGAAGAATTGCGCGGCGAGCGTGGCCACAGCGAGATAGAAGCCCTTGATGCGCAGGCTCGGCAGTCCGAACACGATCCCGATCAGCGCGGCGACGATCCCGGCGAGGGTGAAGGACAGCAGCATCGGCATGCCCGGCATCCGAAGCTCGAAGTTGTAGGCGGCGAAGGCCCCCACGGCCATGAAAGCGGCGGTGCCGAGCGAGAGCTGCCCGGCGTAACCCGTGAGTATGTTCAGTCCGAGCGCGGCGAGCGAGAAGATGAGGAACGGGATCAGCACGCCGCTGAACCAGTAATTGAAGTCGATCGCCCCGGCAAACACCGGAGTCGCCGCAGCGAGCGGCACCCCGACGAAGGCGAACGCGAGCAGGATCGCCATGGCGATCCGGTCCTGGCGGATCGGGAAAAGCTGCTGGTCCGCAGCGTAGCTGGTCTTGAATTGTCCGGCTTCGCGGTAGAGCATGGCCCGCCCGTCAGACCCGGTCGATGCGGCGCTCGCCGAACAGGCCTTCGGGCCGCACCAGAAGGAAAGCGAGCGCAAGCACGTAGGGGAACCAGGATTCGATACCGCCGCCGACGTGCGGGCCGACATAGACTTCGGCGAGCTTCTCCGAGGCGCCGACGATAAGTCCGCCGACGATGGCCCCGGCGATGGATTCGAACCCGCCGAGGATCAGTACCGGCAGAGCCTTGAGTGCGAGGAACGTCAGGGCAAACTGCACGCCATTGCGCGCACCCCACAGGAGCCCGGTCACCAGGGCGACGAATCCGGCGACCATCCACACGATCACCCAGATCTTCTGCAGCGAAATTCCTACGGCGAGCGCCGCCTGGTGGTCGTCCGCGACCGCGCGCAGCGCCCGCCCGGTGCGGGTCTTGTTGAAGAACACTGCGAGGACCGCCACCAACGCCGCAGCGATCCCGGAGGCGACGAGGTCGAATTTGCTGATGTTCATCCCGGTATTGTTCATCAACCAATCGATCGGCTCGTCGGCGATGCCCAGGTCGAGCGCGTGGACCTGGGCGCCCCAGGTGAGCTGCGCGATGCCCTCGATGAAGAAGCTCAAGCCGATGGTCGCCATGAAAAGAGTGATCTGCGGCTGGTTGACGAGCGGGCGCAGCACCAAGCGTTCGGTGAAAAACGCGAGCGCCACCATCGCCGCGAGCGCGAGCGCCACGGCGAGCCAGAACGGGGCGCCCATCGAGATGAATCCCACGGTCGTGAGCGCGGCGAAGAACACCATCGCCCCTTGCGCGAAATTGAACACGCCCGAAGCCTTGTAGATCAGCACGAAGCCGAGCGCCACGAGCGAATACATCACCCCCGCAAGCAGCCCGCCGATCAAGACTTCGAAAAAGAATTGCATGCGCTTATAACTTTCCGATGTCATCCTGAGCGAAGCGAAAGATCTGCTTCTGAAAAACAGATTCTTCGGGCTACGCCCTCAGAATGACACCGCTATCTAATGTGCCACTCCGAGATACGCGTCGATCACGTCCTTGTTGTTGCGCACTTCGTCGGGCGTGCCGTCGGCGATCTTGCGGCCGTAATCGAGCACGACCACCCGGTCCGAGAGATCCATGACCACGCTCATGTCGTGCTCGATCAGCACGATGGACGTGCCCATCTGGTCGTTGACGTCGAGGATGAAACGGCTCATGTCCTGCTTTTCCTCGAGGTTCATGCCGGCCATCGGCTCATCGAGCAGCAGCAGCTCCGGCTCCGCCGCGAGCGCGCGCGCGAGCTCCACGCGCTTCTGCAGGCCGTAAGGCAGCCGCCCGACCGGGGTCTTGCGGATGTGCTGGATTTCGAGAAAGTCGATGACCGTCTCGACCTTGGCGCGATGCTCGAGCTCCTCGCGCCTCGCGGCACCCCAATAGACTGCCTGCTGCAGGAAATTGGCCTTCATCTTCAGGTTGCGCCCGGTCATGATGTTGTCGAGCACCGTCATGCCGCGAAAGAGCGCGATGTTCTGGAAGGTCCGGGCGATGCCCTCCTTCGCGGCCTCGTGAGGATTCACGTCGCGGCGCTTGCGGCCCTTGAAGGCGACGGTCCCTCGCTGCGGGTGGTAGACGCCGTTGATGACGTTGAGCATCGAGGATTTGCCCGCGCCGTTCGGCCCGATGATGGCGCGGATCTCGTGCTCGCGGACATCGAAGGAAACGCCCTGCAAGGCAACCACTCCGCCGAAGGCAAGCGAGATGTCGTCGATCTCGAGGAGTGCCGCGCCGAATTTTCTGTCCTTGGTCATATCGCGGGACGAAACGGGCCGGGGCTCAGGCCGCCTCCCTCGCCGCGGCCACACTGTAGGTCTTCGCCTCCATGATTCTCAGGTCCGCCGATACCGTGCCGGTGCGGCCGTCCTCGAAGCGCATCTGCGTCTCGATGAAGCAGCTCGTCTTGTCCGAGTACAGGGCATCGACCAGCACCGCATATTTCTCGCCGATGTGGCGGCGGCGCACCTTGCGCGTGCGCGTGAGCTCTCCATCGTCGGCGTCGAGCTCCTTTTGCAGTATGAGGAAACGGTGGATCTGCGAGTTGCCGAGCGCAGCGTCGGCGGCAAGGTCGCGGTTCACTCTTTCCACGCATTCGCGCACCAGGTCATAGACCGCAGGCTGCGCAGCGAGGTCGGTGTAGCCGGTATAGGGCAGATTGCGCTTCTCGGCCCAGTTGGCCACGGCCTCCATGTCGAAGTTGACAAAGACGCAAACCTTGTCGCGCCCGTGCCCGAAGCACACCGCTTCCTTGATGTAGGGAAAGAACTTGAGCTTGTTCTCGATGTACTTCGGCGCGAACAGCGTGCCGTCGCCGAGCTTGCCCACGTCTTTTGCGCGGTCGATGATTTTCAAGTGGCCGTCGGCGTCGAAATATCCGGCGTCGCCGGTGTGAAAAAAACCTTCCGCGTCGATCGCCTCGCGCGTCGCATCCGGCTGCTTGTAATACTCCTTCATGACCCCGGGGGAGCGCACCAGCACTTCTCCCGAATCGGCGATTCGCACTTCCACCCCCGGCATCGGCCTGCCCACGGTTTCCAGCTTGACGTCACCCGAGGGGTGCATGCACACCGTCACGCAGGTCTCGGTCATGCCGTAGAGCTGCTTCAGGTTGATGCCGATCGAGCGGTAGAAATCGAACAGGTCCGGCCCGATCGCCTCGCCCCCGGTGTAGGCGACGCGGATGCGCGACATGCCGAGGACGTTTTTGAGGGGCCCGTAGACGAGAAGCTCGCCGAGCCCGTACAGCAGGCGGTCCTTGAGCGAAACGCCGGACTTGCCCTCGAGGACCTTCATGCCGACGCGCTTCGCCACTCCCATGAAGGTGTGGAACATGCGGCGCTTCAACCAGCTCGCGTCCTCGATGCGGATCATCACCTGGGTCAGGATGTTCTCGTAGACGCGCGGCGGCCCGAAGTAATAGGTCGGGCCGATCTCGCGCAGGTCGGTCATGACCGTGGCGGGGGACTCGGGGCAATTCAGGCAGAAGCCTGCGATATGGACCTGTGCGTAGGAATAGAGGAAATCGCCCACCCAGGCCATCGGCAGGTAGCAAAGGATGTCGTCGTCCTCGGCGAAGCCGTCGAAGGCGACGAGCACCCGTGCCGTTTGGATCATGGCCGCATGCGTCTGCGAGACGCCCTTGGGATTGCCCGTGGTGCCCGAGGTGTAGAGAATCACTGCGATATCGGATGGCCGGCCTTTTTCGATCTCGTCGGCGAAGAATTCGCGCCGGGCGAGCTGCCGGCCGGCTTCTCGAAGGCCATCCAGGCTCTTCAGCTCCGGATGCGTGTAATGGCGCAGGCCGCGCGGATCGTCGAAACAGATGCGCTTCAACCGCGGGCACTGCGGCAGGACTTCCAGCAGCTTATCGACCTGCTCCTGGTCTTCGACGACGGCGAAACCGACGTCGGCGTCCTGGAGCACGAACACCATCTCGGCCGCGACGGCGTCCTGGTAGAGCGGCACCGGCACACCGCCCAGCGCCTGCGCGGCCATCATGGCCCAGTACAGGCGCGGCCGGTTGTCGCCGATTACCGCCAAGCGGTCGCCGCGCCTGAAGCCCTGCGCGGCAAGGCCACAGGCGAGCGATCGCACCTCGTCGGCCACCTGGGCCCAACTCCAGGTCTGCCAGATACCCAGGTCTTTTTCGCGGAATGCCGGCCTGTCGGGCCGCACCTTCGCCTGATGCAGCAACAGGCGCGGAAAAGTATCTGGCTGCTCCGTCACGGAGTCCCCCTCGGTCGCGTGCCCGGCCGAAACATCGCCGGCGGTCTCAGCCCGAGAATCTTACAGCAGATGGCGGGACGGATTCGTCGCAGCAGCGACGGCGCCCCCCCATTGCGCATGAATATTTCAGGGGAATCGGATCACTTTGGACGGGTTTTCAATTACACTGGAGAAAACCGGGCCACTCCCGCCAGGGAGCCCCCTGCACGTCCATCGGGGCCGCGGGACGGAATGACCCCGGGAAGTGCGCGCGGAGCGGTAACTCGTTGGGGGGCAGCGCTTCATCCTGTGACGATCGCAAATGCACAAGATCTTGATCGTCGAGGATGTCGAAGTCGTAGCCGATTTACAGATCCTCATGCTGATTCGCGCGGGGATCGCGTTTGAAGCGCGGCGGGTCGAGACGGTCGAGGATTTCGCGCGGCAAATAGGACTCGCCGTCCCGGACGCGATTCTTTACAGCGCCTCCATGCCGCAGTTCAGCGGCTTCGTTGCATTGGCGAAAGCGCAAAGCCTGTGCGCCGATACGCCGTTCATTTTCGTCTCCGGAACGCACAGCAAAGAGACCGCCGCCGAAACGCGCAAGCGCGCGTCGAGCGATTGCGTTTTCACGGCCAGCCTCGCCGAGCTTCCTTCGACGTTCGATCGCGCGATCAAGGAAGCCGAAGAACGCAAAAAAAGAAAGGCTCAGGAATCCGCGATCGCGCGCCTGTCGCGCATGTACGCCGATCAGGCGCGCGAACTGGAGCAACTCAACGTTCAACACGTCACCCTCCGCAAGCTGAGCCGTTATCTCAAGGCTGGCGTGACGATGGCCGAAATTTACTCGGCCATAGAGTGTTTCGGCCCTCAATTGTTCCAGGGCACGAACGGCAAGCTGTACCTCGTTCATCCTCCGGGAAAGCACCTGGAGTCGGTCGCCGCCTGGGGTGACAAGTCGCTCACCGGGCAGGTGTTCACAATCCAGGATTGCTGGGGACTGCGCCAGGCGCAGCCCCACCGGGTCCTGGACCCGCAGACCGAGCTGCTCTGCGGGCACGTCACGGCGGATTCGAATTCGGCGCAGCCGTATCTCTGTGTTCCGCTTTTCGCGGAGGGCGAGACGCTCGGGCTGCTGCACTTGCTGCGCGCGAAGGAGGGATCGACTTCTTCGATCGAGTCCTACCTGAATCTGGCGGTGGCGGTGGCGGAAGAGACCGGTCTCGCGCTCGCCAATCTGAGAGCGCGCGACAGCCTGCACGAACAATCGATCCGCGATTCGCTCACCGGACTGTACAACCGCCGTTTTCTGGAGGAATTCCTCCTACGCGAGCTGGCGCGCGCGGATCGCAAGAAGCACCCCCTCTCCGTGATCACGATGGACATCGATCACTTCAAGCGCATCAATGACACCCTGGGCCATGGCGCCGGCGACATAGTTCTGCGGCGCGTGGGTCTCCTGCTGCAGGGGTTCGTTCGCCAGAGCGATATCGCGTGCCGCGTCGGCGGAGAGGAATTCTCCGTGCTCCTCCCGGAGGCGTCCATGCAAATCGCGACGCAGCGCGCGGAGGCGATTCGCAAGGCGGTACAGGAGCTGAAGCTCAAATACGAAGATCACACTCTGAGCGATATCACCATTTCACTGGGGGTCGCGGCTTTTCCGGATCACGGCACGACGCCGGTCGCGCTCCTGCACGCTGCGGACCAGGCTCTGTACGACGCCAAGTATCGGGGCCGCGACAGAGTGGCGTCGGCGTGAACGGCGGCCGCCGCATACTCGAGACGCGCCGCCCCGCCTCCCCTTAGACTTTCCCGAATCTCGGCTATAATTGCCGCTCCACACGCCTGTAGCTCGGCTAGGCGAGGGGGGAGATTTAGCGGACACACTTAAACGTGCGTCCGCGCCGCCGAGCACCAGACCACGGGTTAGGTGGGTAAATCGCGAATGTTCCTATGGACATTCGTGCCGCCGAACGGGTATGCCGCGGACGGCATACCTTGGGCCAGTCGTGCCGAACCCGGACCCACAATTTTGAAATCAAAGCGAACACCGAATCGCGAGAACGAGGACAGGCTGCAGACCGGCCCGGTCAGCCTTGGGTCCCGACCGCCGTTTCAACCCGAACACCGCTGCGCACTTACCCTCGCGCGGCGTAACGTTGTCCCGTGAAACTCGGTGACGATTAACTGGAGAAAGATATGACCGCAAGAGCGCTGCTTGTCCCAATCGCCCTGATGCTGGTGTCCGGCTGTGCCGCCACGATTCACGGCACAGTGCAGCTCGTCGACAGCCGTCAGCAGCCGGTCGCGAACGAGAGCCCGAAGGGGGCCGTGGTCAACATGATCAATACGACCGCCGCGGTCGATCAGGCCTCGAGCTCCGCGACGGTGGACGAGAAGGGCGAATTCGAGTCGCCCAAGGACAGCATCAAGCCCGGCCTCTACAAGGTGGAGGCGAGCCGCATCGGCTACGAAACGCAGACCGAGACGGTCGAGGTCGGCTCCGTCTTCGGCAAGAAAGTCCAGTTCAAGTTGCGCAAGATCGAGGAGGCCAAGCGGAAATCCGTCAAAGGCTCGTCCACCGACGAGGACAAGATCATCAACCCCGGCGAGGTCAATATCCAGCCGCCCGCGATGTGAGCGGACGTTATCCGCCGCCCCGTAGACCCCAGAGCGTCACAACCGAGGGTATCACCATGGCCACAACCCAGCTGCGTTCTCTTTCCATCCTGCTTGTCACCGCCTTGCTCGGCGCTTGCGGCCAGCGCCTCGACGTCGAGGTCAAGGCGCGCATCGACGGCCAGCCCGCGGCGCAGGCGAAGGTCGCTTTGGATCGCGAGGAGGTCGGCGTCACCGACGCCCAAGGCGTGTTCGCGAAGCAGATCCGCAAGAAGGCCGGCAGCGAGGTCGAGGTTACGGTGAGCAAAGAGGCGCCCGGCTACCGCGTCGAACCGTGGAAAACGACCTTCCTCGTGAAGCTGCCCAAGGGGGATCAGATCGACACCTACCGCGTCGACGCCGATCTCAAGGCGATGCGCTACGTCACGCTGCGCGTAAGCGAGAAGGGTACGCCGCTGCCCGAGGCCAAGGTAACGGTCGGCGGGAAGGAGGCAGGCGTCACCGATGCCAAGGGCGAGCTCGTATACCTCTATCAGACGCAGCCGGCGAAAGGAGCCGAGGTCAACGTCGCCAAGACCGGTTACAGCACCTACCGCGCGACGCGCCAGTTCGAGCCGGGACAAGTGGTCGAAGTCGCGCTCAACCGCCAGGCCGTGGTGGCGATCAAGGCGCTGACCGACGAGTACGGCCGCACGAGCGGGGTGCCGGGCTTGAACGTGAGCATAGACGGCAAGACCGTCGGCAAGACCGACGCGCAGGGCAGCTACACGTACGACTACCGCGGCGAGCCGGGCAAGAAGGCGGTGATCGCGCTCGCAGCGCCCGGTTATATTCCCGCGGCCTGGAAAACCACGGTCAAGCTCGAAGGTCCGGTCAGCCTCCAGCGCTACTTCTACCCGACTACGCCCAAGCCGATCCGTATCGGCATCTACCGCGTCGTCGGCAACACGCCGGGCGCGGACCTGAAGGAGGTCGCAGCCCAGGCCGAGCAGGCGCTCGCAACGCAGCTCTTCAAGTTCCCGGCGTTCCGTGAGGTGCCGGCGGACAAGCTGCAGGCGGAAATCAACCAGCGCAAGCTCAGCATCGACCGCGTCACCACGAAGGGCTGGCAGGACACCCCGCTGCGCGCGACCGTGGACATGATCGTGCTCGGGAGCGTCGCCAAGGACGACGACGGCTACCTGGTCGAGGTCAAGTTCCACACCGCGAACGGCAAAATCATCTTGTCGGAGATCGCGCGCGCCCGCAGCGCCCGCGGAATCGACGGCGCGGTGCGCGACATCGCGAACAACGCCATCGAGCACTTTCCTCTCGAGGGCACGGTGGTCGGAGAGGAGAACGAGCGCTACCGGATCAACATCGGCAAGAGCTGGCGCATCGGCCGCGGTACCGAGTTCACCCTGACCACGCCGACCTTCGGTGAGGGCGGCAAGGTCGCGGGTTACCGCGAGACCGGCAGGATGGAGGTCAAGCGCGGCGAAGACACGAGCTCGCTTGCCGAGGTCGCAACGCTCAAGCAGGGCGCAAAGGTGCAGATCGGCGATCGCGTGGTGCGGCGCACCGGCCGCGAGGGCGACGAAGGCGATCAACGCACCTATCTCCTGCTCACCGCGAAGGGCGGCGTCGGGACGGATGTCAACGCGCTTCCCGGCACCAGCGTGTACTTGAATGGCGAGTGGGCCGGCGCGACCGGGACAAACGGCCAGGCGGAGGTCCCCCTGCGGCTCGGGCGCAATTACACGCTCACGCTGTACCGCCACGGCTACCAGCAGCTCACCGACAAGATCAAAGTCGGCAAGAGCGGTGAAGCGCGCGAGTTCCTGCTCACGGCCAACAATGCCCTGTTTAGACTCGACTCCGAACCGACAGGGGCATCCGTCACCATCGACGACGAGCAGGTCGGCAAGACGCCGATCGCCGGCGGCAAGCTGGTCACGCTCGGCTTTCACAGCGTGCGCCTCACCTACGGCGAGGACTACCGCGACTTCTTCCAGGTCATGGAGTTCACCCAGAAGGAGGAAGATCGCACCGGCGAGCGCCGCATCGTGCTGCAGAAGGATTTGCTCAAGATCGGCGAGCGCGCGCGCCAGAAAGGCGACGTCGATGGCGCCATCAAGGCCTATGCCTCCGCCGAGCGCAGCCACCCGGACTACGCCGAGGCGCACCGGCGCCTGGGCGACATCTACCTCGACGACAAGGAGGACTACGACCGTGCGATCGCCGAGTTCGAGGCCGTGTTGGCGCTGCCGGAGAACCAGCAGCTGATCTACAAGCAGTTCGCCGTCACCTTCACCAACCTCGGCCATGCGTATTGCGAGAAAGGCAACCGCCTGGTGGACAGCGATCGCGCCGCCGCGCCCACGTACTTCGCCAAGGCGATCAAGGCGCTGCAGACCGCCAAGCAGAACACGCGCTTCTTCCCGAGCGCGGAGTACGACGAGGCGGTGCACGACACCTACTACTACACGGCCCTCGCATACCACAAGCTGTATCTGATGACGAAGCAGCCTGCGGTGATGAACAGCGCGAGCCTCGCGTGGCGCGAGTACTTCGACTTCTTCCCGAAAAAGCTCGAAGGCAATCCGACCTTCGTGCAGGCCCGGGAGGGGGCGCGCCGCTACCGCGATCAGATCCAGGAACCCTGATCGTGCCGATCCGAATTTGATGCACCCCTGGCGCCCTCTGATGGCCCTGTTCGTCGCGATCGCGTTGCCGGCGTTGCCTGCGCTCGCCGAAGAGCCGGTGGCCGCGAGCCCGGGGGAACCGGCCGGGATCGAACCGGAGTTCGTGCGGCCGCTCGTTCCCATCGCCCGCGGGCGCAACGACTCGAACCCGGTGTGGTCGCCCTCCGGCGACATGGTGGCGCTCGAGCGCTCGCGCGGAGACAACAAGGAGATTGCCATCGTGCGCGCGAACGGCGAGACCGTTCAGATCATTCGCCAGCAGTCTGTGGTCGCGCCGGGACAGAGCCGGTTCTTCTTCCCTGAGGTGGTGGAGGAGACGAGCTATAACTCCGGCATCAGCTGGTCGCCGGAGGGCAAGCGGTTCGTGTTCATGAGCAACGGCGGCGAGGGTAACTACGATCTGTACCTGCGCGAGCCCGACAGCCGCATCACGCGTATTACGACTCACAGAGAGAAGGACGGGCACGCGCACTGGTCGCCGGCGCGCGACCAGATCGCGTTTATCTCGGGCCGCAGCGGAAAGGGCGACGTGTATCTGCTCGATCTCGCCACGAAGGCCACCACCCGGCTGACGCACGGAGAGTGGCCCTATCTCTATCCACAGTGGTCGCCGGACGGCAAGCGCCTCGCGGTCATCCAGGGCATCAACGAGAACCACGACATTTACATACTCGAACCGGGGCACGTTCCGCCCGTGCCGCCGAAGCCGCTCAGCACCTGGCGCTACGACGACCTGCGGCCGGTGTGGTCACCGGACGGCAAGCGCCTCGCTTTCTACACCAATTACAACCCCGAGGACGACCCCAAGACCTGGGCGATCGTGGTCGTTGCCGCGGACGGCTCCGACCCGACTGAGGGCGAGGGGCTGGCGGCGCGGGTGGTGGCGACCGACGTGATCCCGGACGTCGAGCGTGGGCCGGCGTGGATGCCGGACAACCGCCGCATCGTGTACGTGCGCAACGAAAGACAGGCCTACAACCCGCTCTACGTCGTCGACGTCGACAGCCGCACGAGCACGCTCGTGCGCACGGGGACCAAGATGAACCACGATGTCACCTGCTCGTTGAACGGCGTGATCGCATTTCGCGCCCAGGTCGACCAGTGGGACCAGGTGTACCTCGCGAAGCTCAAGGGGCCGACGCCGTGACGCGCCGCGCTATCCGCCCTCGCCCGTCGCCCGCGCGCATGCTCGCCTCTTCGCTCGTGGTATCGCTCGCGCTGGCTCTAGTCGCGAGCGCGCCGGTACATAGCGCCGACGACCCGGTGGATGCAGCGATGAAGCTCTACGAGAAGCACCGCTACGAACAGGCGGCGCGCATGCTCGAAGACGCCCTTGCCCGCCCCGATGCTGAGCGCCGCGCGCAGGCGCAACTCGTGCTCGGCATGATTTACCTGCGCAACGCCGATCTACACGAGGCGTTCGCCCGCACTGCTGCTGCGGCGGAGCTCGACTATCTCGACAAACTGCTGAAGACCGGCACCGGGGACCGCAGCCGCTACGCGCGGCTTCACCTCGCCGAGGCCTTGCTCGCGCGCGGAAGCGCGGCCGCGGCGGGACGCCACTTCGAGCAGGCCCGAGCCGATTCGGGCCTGGAGAGCCGCTACCGCGCGATCGCCGCCGTCGGCCTCGGGAGCGCCTTGTGGGAGCAGCGCGACGCTGAACGGGCGCGCAACATGTGGGCCGCACCGGGCGCGGCGGCGGAGATCGCGCTGGCGCGCGCAGCCGCCCAGGGCCGCGCCCAGGTCGTGGACGCGAAATCCCTGCAGCGTGTTGCGGACGAGGCGAGCCACGCGCCCGAGTTGTCGCCGCGCACGCGGCGCTATCTCATCGAGATCTATACCGCGGCCGGCGCGCCGGACAAAGCGCTCGCCGTGGCGCGCGCGGCCGACCTGGGAATGGCTTCCTACGTCGAGAGGTTCAAGGCCGTCAAGGGTACGGCCAAAAGCATCAATCTCTACGATCTCGCGCTGCTCACGGACCTGACGCGGCTCTATCGCGAGCTGGCACGGCGTCAGCTCGAGCGGGCCGCCGCCGACCCGCGCATGAAACCAAGCGCGGAATACTACCTCGCCGAGGTATTGAGCGGTCTGGGCGCGAACGACGAGGCGCTGACCTACGTGCAAGCCTTCCTCGCGCAACCGCAGACGCCGACCCAGTATCGCGAGCGCGCCCGGGCGCGTCAGGCGCTGATCGCTTACCGCCAGAGCCGGCGCGCCGAAGCGGAGAGCACCTGGACCGCGATGGCGGGGCAGGGAAGCGACCCGGAGGTATTGGCCGACATCGTGCTCGGCTGCGCCGACGCCCAGGCCCAGTGCGGCAAGGTGCTCGCGCGCGTCGGCCAGGTGACCGAGGCGGGTGACGGGCGACGCTACCAGCGGCTCAACTTTGCGCTCGGCAGCTACTATCTTCGGAAGAAAGACTACGCGCGCGCCATCTCCTACATGGAAGCGGGGCGCGACAAGAGCAACAAGAACAAGATCGAAGCCAATGACCCGGAAATGCTCGCCGGTCTGGCCGAGGCCTACTATCGGACCAAGAAATTCTCCGAGGGCCTCGAGATCTTTTTCGAGATGAGCAAGGAGTTTCCCGTGGTGCGCCAGATCCAGGAGGCGATGCAGGGCGTCTACTCCATGGAGCAGCGCAGCGCCGGCGACGTGAAGATACTTTGAGAAGCCAGACGAAGAACCCTAACTGTCGGAGTCAGCAAGCGAGGAGCGTATGAAACACATCTTTATTGCTACGGTACTGGGCTTGGGCGCGATGGTGTTGTGCATTCCGGCGTACGCCGCACCGAAGGCCGACGGGCGCCCCGACGGCGGCGTCCTCAACTACAGCGAGTACGGCCGGCCGGCGACGCTGGACCCGATCACGAGCAACGAGACGATATCGCTGCGCATCACCGAGCTGGTGTTCAACGGCCTGGTCGGGATCGACGAGAAACAGGAAATCGTGCCCGAGCTGGCCGAGCGCTGGGAGGCGTCGAAGGACGGCCGCGTATTCACCTTCTTCCTGCGCAAGGACGTGAAGTGGCACCCGCGCGAGGGCGAGCCGCCACGCCCGTTCACCGCCGACGACGTGGTGTTCACCTATAACATCATGATGCACCCCAAGACCATCACGCCGCTCAAGGTGCGCTACGAGTTCATCGAGAAAGTCGAGAAGACCGGCGACTACACGGTGGTGTGCACGCTCAAGCGCCCGATCCTGAACGCGCTGGCGAAGTTCAGCTTCAAGATCATCCCCAAGCACGGCCCCTCGAACCCGCAGTACCTGACGCGCGAGGACCGGTTCGCCCACAGCCCGATCGGCACCGGCCCGTACATGCTCCAGACCGTAACCGGTGACGGCGAGGTGGTGCTGATCTCGAATCCGGACTACTTCAAGGGGCGCGCGCACATCGACAAGTTCATCGCCCGGCCGTTCGCCGATCAGAACATCATGGCCCAGGCGCTGATGTTCAACGCCATCGATATGATCGTCCTGGTCAATCCACGGAACCTCCCCGAGGTGCAGGGCGACAAGCGCTTCGTGCTGCAACCGTACAATGCGTTGTCGTACTCGTTCTTCGGCTACAACGTGCGCAACCCGCTGCTCGCGGACCGGCGCGTGCGCCAGGCGATCACGGTCGCGGTCAACCGCCAGGAGATGCTCGACTCGTTCTTCAACAGCCAGGGCACGATCATCTCCGGGCCGTTCGCGCCCGGCAGCTGGGCATACAACCTCGACGTCAAGCCCTTGCCGTTCGGCCCGGAGCGCGCGCGCGCGTTGCTCGTGGAGGCGGGCTTCAAGGCCGGCGCCGACGGGATCATGGAGAAGGACGGCAAGAAGCTCGTGCTCTCGCTCAAGGTCCCCATCGAGAAAGAGAGCGAAGCGATCAAGCGCGTCGTGCTGGCGTTCCAGAATTACCTCAAAAACGCCGGCATTGCGATCACGGTCCAGTTCAAGGAGTGGCAGGCGTGGAAGGAGGACGTCTTCCTCGAGCACAACTTCGACATCATGTTTGCGTC
>Ga0137463_1000272_pt1 | contig 19391 bp, 13 predicted proteins | sample EasRivERMGT800_2_FD_102333 | JGI IMG/M metagenome (GOLD analysis project Ga0137463, IMG submission 102333) | Soil microbial communities from meander-bound floodplain in the East River, Colorado, USA - East River MetaG ERMGT800_2 | ecosystem: Environmental > Terrestrial > Soil > Floodplain ...
CAGAATTACAGAACACAAGAGTTGGCGCAAAAAAACTCAATAATAGTACAGAAACCGGGTGCACAATCTTCTCCACATATCCACATACTTAGCTTCACTATCTTTTCGTTAAACTCTTTTCGATTATTTTTGTCGTTAATCAAACCCCAATGAATGGATCATCCCAAAGGAAAACTGATAGCAGTTGGAGGAGCGGAGGATAAAGGAACAGACCTGGAACGAGGACAAATCTCACGCAACAATCTCAATTTTTTTGAGCTGGGTATTCTTCGGCGCATCGTGGAAGAGGCGGGCGGACCTGCTGTCCGGATAGAAATTATCACAACAGCTTCCGTGATTCCAAATGAAGTGGGAGAAAATTACCTGAATGCTTTTGGGAAAATTTCCTGTACAAATGTCGGATTGATGCCTATTCGTAACCGGCAGGATGCCATGAAGGATGAATACCTTGAACGCATTCGGCATTGTGATGCAGTAATGTTTAGCGGGGGCAATCAATTGAGGTTAAGTGCCACCTTTGGCGGTACTGATTTTTTGGATATTCTTTTGCATCGTTATCAACATGAAAATTTTGTAGTAGCCGGTACCAGCGCCGGGGCGATGGCAATGAGTAACACCATGATCTATGAAGGCAATGCCACACAAGCACACCTGAAGGGTGAAGTGAAAATTACAACCGGCCTTGGTTTTATTGATGATGTGATTGTGGATTCGCATTTTGAAAAACGCGGACGTTTTGGAAGGCTGGCACAGGCAGTGGCCACAAATCCACAATGCATCGGTATAGGTTTAGGGGAAGATACAGGCATGTTGATTTTAGAAGGAAATAAAATGGAAGCGATTGGCAGTGGCCTTGTAATCATCATTGATGGTCACGATATAGGACATAGCAACATTGCAGATATACCGGATGGAAACCCGATCAGCATTGAAAATCTGAAAGTGCATTTTTGTGAAAAAGGAAATGGATACTGGCTGCATGAAAGACAATTTTTAATGGAAGTAAGGGAAGGAGCATTGATCAGGAAGCAGGTGAATGTGGAGTAGTTTTGAGTCGGGAGTCAATAGTCGGGAGTCAGGAGTCAGGAGTAGTCCTCGTTTATTGCTTTTATTTTATTTTTCATAACGTTGTTTTATGCGATTTATCATTTTATCTTCCCTTGTTTTACTAACTGCGTTTATGCCACAAAAGACAAAAAAAGTAATATTTTTTGGCGACTCCATTACACAGCAGGGTGCAGAGCGCGGAGGATTTATTGCCCGGATTGACAGCATGTGTAAGCTCGAAAATAAGGCGGGGCAGTTTGAATTTATTAGAGCAGGTATCAGCGGCGACAAAGTGTACGATCTTTATCTAAGAATGGATCAGGATGTGCTTGCGAAAAACCCGGACGTTGTGGTCATCTATATCGGCGTGAATGATGTGTGGCATAAAGTCTCAGCAGGCACGGGTACAGATGCTGATAAATTTGAAAGATTCTATGAGGCGGTTTTGAAGAAACTGAAAGAAAAAAATATCAAGGTAATTCTTTGTACACCTGCAGTGATAGGAGAAAAGACAGATTTTACTAATCAGCAGGATGGAGACATGAACAGATACAGTAACATTGTACGCAGCATCGCTCAAAAAAATAACTTGCCCTTGGTTGATCTCCGGCAGAAATTTCTTGAGTATAATAAACAATACAATACTGAAAATAAAGAATCAGGTATTCTCACAAAAGACAGGGTGCATTTAAATGCGAAGGGCAACCAGGTAGTTGCCGAGGAAATGTGGAAGGCGATTAAGGCAAATTGAAATGCCACAGAGGCACTGAAACACTGAGTTTCAGTGCCTCTGTGTTTCAGTGGCAATTTTTTTATACAGCCTTAACCAGATAATAATTCTTTTTTCCTTTTTGAACCAATATATATTTTTCGTGGAGCAATAAAGAATTCTCCATCATCATCTGCACATTATCTACTTTTTTGCGATTGATGCTAACCCCGCCACCTTGTATGGTTTTCCTGGCTTCTCCTTTGCTTGGAAAAATATTTGTTTCAGCAAGAAAGCTCACTATATCAATTCCTGAATCCAGTTTTATTTTATTATAAACGGATTTTATAACGCCTTCCATTCCTTCCAGGTCATCAATGCTTAATGATTCAGCCGGAGCATTTTGATTGGCAAAAAGTTTTTGGGTGGTTTCAATAGCTTTTTCTAATTCATTCTTTCCATGAACAAAAGCAGTTATTTCTCCAGCCAATCTTTTTTGTAAAATTCGCTGGTCGGGGTTTTTCTGATGTTCATTTGTAATGAGTTCAATTTCTTCGAGCGTTAAAAATGTAAATATCCTGATCCATTTTTCTGCATCAGCGTCGCTTGCATTCAACCAGAATTGATAGAATTGATAAGGAGTGGTTTTTTGCGGATCAAGCCAGATATTTCCTTTTTCTGTTTTTCCGAATTTTCCTCCGTCTGCTTTTGTAATAAGTGGACAGGTAAATGCAAATGCCTCACCCCCCGCCTTTCGGCGAATGAGTTCCGTACCCGTAACAATATTTCCCCATTGATCACTGCCACCCATTTGCAGTTTGCAGTTTTTGTTCGTGTACAGCCAGTAAAAATCATAGCCCTGCACTAATTGGTAAGTAAATTCAGTAAAACTCATACCGGTTTCACCTTCTGCGTCAATAGTACGCTGAACGATTCTCTTTTTCACACTATCCTTTGCCATCATATAATTTACGGTAATGTGTTTTCCTACATCGCGGATAAACTGGAGGAAGGTCATATCTTTAAACCAGTCATAATTGTTCACTATTTCAGCACAGTTAGGCTTTGAAGAATCAAAGTCAAGAAATTGCATTAGTTGTTTTTTTACCCCGTCCTGGTTATGTTGTAAGATTTCCTCGCTCAATAAATTTCTTTCTTCACTTTTTCCGCTTGGGTCACCAACCATACCAGTGGCGCCGCCGACAAGCGCAATAGGTTTATGACCGGCTCTTTGCAAATGAACCAGCAATAAAATGGGCTCCAAACTGCCAATATGAAGGCTATCGGCTGTTGGGTCAAAACCAATATAGCCGGAGGTCGTTCCTTTATTCAATTGTTCTTCTGTTCCCGGCATTATATCCTGTATCATGCCTCTCCACCGTAGTTCTTCAATAAAACTCATTAATTATGATTTGGGGCAAAACTAAGCTAAGAGATCAAAAGAGAAAAAGAGCTGAAGGCTTAAACAAGCTAAGAGATTAAAAGGGTAAAGATCAAAAGAGAAAAGACTTAAAAGATAAACCCTGATTTGGCTTCTTTTCCTCTTAGCTGGCATGCAATATTTTTCTAACTTGTTCGTTTACAATCCTTATACTAAATCACCTTCGAAACTATGTATTTCGGGGGCTAAAGATTATTTTTGAGAATGCTTAATACCCTACTGAAAGCCAAATTTGTTAATCGCTTATCCGAAAATTGTAAGAATGAAAATGCCAAGATTATACCTGTCCCTATTAATGACTATGCTTTCTTTTTCAAGTTTTGCTCAATTCCGGAAATATTCCAATGAGTTTTTGAATATTGGGGCAGGGGCCCGGGGGCTTTCTATGGGAAGTGCACAGGTTGCATCCGTCGCAGACGGAACTGCTGGTTATTGGAACCCGGCAGGATTAGTTGGGGTTAAAGATCATCCCAATTTGAATCTCATGCATTCCGAATATTTTGCAGGAATAGGAAAATATGATTACGCAAGTATTGCTTTACCCATGGCTAATAACAAGCGAACTATTGGTATTTCTGCATTGAGGTTTGCCGTGGACGACATTATGAATACTTTGTTTTTGGTTGAGCCGGATGGTTCAATAAACTATAATAATATCCAGTCTTTCTCATCGGCAGACTATGCTTTTATTTTTTCATTTGCGCAAAAACTAAAAGAAAGCGAAAAGAAAAACATTCATTTTGGTTTGAATGCGAAGGTTATTCATCGCAGTGTTGGAAAATTTGCCAAGGCCTGGGGGTTTGGACTTGATGCAGGCTTGCAGATTTACCAGGGAAAATGGAAATTTGGAGTTGCCGCAAGAGATATTACCACAACATTCAATGCCTGGTCGTTCAGTTTTACTGAAAAAGAAAAAGAAATTTTGTATTTAACCAAGAATGACATTCCTGTAAAATCAACAGAGTTAACCGCACCGAGAATGGTGCTTGGTGCTGCAAGAGATTTTAGAATAAGCAAAAAGCTAAGCTTGCTGGCCGAAGCAAATTTTGATTTGACCTTTGACGGAAAACGAAATACTATTATTAGTGGTGATCCTGTTAGTGTGGATCCGAAATTTGGATTAGAACTCAACATTCATAATATATTTTACCTGCGCGGCGGCATTAATAACTTTCAAAAAGCCCTTGCTGACGGAGATACGCTGAATCAGAAGAAAGTATGGATATACCAGCCAAGCGCAGGTGCAGGTTTTAAAATTCAGAATGTAACAATAGATTATGCATTTGCCAACCTGGCTAATCAGTCTAATCCATTGTTTACACATGTATTTTCTTTAAAGCTTGACATGGTAAACGACAGTAAGAAAAAGAAAAAATAACCCGTACCTTAATAAACCCTGGTCCATGAAAAGAATTTTACTCTTGTTATTAGTATGCACTGGTCTTTTGGCAAAAGCGCAGGTGTATAATAATGAATGGATAGACTATAGTAAGACTTATTATAAATTTAAAGTTGGCTCAACGGGTCTTTACCGTATTTCACAGGCAATTTTAGATTCATTTGGTCTTGAAGCCACCCCTGCCGAGAATTTTCAATTATGGAGGAATGGCGTGGAAATTCCTTTGTTTACTTCCGTTCCAACAGGGCCATTAAACAGCACCGATTACATTGAATTTTGGGGGGAAATGAACGATGGTAAACCAGATAAGCAATTATACCGTGATCCCGATTATCAATTAAATGATCACTGGAGCTTACAAACTGATACCGCTTTTTATTTTCTAACCATTAATACCTCAGGTTCCAATAAAAGACTCGTAAATACAGCTAATAATGTGGCGGGGAACACACTTTCACCTGAGCCTTATTTCATGCATACTCTTGGAAATTATTTTAGAAACAGAATTAACTCAGGAAATGCAGCGCCCGTAGGACTGATTAATCCTGCCTATGTTTATTCTTCTGCTTACGATAAAGGTGAAGGCTGGACATCTGGTGATATTGGTTCTCATCTCACTTTATCACCGACACCGTATACTAATATGCACGTTGATAGTACAGGGCCAGCACCAACATTTAGTATTAATATAGCAGGGAATGCTGTTAATCCGAGAACATTCACGGTGAAGATTAATGGCACGTCGGTCGTCCAACAAAGCATGGATTATTATAATTATGTAAAGTACCAGACCCCTTTTTCTCTTTCATTAATTGCACCGGGTAATGCTGCCTTGAGTATCATTAATAATTGCGATTCGACTATTGACAGGATAGTTGTTGCCCAATATGAAATAAATTATCCGAGGCAATTTAATTTTGATAATCTCAAGAGTTTTGTATTTGAGTTGCCTTCCAATTTAAACGGTAACTATCTCGAAATTTCTAATTTCAATTATGGGTCAACGGCGCCGGTATTGTACGATATTACAAATGGCAAAAGATATACCGCAGACATTTCAAATCCTGCGTTATTAAAAATTGCACTTGAGCCATCAGCTATAAATCGAAAACTGATTTTAGTTAGTGAGGATGCTTCAAATTTAAATTCAATTACAACATTTAAAACAAGCAATTTTATTAATTATGAGTTAGCCGCTAACCAGGGTAATTATCTGATCATTTCGAATGCAGTGCTATTCAATGGACCCAATGGCAGCAATCCGGTAGATGATTACAGAGCTTATCGAAGTTCAGTTGCCGGCGGTAGTTATAATGCCAGGGTATATGACATAGACCAGCTTGTAGATCAATTTGCATTTGGGATAAAGAAACACCCCTCATCAGTTAAAAATTTTATTCAGTATGCATTGAATACTTATGCAGCTCCTCCAAAATTTGTTTTTTTGGTGGGGAAAGGTGTTAATTATGTTAATTATAGAATTTATGAAAGCTATCCGGACATTACATTTCAAAAGGACCTGGAAAGACTTAATCTTGTTCCCACATTTGGCTCTCCGGCTTCCGATAATTTGCTTGCTTGTTTCGATGGAAATAATATTCCTGCGATCCCGGTAGGCCGTCTTTCAGTAATTAATGCCGATGAAGTAGCTGTATACCTGAAAAAAATAAAAGACTATGATGTAACACAGGCTTTCTCTTCTCAATTTATTGCCGATAAAGCCTGGATAAAAAATGTTGCGCATTTTGTCGGAGCAGATAATACTTCTTTGCAATCAATACTTGACGCACTAATGTCGAATTATAAAAATATTATTTCTAATCCTTTATTTGGAGGTAATGTAAGCACTTTCAGTAAAACCACTACTGATGTCGTTCAACAAATAAGTAGTGAACGACTAAAAAACTTATTCCAGGAAGGTCTTAGTGTAATCCTTTATTTTGGTCACTCATCGGCATCCACACTTGAGTTTAACCTGGATGATCCCTTAAGTTATAATAATCAGGGAAAATATCCCATATTTATAGCGTTGGGTTGTAATGCCGGCAATTTATATAATTTCAATCAGACACGGTTTTATACAAAAGAAACAGTTTCGGAAAAATTTGTGCTGGCACCTGACAGGGGTTCCATTGCTTTTTTGGCTACCACAAGTTTGGGCATAGTGCAATATCTCGATTTCCTGAATACTAATTGTTACAAAGCATTAAGTGGTTCAATGTATAGCAAGACGTTGGGTGAAATAATGCAGGAAAGTATTCGCCGCAGTTTTGATCTTACTACCCAATTTGATTTTTTAGCCCGAGTTCATAATGAGCAAATATCATTGAATGGTGACCCGGCTATAAAATTTAACTACCAGCCAAAACCTGATTACGTAATAGAACAACCTTTAGTAAAAATTTCTCCTTCCTTTATTACAGTTGCTGACACAGGTTTCAGGGTAGATGCGTCCATTTTGAATATGGGTAAGGCTGTGGATTCAAATATTGTTATAGAAATAAAACGTACTTACCCTAATAACCCTAATGTACCACAGGTAATTAAAAGAGATACAATTCCAGGCATACGCTACATCGATTCCATCTCGATAAATGTTCCGATCATCCCTAACAGGGATAAAGGATTGAATAAGATTACGATAACGGTAGATCCTGATAATGCGATTGATGAAATGTATGAAACAAATAATTCAGTTACCAAGGAGTTCGTTATTTATGATAATACAGCATCGCCTGTTTTTCCCTACAATTTTTCAATTATCAATAAGCAGAATATAAAATTAGTTGCATCAACAGCAAACCCATTAGCTGTTTCAATGCAATACAACATGGAATTAGATACCACGGAGCTTTTCAATTCTCCTCTGAAGGTCACAAAAACAATTACCTCCACGGGAGGTGTTCTTGAGTTTTTGCCGGGTATAACATTTACCGACAGTACGGTTTATTACTGGCGAGTTGCCCCAACTCCGGCAACCGGAGAACCACGCTGGATTTCAGCCTCGTTTATTTATCTGCCAAATTCAGAGGTTGGATTTAATCAATCGCACTTTTATCAGCAATTAAAATCAGGCAAAGATAGAATCACCCTTGATTCAAGCTCAAGGACATGGAAGTTTGGAACAACCCCCCAAAACCTTTTCATCAGACAAAGTTCGTGGGTAACCGGTAGCGGTGCGGAAGGGAATTTTTCAATCATCGTTAATGCCGGGACGCAGGACATTCATAATACCTGTTGGTTTCAATCTGTTGTATTCACTGTTTTTAATCCGGTAACCTTTCAGCCCTGGGTTAATACAACATTGGATAATATCGCGCCTATTGGGCATGGCCTGTATGGTAGTGCCTCAAACAATTGCACTCCGGGCAGACAAAATAATTTTGAATACAGGTGGGATTCTGCAACCAGCAGAAAAAGAGCAATGGATTTCATGAAGGATACAATACCAGATGGATATTATGTAGTAGTAAGAAGTTTTTTACTCGATCCTATAGCTTTTCCAACCTTTGCAAGCATGATAAAATATGCCCCTGAATGGCAGACCGATGAAACGATTTATGGTCCGGGACAAAGTCTTTATCACTACCTGAAAAATGCAGGATTTTCACAAATAGATTCTTTTACGAAACCTAGAAATTTTGTTCTTGTATATAAAAAGAATGATCCTTCGTTTGTTCCCAAATGGATTATGACGGAGGGGACCTATGATGTTGTTAGTACCTCTGTCGATTGCCCTACTGCGGATACTGTAGGGTATATAACCTCGCCTGTATTCGGTCGTGCCAAACAATGGAAGAGACTATACTGGAATGGGAATTCACAGGACGCTACGGCAGGGGATAACCCGAAAGTCGATGTTTATGGAATTGATAAGGACGGCAATGCGACCCTTATTTTTACTGGCTTGGACCAATCATCCCAGGATAAGGATATTTCCAGTATTAATGCAGACGTATATCCTTATATCAAATTGGGAATGCGAAATCTTGACCCTGTAAATTATACGCCGTATCAATTGCAATACTGGAGAGTAACCTATGTTCCCGTTCCGGAAGGCGCTATTGCTCCTAACATAACTTTTCAAATGCGTGATACGGTTGAGGTAGGGGAGCCTATTGATTTCAAAATTGCATTTAAAAATGTGAGTCAAATGCCATTTGATAGCCTGAAGGTAAAAATGATAATTACGGACAGGAACAACTTTCAGGATACTATTCAGATACAGAAACAAAAACCATTAAGTCCTGATAGTATTTTAACAGTAAGCACCACCATAAATACCCAACGGCTGGCAGGCTTAAATAATTTATATCTAAATATAAATCCGGATCTTAATCAGCCTGAACAATACCTGTTTAACAATTTTGTATATAAGAATTTCTACGTGCGGCCTGATAGCCTGAATCCTTTATTGGATGTAACTTTTGATGGCATGCATATTCTTAATCAGGATATTGTGTCCTCCAAACCTCATATTTTGGTGAAATTGAAAGATGAAGCAAAATGGATGGCATTAACAGATACTTCTTTATTAACCTTGAGCGTCAGGTTCCCGGATTACAGTGTGCATCGCTATTATTTCAATAATGATACTTTACGTTTTACACCTGCAGCTCCTGCGCCAAGCAATAATAATACTGCCACAATTGATTTCTTACCCTATTTTAGAAAAGACGGCGATTATGAATTAATGGTAACCGGTAAAGATATGAGTGATAACCACGCTGGCAATATTGAATATAAAGTGGATTTCGAGGTAATTAATAAGCCAATGATCTCAAATATGCTCAACTATCCGAATCCATTTACTACATCTACTGCATTTGTATTTACTCTCACTGGTAGTGACATACCCCAGAATCTTAAAATAGAAATTATGACAATAACCGGGAAAATAGTGAGAGAGATAACTAAAGACGAATTAGGGCCGTTACATATTGGAAGAAATATTACAGAATTTAAATGGGATGGCACTGATCAATATGGTCAGAAATTGGCAAATGGAATTTATTTGTATCGTGTCGTTACCAATCTTAATGGCAAATCCCTCGATAAGTACAAGGCAGATGATGATAATACTGACAAATACTTCAATAAAGGTTATGGCAAGATGTACCTGATGCGTTAATGTTCAAATGACATAATCTTTTTAAAGTCTCGATTTATTTGAGACTTTTGTTTTTTATAATTGAAATTATGCCGGTGATTAAATTATTGTTTTGGATTCGAAAACTTCGATTAATGCAGGGGTTTGATAAGTTTTATTTTCTTTTTAATAAAATAAGATTTAATAAAAAAAACAGAAGATTTAAAAAAGAGCATCCATTGGTTAAGCTGCCTCCGGATTACACAATGTATGAAGCCTATCAACTGGATTATGAAAATTACTTTAATGATGGAAATGATACAGCCGCATGGATTGCAGCACAGCTATCAGACTACGTTTCATTTGACGATAAGAAAATCCTTGACTGGGGATGTGGCCCGGCAAGAATAGTTCGTCACCTGCCCGCCCTGTTGCCTCATTCAAAAATATATGGTTCCGACTATAATGTAAACACAATTACCTGGTGCAAAGAAAATATTCCGGATATAGAATTTATCACTAACCGGTTAGAGCCGCCTTTTCCGGTTACTAATGATTTCTTTGATATTGTTTATGCACTTTCTGTTTTTACACATTTGTCAAAACAAAATCATACTAAATGGATGAATGAATTATTTAGAATGATAAAACCGGGAGGAATTTTTCTTATAACAACACAGGGAAATGCTTTCCTGGATAAACTTACCAAAAACGAAAGGCAACAGTTTTTGGAAGGAGAAATAGTGATAAGGAGTGATGTAAAAGAAGGACATCGGTCATTCAGTGCGTTTCAACCGGAAAAATTTATACAATCAGTTATTTCCACTCAATGGAGGGTATTGAAATTTGTACAAGGAACGATACAAAATTGGGGACCTGAACAAGACACATGGATATTGGAAAAACCCTGATCAATCAAAGCTGAAAATTACCTGATTGATTTTTTACCAGGGATTATTAAAATCACCGGGCGTGTATACATGGTTTCTATTAAAGAAAATGGATTTTTCTTTTTTCATGCGAACCTGCATAGTTTGTTTACCAAAAAGCTTCAGTATAAGAGAAAAAGGAGTTAAGAAGAAATAAAATAAGAGAAGGAGGAGAATGTGCCGGCTTACCCATCCGAGAAAATTGGATAAAAACATCCAGAATTTATGTATGGTTGTATACAGAATTGCAAAGGGTAAGGCAGCGGCGATGATTGCACTGATAATTAGAAATGTATAATTATGGCTCACTATCGCTATAATAAGGAGCCCTGCAATAATAGCAAGAACAGATTGCCTTTCTTTTGAAATTGACATAATCAGAATAAAGAATAAATATAAGGAGCTAATGCCGATGATGAGCCGGCAATGAGAATAATACTGAAAAGAACAAGTATGATGATCATTGGAATAAGCCACCATTTCTTTCTTTCCTTCAAAAATTTCACAAAATCTTTAAGTACTTCAAACATAAGGCTGAATTGGGGTTAAAGTTATGGCAAATTATAACTTCGGGTAAACAGGATGTCATCTTTTTGCATTGTCGGGGTTATTTTATAAGTTCTTTTGAAAATAAATAATTTTCCATTACAAGATAATCCATGGCTGTGTTTGAAAAGCATTCAAAGGCTTCATTAGGGTTGCATACAATGGGTTCATCCCTAACATTAAAACTTGTGTTGATTAAAACACCGAGCCCTGTTAGTTCTTTATAAGCCTGCAAAAGCTGGTAAAATCTGGAATTTGTTTCCGGGGAAACTGTCTGTACCCTTGCCGTATAGTCGACATGCGTAACCGATTGAAGGTAACTGCGGGGACAATACAATTTTTCATATAGAGACAGGCTGTTGTAATTGTCAGGAAGTTTTATTCGTTCTGTTTCTTTTACCGGATATACAAAGAGCATAAATGGCGAAGGAGTATCCATTTCAAAATAATGCGGAGCATCTTCAATCAATACAGCAGGAGCAAAAGGTCTGAATCCTTCCCGGAATTTTATTTTCAGGTTCAAAATTTTTTGCATTTCCGGATATTGGGCATTAGCTAAAATACTCCTGTTGCCTAATGCCCGGGGACCGAATTCCATTTTTCCCTGGAACCATCCAATAACATTATTTTCTGAAAGCAGTTTGGCTGCTTCTTTACAAAGATCTTTGTAATCATTAAATTTTTTATAGGAAGGAATGTATTTTTTTATTATTGCTTCAATATCGCTATCATTAAAAGATGGACCTAAATAACCTCCTTTCATACCTGGGTTACCAGAATTGCCGGGATGTTTATTAAAGTAAATATAATAGGCAGATAAAGCCGCGCCAAGGGCTCCGCCGGCATCTCCGGCAGCAGGCTGGATGAAAATATTTTTAAAAAGTTTTTGTTCCCATAGTTTACCGTTTGCAACACAATTCAAAGCAACTCCTCCTGCCATGCACAGGTTTTCGGATCCTGTTTGTTGTAATGCAGCCTTTGCCAGTTTAAATACTATTTCTTCTGTTATCATTTGTATGGCATAGGCAAGGTTCAGATGTTGAGAGGAGAATTCTGAATCCGGCTTTCTTCTTTGTACACCAAAAAGTGTATCAAACTTTTTCTCATTTATCATTTTAAGACTATAGGCGTAACTGAAAAAGTCCTGGTTAAGGAATATTGAACCGTCATCGAGAATTTTTACAAGATTTGTCTTTATTAATTCTGCAAATCGTTTTGTTTCTTCAGAATCAGGATTGCCATATGGAGCTAATCCCATTAATTTATACTCATCACTATTTACTTTAAACCCCAGGTAGTACGTAAAAGCAGAGTATAATAAACCTACTGAGTGAGGGAATCTCAACTCCTTTAATATTTCAATTTGATTTCCTTCGCCTTTGCAAATAGTAGTCGTAGCCCATTCACCTACCCCGTCAATGGTCAAAATGGCGGCTTCCTTTAATCCCGAAACAAAAAAACTACTTGCCGCATGACTGAGATGATGTTCACTAAACAACAATTTCAGCTTTCGCTTATTGTAAGGTTGAATACTTTTTAACTCTTTCCGTATATTTTTTTTAATGAATATTTTTTCAGTGATCCATTCAGGTATCGATTTAAAGAAAGATATAATTCCTTTTGGAGCAAACGCATAGTATGTTTCAAGAAGCCTCTCAAATTTCAAAAAGGATTTATCATAAAATACTACTGCATCAAGATCATCAATAGCCAGGTCAGCTTCTGCTAAACAAAACCTGACCGATTCTTTAGGAAAGGCTTTATCATTCTTTATGCGGGAAAAACGTTCCTCCTGAGCAGCAGCAACTATCTCACCGTCTTTAATAAGAGCGGCAGCGGAATCATGATAATAAGCGGAAATTCCTAAAATATTCATTTCAGTCCTTGTTGAATAAAACAGGTTCTAAATGAGTAAATAAGATTTTTGACACCCGTTGTGCTCCCTCATTGGTAAAATGGATAAAATCATAATAGTATTTAGAGTTTTTAGGCATTTCTCCCGATAAGTCAATAACAGTGAGCCGACCCGAATAAGAGCGAAGCACATCATTGTATAGCTCTAATTTTTTCCCATTCAACAGGCAATTTTCCCCAGCTTTCTTTTTCGCCGATTTATTTGCCATTTGTATTTGTGTCACTGAATCTGTATAAGAGCCGAACAAAGATGGTTGTGTAATAAGAATTGGCCGAATGCCGGCTTGCATACATTCTGTAACTATTTTATTTATCCTCTCACGGTAGGCATTGATATAAGGTTTTTGCTTTTCAAGCTCTTTACCAATAAATGAATCGGGCAAGGGATTATCCGGCAGATCAGCAAAATTTACTTCTTTATGAACAAGTCCTTTTTTATAGGCAAGTTGTACATGATAAAAATTAAAAGCAGTCCGGCCTAATTCAGTATAGTTTAGCAACGATTTGATAAAACCTTTGAAGGAGCGTGTATTTATTTTTTTTTCAGTCATTAAATCAAATTCATCCGGGATTTCTTCTTCTACATCGTTTATCCCTGTCATAAGAAGAACAAATTTCGGCTTCAATTTTAATACGTATTCCTTTAGTAATAATAGATGGCCAAAGGTTGAATGTCCATCTATTCCGGCATTATTCAGCCAGACGTTTGAATTTCTACTTTTAAGCTCCTGGTATAACAAAAAAGGCCAGGTGCAACTATCAGATAAGAAGGTACAGGCCGTTGTACTTCCGCCAATTGTAAGAATACTTATCATTTTTGGAAGAGAGTCAGGAGGCTCGGGGCCTCTGAAACCCAGGGAATTTTTTGAAAAATATATTTTTTTATCCAATTTATGGATCCAGTTGTTTGTAAAAACCTTGCGTTGATTTGCAGAAAGGATAAGCTTCCCTTTCTTTATTGAAAAAGGGAGCGGATTATAAATGCGTAAAAAAATTTCGCAGCATAGCAGCCCAAGAAATATTCCAAAACAGATAGCCTTGAATTTCTTCCATATTTTTTTTTCGGAAATTTTCATTGTTGGGATGTAAAAATATTAAACTCTTCCGGAGTTGCGTCAATTACCTAAGTTACAATTGGGAAAATAAAACGGGAATGAAACAACCTTTTAAATAAAACCGATTTTTTTCTTTTAGAAATGCAATAACTGAAACACAAATTTTTTTTTGCGCCACTGGTAAATAAAGATTCATGTAGCCTGGTTATCGGATGAATTTATTGATATAAATGACGATCGGGTTCCCGTACTAAACAAACACACAAATATAAGAACCAGGCTTATTGAACTAAGCAGGAAGGCAAATTTCAGGTCTGCAGTTTTATACCGCAAAGAAACAAAATGTCTGCCTGGAGATAACTTAAATCCTATAAAAGAAATATTGCAACGATCAGGAATCTCTTTTTTACCATCGATAAACAACTGCCAGCGTGGATAATAATTTTGAAATAAGCAATAATACCCCTGGTCATTGCTTTTAATTTCAATATTCCATTCCAGGGGAGTGAATTTTTTTACCGTGGCGGAATAAGCAGCATTATTGGAAAAATTCCCGGGGATATTACGTTCACTTAATATGATTTTTTTTTCTGGCAAAGGCATTTTAGAAGTGTCAGCAATAGCAATAATAGTATCAGCTTTATAGAATATTGGATATTGAAAAAGAATGTTCCTGATTTTTTCATTGAACCAAAATTCATTCTGCTTTAGCAAATTGCTTGGAGTGATCCTGTACGCTACCCTCCCGATTTTTTTGTTATACATGTTAAGGGTGCCAATTTCTTTAAAGAAATCCATTCCGCTATTGCTGTTTGAAACCAGTGTAGCATTTAAATCGGGAATTGGATAGCCGGGTTTTTGAACAGTATCCAATAGTTTTTGAATTTCGGTTACGGTATCTTTCTTAATAACAGTAAATGGCTGAAATAAAATTGTATGGATAATTGAATTCAGCAAGGCTGCGGGTAATAACCATTTAAGATTAATTTTTCTGATAAGCCAGTAGTAAATCATTATCAGAAAAGGCAGTTGAATCATTATGTTAATGAAAAGAATGTCTGAAAAACCAAGCCTGTCCAAATAAATTTTTATTGCGCCTGCATTTCCGGACAGGTGTGAAGAAAAGATGGAAATGGGGTTCGTAAGAGACCAAAAAAGCAAGCCAATAAAGCTAAGCAACAGTATATACCATATATATTTTTTTACTGAATTTTTTATTGTTGTCTTCAGTACCTGCTGCAAAGAAAAGCCGGCTAAAAGACAAGCAAAAAAGATGGTAAAGATCTTTGCATTTGCCGGGTGACGAAATGCTTTCATAAGTGGCAGCAAATAATAGGTGATGATTCTAAGGCCACCGAGTTCTCCAAAACTGAAAATTAATGAAACGACAAATGCCCATTTGAAAAAACGGATAATGCGGCGATCGGTTTTTAAGAAAAAGCTAAGAAGGAAAAGGGCAACGGTAATTAATCCAAAAAATGAATTTCTTTCCAAGGGGTCAGTCAGGGCAGCAAACGGAGCCTTCCAAACAGTTAAAGGAGTTAAATAGGAGAGCAGCAAAAAGGGATGAAAGGGATTGCTCATTACCTCTTTATAAGAAGCACCAGTACCTCTTTGTGTTAGCGGCAAGAATTCCGTATAGGAGATTATAGCTGGGGCTGACAACAGCAAAAAACAACTGATCATGAGAAAATGCAATTTCAATTGGGGCCATAAATTTTTTTTATGCCTGTTATTTTTTTGAAAAACATACCAGCAAAAAACAAAAACTAATAAATATGCTGTCAAAATAAAATCGGCCGGGTAGGCAGTTGAAAATAACAGGTACAAAAAAACTCCGCTGCAGATAGCCATTTTCCAATGACATTCAGTAATTGTACGGTAATAAAAAAGAAAAACAAAAGGTAAAAATGAAGCACTGCTTATCCAGTTTAAAAATTGGGAAGAATCACTATTAAAACCACAAAGCATAAAGGCAGCACCGGAAAGAAGAGCTATTCTCCAATCTTTAAAGAAAAATTTTGCCAGGAAATACATTCCCATCCCACTCAGGTATATGTACAGCAAAGTCTCATATTGCAGTGTTTTTAGAGTATATGGTCCAAATAATGAAAAAATAAGAACAAAGGGATTCCATACTCCTGATTGCATATCCCCATGAAGAGGATAGCCCAAATTAAAATAAGGGGACCAGAACGGCCAGTAACCAAAGTGTATGGCTTCGCTTATTTGATAACGAACAGGTAAAAAATAATTAAGCGCGTCATTTTTTAAACTAAATACATGAAAGGTTAAAGGCCAGTAAGCGAGTAAACAGCATAATAAAAGAATTAGCAGAGCAAGAAAAGTATTACCGGATTTTCTGCGAAGATGTGCAACAGCAATAGTCACCTTTTAGTATTTGGTTAAAAGAATAAAAATTTCTTTCATAACAACAGGAAAAGATAATATATTGAGTTTGGAATTCTCCGCATTCTGCCAAAGAGTTAACGGTATTTCCAGGGCATTTAATTCGCCATGCTGTTTTTTCAATCGCATAAAAATCTCTATATCAAAAAACCATTTGGTTAAAAAAGGTTGTTGGATCACTTGCTTTAATATTTCAGATGAAAAAATTTTCGCCCCACATTGTGTATCGTAACAACCCAAATTAAATTTTTTATCAATAATGGTAGCAATGGTTCGACCGATCAGGTGCCGGACGTAGGATCGTTCAATGACACTATCGACTTTTTTTATCCTGGAGCCGAAAGCTATTGATTTATTTTTAGCAAGCATTTTTTGATAAAGACGGTAAAATTCTTCTAAAGAAGTAGAAAGATCCGCATCCAGGTAACCGATATAATCATAATTGTATGCAGCAAGCGCCTGGACCATTCCTTTTCTTATGGCTTCACCCTTGCCTTTGTTTTTGGGCATACTCACAACGGTAATACAATTTAATTGTCCTTGTAACTCCTTCAAAACAGTTTGTGTTGCATCAGTGCTTCCATCATTTACAAAATAAAGTTGAACATCAGGATGTTTACCAATGAAATGCAGAAATGCCGCAATTTGCAGCCGTTTAGCTTCATTATAACAGGGAATTATTATGGCGATGGATGGCATATACAATAAGCAGATAAACCCGGTAAGCGAAGTCCCAATAGTATGAAAAAGCTCCCGATTCTATAGTCCAGCCATAACAGAGAGGTATAAACCCATGTAATCCATTTTTTACCTTTCCAGTTATTAATCGTACTATCAGCGTTTCGTAAACCGATTTTTTCCAAAAATAGTTGAACGTACCTGATAAGCAGCAGGCTAAAAAAGAAATATCCAGCCTGCTCTATCTGTAATCCTTTACTCTTGCACAATTGCATAAGTTGTTTAACAGTATATCTGCGATAATGCCTTAGAAGTTCATCGTGTTTGGAAAATAATGATTGAAAAGCAGGTACTGTAATCAATAATATAAATTTTTGCGCGACAGAAGCGTTAATAATTTCCTGTAACATTAGGGCGTCATCTTTACAGTGTTCTATTACATCTAATAATAAAATACTGTCTGGAGGAGGATATAATTGGGTGGGGAGTTGATTCAAAAAATTAATAGAGCAATGGCTGTTTGAAATAATTTGCTTAATGATTCCAGGATCATATGCTGTGTCGACCGCAGTATAATTATCTGCTATATTTTCGAGGCATAACTTGTTTAAAATATAAGCATCCCCGCTTCCTATGTCTAACAAATGATGAAGCTTTTTTCCATTTTTTTTTGTCAGGTGACGAACAATTTTTGCCCTTGCCACTTCCCAGGGATGTCTTTGCCAATAATGAACAGAAGTCTTTTTGAATTCTGATATATCCATGTTTCGGTAATAAAACTATTTCTATTGCTTAATAACTGAATAGGTAAAGTTCCTCTTTAATCTTAATACTTTACTTTCAAAAAATTCATAACTCAACCAGCTAACAATAACAGCAACGGCTGTGGCCGTAATTGATATAAAGATATTTGTGTGATTTGGTAAATTAAAAGTCAGATTGCGAAGTATCAAATAAATCGGCCAATGAAAAATGTAAAGGCCATAAGAAATTCTTCCAAAAAATTTCATGAAGCTGTTGTTGAAAAAAAATGTAACGACCTTATTATTACTTACAGCTTCATTTACCAATATACCAAACAGGACGGCAAATGTAGTGTAGCCAATAATGGCTAAAAAAGGAAAACTGAAGGAATAAGTGGAATTGAAAAAATAAAAAATAAAATTTAGCCCTGCTAATGTAAATACAATGACGGTTGTATTTTTTTCTAAAAACTGAAAATTGAACCGGCGAAGCAATGCCAGCATACTGCCAATGCAAATACCATCAATACGTGAAAAGGTATAGAGATTAAAATACGCTATTTTTTCAATGTGATACGTCCATATCAAAAAACGGCCCGCTATAACTAAAAGCAATAAAGAAAACATAAAAAAGAAAAGTGGTTTTGTTTTCCCTATTAATAAAACAATAAATGGCCATATTAAATAAAATTGCTCCTCGACAGCTAATGACCATAGATGACTTAAACTTAAAGAATTTGGGGGTGGAGGTTTAAAAATGTATAACCAATTCTGTAAATAGAACCATAACCAAATTTGATGTGTGGTATAATAATTAAGGTTAAGCAAATTTTCATTAAAAGAGGGAATGATCAGAAGAAAAATTATAAGCACTAAATAATAAATAGGGAGAATGCGCAGCATTCTTCTGCCAAAAAAATTTTTTAAATAATGGGGATCATTCTTTGTTTTTAGTAAGATATCAGTAATTAAAAATCCGGATAAAACAAAGAACAGGTCAACGCCTAACCAACCAAAAAAAAAGTAATTAATAAATCCGAAGTTGTGATAGAATATAATAAGTAAAATAGCTGCACCTCTCAATCCATCCAATGCCGGATAATATTGCCTTTTGGGAGCAACCTCAGTCATGTAGAAGAAGGGGGTTAGTAATTATTCTTTCAAAGATAACTTTCTAAGCACATACTTCCCTATTATATCAAATTCAATATTGACCAAATCTTTTTTTTGCACTGCTTTAATGTTAGTATGCTCGTATGTATATGGGATGATGGCTACTTTAAAACTTTTCTTTTTTACATCGAAGACTGTAAGGCTTACTCCATTTACAGAAACAGATCCTTTTTCAATTACTAATCCGGCAAATTTTTTCGGGAAACTAAATTCATATTCCCAGCTACCTTCTTTTTCTTTTTTTACCAGGCAGGTAGCA
>Ga0137463_1000273_pt1 | contig 19378 bp, 12 predicted proteins | sample EasRivERMGT800_2_FD_102333 | JGI IMG/M metagenome (GOLD analysis project Ga0137463, IMG submission 102333) | Soil microbial communities from meander-bound floodplain in the East River, Colorado, USA - East River MetaG ERMGT800_2 | ecosystem: Environmental > Terrestrial > Soil > Floodplain ...
AGAAATAATCATGGCACCCCCAGCGCTTCTTGTTTTTTTCAATGAGTCTCTTAATTTGCCCTGTATGGAGTTCACTACTGTGACAACTTCAGGAGTACGCATAAATTTCACGTCTGGATGACCGCCTCCCGGTAAATTTTCATCGATGAAAATTTTCATTTTTCCGTTGCGTGGGGAATCAGTAAAGTTCGGATCGATCAATTTCAGTTTCATAGCCTGCAGGCCCCGAACGGCTTCCTGGAATTTTACATTGGTTGAAATTTCCAGGGCCCGTTTTTCCCTGTCATAATTATTTTTCAACCACCATCCCTGGAAGCCTATGATCCCGATCAGGGTGATCATCATTAAACTAGTAAGGCCTTTTAATTTCTTCATCAGCAACAAAAATAGTTCTTTGCCAATGGCAGATTTTAATTCTTAACCTTTATTAACCTTAAAATAAGGTGTGTTAACCTGCACCCGGCTTAGCTTTGAGGAAAATCAAAACAATGAAGAAAATACTATTGGCTGTCCCCGCCCTGCTGATGTTAACTATTTTACAGGCACAGCAAAAACAGGGAAAAGTGGTTTATGAACGCGTCATCCAGGTGAACATCCAGATCAATGATAACGATGAAATTGCCCGGATGCTCCCCAAAACAAGAACCGATAAATTCGAACTGAGTTTTGGCAATAACCAATCACTTTGGGTTCATTCAGATGAAGAGATTGATAATGATTTTGGTGGTGGCGGAATGCAGATAAAAATGATGTCTCCCGGTCAGAATGACATCGTGTTTCATGATTTCAACACAACAAAACGAGTTGATCAAAGAGAAATGTTTGATAAAAAATTTATCATCGAAGACAGCATTCGAAAACTAACATGGAAAATGAGCGATGAAACGCAGACCATCCTGGGTCATGTTTGTCGCAAAGCAACCGCTCAGCGTTTTAGCCAGCGCATGCAAATGACGATGGAAAATGGAAAGATGGAAAGAAAAGAAGTAAACGATACCACTCCAATAGTTGCATGGTTCACAACCGATATTCCTGTTTCAGCCGGGCCCGAAGTGCAGGGACAGTTGCCGGGTCTCATTCTGGCTCTTGATATGAACAACGGTCGCATGGTTTATAAAGCAACCGAGATCAGTGAAAAAGCAGACCTTGCATCTATCAAAGCGCCCACCAAAGGAAAAAAAGTTACACAGGAAGAATACAGAACAGAAACGGCTAAAATGATGGATGAGATGCAGAAGAATATGCAGGGCGGAGGTGGAAACAGGGTATTCATAAGAAACTAAAAGACCAATTTTCAAAAATATCAACCGCTCTTCACGGGCGGTTTTTTTATTTGTCAATGGTGAATTCGACTATTAAACCCCTACTCACCATTGACCATTCACTATTTTAAACTCAAATCGTTTTCTCTCTTAGTATTATCCCACCGTATCCATTCTACATGAAGGTTTTTATTTTTCCACAGTTAGTTTAGGCTATCATTCAAGATTATTAACTGTTTAAACCTTCTAGTAATTTGGAAACAAAGCTAACCTATGAAAACCCTGGGTCTCATTTGCCTCAAGGCAGGCATTATATTGTTCCTGTTTTCCTTCACCTTTCTTGAAAAAAACAAGGAAGGACCATTTTCTCCAAAGGATAATCTCAGGGTGCTCTCTTTATACAGTGAACCTTCCGGAGCCCTCATACTCAGGAGTCGTGTGATGGAAGCAAAAAATTATTCTTATGGAAAAAGCTTTTCAACCCGCTATTGTTTCCTGGTCGACATGAGCATTCCAAGTGGAAAGAAACGGTTCTTCGTATATGATTTCTCAACAAACAACATTGTTTATTCCGGGTTGGTTTCACATGGCAGCGGCGGCATCAACTATTCTTCCCAACCTAAGTTTTCAAATGACCCCGGCAGTGACTGCACCTCCCTTGGAAAATATAAAGTGGGTGAGTTGTATCACGGTCAATATGGAAGATCATATAAACTCTATGGATTGGAGAACTCAAATTCAAATGCATACAAAAGAGCAGTTGTCCTTCATAGTTATAGTTGTGTTGCTGATGAGGAGGTCTATCCGAAAGGTGTGTGCAACAGTTCGGGTTGTACCGGCGTTTCACCAAACTTCTTTAACAAGCTGTCTATGGTGGTCGATGAATCACAGAAACCAATACTTCTTTGGATCTATCAATAAAATAAGATGAATTGATAAAGATTGACGTTAGCTACATAGTACAACAAACCATGGCCAGCTAGTTCACTGTACCAATATTTCCCCTTTTTGCCCTTTTCTCACATAACTAAAGTTCATGTGATATAATAATTGCAAAAACTTTCTATGCCTCTCTTCTGAACAATCACATTGACTTTTGATACGGTAAATAAAGTCGATCCTTGATATCCACTTTTCATTTAGAATGGCCGAATAAGGTGTAAGATCAGGCATCATGTAACATTTACAGGCCTATTCTAAAAAATCCATGCCAACCACATAAATAGTTTTTCACAGAGTTGGCAAACTGTGAATAACCTGGATGGGCTTTAATTAAAATAGGTCAAACAGAGTTCAGTTCTTTGTATGACCTATTGACTTTTATGACTTATCTGCCTTCTTATTTCATCATCACCCTCATTCCTCCTCCACCCGAACCATTCAAACCGGTCTTAGACAAACTGTAGGTGAAGCTTAATAAAAAGAACCTGCGAAGGCTGTTTGTCCTGGTGTCTTCAATATAATTCTGATTAGAGCTGCGATTGATACGGATATTTTTATCCAGCAGGTCTTTCACAGCAAATTTCAATTCCCCACGGTTTAGCCGAAGCACTTGTTTGCTGATGCTAGCATTCCATAAAGGAATTTTTGCGTTGTAGCCCGCTTCAAGATTATTGACGGAATAATCAAAATCTGTAGAGAAATAGAACTTCTTTGGCAATTCCCAGTCGACTTCAGCACTATAACTCTGTGTAAAATATTTTGAGTTGCGTGTTGATTGCACAGAATATTTTGACTTTGAATAATTCACACCAGCACTAAACGATAGATTTATTTTTTCGGTGGGGCTCATATCCAATCTCACGTCAGGTTCCAGGGTGATCGTTTTAATGGTATTCATTTCGGTAGCAGCACCCGTGGCTACAAATTGTTTTCCCTTGGAATAATTGGCAACAGAACTGATATTCATAGTCGCTTTCAAAAAGCGAACAGGGAATCCAAAGCTCATATTACTGTTCATATTATAAACACCATTAACATTCACAGGCATTACCGAATCAACACCAAGACTATTTATTTTGTCATAGTTCACGATCTTATTTTGTGTTTCCATCATGGTAAGGAACACAAAAAAATCACGATTCTTAAATGGATTTACAAATGACGCATTCAATCGAATGGCATGTGAAAATTCCTGTTTCAAATTCGGGTTGCCCAATTTTACATAAAGCGGGTTGGTGTTGTCAGGAACTGGTTGCATTTGCAATACGGACGGTTGATTAGTGGATGTACTGTAATTCAGCATTATATTCTTGAACCGTGAAAAATTATATTGAAATCTTGCATTTGGAAGAAGGTTATTAAAACTTTTGCTGATCAATGAATCTTTGATATCGCTGGTGATCTTGCCCTCAAGCTCTGCTTTTTGCCAGCTAACACCTGCCGTATAATTATAATTTTTTGTCTGCTTGCGAATCCGAAGTCCCCCGCTGGTGTAGCGATAACTGTTTTCATAATCGTTGCTCAGCAAATTATTCAGCTGGTCAAACTTACCATTGAACTTGTTGTAATCATAAGTTGTTTTGGAAGAAATGTTTTTGCTATAGCTATTGCCAACGCTGAATTCAAGTAATGACTTTTTGAAGATCGGCTCTGTATAAACGGCTTTGGCATTATAGCCTTTCAGATCCGCCTCTGTATTGCTGGTTTGATTTATTGAATCATGTTTCAGCAACGATCCTGCCTGATCATAGAAACTGGTGATCGATTGTAATCTTCCATCACCATCACTGCTATTTAAATTCGTTAATAGGTTAACAGAAAATGTTCTTCCCCTGCGATGAAACTTCTGACGGTATAAAAGATTTGTACCAAAAGTGTATCCTTCGCCATTGCTTAGATTATCGCTGACCCCATCATTGATCTTTGTTCCATTTTCTGACCAGGTAGTATAGTCTGATAAACTTTTATTTCTTGTTTTTTGATAGCTGAAGTTAGGAGAGATCTTTATCGAATGAAAAGAATCGATCTGGTAGTCTGCACTGAAATTTGCGCGATGATTATTATTCAGGTTATCACTGTATGAATTTTGTTTGTAAAGATTTGCCGGTAAGAAATATTGACGTTGGGTATTTGTTTGACGGTTTGGATTGTAGCGGCTATAGAAATAATTGCTCTGAAAATCTGTTTTTGTGCCGATGATGTTATTATAGTTCAAACCACCTCCAAATGTTGTATTGATGCCGGTGTTATTCCCGCCCAACAGGCCTGCCATGGGATCATCAGGTCCAATAGAAATACTAATGTTTCCTCCATTCTTTAATTGATTCAGTGCACCAGTAAAATTCAATACATCCATAAATGAAAATCCTTCAGAATTGGTATTGTTCCCCATTCCGATCACCGACATTTGCCTGGCGCCTTTAAAAGAATTCACATTGAATCTTCCCTGGTAGCGACCATCATTTCCTCCGCCAACATTCACTTTCCCAAACATTCCTTTTTTCTTATCCTTTTTCAATTTGAGGTTAATGGTTTTTTCGCTGTTACCATCGTCAAAACCAGTCAGCTGTGATTGATCGCTCAGTTTATCATAGACCTGCACTTTGTCAATTGCATCGGCAGGAAGGTTTTTTGTGGCCACTTTTGGATCATTGCCAAAGAATTCTTTTCCATCAACCAAAACTTTCTTCACCTGTTCTCCCTGGGCTTTCACGGTACCATCTTTTTCAACTTTTACTCCCGGGAGCTTTTTCAAAAGATCTTCGACATTTGCATTGGGCTGTGTTTTAAAAGAACCTGCATTATATTGAATGGTATCTCCAACCAGCGTTACAGGAGGTCCTTCAGAGGTCACAACTACTTCATTCATGATCTTGCTTTTGTCATTCATCACCAGGTTGCCCAGCTCCATGCTTTTGTGCTCATCGTCGATTTTGAAAAACTTAGTTGTATTGTGGTAGCTCACATGGGTGATCAGGAGACGGTATTCACCGGCTGGTACATTCGTCAATTCAAATCTTCCGTTATTATCGGTCATGGTAAAACTTACCAGCGAAGAATCTTTCTTCTGCATCAGGGTAATGGTTGCGTTTGTTACCGGTTGCTTTGCAAGCGTATCAAATGCAATTCCCCGGACAGTTCCGTTCTTTTGGGAAAATGAAGCGAAAGAAATTGTTCCCAGGATCAGAAGGAGTAAAAATATTTTTCTCATAGCTATGATTTGTTGCTACGAAAATATTCTGAGATTAATGAAATAGGAGTTAATCAGTCTTTGTTTAATGTTAATGAAGGTTAAGAAATTCCAGTCGATAGTCGTGAGTCTTTAGTCGATAGTAGCTGGAATTATCCCTCTTGGGGTTTTCCTTGCTCATTATCTTCTCTCTCTTTCCCATAAACCAGGATCTTGATCTCCCACTCTACGAGTTTATATTCAAGGGTCAGCTCAATCCTCAATGGTCTTACTGTTTCATTTTTTGTTTGCGCTGAGAAAACAACACTGGTAAATTTTTTGGCTTCGGTGGGTATTTCATAGTTACCGTTGAAGGAACAGATCGGCTCGTCGTCAAAATGAACAGCCAGATCATTCATTTGGCTATATAACGAGTTGAATTTTTTCTTTGCTGTCTCAAAATCTTCTGTTGTCAGCATCACAGCCTGCCAACTCCACACATCATTTTTCGTTGAACTGTATTTTGTGATCGAACATTCTTCGGCGCCTCTGATCTTCACTGAGGAGTAATATTCGGTTGTTTGAGGATTGTTGCCGATCTCGTCGCCCCTGATGTTCGTAAAATGGTTGAAATAGTCCTTAACCACTTTTTCCAGTTCGGGGTGAATGGGGTTTGCAGTAATGTCGGGAAGTTTTATCTGCGCATTCGAGATCGACAGGATTAGGGCACAGATAGTAAATAGCACAAGAGATTTTACGGGTTTCATAAACAGGTTGAATTTTAACAGGTTAATCTTGCGCCAAAATAGATAAAATATTAGTTTTACTATACTAATCCGTGTAAATTATTCGTTAACCCATTTCAAATTTATCCGACGATGAAAAACAAACCTATAATTCATACCCACGAAGAGGCCAGGATCTACAGGAGCTACTACAGACCTTCACTCAACATTTTCCGTTTTTTAAGATCAGTTTTAAGCGTGATCATCTCAGGATCTTCGCCTGCGGCGCATGGATATGACTACAATAGAAAAAGAACGCATTAAAATTTTGTACTTACCAACCCTTTCTAAATAAAAATGTCCCGCTTGTTCGGGACATTTTTTATGGATCCGTTTTCATTATTATTAGTTCATGATGCGGATATTTCTTGTTCCCCTTTCCATCATCTTTGGCATTCCCTGCATCGGGTTCACATTTTTACCGCCCATTTTATTCAGGTTGAACAGGAAGCTGATCATAAAATAGCGTTGAAGAACATTGGTTCTTGAGTCTTGGATCCAATTATCCTGAGTAGTTCGGGTAATACTTTGGTTCTGGTTCATTATATCATTCACAGAAAATTTCAGTTCCGCATTTTTAGCTTTCAGGAATTGCTTTGAGAGGCTGGCATTCCATAAAGGGATGCTCTGATTGAAGCCATCTGCTCTTCCCGAATTGAGGTAATAATCAAAATCAGTTGACAGAATAAAATTCTTGGGAAACTGGTAAGAAATATCTCCCGAATAAGTTTGAGAAAAATAATTTTGATTTGAAGAAGTGCTCACTGAATATTTAACGTTATAGTAAGAGCCATTCGCATTCAACCCGAGATCTAGTTTTTCTTTGAACAAATTGAAGTTAACACCAGTTCCACCTGTAAGTGTTAGCGTTTTGCCGATATTTTTTTGGTTATTCACGAAGCTCACATCTCTATTAAACAAAGAAGAAGCCGTGAAATTGAGACTTGAACCTTTCAGTTTTTTGTTTTTAAAGGGCAGCCCTAATGTCACGAAAGCTGAAGTGTTAAAAGCTCCATTCACATTTACGTAACGGATGATCTGTGAAACAGTCCCCGTAGTGTTATTTACTATTTTATTTGATGTCGAATTAAAATTCAAATTCGCTGCAAAGAATTTGAATGTTAAAATGTTGAATGTATTATACCCGATATTAAAGTTGTTGTTGAACTCCTGTTTTAATTCCGGGTTTCCAATCTTTACCATTAATGGATTTGAAACATCCGGTACATTTTGCAATTGTGAAAGGGATGGCTGGTTCGTTCGGCCATTATACCTGATACGGAAATTTTTGCTGCGATTAGCCTGCCAGTTAAAATTCGCAGTCGGAAAAAAATTTTTATAACTATGCCGAGTCAGCGAATCTTTACCGGTAGTAGCCAAGTGACTCATGCTTTGTAAGGTTGCCTGTTGCATTGCAAGACCCAACTGGTAATTGTATTTCTTTTTTTGAACACGGAAGTTTGCCCCCAGACGATTTGCCTCAAAAAGATTTTCGAAATAGTTGGTTAAAGGAAGGTTCAGCACGGTGTATTTGCCGGTTGTTGAATCAAGGTTATAAGTTTTTTTATCAGAAATATTATTGTTGTGCGTGTAAGCATAATTTACCTCTATCAACTTATCCTTCCCTATTGGCTCGGTGTAGGATGCACTAAGCACATTGTTACGTGTTATTGTTTTTTGAGTATTATTATAATCCTGGCGGAAACTTCCTTCTAAAGTTCCATCAGGTTTATAAAAGAAGTTGGGGGAGTAGCTAGATCCGTCGCCATCGCTTTCACCATAAACATTCGAGAATCCTAACGTAAATGTTCTTCCGATCTTTCCAAAACGGTGACGGAATAGAAAATTATTATTGAGATTTATGCCATTTCGCTTATTCGTATTATTGGACTGGCTGATCGCCGATAAATATTTGTTTGTAGGAGTAACAGTGTAAGTTGAAGAACTATCTAAACTGTTAGCATCGGAATGTTGTAATGTTAAGCTTGGCGTGTACAGAATTGAATTCATCGAGTCTATCTGGTACTCCATCCTGATGTTAAACCTGTGATTTTGATTTGTGCTGTTAGAAATATAGGTCTCACTTCTGTTTATAGTCGTATCATTCAGCCCTGGAGTTTGACGGAATATATCTTGCTGAACTTTATTTTTTGAATCAGAAAAGAAATAATTAGCGCCGACCTTCAACTTCGTTCCAACATAGTTATTATAATTAATTCCTGTTGAAATAGAGCGTGTAATTCCGCCAGATGTACTGCCAAACATTCCTCCAAACCCACCAATCTTGGTAGAGACCATCTGCATTCCTCCTCCACCAAATCCACCGCCACCCATTCCACCTCCGCCGCCCATCATTCCCTGGAAGCCTCCCATTGCCGTCACGATATCAGAAAAAGAAAATCCCTGCTTGTTGATGTTATTTGCGTTTGCTAATACTGAAAGTTGTTTATCTCCATTAAAATGATTTAAGCTGAGGTTGGTTTCAAATCGGCTATCCGTACCAACGCCCACTAATGCTTTTCCAAAATATCCCTTCTTCTTATCTTTTTTCAGTTTGATGTTAAGTGCTTTTTGCCTGCTGCCATCATCGATCTTGCTGAATTTTGCCTGGTCGCTCATATCATCAAATACTTGCACACTCTCCACCATATCAGCCGTTAAATTTTTTGTAGCCAGCTTGGGATCGTTGCCAAAAAACTCTTTTCCATCAACATAAACTTTTTGAACCTGTTCGCCCTGCGCTTTCACTGTTCCATCTTTATCCACCTGCATCCCCGGCACTTTTTTCAAAAGATCTTCTACTGTTGCATTGGGTTTAGTTTTAAAAGCATCTGCCCTGAACTCAACGGTGTCCTGTTTGATCTTCACCGGAGCATCGTCGGTAACGACCACCTCGTTCATTGACTTATACTCTTTCTCCATCTTCACATCACCCAGGTCAACAGCCATTTTTGCAGTCGTAATAGAAAAATCTTTCTTCAAAGGCTGATAACCCAGGAATGAAACTGAAAGACGGTAATTGCCGGGCTCAAGATCTTTGATCTCGAACAATCCTTTTTTATCTGATAAGGTAAAAGAAACGAGAGAAGAATCTTTGAGACTGATCACAGAAATCGTCGCATCGCCAAGACCTAATTTAGCGCTGGTATCCACCAGCTTCCCTTTAACAGAGCCGTCTATCTTTTGTGCAAAAATGGACAAGGATATGGTCGTAAAACCAAGCAGTAGGAGTATGATTTTCTTCATAATAGTTAAATGATACGAAATTAGACGTAATAACCAGTAATTACCTGCGTCTGCTGTTGAGAATAACGGAAAAATCGACTAAACGGTATATTGAAGCGATGGCTGGTTTAGCTAAACAGATATTCTACGTCTTCACGGCTAAGTGATTTCACGAATGTAGCATCATCGGCGATCAGCTCTTTGGCCAGCATTCTTTTCTTTTCCTGGAGTTGAAGGATCTTGTCCTCGATCGTGTCTTTGCAGATCATGCGGTAGGCAAAAATGTTTTTGGTTTGGCCAATCCGGTGAGTACGGTCGATAGCCTGTTGCTCAACGGCAGGGTTCCACCAGGGATCAACAATATAAACATAGTCTGCAGCGGTTAAGTTCAAACCAACACCGCCGGCTTTGAGTGAGATTAAAAACACACGTTTGCTTTCATCGTTCTGGAAACTTTGAATGGCTTTTTCCCTGTCAGGTGCAGAGGTGCTGCCGTCAAAATATTCAAAATCCACCCCCAGCTGTGTCAATTTCTCTTTGATCAAAGCAAGCATACCGAGGAATTGAGAAAATATCAAGGCTTTGTGATTGCCGATATTCTCCATGATCTCCCGGGACAGCTCCTCCAGTTTGATAGAATGATTTTCGAATTTTTCGACTTCATTCAAAATTGCAGGGGAATCGCAGATCTGCCGCAACTTCATCAACCCTTGCAGGATCGTCAGCTGTGAACGCTGAATCCCTTGTGTTTCTATTGCTCCCAGGATCTGATTTCGAAAATCATTGCGGTAGGCATCATAGATCTTTCTTTGTTCATCCTCCATTTCGCAATACAAAACCATTTCCTGTTTGTCAGGAAGATCTTTTGCCACCTGCTCTTTTGTTCTGCGGAGGATAAATGGATAAAGAATCTTTCTAAGGTGGTCCTTCCTGTCCTCTTCTCCGAACTTGTCAATAGGAATAGAAAATTCCTGGCGGAAAAATTCCATGGTGCCAAGCATACCCGGATTCAAAAAATTCATTTGAGCAAAAATGTCAAATGTATTATTCTGAAGAGGCGTACCACTCATGCACAGTTTATGTTTCGCATTCAGAAGGCTTGCAGCTCTTGTGACCTTGCTGGAAGGATTTTTGATCGCCTGTGATTCGTCGAGGATCACATAATCAAAGTCAACGGACATAAACAATTTAATATCGCTCCTCAGTGTTCCATAGGTTGTGATCGTGATTTCATGATTCATCAATTCTTCTTTTGCTCTTGTCCTCTGGCTGCCATGATGAATATGATAGGTGAGCTTAGGGGTGAATTTTTTTATTTCATTTTCCCAATTGTAAATAAGCGTGGTGGGACAAACAACCAAAGCTTTCAGCTTCGCATATTTATTCCTGAAATGTTCGAGGAAAGAAAGAGCCTGCACGGTCTTTCCCAACCCCATGTCATCGGCCAAAATTCCACCCCAATTTATGTCGTGCAAATAGTTTAGCCATTCAAAACCGGAAACCTGGTAGGGGCGAAGCACACCCTGCAAATGCTGTGGGGGAGCAACATTTTTTATTTTTTCAAACTCACGAAGCCGTTGATATTTCTCTTCCAGCTGTATTACCAATTCATTTTCATCTCTTGTTTCGTAGAGTTCATCGATCACACTCAAATGATAACGTGTGAGCTTTAAAGAATTTGTTTTGCCTTCGCCAACCCTGAATAGCAATGAATATTTTTTGATCCACTCTTCAGGCAAAATTCCAAGAGTGCCATCATTCAATTGAACAAACTGCTGCTTATTCGCCAATGCTCTTTTCACTTCTGCAACAGTCACCTGCTGATCTCCAAAGACAATATCCACTTTTGCATCAAACCAATCTGTATGGCTGCTGATGAAAATTTTTGTTTGAGGCTTTGCAGTGTTAAAACGAAAATTCTTCAACGCTTCGAATCCATAAACAGGGATCTTCATTTCATTCATCGCGTCGACAAACAAAAAGAACCAGTTGTTTTTAAGAACATCCGTTCCTTTCAGGGCCAATGACTGGTTGTCTTCGTGATAAATAAAATTGGAATGAAGATTCTGCAGCTTGCTTATAAAATTCTGTTCCGCCTCGCGGTTGCGATGAACAATGAGGACTTTGTCAGCCTGCGGTACAACAATCTCATCCCTCTCTCTCGCTTTAGTTTCATAGCCTTTGTAAGAAAATGAGGGTTGGAATACCAGCCAATCTCCCTTCTCCAGCAAAAATAATTTCACTTCTGGATCACCGGCTTTCACTTCCTGTATTAACGAACGGTCAAATTCAACTTTGTATTCTTTTGTAAGTGGTAGAACAAACTGGCTCAATGTTTTTCCCCAGTCATCCGATTTAATTTCAAGTTTTCCTTTCGGCAAAAATTTGTCAACCACATGGATCACTTCTGTGTTCTTCCACAAATGCGCCTGCTGGTTAAAGAGGAACAACATCGGTGTAGCCGTTTCATTATCGCTCAGCTCATGATCCAACCCGTCGGCCTTCACATTGCATTTCACAATGTACTTTCCATTTTTGCTGATAAGGAAATGTGGATTGGCCTCATCACCCGAAAGTTTTAACTCCTCGAGATTGGCGGTCTTGAATGCCTTGCCGGGTGATAACCGATATGCCAGAGGGCCATCACCATTGGCAGAAAATAATTTCTTCAGTTTTGGAAATAAATATTCTGCCATCAGGTTCTTTGTTTCTTCCGGCAGATCGTCTTCTTCCTGGTGAATGATATTTTCCCAAATTCCTGAGAACGGCGAATTGCGGCTGATATATTTATTGATCTCTGATTCCTGCAGTTTTCTCAAAAGAGATAAAGATTGTTTATCTGCCTCAGTGTATTTTTCAGGATCAACATATTTTGTAAGGTCAAGCTTTTCCGTTTTACCAATGATGGCAGTGCCCTCGTCATTCGATTCACCGTGGATCACATCAATAGTGAAATAGGGGTAAGTTTTTTTATTGAAATTAAATACAATGCCCAACCGGTGTGTAACGGCCGCGGGTTTGGTTTCTTCTATCGTTTCAACTTTTACATCTTCTACGTCGATCCTCCTCGAAGGAACCGCTACCGGGGAAATTCTTTTGATGCCCGCATCAAGCACTCTCAAAAAAGGCTTGCCATCTTTGTAAGTAAATTCAAATTTTCCCGAGAGGTCATCACTCAGTGAATAACCATAAACCTCCAGTAATTTATTTTTCTCTTTATCCCAGTTGCGGATGCTGTCAAAATAGTGCGCTCCATAAGCATTCAGCAATTGCAGGAACACGATCACCTTCGGCAGGCAAAGCGGATGTTCCTTATCTGCATAATCACAGCTAGTATCAAAATTTCTCTCATCGTTCTTGCCGATAATTACCTTATAGTTCTTCCCATCAAGAGGAACCGTTGCTTTCACCGTTTCATCTTTTGCAAATTCAATATTTGCTTTATCGGTGCGAAGAAATTTCTCTGCTTCTATAAATGTTTCGGGCGAAGAAAACAACCGAAGAGATTTAAGATCGATATATTTCATCTTAGCCACCGTATGTCGCTGGTCATACTGAACTTCGTTGGCGTCCAGCATATTCTTATCCATCATCTCCTGCAATTGGAAAAGCGCAGCCGCTTCGTGCCGGCAAATGTCACCAAGATTATAAGGGCAGCTGCAACGCACCGAAAGAGATTTCGGATCCCTGATCTTTTGTAGATAAACTTTATAAAATGTGGCGTAGATATCGTCCTTGATTCTAAAAACTGCCGAGCCAAAAAGATTATCGTATTCAACCAGCTCAACAAAACCAATGGCATGGATTTTTTTTCCACGACGGATCACTTCATCAGTTCCATGGGTGTAGACGTATTTGATGAGATGTGGGAGGGCCAAGGTTATTTCAGATTTTAGGTTGCAGATTTTAGATTTAATATTACGATCAGCAAAACATGAAATCGTAAGTCCAAAACCCAAAATCCTTTCGAAGGCAATCTGCAAAAATAAAGGAATGTGTTCCGCATTTCCAGTTAAAACAGGAACAAGTAAGAAATAAATTTTGTTAACAGAATGTACAGGAGAAATGATTTATCTTGCAAAGTTTGCCTGGTCCTTTTCGACTTAATCAGCGGTGGTTTTCACTGTTAGCTTTCCATCTTTATAAACCGGCAGCACATTATCTGAATCTCTAGTCAAACAGTATCGAATGTCTTTTTCAAAACCAAAACCCATGAGACGGTGGAAGTGTGACGCATTGTTTTTTTTCATGAAAGCAAAGAGATCTTTCTTTCCTTTTTCATACATCGCTTCTGCCATATGGGATGAATCGCAATCAATTTGAAAATGCTGGCGCACTCTTGAAATGACGGCGCCGGCAAACAAAGCATCTTCCATATTCACTTTGTCTTTCCATGCTGCGCAGCCCAGGATCACATTTTGATTCATCTCGATCAAATGGTCACAAACCGCAGAAAGGTTGTTGAAGGCGCCGGTAATAATTTCTGTTGCTCCTTTTTCTAAAGCAATATGCAAAAGGCGGGTGCCATTTGTTGTAGTAAGCACCAAAGTTTTTCCTTCAATAAACTCTCTTGGATATTCAAAAGGGGAGTTGCCATATTCCAGGCCCTCAGCAATTTTTCCATCTCTTTCACCGGCCGTAATTCCATCGATCTGTTTCCCCAGTTCCATACAGCGGCTGATACTGTCAACTGGGATCACGCATTTTGCTCCATTGTGCAAGGCAGTTGCAATAGTTGATGTGGCTCTCAATACATCAATGATCACAACAATACTGCTGTTCACATCATATAAATGCACCAATGCTGGGGAAAGACAAGTGAATAGGGATGGCTTATTGCTCATGAAAATAAACCGCAAATTTAGCGGAAATTATAGCAGCAATGGTCACTACATAATGCGCCTGACGATCGATATCTTTAATTTGCGCCTTTGAGATTCGCAATCGTTGTTTCGCGAAGTTGAAAAATACAATTCAGTTCTTTCCTCCCTGGTTTTAGAACAAATCCAAATGAGCTGGCAATTTCCTAATGTATCATTCAGGACTTGCTTGTAACAATAACCATAATAATTAGAGAGCATGTTCATCCAGTACCTTTCAGCAATTTCAAAACTTTGTTTGTGAGAATCACTGCCTGTTCTATCGCCAAAATCAATGATGAACGAAATAAGAAAACTGCCTGGCGCGGGGCCCGCAACTGTGGAATCAATTTTAGCCCTGTTCCTGGGAGAAAAAAGAATTTCAAGAACTACACTATCGGAGAAAAAATTTTTGCCGGGATTTATTACCCGATAGTGATATCGATCTTTTTTTAGCAAACCAGTATCGGATAACGGCTCCAACTCTTCCCGCTGGTTGGCCCATTGCAAAACAGAATCCAACCCCTTCCCAAAAGGAAGTTGATAGAACATACTATCCAGGTTCATGTCTTGGGAGAAGCTAGTTTGGGCAAAAAATAAAGTCATGCAAACAAAAACAACACGGGGCATGGTCTATGAGAGCCACCAGGAAAATAATTCCATAAAGAGCAAACAAATTATTTTTCCAGCAACCGTTTCCACTTACTGCTCTCCGCAAATTCACGGATCGTCTTATTTCGGTGTTCTAGTAATCTTTTTATATAAGAAGTGAGGTAAAATGAATTCAAAATTTTTCCCAGCATTCCATAAGGAGTTTCAAATTCAAAAATATCGATCATGATGGTTCCATTCTCGCAAGGTTTGAAATGATGTTCATGTTTCATCATTTTAAAAGAACCTTCTCTTTGCTCGTCCGTAAACCGAATTGGTTTTTGCATTTCCGTGATCCCGACTCGCAACACTCTTGTTTTAAAAAAATGTTTTGCTGTCCAGGTAACAGTTTCATCTTTTTCGATCAGTCCGAATGTTGTCCCGGCAACAGCCTTCTCCTTAAATTGTTTCATGGATTCTTTGTGCAGGTCAATATTGCGGCTGAGGTCAAAAACCCTTTCAACAGGGGCAGCGACAAAAGTGGTCATGTGAATTTGAGGCATGGGATATGGATATTCTCGCTTGTTAAATTATCGCTTTATTTCGCAAAAATCAAGCCGATGAAGTTTTTTCACACAAAAGGGACCCTCACCACTTTTGCTTCGAGTAATTTATCGCGGATCTTTATATAAATAGCAGTGTCCAGTGCAGAAAAGTTTTTATCTACATAACCCATTCCTATTGCTTTTCCCAGGCTTGGCGATTGAGTCCCGGAAGTAACTACACCGATCTTTCCGGATTCTGAATCGTGAATTTCATAACCATGACGGGAGATTCCTTTTTCCACCATTTCAAAACCAACAAGCTTGCGTATCACTCCCTCTGCCTTTTGTTTTTCCAGGATTGGTTTTGCAGTGAATTCTTTTGTGAATTTAGTGATCCATCCCAGGCCTGCCTCTAATGGAGATGTTGTGTCATCAATATCATTTCCATATAAGCAATAACCCATTTCCAATCGCAAAGTATCTCTCGCACCAAGACCAATTGGTTTTATGCCCTGTGCTTTTCCTGCTTCAAAAATCGCATCCCAGATCTTATTGGCCGCATCTCCCTTGTCTTCAAAATAAATCTCTACCCCACCCGCGCCTGTATAACCCGTTGCACTTATCAAAACATTATCAACACCGGCAAATTTTCCTTTCGAGAATGTGTAATATTTCAAATTCAAAATATCCATTTCTGTCAGCGGTTGCAAAATTTTTGTTGCGTTGGGACCCTGCACCGCAAGCAGACAGGTCTTGTCAGATACATTATGCATCTCAACATTTTTATCATTATGTGCAACGATCCAGTTCCAGTCTTTTTCAATGTTTGATGCATTTACTACCAGCATATAAACTTTGTCTTCGATGTGATAAACGAGCAGGTCATCCACAATTCCACCCTGTTCATTGGTGAAGCAACTATATTGTGCTTTGCCCGGAGTCAATTTTGACGCATCATTTGTTGTCACTCTCTGGATCAGGTCCATAGCATTTTCTCCCTTCAGAAAAAACTCACCCATGTGGCTCACATCAAAAACTCCGGCATTATTTCTCACTGCGGCATGTTCATCATTAATTCCTGTATAACTGATCGGCATGTTATAGCCTGCAAACTCAGCCATCTTTGCACCCAGTGCGATATGCTTATTTGTAAATGGAGTATTCTTCATTTTCTAATGATTTTCGGGCCACAAAAGTAATCGCAATCTTATTATGATTTATAGAAATAAAAAAGCCTCCCAGAAGGGAAGCTTTTTCTCCTGCTGCAGCATATTGCTATGCATGCAGACTTCAACCAAAGTTTAATTGACGACGCTTGTCATGGGAAAATTAAATGCATAGTGCTTATCATTGTCTTCTTCTTTAATTTTTGATATCGTTCCATTGGTAGAATCACCTAACTTTTTCTTATCGTCTTCTAATTTTTTTTGATCCTCTTGTATTTTTCTTTCCCTATCCTGGATGCTTTTCCTCAACTCATCTTTTTTATCTGCGCTATTGGTTTTAGGAGGCTTATTCGGATCATATAGTTTTCCATCGGTTCCCATTACGTAATCGGTGTTTGCTTTTAAGCTTGAGTAATCATCAAAATCCCAATCGCTTTGCCAACGATTGCGCCAGCGACGACCTTCTCTCCACGTGCCGCGAACCACCCATGGGTTGTAAGTATCCATTACCGATTCATCAAATCTTATTTTTTTGCCAACAGGAATTGAAACTTCAACGATCACACCCTGGCCACGGAATTTACTATTCCTGTCAATTGACAAGGCGCTGCCAAGATTTAAGATGCTATCCTGTGAACTGACATTGAACCTGGTTTTTGCTGCACGGTCCTGCGCATCTGCGATATTGCTTCCAGCGCTGTATTTAAACACTTTCACATGATACTGGCCATCTTCACTGCTGTCGTAGCGTATTTTAATATTTGTATACTTTATTGTATCATCTGTAATATCCCATCCTGTCTCGTCATTGTTTTCATGTAACCACCAAACACTCCTGCTATAACGAATTTCCGGTTCATTCACTCTCACGATCATTCTTCCCCTAGCTGGTTGAGTTATCGGAACTTCAATTGCCTCTGTCTTGTCATATACTCTCAGATCTTTTGCAATGCTTGCTGCAAACATGATCGCACAAACCCAGCCGATCACCCAAAGTCCGCCGAAGATCCAACCAAGATGACTTTTCCTCGATCTTACTCTCACGATCCTTCTTATCAGCCAGGTGAGGAAAGCAACAACGGGAACAGTGAGAAAGAAAAGCAAAGTGCCCCAGGCTGTAAGTTTTTGAAGGTTGCTGGTCCAAAGAAAACTATTGATGGGCCATGAAGCTACTCCTCCAAAGATCAAAACGATCAATGCGGCAAACAGACCAAGTGCTATGCATCCCGCAACAAATATGAAAAATGCTTTGAAGATCACCCCGATCACATGACCAAGTCCCCTTGCGGCTGGTCTTGCAGTTTCAGCCACTTCACTTGCAAAAGCTTTTCCTTTTTCACCAAGCTGTTGTGCAGATGACCTCATTTCCTGTCCCATATTTTGCATCCTGGATTTCACGTCGCTCATTCCTTCCTGTACGTTTTGACGAATACGGTTCACATCTACTTTTTCTCCTCTCATTTCCATTTTTTCAAACTGACTGGAAGCTTCAGGAAGAACCATCCATAAAATAACATAGGCGAGAATGAAGGTTCCTGTGAAAGGTGCAATAATTATGTTGGGAAAAATATCACGATGCCAGGCAAAGAAAATCCCATTGAATGTTCCGAAAATTATATTTAATAATATCGGGGAAAGAAGGATGAGGCGGAGCACCCACACCTGGATATTAAAATAGGCGGCCAAACCACCCGCAACACCTGCGATCACTTTGCTTTCAGGATTGCGAAACAAACGTTTTCCAACATAATTGTCCAGATCTTTTGCAGGCAACACTATCCAAAGAATAATGTAGAACAGGACACCAAGACCAGCTGTAAAAACGAATAATAACATCAAAAGTCTTACAACGCTGGGATCCAGGTCCAGGTAATTGGCCAGGCCAGATGCAACCCCGCCTAAAATTTTATCGGAATTGTTCCTGTATAACTTTCCTCTTTTCTTTTTGAAGATTGGCTCTGAATAACTGCTGGAAGTTTGTTCAGAAGCTGTTGGAGATTCAGCATCAGCTTTTTCAAAATCTTCCACTCTTCCCATGGAAACAATTATTTCTTCCACGTCCTCATCGGTAACCGCAGTAGCGCCTTTGCGAATTTTTTCATTCATCAGCTCGGCAATGCGGCTTTCAATATCATTGATGATCTCTTCACGCCCTTCTTCGTGGGCAAAATATTTGCGAAGGCTTTCAATATAACTCTGCAATTTTATATAAGCTGAGTCTTCTATTGGGATCACTCTTCCGCTTAAGTTTATATTGATGATCTTTTTCATTGTCATAAAATTTTTGGTTGAAGTGCTTTGAGATTTATGGTGTGTTATTTTTTTTGTTGGTTAATGCATTGACCCCATTTGCCAATTCCTGCCAGGTATCTTCAAGCTCTTTATAAAAAGCTTCGCCTTTCGGGGTCAATGAAAAATATTTCCTGGGAGGACCGGAGTTGCTTTCTACCCATCGATAAGTTAGCATCTCGGCATTTTTTAGCCGCGTTAATAAGGGATACAGTGTTCCCTCAAGTATCTGAAGATTGGTGGCTCTCATTTCTTCCACGATGTCACTCGGGTAAACTTCTCCCCGGCGAATGATGGAAAGGATACAGAATTCCAGGATGCCTTTCTTCATTTGGCTTTGTGTATTCTCTATATTCATTTTTACCTCTTAATTAATGTTCAAAATCAACTTGACCACACAAAGATAAGGTGATATTTGGTACTATACAACACATAGTACCATGTTTTTTTAAGTAATTGTGTTAAGAGTGAACACTAAAAACCAATGAAATGCAAGCCCATAAAGAGGTTTAAGGATTTTGGCGGGTCTTAAAAGATCCGGGTGG
>Ga0137463_1000274_pt1 | contig 19349 bp, 23 predicted proteins | sample EasRivERMGT800_2_FD_102333 | JGI IMG/M metagenome (GOLD analysis project Ga0137463, IMG submission 102333) | Soil microbial communities from meander-bound floodplain in the East River, Colorado, USA - East River MetaG ERMGT800_2 | ecosystem: Environmental > Terrestrial > Soil > Floodplain ...
CCCATTCTTCTAAGTGGGGATGGAGCTGGAGTGATATGGCCGCGAATATTTCTGGCTCTGCTTTTTTTATCTCCCAGGAATTATTATGGAAAGAACAAAGAATTCAATATAAATTTTCATTTCACCACAAAGATTATGAAGAGCCAATTTTAAATGCGAGGGCAAATGATCTTTTTGGAAAAAGCTGGTACGAACGAATGTTGAAGGATTACAATGCTCAGACGTACTGGCTCAGTGTCAATGTAAAATCTTTTTTTCCACAAACCAATTTGCCGGCATGGTTGAATCTTTCTGTTGGTTATGGCGCAGATGGAATGTTTGGTGGTTTCGAAAATAAATGGATTGATGGTGACCCGGGATTTCCCGTCAACCGTACAGATATTCCCAGGAAAAGGCAATTCTATATAGCTCCTGATATAGATTTTACAAAAATCAAAACGGGTAAAAAATGGCTTCGAACAATTTTCTTTTGCCTGGACGCATTTAAATGCCCGGCTCCTGCATTAATGCTCGATTCGAAAGGAAAGATGAAAGTTTATGCCATCTATTTTTGAGATTACTAATCAATAATTACTAATTAATAATTATTCGAGATAAGCTCCTGTTACCTCATCTCCTTCTACCTCAACAAAAATATGTTCCTGAAGAGTTGTAGAGATAGACAAACCAACATAATCGGGTTGTACCGGAAAATTATTATGGCTTCTTTCAACCAACACCAGCGTTTGAATTTTTTTCGGTTGAAATTCAAGAAAAGGTTTTACCGCGTAAAGCAGAGTTTTGCCGCTACTGGCTACATCATCAATTATGATGATAACCTGGTTGTTAAAATCCAGGTCCCTGCTTACCACAATCTCTTTTGGCTGGCGTTTATCAAGAGAAATAGAGATAAGCTCTGTTTTTATGGAAGAAATCTCCGAAAGTTTTTTTTGAATGATCCTGGCCACAACACATCCGTTTTCTTGAATGCCTGCCAGCAAAATTTTATCTTCATCAATATTGTTTTCCAGGATTTCATAGGCCATCCTCTGCATTTTTTTTGCAGCAACTTCTTTATCCAGGATATATTTTTTGCCAGGCATTTTTGTTATTACTTCAAAACAAAACTAACTTCTTAGGGCAAATAAACCAATAAACAAATAAAGCAATAACCTTTAACTTAGCCCGTCAATTCATTTTATGGTTACTGTCCAGCAAATCTTGTTCATCCTTCTTGCGGTAGTGGCTACCTGGCTTTTTTCAAAAAATATAAAAAAGGTCAGGAGAAATATTTTGTTGGGTCATGATGAAGATTACAGCGATCATCCTTCTCAACGCTGGAAAAATGTTTTATTACTTGCTTTCGGGCAAAAGAAAATGTTTCGCAACCCACTGGTAGCAGTCATGCACTTTTTTATATATGCGGGTTTTATCATTATTAATATCGAAGTGCTGGAGATTACGCTGGACGGGGGTCTTGGAAAGCATCGTTTGTTCGCTAATGCTCTCGGAGGGGTTTATACTTTTTTAATAGATGGTTTTGAAATACTGGCTGTTCTTGTATTGATGGCTTGCGTAATTTTTCTCATCCGTAGAAATATTATAAAATTAAAACGTTTCAGAAGCCATGATCTGGATGGCTGGCCGCGCAGCGATGCAAATTATATACTGATCACTGAAATTATTCTGATGACGTTGTTTCTCACCATGAATACTACCGACAGGGCTTTGCAGCTCCGGAGCTATGAACATTATTCAGATGTCGGAAGTTTTCTTTTTTCAGGAAGTTTTGCTCCTTATTTTCAGAATATAAGTTCGCCCGCATTGATGCGTATCGAGCGAACCTGCTGGTGGTTGCATATTACAGGCATCTTTGCCTTTCTTAATTATCTTCCTTATTCTAAACATCTTCATATCCTGCTTGCCTTCCCCAATTCATATTATACAAGATTGCTGCCTAAAGGTGAAATGAAAAATATGCCCGTTGTGCAAAACGAAGTGCTGTATGCTATGCAAACTGAAATGGCCCCAACGGACCCTGCATCACCGGCAAAGTTTGGTGCTAAAGATGTATTTGATCTGAGCTGGAGAAATTTACTGGATGCCTACAGTTGTACTGAATGTGGAAGATGTACAGCAGCTTGTCCCGCAAATATTACCGGTAAATTATTATCACCGCGAAAAATTATGATGGATACAAGGGACCGGATGGAAGAAGCAGGAAAAAATATTGACAGGAACGGTGAATTTAAAGATGATGGAAAAAATCTTTTTAATTATATAAGTGTTGAAGAATTGCGTGCCTGCACTGCCTGTAATGCCTGTGTGGAAGAATGTCCTGTTTCCATCTCTCCCCTGGAAATTATTTTAGAATTACGCCGGTCACTTATTATGGAGGACAGTAATGCTCCGCAGGAGTGGAATGCCATGTTCAGTAATGTTGAAAATAATTTTGCCCCCTGGAAATTCAGTCCCGATGAAAGGGATAAATGGGCAGAGGAAATAAAGGATAATTATTGATTGCATGGTTTCAGATTATTTTTAACATTAAATGTTTTTTATGAAAATTGAAGAATTTCCGTTTCAAACACTCGAATGGAACAAGGTTACGAAGGAAGAACGCAATGGTGAAACCGGAAAGGTTTTTTCACAAACTGTATTTGTTGGAGATATCCGTGTTCGCAAAGTTGAATATTCTGCCGGTTATAAGGCTGATCACTGGTGTAATAAAGGTCACATCCTTCTTTGCCTGGAAGGCGAAATGGAAACAGAATTGCAGAATGGCAGTGTTATGAAATTGGGAACAGGACAAACCTATTTTGTTGGTGACAATTCAGAACCTCACCGGTCATCCACTTTAAATGGTTGTAAACTTTTCATTGTTGATTAATCATTGTTGCTTTTTTTCTTCTGAACCACCACCACAAAGGCACCCCCGTTAGCATTAATATCATACCAATGGCCGCTTCCCGCGGACGTGTAAGAATAGTATTCCCAAAAAGAGCAATACAAAAGAGAATAAAAATAGCCGGCACAACAGGGTAACCCCAAACTTTATAGGGTCGCGGAGCATCAGGCATTTTTTTTCTTAAAATAAAAACTCCCAACGCAGTAGCCCCATAATATATGAATACGGCAAAAATGATCATATCGGTTAACTGGTCAAAAGTTCCTGAAAGCACCAATATGCTGGCCCAGACACCCTGGTACCACAAAGAATTAGATGGAGCATGAGCATCATTCAACTTACTCAGTTTTGAAAAAAATAACCCTTCTCTTGCCATCGCAAAATAGGTACGGCAACTGGCGAGAATGGTAGCATGAGTGCAGCCTAATGTTGTAATGGCGATCAGAACAGAAATAAACAAACCGCCATGTGCTCCCCAAAAAACTTTTACAGCTTCAATAGCGGCAATGCTGTTTTGTGAATGATAAATATCCTCCAGCTTTGAAACAGGAAGAAGAGATAAATAGGCAGTATTGACGAGCAGGTAGGTTGCTATTACAATAAAAACACCGATGGCAATGCCGCGTGGGATATTCTTATGGGGATTTTTCACTTCACCACCAATAAAGCCTACTGAAGCCCAACCCTGGTAGGCCCAAAAAGCTGCCAGCATAGCGGTAAATACAGCGCTGAAACTAACAGAAGAATTATTCGTTGTGTGTAATTGAAAGGCATTGCTGATATGCGCATGGCTACTGGTAAATCCAAAAATTATTATTGCCAGGATCCCTGTAAAAACCAATAGCAATATGGCTGTGCTAAAGCCGGCTCCTGTTTTTATTCCCTTGCTATTTAAAAAAGTTAATAATAAAATAAGAAGAATAGCTGTGAGCTTTACATTAAAATCAGTAAAAGGTTTAAATACTCCTATATTGAAATCCTGTAAAGACGATAATACCGGCGGCAGTTGTATGATGCTATTCAAAGATTGCGAAAACACATAAGCAAGAGCTGAAATAGCAGCAGTTTGTATTACTGCAAAAAGCGACCATCCAAAAATAAACGCAAAAAAACGGTTGTAAATTTTTTTATAATACACATATTCACCTCCGGTGTCTGCCAACATTCCGGCAATTTCGGCATTGCTCAAAGCTCCGAATAAACTAATGATACCACCCAAAACCCAACAGATCAGCACCCACCCTGAAGAGTGAAGCTCCGCAGCCATGGGGGCCACTTTTTTATAGACTCCCGATCCGATTATATTGCCAATGACTACAACGATCACCATGCTTAAGCCAAGTGAACGGTTAAGCTGTTGCTGACTATTCATATTGGTGGTTTATTGTTAGAAACTTATCTTTCATCTGCACTGGGACCATACATGCCTGGCACTGATACTTCAAGCAAACGCAGGTATACTGATAATTGTCCGCGATGATGGATAAAATGACTCAAAGCCCAACCACGTATCGCAACTTTCTTTGATGTCTCCCGTATTATTTGTTCTCCTCTTCTTATCACCCATTTTTTGTCGAAATCATCATCCGTCATTTGTTCAAGGTCCGCAATAGCTGTATCAAGTTTTTCTTGAAAAATTTTCATCAATTCTTCCTGTGAAGCCGCAGTATAAGTACTGAACTTTTGGACAGTAAAATCAAAATCATCAATCGTTGCAACACGGGAAATCCATTGTGGTATTTCGGCAATATGAGTAGCAAGTCTTCCAATTGTTGTTGATTTTTCATGTGGTTTCCACGAAGCTCTGTCAAGCGGAACTCTTTCCAGCATTTTTTTGGTTAATTCTGATTCGTATTTCAATTCACCAATAAAGGAATCTTTAATAGCCATAATTTTGATTTTTAAAATGAATCATTCATTCGAATTTTTTTTCATAGCCATGTGTTACTTCTTCGGGATGCTCAAGCTTATGCACAATATCTTGTTTCCTGAATATTATCCGCCAGGTTTGTATGAGGGCTGTAAGAGCAAATATTCCCCCAATCACCCAATTTAAAATATGCTGGTTCGTATTTAATTTTTGCGCAACTAATTGTCCACCGAAAATGAAAACACAATTGCCGGTAAATGTTCCGATACCAATGCCAACAATATATGAATTGTAATGACTGCTTTTTGGCAATAATATTTTTTTTGTAAATAAAACAGTGCTCCATCCAAACCAAAAAGGAATCTGCACGGGGTTTACCGCGCACATAGTAGCGCCAAGAATAAACCTCGGTAATGGGCTGCTAAGTACAATATTATTTCCTGTTTTAGGATGAAGAGCAGCATAAAAACTTGAAACGGCAAGAGCTACCACTATCACCAATGTGACCCATTCAAGAATTTTAAAAATTTTTTCCTGTTTTCTTATCCAATCCATCCCTACAAGAGACAGGCGTACATAAATCATTTCAACAAGCAATGATCCGAGAGAGAATAAAATGGCCTGAGTATACCCATCAGTAATAGCAAGCTGCATGGCTGCCACGTTCAAAGTTCCTAATGGTAACGATCCAAGGAAACTGATGAACAAGCCTGTGATAAAAATTTTTACCAGGGGGTGCATCAACGAAAATAACGAAAGACAGGGAAAATTGAGTTTAAGGTTTCAGGTTAAATGTTTAACGTTTTATACTCAGTTTTAATGTCAATCTTAAACCTGGAACGTTAAACGTTTAATTCGCTTTGGCAAGAACGGAAAGAGAAACCGTGAGATCGTCTGATAAGGAGAGGCTGTTACCGCCAACTTTAAAATCGCGACGGTTCAATTTAAAACTACCTTCAAAAAGATAACTTCCATCTTTGGTTGTGGCCGTAAAAGGGAATTTTATTTCTTTTGCAACTCCTTTGATCGTGATATTGCCAAACATATAAAAATAGCCGTCTTTATTTGTTTTAGTAATCCTTGTGGATTTGAATGACAATTTCGGGTAATTTTTCACATCAAAATATTCTGACTTGCGAAGATGATTATCTCTTGCTTCAATATCCGTGTTAACTGAGTTGGCATCTACACTTACATCAAAATCCGCAGCGGATAGATTAGCGGGATCAAATTTTATTGAACCGGTTAACCCGGAAAAATCTCCGCCTGTGGCAATGCCAAAATTGTTTATTACAAAATGAACTTTTGATCCATTATCAGCCGGCGTATAATTTTGGGCAAATAAGGCGAGTGAAAAAATAGAAAAAGAAAAACTAAGGATCAGACTTTTCATGATTATTCTTTTATCAATGGCATTATAAGGTACAAGAACGTCTTTTGGCCTTCAATGGTTGCTTTTAGAAAAAGGCTATTTGTAATTTTTTTTTGAAGTAATAAAATGACAATAAATTTTGTTTTTCTTAACTTTTATTGATCACATTTTAACAGCCTCAATCAAATTTTTCCAGCATTTTAAAATGACGCTTTGCATCCTTTAGAAATTTGCGGCCTTTTCTGAATGTCCAATAAGGAGTTCCATTTTCATGATTATGCTTACTTATTTCGTACAATGCTTTCCAGTGTTTTAAAATTTCACGATAAGCTTTTCCCAATTTTATACCTGCATCATAAATATGGTTAGGCTCGGCGCCGCATCCGTTAAATTCAAGAATAGAATAATTTTTCCCTTCTTTCAAATCTTCAATCGATGTGCATTTTATATCATACCGGCCATAATAAAATTTATTTGTGTAATGACTGAGGTCATCAAATACCTTCAGTAAGTGATCATCTATTTTATGATACAGGTTGATAAACCTTGCTCCCCGGTTATGATTACCGGCATAGGATAAATAAAAATGCTGCCCCTTTGCCAGGACCCTGTCAAGCCTGTGCTCATGGCGGTGTTTCATTTCTTCCAGCCGATGTTTTGCTCTTGGGTGATTAAGTACCAGTTCCCACAGTGTGCTTTTTCCGTCGCCATATACCTCAAGTAACTCTTTTTGAATAAAGCCAGTAATTACACCTTTTTGTTCTGCGGGATGACGGTAATAAAACACACTTACCTCAACAGGCAGATCGACGAGATCCTGGACAATGTATTCCACGGGAATCCGATCATGATATTTTTCCAACTGGTCTTCATTTTCAATTTGACGAAACAAAATGCCCTTCATTCCAACATCCGGCTTTACAATAAACGGGTACATAAAACCTGATTCACAAATTTTTTTCTTCACTACCTCAAAAGGGAGATCATGCAATATGTAAATTGTCCTGGGATGAGAATCGGGCGGTAGTTGTTCATACATTTCTCTTTTGCTTTCCCCTTCAAAGCCTCCAAAAGTAATAGTAGGGTTGGATGAGCTAAAGAACCAGAAAGATTTTGAGCGAAGACAGTACCAGAACCATATAGGACCTATCGGTGCATATAAAATATAAAACGGCCATAGCTCCCAGTTAAATACCCGCTGAAGAATTTCCTTGACCTTCATAGTGTGTCGGCAAAAATAACTTTCATATAGACATGACAGGTGTTTTATTTGTTTTTAAAATGAAGCTGCTTACTTTTAATAAATAAAAAACTGTTGCTTATGAAAAAAATGTTTCCTCTTTTGATTTTTATGTCTGCAGCCCTGGTATTTTGCAACGAAGCATCTTCATCTTCGATTGTCATTTCCAGCATTAAAACCATGGACAAACCAACACCCAACGATTTATCAAAAATTCTTTCCTTGAAAATCAGGGACATTGAAAAGATGATAGGACAAAAACTATCTCTCAAAGAAAAAATAGGGGTAGAAATTTTTAAACTCAAGCTAAAGAAAGAATTTCGCAAACATCCTTTAACAAATGGTCAGGCCGATAAAGGCCAGCTGGCCTTAGTTTTAGGTATCATTGGGCTGGCAGCCCTTCTTATACCCTATGCCGGCCTGGTTTCATTACCCTGTGCCATTGCCGCCCTCATTATAGGTTACAATGCCCGCCGGCAAGATCCTTCAAATAGAAAAGCGAGAACAGCGATAACGCTTGGCTGGATTACAATCGGCATTTTTATAGTAGCACTTATTATTGTAATTGCAGTTCTTACAAGTTTGTCATGGTATTAAAATTCCGGTACAGAACTTTATTAATTTAGTATCATTGCTAATATTCCTCCACGCATGAAAATACCAACAGTCGCTGAATTATTCTCCTCAGGGGAAACACCGGAAATTCTATTTTGGGTTGGTTGCTCCGGAAGTTTTGATCAACGGGCACAAAAAATTACGAAAGCCTTTACAAAAATTCTTGAAAAAACAGGAATTAAATATGCCATTCTTGGAAAAGAAGAAATGTGCACCGGGGATCCCGTGCGCAGGGCAGGAAATGAGTTCTTATTTCAGATGATGGCTTACCAGAATATTCAGACCTTAAATAATTATGGAATCAAAAAAATTGTAACAGCCTGCCCGCATTGCTTCAACATTTTTAAAAATGAATACCCCGTTTTAGGAGGAAATTATGAGGTTATTCACCATACTGTTTTTTTGCAACAGCTGATAAATGAGGGAAAAATAAAATTAAAAGAAGAGGGATCATTTAAAGGGAAAAAAATTACCTACCATGACAGTTGCTACTTGGGGAGGGCAAATGATATTTATGAAGCTCCCCGTAAAGTACTTGAAGCACTGGATGCTGAATTAGTTGAAATGAAACGATGCAGGAGTAAGGGATTATGTTGTGGTGCCGGTGGCGCCCAAATGTTTAAAGAAGAAGAAAAAGGAACCACAAGAGTAAACTTTGAAAGAACCAACGAGGCGATTTCTACAGGAGCTGATATAATTGCATCAGCCTGCCCTTTTTGTAATACGATGCTTACAGATGGAGTTAAGAATGCCGAAAAAGAATCGGAGATAAAAGTGATGGATGTGGCAGAGTTAATTGCTGCGGGTTTATGAAATTAATTCCTATTTGTTAACCTTCTCTGGGCCTCAATGGCCTCTATTAATTTTCCCTTGGGTATTGGAATACTGACTTCCTTTAATTGCTTTTTACTTATGTTCTCATAAGTGAGGCATATGACATTGATTTCGCCTCTCTCGTAAATATGAACTCTCCTGAATTCAGTTACCGGTCCATTAAAATATTCTCTTTTGTTTCCTATTTTTAGCCATTGTTCTGTAAGCTCAACAGATTGTACCCGCTTGTTCCTGTAAAAAAGAAGATGCCATAAATAATTGAATATTCCTTTATTTTTTGCATTCCATTTTTCAAAATGCCGCCATTCGTCGTTGGTGTATATCCAGCGTAGCATCCAGTTTTCTTCAACAGGGTTGGTAACATTATTCATTTGATAAATTTTGTGTTTGTAATTTAGCAGCATGAAGCTTGAATATAAATACCTTCTCGACGGTAATTTTCATCCGGATTCAAGGGTGTGGATCTACCAGTCAAACCGTATATTCAGTGTGAGTGAAGCATTACAGGTTGAAGAAATGATGAACCAGTTCACACATAACTGGCTCTCACATGGTGTGCCGGTAAAGGGAGCAGCTCATTTATTTTTTGGCCAGTTTATCATTTTCATGGCAGATGAAACAGCAACAGGTGTCAGCGGTTGCAGCACCGATAGTTCCGTAAGACTGATCAAAGAAATTGAAAGAGTTTTTGCAGTAAATATGTTCGACAGAACTGCATTGGCTTTTGTGGTGAAAGATAAATCCGATAGTTATCGGATCCAGTTATTGCCTATGTCGCAATTGCAATATGCCATTGATAATGGATTTATTTCAGGCGAAACTTTATATTTCAATAACCTTGTGCAGTCAAAAGAGGAGTTGGAAAATAACTGGATCATTCCTGTAAGAAATAGCTGGCTGGCAAAAAGGTTCTCCTTTTCTGAATCTGTTTCTTAAATTAGTACTAATAGTATAGGGATCAATAGCGGAAGTAGCTCACCTGGTAGAGCGACAGCTTCCCAAGCTGTAGGTAGCGGGTTCGAGTCCCGTCTTCCGCTCAATGTCTTTCTATGTTTATATAATCTATAGTCAATCACACGACAAATATTACATTGGACAAACTAATGATATTACTGATAGAATAAAAAGACATAATAATGGACATGAAAAATTTACTTCTTCTTATATACCATGGGTACTTAAATGTTCCATTGAAAAATCTACCAGAAGCGAATTGCAAACTATGAACATAAAACTAATACTGCCAGACTGTCACAGACTCGGGCCTTTTAATTATCTTTGCCTCCCGATAAAATCGGGACAATTTTGAAGTAATGCTTGATTTCCTTACACAAAAAACTCATGATGAGGACCGGCAGGGAGAGACATTTGCTCCCTTTACTGTAGATCATACTGAATATCGCAAAAGATTTTATATTGAAAGCTATGGCTGCCAGATGAATTTTTCTGATAGCGAAATTGTGGCTTCCATTCTAAATAGCGAAGGATTTGGTGCAACATGTAATTATGAAGAAGCTGATCTTGTTTTGATCAATACCTGCTCTATCCGTGAAAAAGCAGAGCAAACGATTCGTAAAAGACTGACTGAATTTAAAAAACTGAAGCAAAACAAACCAGGCATGCTGGTAGGTGTGCTGGGATGTATGGCTGAGAGGTTAAAATCAAAATTTTTAGAAGAAGAACAGTTGGTTGATATAGTTGTTGGGCCCGATGCTTATCGTTCGTTGCCTGCATTGGTTGATGAAGCTGAAACAGGTCAGAAAGCAGTGAATGTTTTATTAAGCCGCGAAGAAACTTATGGAGATATTTCTCCGGTGAGATTAGATAGTAATGGTGTGACAGCCTTTGTAAGTATTATGAGAGGTTGTAATAATATGTGCTCTTTTTGTGTAGTGCCATTTACAAGGGGAAGAGAAAGAAGTCGCGATGCAGCTTCAATAGTAAAGGAATGCCGGGAGCTTTTTAAAAATGGCTACAGAGAAGCAACCCTGCTCGGACAGAATGTAGATAGTTATTACTTTATTGATGAGGCTAAAGATGACATCATAACGTTTGCAAAACTTCTTGAGAAAATAGCTCTCATTTCCCCGCTGTTAAGGGTTCGTTTTTCCACTTCGCATCCGAAAGACATTACGGATGATGTGTTATGGATAATGGCTAAATATGAAAATATCTGCAGGTATATTCATTTGCCGGTACAAAGCGGATCAACAAGAATTTTGCAATTGATGAATCGAACCTATACGAGGGAATGGTATAAGGCAAAGGTCGATCGCATCCGGGAAATCATGCCGGATTGCGGAATAAGTTCTGATGTGATTGCCGGGTTTTGTACTGAGACAGAGGAAGATCATCAGGATACTTTAGATGTAATGCAACATAGCAGGTATGATATGAGCTATATGTTTATTTATAGTGAAAGACCGGGCACATTAGCACAAAGAAGATATGTTGATGATATACCCGGGGCGGTAAAAAAAAGAAGGTTAATTGAAATAGTTGAGCTACAAAATCGTCTTTCATTAGAAAGTAATAAAAAAGATATTGGCAAAATTTTCAAAGTTTTAATTGAAGGTGATAGTAAAAAAAATTCTGCAGATTGGAAGGGGAGAAATACACAAAATAAAGTAATAGTGTTTCCCAAAGGAAATATGAACCTTACCAGGGGCGAGTATGTTATGGTAAAAGTCAATGATTGTACGCAGGCCACACTGTTAGGAGAGATATATCCAACCAGCCAGATTTTATGAAAGTAGCTGTGAAATATTTGATCCTGATCTTTGGTTTTCTTGCGGGAATTTATTCTTTAAAGGAAAATTTCATCGGTGCAGGAATTGCTTCCGGCGGTGCTTTTATATCCTTTGCATTACTGGAGATACAGGATTTAAAAATTATTAATGATAAAGAAGAGGATTAAAGAATGGCAGATATTCAAAGTATAAAAAATCGTTTTGGAATTATAGGTAACGCACCGGAGTTGAATTATGCTCTACGGGTAGCCGCCCAGGTAGCCGGTACCGATCTTACCGTTTTGATCTATGGCGAAAGCGGGGTTGGTAAAGAAGCTTTTTCTCTTATTATACATTCACTCTCGGGGAGAAAACATAATCCGTTTATTGCGGTTAACTGCGGGGCTATTCCGGAAGGAACAATTGATTCGGAATTGTTTGGTCATGAAAAAGGATCATTTACCGGTGCAGTAGACAGCCGCAAGGGATATTTTGAAACAGTAAATGGCGGAACTATTTTCCTTGATGAAATTGGTGAATTGCCATTGGGCACGCAGGCAAGACTGCTGCGGGTGTTAGAAACAGGGGAATTTATACGTGTAGGCTCTTCAAAAGTTCAGAAGACCGATGTAAGAGTAATCGCAGCATCGAATAAGGATCTTTTGGAATTGGTGCACAACGGAAAATTCAGACAAGATTTATATTATCGCCTGAATACAGTTCCCATTCGCGTACCCGCACTCCATGATCGTAAAGAGGATATTGTTTTATTATTCAGGAAATTTGCCGTTGATTTTGCAGAAAAATATAAAACAGCACCGGTGCAATTGGATGAGGACGCTAAAAACCTGTTAATAAATTATAACTGGCCCGGTAATGTTAGGGAATTGAAGAATATTGCAGAGCAGATATCAGTTCTTTCACAGGATAAGCAAATTACAGCAAGAGATCTGACAAAATTCTTACCGGACCATTCCACGAGTCGTTTGCCCGTATTGATACATGCCAACGGCAATGGTACACATGAGTTTGCTAATGAACGTGAAATTCTTTATAAGCTTTTTTTTGACATGAAGAAAGACGTGACAGAATTAAAACGAATGTTCCTTGAGATTTTGCAGAACCCGAATGTGGTGACACAAAATCAAAACCTCATCAATCAATTAAAAGAAGTAAAGCCCCAGGAATTAATGCAGCAGGTAAACCAGCAGGTATTGCAATCCACACAGCCGGTGTTTATGCATCAGGATGATATACATCAGCATGAGGAAATAGAAGAAAGCCTTAATATTATGGATAAAGAAAGGGAACTGATCATTAAGGCGCTGAAAAAACATAAAGGTAAACGAAAAGACGCAGCCCTTGATTTGGGGATCAGTGAAAGAACATTGTATAGGAAATTGAAAGAGTATGATATTGTAGAATGATTAAAAAACGGGAGATTGAGAAATTGGGAAATTTGAATTTCTCCCACCTGAATCGGGACTAATCACAAAATTTCAAAATTTTAGAATGCCGGAGAATAAAAAAATATTTTTTTATGTGTATTTAGTATCTTCCTTATGCTTTATTGTTTTCCTTAATAGCCGCTGTCATGTATCATATAACCTTAGGGATGTTTCCATTCCAGCTGATGTCAAAACGGTAAAAGTAAATTTTATAGAGAACAGGGCACGCTATGTAAATCCGCAATTAAGCCCAAAACTTACAGATAAATTACGCCAGAAAATAGTTGGTCAGACCAGAATTACACAAACCAACAATGATAATGCTGATTGGGAGATCAGCGGTTCTGTTACTGATTACTCTCTCAGTACCTCTGGTATTTCGCAGCAACAATCATCTATTAACCGTTTGAATGTTTCTGTTCACATTACATTATTTAAAAGAAAAGAAAATGATCAAAAAGAATTTGACGTGAGTCATTCCTTTGATTTTCCCGCTTCGCTAACTTTACAAGCCGCCGAAGCTGATTTGACTGTTAAAATTATCCGTGATATGACAGATGAAATATTCAATCATATTTTTTCCGACTGGTAATTGTATTTTGCAGACATGAGCGCCATTGTTACCTTGGTAAAATCAATATTTCAAAAAGAATCATTGCATGATTGCAGTATCGAAGAATTGCAAAACATTTCCGGGCAATATTCTTATTTCACACCTGTCCAATTTCTGTTAGCAGAAAAATTAAGATCAGGGGAAGAAAATCTGTATGCCGAACAATTGCAAAATCTTTCATTGCATTTCAGCAATCCATTATGGCTCGATTATTTATTGAATGGGTACAAATCAGAAATAATTCCTGAGGCGGAAAACACTCACCGGGCTGATGAAACAACCACTGGTGAAGGGACACCGGAACATATAGTAACAAATGAAGAAATCAATATAAAATCAGGGTCTGAAATGCCTGTGCAGGTTGACGACATGGTAAATGAATCACAAAATGAAAATATAAATTCTTTCGATGAAGCAATTGTTGTAGAAGAAAATTCAGGGAATATTGAATTTTCAAACCAGGAATTGCTGATCAATAGAGAATCAGGGGCCGAAATCCCGGGATCGTCCGAAATTGAGAGTAATGAACCGCAGATTTCAATTCCACCTCTGCCGGATTTAAAGCCAGAATCTGCAGAAACCGAATTGACATTTGAACCCTACCATACAGTAGATTATTTCGCTTCACAGGGAGTCAAATTCGTCCCGGAAGAAAAACCCGCAGATCGTTTTGGCCGGCAATTAAAAAGTTTTACAGAATGGTTGAAAACCATGAAACGATTGCCGCAAATGGAAGCGGCAAAAATTTCAGACACTGCAGTGGATGAAAAAGTACAGCAGCTGGCAGATCATTCAATCAATGAAGATGAGATAGTTACTGAAACCATGGCGGAAGTATGGCTGAAGCAGGGAAATAAAGAAAAAGCCATTGAAACTTATAACAAATTAAGTTTGCTCAATCCGGGGAAATCCGCTTATTTTGCATCCCTTATTGAACAGTTAAAAGACAGTTGACATGGTTATTTTATTTGTGATATTGATAATTCTTGCGTCTGTTATTCTTGGGTTTATTGTGCTGGTACAAAACCCAAAGGGTGGGGGCCTGGCCGGAAACATTGCCGGTTTCAGCAACCAGTTTATGGGAGTAAAACAAACTACTGATGTATTGGAAAAAGGCACATGGATTTTTGCAGCTGCCATTGGCGTACTTTGCCTTATATCTACATTCTTTATTTCAGGGTCTTCAAGCAGTGTTCAAAATAAAGAGCTTAGCAACCCGGCTCCTCAACAGCAAACAGTTCCGGCTCCAAGTCAAAGTAATAACAGCCCGGTTCAACAACAACCTAAATAAAATTTTATAAAAGATTATTTGATAACCCTGTCATTCGGCAGGGTTTTTTATTTATTTTGTCCTTCGCTGTAGTAGTACTATTAAGCTTCCCTTCCGGTACGGGACTATTACTTTCGTTTCGCTACGCAGCCAGCCGGTTATCAATTTTAATTTTGATTCTATGAAGAAACTAATCTGGTTAATTGTTCTCATTCTTATACTCATTACTGCATTTACCGGCTGGAAAATTTTTGGGCCGGCAGTTAATGTTCCTGAAGGAAAATATTTTTATATAAGGACAGGTTCCATTTATGACAGCGTAACAATCAGTCTCAAAAAAAATAAAGTCATAAAGAACACGACCTGGTTCAATTTTGTTGCCAGGCAATTAAAATATAAAATCATTAAACCAGGAAAATATGAGATCAAAAAAGGAATGAGTCTTTTCAACCTTGTTCGCATGTTAAAAAACGACCGGCAATCCCCGGTTAATCTTGTTATTATAAAATTCAGAACCCGGGAAGAGTTTGCTAAGCGAATCGGGAAAGAGTTTGAATCCGATTCATTGCAGATGATCAGGTTTTTAAATAATAATGATTCACTCGGACATTATGGGTTAGATACCAGCACCTGGGCTTGTGCCATCATTCCTGATACTTACACATATTTTTGGAATTCTACTCCCACAAAAATTTTCTCTAAGCTATATTCAGCTTCCCAAAAATTCTGGACAGGAGAAAGAAAGCAAAAATTAAAAGATAAAAACCTTACACCTGTCCAGGCATGTATACTTGCTTCCATTATTGAAGAAGAAACCAATTTAAAAGAGGACAAGAGGAATATTGCCAGTGTATATATAAACCGGATCGCTAAGGGCATGCCGTTGCAGGCTGATCCAACTGTGAAATTCGCTATGAAGGATTTTGGATTAAAAAGAATCTATGAAAAATACCTTGCAATAGAATCACCTTACAATACCTACAGGAATAAGGGCTTGCCTCCGGGTCCTATTTGTACTCCTTCGGTTGAAACATTGGAGCAGGTTATCAATGCGCCCAAAACTGATTATATTTATTTTGTGGCCAATAGTGACTTAAACGGCGGATCTGTTTTTACATCAACTTATGAAGAGCACATGAAATATGCAAAATTGTACCAGGAGGCTTTGAATACGCAGGATTCCATCAGGAAAGCAAAACAAAACAGCGAATAGTGCTTTATTTTAACAGACTACAGAAAAAAATTGCTGGTACTTTTCCGGTGAGTTGGCTTATCAGGCAAAGTAAAAAAATTCACTTGCCTGGCTTTCATGGGATCCCTCTATACGACGTAATAAATTTTTTTTACAAACAGGTACGCCGGGTAGGATTAACAGAAAGAACTTCCGCGATTTCTTTCAATTTTATCATGGCTATTCCACCCATGATCATTTTTGTTTGCACACTGATTCCCTACCTGCCTATTTCAAAAGAATTTACCCACCAGCTTTACAGTTTGATCCGGGACGTTATTCCGGGCGAAAGTAATAACAGGGCACTTATCAAATTTATTGATGACTTTCTTCATAATCAGCGGTACGGTTTATTATCACTTGGCTTCTTGCTGGCTTTGTACTATTCATCCAATGCCATGGCAGGCATTATGCGCGCCTTTGATAAAAATTATACAGGTTTCAGAAAAAGATCTTTTTGGGAAGCCCGCAAAACAGCTTTGCAGCTTACGCTTATACTTTTTTTATTGATGATTGTTTCACTTTTGCTGTTAATTATGCAGGGCGCAGTATTAAGATGGATGGGTATTAAAACGGCCTCTATACGAAACATCATTATGAATGTTCGCTGGATCATTATTATTCTTTTATTTCTTGCTTCGATCTCATTTATCTATATACACGCCCCTTTTATACATAAAAAATGGAGACTTGTCAACCCGGGTTCTGTGCTGGCAACCACGCTCATGCTTTTTTTCATTTTTCTTTTTTCATATTGGGTAAATCATTTTTCCAATTATCATAAACTATACGGTTCTATTGGCACTATCCTGATACTCATGTTATTAATTTATTTCAACTCCCTGGTATTGTTGATCGGTTTTGAATTGAATGTGAGTATAAATTCGCTGAAGCATGAAGCTGATGAAAGGAAGAAAATGGAAATGAGCGGTACCAAATCTGCCTGATTTTTGCTGTAATTTGAAAGTTTAAAATCATGAATTATGAAAAAGATTTTCTTTGCAATTTTATCACTGTCTGTAATGGCCAGTTTTGCATTTAAAACTTCGATCGATCCGCTGCCTATCGGTGCATCTATTCCCAGTCCCGATAAAAAAATGAAAGACATAACCGGGAAGGAAGTTTCTTTCAGGGATGCGATGAATAAAAAAGGATTGCTGGTAATGTTCAGTTGCAATACCTGTCCCATTGTGAGAGCCTACCAATCCCGTACAATTGAAGTATGCAAATACGCAAAGGATAAACAAATTGGCCTGGTACTTCTAAATTCTAACGAAGCATACAGGAGTAATGGCGATTCGTATAATGATATGAAAGATTACGCAAGTGAACAGGGATACAATTGGCCATATGTATTGGATGTTAATTCAGCTATGGCGAACGCCTTTGGTGCATCGAGAACTCCGGAATGTTTTTTATTTAACGTTGATGGTAAATTGGTTTATCATGGAGCTATTGATGATAATCAGAATGGCCCGGATGAAGTAACCCGTAAGCATTTAATTGTTGCTATGGATGAAATGTTAGCGGGAAAAGATATTTCTGTGAAAAATACAAGATCTGTCGGGTGTAATATTAAGAGGTTGTAAGATCATAGAATGTAATCCTGATAGCTATCGGGATCAGAATAGAGGTCCTGCCGGAAGGTGGGATTTTTATTTTAGGGCTATTTACAGTGCACAGTTTTTGTTCATATAACTTCATCCCAAAAGCAAATCTGAAGATATGAAACATTTATTTTCCACTCCCGTTTTACTAACCGTCCTGCAGAAGTACAGCCCCGGGAGGAAGTATAATTTAGATCTGGTTAAAAAAAATCTTGAAAATTTATGGAAGGTCTCAAAAACTGCATCACAATGCCGGTTCTACACTCCATTACTTAACTTGTCCTGCCTGGACGGGACTTCAAAAAACAGGCTTATGAATCTCCGTTTAATCATCAGTCGTTTAATCATCATCATTTTTTTTGCCTTAGTTAGTTATGGTCTTACCGGCAGCATTGCTGTAAGAAGCACAATGGGCATTATTCTCGCCATCATTAGTTTGGGCGCAACAGTTATATTTTTATACCTTTTGCCAAAGCTTTATCAGCAATCCAACAAAGAAGAAGGAACTAACGAATAAATGAATTTTGGAATTCTAAGATTGCGAAATGGGCATAAAAATTTTTTTTTGTTTCTGAATGGATAAGAAGCTATAATGGTTGTTGAGTGAATTTGTTTATAATTTCTGATAACAACATAACATGGACAGGTAAAACAATAATTTAAAAACTGATATTACTAAGATGAATGTAATGGATATTTTAATTCGGCCCCGCCCCGGTTTGTGAAGCCGCTTTAGAAATGAAAGTAATCCCCTTTATTTGTATCTCTGCTTTATCCCAGCCTTTTTCAATAGCAAGCAAGCGATCATCTCTTCCAGGATGAGTTTTTGAAGCTTTAATATTGGCAATAAAATGCATAGCCAATTGGGCCTGTTCAAGCGTTGCTCCCATTTTACAAAGAACAAAACCCGCAAACTGGTCAGCTTCTAATTCAATTTCAGGACGGCTATCAGTACCAATGATAGTGTGCCCATTAAGATGGTGACCAATTTCATGCGCCAGTATAAATATAGAAGCCCATCTATCCTTTGTCGCTTTATTTACCTGGTGTACAAATTCGGGGTTATATAAAATGTACCGCTGGTGGTGGCGAATATTTGCTTCTACATTCGGTACGTTTGCAATTTTGATTTTAAAATTCGATTCAAGTCCAACGGTTTCCATAATCCTGGCAACTATTTTTTCAGCGTCATCTGTTGAAGTAAAAAAAGGTAAATCTGTTGAAGCATTGTTTTGACTGACAGCAACAGTGGGATTAATAACTTCTTTTTTGTTGGTGACATTTTGCGACCAGGCCAGGGCAAGCCATAAGGTGAAGGTTACAAAGAGGAGGGGCTTTTTCATACGAATATTGAATGGTGTTTTTTGTTTATCAGTAAAAATAAAAAAATAATTAATTAAAGAAATGATAAAATCGGTAAATAAGGTTGGTATTAAAACATATCATAATGCAGTAGGCTTGAATAATTTATTTTAAAAAGGTGAATTACTGTTTAGATAAAAAAATGCCGGGTAATTAATTTTGCCCGGCATTGTAATAATGTGAACGGATTATCGTGAAGCCACATCAAATTTATTGAAGATATTTCTTACACTTTTATTGATTTCATCTGATGTAAGCCTTGCATAGTTCA
>Ga0137463_1000275_pt1 | contig 19348 bp, 16 predicted proteins | sample EasRivERMGT800_2_FD_102333 | JGI IMG/M metagenome (GOLD analysis project Ga0137463, IMG submission 102333) | Soil microbial communities from meander-bound floodplain in the East River, Colorado, USA - East River MetaG ERMGT800_2 | ecosystem: Environmental > Terrestrial > Soil > Floodplain ...
GCACGCCTACCACGGGTCCGCGCAGCACATTCGCGGCCCCGAGGAACGCCGCGCAGCGATCGCCGCCGCCGCAGAAGAGGCGAGGCTCACGAAAACGCTGATCGAAAACGCCGGAATCGCCTGCGAAACCATCACCGGCGCGGGCACGGGCACTTTCATGCTGGAGAGCGCGAGCCGCGTCTTCAACGAGATCCAGCCCGGCTCGTATGTGTTCATGGACGCCGACTACAACCGCAACGTCTGGGAGGAGGGCTGGCCGCGCTTCGAGCAGAGCCTTTTCGTCCTCGCGACGGTGATGAGCGCGCCTTCGCCCGAACGCGCGGTGCTGGATGCCGGGCTCAAGGCTTCGAGCGTGGACTCGGGAATGCCGCAGGTGCACGGCCGGCCCGGCGTGGAATACGTCAAGGCGTCGGACGAGCACGGTGTGCTGAAGATCGCAGCGGGAGCAAGAGCGCCTGCGCTCGGCGAAAAGCTGCTGCTCGTGCCCGGCCACTGCGACCCGACCGTGAACCTCTACGACTGGTTCGTGTGCGCGCGCAAGGGAAAAGTCGAGGCGCTATGGCCGGTCACCGCGCGCGGCGCGGTGTGGTAAACCGGGGACAGACCACGGTTTCCAAGCCGATTTGATTTCCCCTCCTCTTTGAGGAGGGGTGCCCCGGAGGGGCGGGGTGGTGACGCGCGCCGGTCAAACCACCCCGGCGCTCCGCGCCACCCCTCCTTGTCCAAGGAGGGGAAACAGGTCGCCGAGACTAAGGCGCGTTTGCTCGCTAGCCCCACACGCTCCTCGACACCTCCAGCACCAGCCCGAGCTTGCGCCACTGGTCGTCGGCCGTGAGCTTGTTGCCGTGGTGGGTGCTCGAGAAGCCGCACTGCGGGGAGAGGCACAGGTTCTCCAGCGGCACGTACTTCGCGGCGGCGTCGATGCGGCGCTTCAGGTCGTCCTTCTTCTCCAGCTCCGGGACTTTCGAGCTGACCAGGCCGAGCACGACGATTTTCCCTTTGGGGACGAAGCGCAAGGGCTCGAAACCCCCGGCGCGGTCGGTATCGTACTCGAGGAAAAAGGCATCGACATCGAGCCGGGAGAACACGGTCTCGGCGACGTAGTCGTAGCTGCCGCTTGCGAGCCAGGTGCTCTTGAAATTGCCGCGGCAGGTGTGGATCGCGACCGTCATGTCGTCGGGCACGTCGCGGATCGCCGCGTTCACCGCGTCGGCGTACATCGCGTTGTCCTTTTTCGGATCGTCGCCGAGCTTCTTGAAGTTCTCCTGGACCTTGGGGTCGCCCATCATGGCGATGGTGGTGTCGTCGATCTGCAGGTAGCGGCAGCCGGCCTGGTACAGGTCGGCGATCTCCTCCCGGTAGGCCCGCGTAAGATCGGCCCAGAATTCGTCCAGGTCGGGATAGGTTTTTTTCAGCGAATCACGGTCGCCGCGCGCGTGCAGCATCGCAGGCGAGGGCATGGTGAACTTGGGCGTGCGCTTCGCGACCGACTTGAGGAACTTGAAGTGCTCGAGCATGGAGGGTTTGGTGCGACGGATCTTATTCTTCACCATCATGAAGGGCGGCTGCTCCTCGGTGTTCTTGAATTTCGCGTCGCCGTAGGCGTCGCCCGCGGCGAGCTCGACGCCGTCGAAGCCGTGAATGAAATCGATGTGCCACCAGTCGCGGCGGAACTCGCCGTCGGTCACCGCCTGCATCCCGACCGACTCCTGCTTCGCGACGGCTTCGCGGATGTGCTTGTCCTGCAGGGCGCGAAGCTCGCCGGCGCTGATCTCGCCCCGCCTCGCTTTGGCGCGCGCCTCGTGCAGCTCCGCGGGGCGCAGGAGGCTGCCGACCTGGTCGGCGCGGAAGGGGGGGCGGGTGCGTTGTGTCATGGGGAACTCCCGGAGGTTGGATGCAGCGAGCTGCCGAATACGGATTTCAGGCGAAGCGCGGCGCCGTGTCAACCTTTTTTCAGCCCACCGCGGAATTGGGAGAAGTGGGACGCACGCTCGGCCGGGCCCGACTGCAATCACGCTACAATACCGGCCCATCTGCGCGCGCGGCGACTCGCCGCCCAGAGATCGACAATTCGCCCGACTAGAGGGCCTTGGAGCAGGAGACCACGATGCATCGACTCATTTTCCGAATCGGCCTTGCCCTGTGCGTCGCGCTGCCGGCCATGCACGCCGCCGCGCAGGCAGCGTACCCTTCGCAGCCGATCAAGTTCGTCGTCCCGTACACGCCCGGCACCGGCATGGACATCATCGCCCGCACGGTGGGGCCTAAGCTCTCCGAGCGCCTGGGTCAGCCCGTCGTCGTCGAGAACAAGCCCGGAGCGAGCGGGAATATCGGAGCCGAAGCGGTGGCGAAGTCGGCCCCTGACGGCTACACCTTGATGGTGACGGCGAACACGCTGCTCATCGCCTCGAACCTGTACCGCTCCGTTCCCTTCAATCCGCTTTCGGATTTTGCGCCGATTTCTCTTGCCGCCTGGGGCACGCTCCTGCTCACGGCCAATCCGAAGACGAACATCAAATCGGTGACTGAGCTGATCGCGCAGGCCAAGGCGAATCCGGGCAAGCTCACCTACTCGTCGCCCGGCGTCGGCACACCGCACCACATGTCGATGGAGCTCTTGAAGGATCTTACCGGCGCAAACCTCCTTCACGTTCCCTACAAGGGCAGCGCCGGCGCGCTCACCGACCTGATTTCCGGGGAAATCAACGTCGGGTTCGTGCCGATTCACGTCGCCATGCCGCACGTCAAGGCCGGCAGGCTCACCGCTCTGGCGGTGGGCAGCGCAAAGCGCCACCCGAACGCGCCCGGCGTTCCGACGCTGCAGGAACTCGGCATCAAGGGGGCGGACGTCGACATGTGGTACGCGTTCATGGCGCCGAAGGGCACGCCCGCGCCGGTCGTCTCCAGGCTCGACTCCGAGCTGCGCGCGATCCTTGCGCTTCCCGAGATCAAGGCCAATTTCGACAGGCAAGGCATGGACGCGGCCTCGTCCTCGCCCGACGAATTGAATGCGCTCATGCAGCGCGACTACGAGCGCTGGGGCGAGGTGATCAGGAAGAACAACATCACCGCCGAGTAGGGCGCGGTTTCGGAATCGAAAGCAGAGGCAACGATGATACGCAGCACCGACAGGATCCTGACTACCCACGCCGGCGCGCTGCCGCGCTCCGACGAACTGCGCCGGATGGTCCTCGCCCGCGCCGAGGGGCAGCCGCACGACGGGGCGGTGCTCGCCGCGCGGCTGAAAGAGGAGGTAGCCGGGGTCGTGCGTAGGCAGGTCGCCTGCGGAATCGACAGCGTCAACGACGGCGAGCTGGGGAAGACCAATTTCACCAATTACGTGCGCGACCGCATCGCCGGGATCGAGATGCGCGATTACCGGCCCGGGGTGGATCCGGCGCCGCTCGACATCACCGCGCGCGACCTGCGGCAGTTTCCCCTGTACTTCGGCGCGGGAAAGGGCGGCCTCACCGGCGCCGGAATGCGAAAGAAACTCAGCTTCTGCGTCGCGCCGCTCAAGTACGCCGGACACGACGCGCTCGCGGAAGAGCTCGAGGATTTCCGCGCGGCGCTCCGGGGCGTGAAGGTCGCCGAAGCTTTTCTGCCGGCCAACACGCCGGGCACGGTCGAGCACTGGCTGAGGAACGAGCACTACAAGAGCGAGGAGGAGTTCGTCCACGCGATCGCCGAGGCGCTGCGCGAGGAGTACAAGGCGATCGTGGACGCGGGTTTTCTCCTGCAGATCGACGACCCGGATCTCCCGGACGGCTGGCAGATGTACCCGGACATGAGCGTGCGCGACTACCGCAAGTACGCCACGCTGCGCGTGGACGCGCTCAACCAGGCGCTACGCGGGATCCCGAAGGAGAAGATCCGGTTGCACGTCTGCTGGGGGAGCTTCCACGGCCCGCACCGCAGCGACATTCCCCTGAAGGACATCGTCGACATCATTTTCCGCGTGCGCGCATCGAGCTACTCGATCGAAGCCTCGAACCCGGTCCACGAGCACGAATGGCGCGTGTTCGAGGAGGTGAAGCTGCCCGAGGGCGCGGTGCTCATTCCGGGCGTCGTCGGCCACTGCTGCGATTTCATCGAGCATCCGGAACTCGTCGCCCAGCGGCTGCTCCGCTACGCGAAACTCCTCGGCCGCGAGAACGTCATGGGCGGCACCGACTGCGGCCTGGGACCGCGCGTCGGAAGCCCGGAGATCGCCTGGGCGAAGCTCGAGGCGCTCGCGCAAGGCGCGCGTCTGGCGAGCAAGCGATTGTGGATGCGGCGCGCCCAGGCGCCGAAACGCGTCGCCCGGAAGAAGGGAAAGAAGCGGCGCCGCTAGTCCGCCTTGATGTTCGCGGCCTTCGCCACCGCCGTCCACTTGGCGATGTCCCGCGCGATGATCCGGCGGAATTCCTCGGGCGTATTGCCCGACGGGACGATCGCCATCTGGTCGAGGCGCTCCCTGATTTCCGGCAGCCTGACCACGCGTGCCACTTCCTGCTGAAGGCGCCTCACGATGGCAGCGGGGGTTGCTGCTGGGGCAAGGAAACCGGTGAACAGGCGAATCTCGACGTCCGGAACGCCCGCCTCGGCAAGGGTCGGCAACTCGGGCCAGTTCGGGTCGCGCGCCGCGCCGGTCACGGCGAGCCCGCGCACTCTGCCGCCTTTCAGCGGACCGATCGCCGGAGGCGGATCCATGATGGTCATGGTCACCTGCCCCGATATCACCGCCGCGACCGATTCGCCGCTGCTCTTGTAGGGGATGTGGACGAACTTCGTCCCGGTCCTCTGGTTGAAGAGCTCGGCGGCGAGCTGGAAGGGCGCGGCACTCGCCGCGTAGTTCACCTGATCCGGTCGCGATTTTGCGTAGGCGACCAGCTCTTTCACCGAGTTCACCGGCAGCGATGCGCTCACCACCAGGATCAGCGGAAAATCCCCGATCATCGAGATCGGGGCGAAGTCCCGCAGCGGATCGTAGGGAAGCCTGGAGTAGAGCGCCGGGTTCATGGTCATCGGGCCGCTCGGCCCCATGAGCAGCGTGCTGCCGTCCGGTGCGGCCTTCGCCACGATCTCGCAGGAGACGATCCCTTGGGCGCCGGGCCGGTTCTCGACCACGATGGGCTGTCCCAGGCCCTCGGACAGCCTGGGCGCAACGACGCGCACGATGATGTCGTTGCCGCCGCCCGCCGCGTAGCCGACGATGATGTGGATCGGCTTGTTCGGAAAACTCTCCTGCGCTTGGGCGGCGACGCAAGTCACGAGCGCGAGGCATGCTGCAACCAGGGTGCGTGTCGGCATGAATCCTCCTTGGAGCACTTAGCTTGCCATGTTGCCGCGCCGGGAAGCAAGTCGGCCCGAGACCCGCCGTCGTTCTACAGGGGCGCTCAGCCGCCGTCAAGATTGCCTCCTCGGCCCGCCGTGGATAGAGTTGCGGAACCGCTCTAGGAGGTGCGGCAATGAAAAAGCTCGTGAGTATTCTTGCGGTTGCGTTGACGTGCTGCGTGATCGCGCTTTCGGCCGATCTGTTCCGCCTTGCGGGCCTCGCACTCTACACCGAGCAGTACCTCGCGGGCCTGCTCGCGATCGCCATGCCGCTGCTCTTTCTGAACGTGCCGGCGCGCGGAGGACGCGAAGGTCGCAGCGGCCCGGTTCCCTGGTACGACGCGCTCGCCGCCGCCGTCTCGTTTGTGACCGCATCCTATATTGCGGTTCGTTACGCGGCGCTGTCCGACCTGGTATCGCGGCGGCCCTGGGACGGCCTTCTTGCCGCGAGCGTGATCCTCGCGCTTTTCCTGGAAGGCCTGCGGCGCACTTTGGGGATGCCGCTGGTGGTCACCACCGCCGGCTTTTTCGTTCTCGCGCTGGTCGGGGGACTCCTGCCGGGCGATTTGGCGGCGCGCTCGATTCCGCTCGACCGCCTGGCGTACTACCTCGCGTGGGATTCGTCCGCCTCTCTCGGTCTGCCGCTGAAGATCGTGGCGACGGTGGTGGTGATCTACAACCTTTTCGGGCAGGCGCTGTTCAAGTCCGGCGGCTCGACGTTCTTCACCGATGTTTCGATGGCGCTGATGGGCAAGTACCGCGGTGGGCCGGCCAAGATCGCCATCGTCGGGTCGTCGCTCTTCGGCACGATTTCGGGCAACGTCGTCTCGAACGTGCTCACGGTCGGCGTGGTGACGATCCCGCTGATGAAGCGGGTGGGATTCCGGGCGCACATGGCGGCCGCCATCGAGGCGTGCGCTTCCACCGGCGGCCAATTGATGCCACCGGTGATGGGCGTCGCCGCTTTCATCATGGCCGAATTCCTGCAGGTGCCTTACTCGCAGGTCGCGCTTGCTGCGACGATTCCGGCGGTCCTTTTTTATGTCGCGCTGTTCATCCAGGTGGACTTGGAGGCCGCGCGCAGCAAGATCCTGCCGATGCCCGCGGACCAGATCCCGAAAGTTTCGTCGGTGCTGAAGTCCGGGTGGTATTTTCCGATTCCGTTCGTCGTGCTGATCTACGCCTTGTTCTGGGGGGGGTACGAGGCGGAGACGGCGGGCCTCCTCGCGACCGCAGCCGCGGTCGTATTCGGCCTGGCTGTCCCCTTCCGCGGCAAGCGAATCGGCCTCCGCGATCTCTACGATATGTTGCGCGAAACGGGCTTGGGCGTGCTCGATCTTTTCATGATTGGAGCGGCGGCCGGGATCATCATCGGATCGCTGAATTATTCCGGAGTGGGGTTCACGCTGACCCTGGTGCTGCTGCGTCTCGCCGGGGAGAGCCTGTGGGGCCTCCTCGTTCTGGCGGCGATCGTCTCGATCATCCTCGGGATGGGAATGCCCACGGTGGGTGTTTACATTCTGCTCGCGACTCTCGTGGCCCCGGCGCTCATCAAGCTGGGGATCGCACCGATGGCCGCGCACATGTTCATCATGTACTATGGGTGCCTCTCGATGATCACTCCGCCGGTCGCGATCGGCGCATTCGCTGCGGCCAATCTCGCAGGCGCCGATCCCATGCGCACCGGATATGCGGCGATGCGATTCGGGTGGACCGTTTTCGTAATTCCGTTCCTGTTCGTGTTTTCCGGCACGCTGCTGATGGAAGGCCATCCCCTGATCATTCTGCTGGACTCGGTTACCGCCGTCGCGGGCGTATGGCTTATCTCGGCGGCGGGGATGGGGTATGCCCTTCGCCCGCTCGCCGTTCCGTATCGCCTGTTCTACGCCGCCGCGGGGCTGTTTCTGCTGATACCTCTCGAGGCGCTGGAAATCGGGCGATGGATCAATATCGCAGGCGCGTGCATGGCGGTCGCCCTGTTGCTCCGGGAGCGCGGCATGCACCGCAAGCCTGCCCCGGCCAAGGACTAAACTACGGACCTTCTTCCGGATTCCGGGCATGCATAAGGCTGCAATGGTCAAGATCGTGCGCCTGGTGAAGCGGCGAGCGGACCTGACGCTCGCGCAATTCAAGGCCTACTGGCTCACGCGGCATGCCGAGCACGAGCGTCGTGCAATCGAAACGACGCCGCTGCAAAAGGTCGTGGCGAGCATCGCCACCGGCGAAGTCGCCCTGGGCGGGACGGTGCCGCCGTTCGACGGCATGGTGGCGCTCTATTTCAACAACCTCGAGGACGCCCGCGCGATGTTTTCGGGGCCGGCGACCGCGGCGATGCGCGAGGACGCGAAGAACTTCGTCGACATGAGTCTGGCTCCTCCGCAAGTATTCGCAGACGAGTACCTGATGTCCGAGAAGCCGGGCGCGGGGCAAGCACTCAAGGAAGTCGGGCAGCTCAAGATCATCCGGACCGTCACCCGGCGCAGCGATCTGGCCCACTCGCAGTTCAAGGAATACTGGCTGAAAAACCACTCGAAGCTCGAGGACCGGGTGATCGGGCAGACGGCGATGCAGCGAATTGTCGCGACTTTCGCGTTGCCGGATGGCCGCAACGATCCGGATTTCGACGGCATGGCCGAGCTTTACTTCAACGGCCTGGAAGACATCCGCACGATGTTCGCCGGACCCGTCCCGGCGATGATGCGCAAGGACGAGGAGAATTTCGTGCAGATGGACGCTCCGGCGGTGCGGATCGTCGCCGAGGAATACCTGATCGGCGAGAAGACTTGAGGGGAATCGAAAATGATCCAGGAAAAAGACGTGCAAGTCCCGGTGCGGGACGGCGTGAAGATCGGCGTGCGGATCTATCGGCCGGAGGGCAGCGGGCCTTTCCCGGCGCTCTTCGCGGCGTCGCCCTACCGTTACGACAACAACGAGCTGCCGCCGCTGCCGATGTTCCTGTGGCGCGAGACCGGCCCGATCGAATGGTACGTCGGGCAGGGCTACGCCTACGTGCACGCAGACGTGCGCGGCACCGGAATCTCGGGCGGCGAGTTCGGTTTCCTCTCGCGCGCCGAGCAGCAGGATCTTTACGACGTCATCGAATGGATCGCCAAGCAGAAATGGTCCAACGGCAAGATCGCCGGGATCGGGCAGTCCTACTACTGTATGTCGCAGTGGTTCATGGGCATCCAGAATCCGCCGCACCTCGCCTGCCTCGCCGTTTACGATGGGATGAACGATCCGTATCGCTACCTCGCGTTCCGCGGCGGGATCGAGAGCAATTTTCCGCTGTACTGGTTCAACGCGAGTGTGCGCGTCCCGAACCTGTACCCCGCGAACGGCGATCATCCGCGCATCCTCGAAAGAGATTTCTATCTCGACGTGCAGGGCCACCCGAACTACGACACGTATTGGAGGGAGCGCACCGCCGCCGAGCACTTGGACAAAATCAAGGTGCCGATCTTCTCGATCGGCGTGTGGGCGAAAATGGAGCTGCATCTCGCCGGCAACATCCTCGGCTACCAGAAGGCGCAGGGGCCGAAAAAGCTCTTCATCAGCGGCACCGCGACGGCCGTCACCTCGCAGGTCGATTTCAACAACGTCGAGTTCCACAAGAAGCATCTGCTGCCCTTCTACGACAAGCACCTGAAGGGCGAGAAGACGAGCTACGACGAGCGCCCCAGCGTCGAGTACGTGGTGAAGAACACGGGGGCCGCGCGGTCTTTCGATTCCTGGCCGCCGCCCGGCACGCGCAAGGTGCAGTTCTATCTGGGCAAGGGTCCGACGGGGTCCGTGACTTCCCTGAATGACGGGGCGCTGCAAAGGGCGGGTCCCGCCGCCGACGGCGGGAGCACGACTTACGCCTATCCGCATGCGCGCTGGGTGCTCGGCGTGGTCGCGGTCGGGCCGCAGGGGCCCGACCCCGCGGCGGCGGTGCTAACTTTCACCAGTGCGCCGCTCGACGCGGATATGGAAGTCGCGGGTCACGGCAAGGCGATCCTGCACGCCTCCTCCACGCGCAACGACATGGATTTCCATGTCAAGGTCTCCGAGCAGTTTCCTCAAGCGGCCGATGAGCGCGCGAAGGGGTTGCAACCGCGCTACGCGATCGTGACCAAAGGCTGGCTGCGGGCCTCGCACGCGATGGACCGCGATCCCTCGCGCAGCACCGAGGACATCCCCCACTACACGCACGCGAGCCCCAAGCCGCTCACCCCCGGCAAGGTCTACGCGCTCGAGATTCCCCTGATGGCGATCGCCTGGCGCTTCCAGAAGGGCAGCCGCATCCGAGTCGAAATCGCGTGCGGCGATTCACCCATCACCGACGGACTCTTCTTCCACGTCTATCGCCCGGACAAGATCGGCAGCGACACGATTCACCACGATGCCGGCCATCCGTCGCAGCTGATTCTGCCGGTGCTGGATGTGAACTAAGAGGCCGGGGCAGACCGGCCAGCGTTCGGCCCTACTTCAACAGGCCGATTTCCCTGTAGTACTTCATCGCACCGGGGTGCAGCGGCACGCCTTCCGGTGCTTTCGCCATGTTCTGCGGCTGAAAGAGCGCGAAAGGAGGGAAGGTCGCGACCAGATCCTGTTTGCCGTCGTGCAAGGCCTTCGCCACCCTGTAGACGACATCGTCGGATACCTTGGTGTTGGTGATCAGCACCATGTCGAACGCGATCAGGTTGGTCGGCTTGGTGATTCCCTCGATCGCCGGATTCGGCGCGACCTGCATCACGTAGGCGCCCGGCAGCAGCGCCTGGGTGCGCTTCATCGCGTCGGGCGAAGTGCCGACTTCGAGGACGCGCAGGCCTCCGACGCTCGCGTTTGCCTGCTTGATCGCCGCCGAGCCCAGGGCGAAGAACAGCACGTCGACTTTGCCGCTCATGAAATCCTCCGCCTGCCGAACCACGTTCGGGGCGGGAACCTTCACCACGTCGCCGTAGCCGAGCCCCATGTTCGCGAGGTGCGCCTCGATGATCCGCGCAATCGTCTTTTGCGCGTTGAACTCGCTGGAAACGCGCTTGCCTTTGAGATCGGTGATCGAATTGATCCTGGAGTCGGCGCGCACGTGCATGGCGACCCGGTACGGAATGAGCGAGCCGACGTAGCGCATCGCCGGTTGCTTGCCCCGGCCCTGGTATTCGCCTGTTCCCGTTGCATAGAACGTGGCGTCGAACGAATTGGATACATTGAAGTCCGCGGAGCCGCTCTCGACCTCGTCAAACCCGGTGCTCGCCTGTGCCTGGACGATGGCCCGCAGCTTCGCCTTCTCGACGAGCACTTTGGCGATCGCTTGCCCGGCGGAGTTGGAGAAGGACCCGGCCGGCGTGGTGACGATGCCGATCGTCTGGGCGCTTGCCGCGCCCAGAAGCGGAGCGAGGAAGGAAAACACCAATAGTCGAAGCGAGTTCATGGTTACGGCCTCCTCTTTATCGGTTTCAGCGGTGCGCAATCCGGCTTCAGGCGGCGATTTCTTTTGCGGCGACTTTCTTTCCCTCCTCGGGGAAAAACAGGGCCGCCGCGAAGGTCGCGAAGGCCAGTCCTCCCAGAACGAAGAACAGCAGCCGGAAGTCGCCGCTCGACTTGTAGAGCCAGGCGATGAGCGGCACCGCCAAGGCGCTCGCACTGAAGGACACCACGTAGCGCACCGCGTAGGCCCTCGCCCGCCATTCCTCGGCGGTGTAGCGCGCGATCATGGCGTCGTTGATCGGGATCTGCCCGAACACGAAGAACATCATCGCCACGGCGACGAGCAACATCAGGTAATTGTCGGTCGTGCCGGCAAGAAGCAGCAAGGGCACCTGCAGGGCGACCACGGGAACGAACACGGACTTGAGGGAGCGGCGGTCGAGCCACCAGCCCACGCACAGCTGCGCCATCGCGGCGATCAGATAGACTCCGCACACGAGCATGCCCACGCCGAAGGTCGAGTGCGTCAGGGCGGAGAGCCGCTCGTCGAACACCTTGGGCATCGAAACCGTGGTCGCATTGAATATCACCCCGCCGCAGGCCGTCGCGACGGTGAGGATCGCGAACACGCGGGCGAGATCCGCGCGGGAAATCCTGTAAGCCTCGGTCTTGCGCGCCGGCGCCCCGCCCGGGGCTTCGCGCACGCGCAGCGCGAACGCGATGCCGACGGCAATCGCGATCCCTCCGGGAACGATGAACGCCGATCGCCATCCGACGGTATCGGCGAGGGCGCCCGCGATCAGCGCGGAGAACGCGACGCCGACGTTGCCGAAGACTCCGTTCACCCCGAGGACCCGGCCGACGTTCTCCCGGTTTGCGACGAGCATGGCGATGCCGACCGGGTGGTAAATGGCGGCGAACACGCCGACGAGCGTGAGGCCCAGGGCGATCTGCACCGGCCCGGTGGCGAAGCCGGTGAGGATGCTCGCGGTGCCGATGCCGAAGAAGAACACCGTCATCATGCCTTGCCGGCTCCAGCGGTCGGCCAGCCAGCCCGCGGGTATCGAAAAAGCGCCGAAGGCGATAAAGCCGCCGAGCGAGAGCGGCAGCAGATCCGCGTAGCCGCGGCCGAGCTCCGCACCCATCGCGAGCACCACGGTGGGGAAAATGAGCATGAGGAGATGATCGAGCGCGTGCCCAAGATTGAGGAACAGGCTCATGCTGCGCGAGGCGCTCATGGAGAAATGATAACCGGGTGGGCTGGGTGCCGCTCGACCGGAGGTCGAAGCCAAGCCGGGAACCGATCCGGGAGCAGGGGTGCTAATACACTGGAAAACGGCGCCGTTTGGTATGAGAATTGACGCGGGCAGAGGCTTTAGGAAAGGGAGGGGCCATGGTACCGGTTAGAACTTTCGCCTTGTTCGCGGCATGCCTGCTGACGGTCGGCTCGGGTCTCGCTCAGGAGCCGAAGGACAAACCGCACGCCCAGAAATCCCAGCAGACCCAGGCGGAGGTCGAAAGAGAAGCGGAGGAGATGCTTTCCGCCGTCGTGCGGGTCAGGATGAAGGCCATTCCCAACGCCCGCAGCAACACGACCCTGGGTCCGAACCGCGAGGGGACCGGAGTCGTAATCGACGAGCGCGGGCACATCGTCACGATCGGTTATATCGTGATCGAGGCCGATTCGATCGAGATCACCACACAAGACGACAAGACGGTTCCCGCCACGCTGATCGGTTACGACCACGCGAGCGGCTTCGGATTGCTGCGCTCGGGAGCGCCGCTCGGGGTGAAGCCCATGCCCATGGGGCAGGCGGCCGATCTCGCCACGCGCGAGCCGGTCATGGTCCTGCCGGCGGGCGGACGCGAGGCGGCGAGTCTTGTCTACGTCGTCTCCAAGCGCAAGTTCGCGGCCAGCTGGGAATACCTGCTCGAGACCGCGATCTTCACGGCGCCGGCGACGTCCCAGTGGGCAGGTGCGGCGCTCGTGAGCCGCGAGGGGAAACTGGTCGGCATCGGCTCGCTTTACGTGCGCGAAACGCAAGAAGGCGGATCGCAGGTCCCGGGAAACATGTTCGTGCCGATCGACCTGCTGAAACCGATCCTCGCCGACCTCATCGAAAAAGGACGCAGGAGCGGGCCGCCGCGTCCGTGGCTGGGTCTCGCGACCGAGGAGCTGCACGGGCACCTTTTCGTAACACGGGTCTCGCCGGAGGGCCCTGCGGACAAGGCCGGGGTCAGGAACGGAGACATCGTCGTAGGCGTCGGCGCGGACCCGGTCAAGAACCACGAGGAGCTCTACCGCAGGGTGTGGGGCCTGGGCGCGGCGGGGATCGAAGTTCCGCTCAGGATCCTGCAGGGCGCGGACGTGCGCGAATTCAGATTGCGCTCGATCGACCGTTTCCAGTACTTCAAGGAAAAGCCGGTTTACTGAATCGAGAAGAGCGGCTCTCCAAAAAAATCGGCGTAACCGCGAGACGCGGGTACGCCGAAAGGTGCTACGGAGGAGATCGGTTCTTACCGGCGGCGGCGCGCCAGGCGGCGGAAGCCGGTTTCGAAATCGTTGGCGACGGCGTAGCTGAAATGGTCGGTATCCTTGTCGCGTTGCATCAGCTGGTACATAGACAGGGCGGTACCCAGCGCAAGACCTGCAAAACACAGGGCCTGAAGTGCGACGATTGCGGTTTCCATGGTGTTCCCCTCTTTTCCGATTGACAGTTCGTATCCCTTACCCTGCTTAAAGCAGGAAACGCGCCAGGCCTGATTCGAGTATTCGCTCTGGCCGGGGTTTGAATTTAACCATATGATTATTAGTGATAATTATCATTTCTCCCTGCCCTTGTTACCGAGAGTGGGCTCCCGCTCAGAGTGGCACTCGGCTGACAGCAGCGTCACCGCCCTCGAAGCGGAAAACTTCGGGCTGCTAGCATGGCGTGGCGCCCGGGATTCGCGGGGAAAGGGCCACTTCGCTTGAGCGGACAATTCACCGGCACGATGCCGATACAGGAGCACCAGAGCTTCGACGTGGGGGCGCTGGAGGCCTATCTCCGCAAACACGGTTTTTCCGGGCCGCTCACGGTCGAGCAGTTCAAAGGCGGCCAGTCCAACCCGACCTATTTGATCAGCGGCGCGGGAAAACGCCACGTGCTGCGCACCAAGCCCGGCCCGGCGGCGAAGCTCCTTCCCTCGGCGCACGCGGTGGAGCGCGAGTTCCGCGTGATCACGGCGCTCGGGCGAGCGGGCATTCCCGTGCCGCGCACCTATTGCCTGTGCGAGGACGAGGGCGTCATCGGGCGCGCGTTCTACATCATGGAGTACGTGGAGGGCCGCGTGCTTTGGGACCAGTCGCTTCCGGACATGACGCCGCCCGAGCGCGCCGCGATCTACGACGAGATGAACCGCGTGATCGCGGCGCTCCACCGGATCGATTACGCGGCTGCGGGCCTCGCCGACTTCGGAAAACCCGGCAACTATTTCGCGCGCCAAATCGGGCGCTGGAGCAGGCAGTACCGGGCTTCGGAGACCGAACGAATCGAGCCCATGGACAAGCTGATCGCCTGGCTGCCGCAAAACATCCCGGCGGGCGACGAGACGACGGTGGTGCACGGCGATTACCGCATGGACAACCTGATTTTCCATCCGCACGAACCGAGAATTCTCGCCATCCTCGACTGGGAGCTCTCCACGCTCGGCCACCCGCTCGCGGATTTTTCCTATCACTGCATGAGCTGGCATATTCCGCCGGGGCAGTTTCGCGGCATCGCGGGGCTCGACCTCGCCGCGCTGGGCATTCCGAGCGAGTCGCAATACGTTGCGTCATACTGCGAGCGCGCCGGGCGGGGGGAGATAGAGCATTGGGATTTCTATCTCGCCTACAATCTCTTCCGGATCGCAGCGATTCTGCAGGGCGTGATGAAACGCGCGCTGGAGGGCACTGCGGCGAGCGCCCAGGCGCTCGAGGCGGGCCGGCGCGCCGGCCCGCTCGCGGAACTGGGCTGGGAATACGCCGAGAAGGCGATGAGGAACAAGTAGCACGAGGACCGAATGGATTTTGCCTACTCCGACAAGGTGAAAGCGCTGCAGGGGAAACTTGCGCGCTTCATGGACGAGCACGTCTATCCGAACGAGCGCCGTTTCCACGATGAAGTCGAAGCGAACCGGGCGAAGGGCAATCCCTGGGTGCCGAGCCGGCTGATCGGCGAGCTGAAGCCGAAGGCGCGCGCAGAGGGCCTGTGGAACCTCTTCCTGCCGCGCTCGCCGCGGGCGCCCGAAGGCCTCTCCAACCTGGAATACGCGCCGCTGTGCGAAATCATGGGGCGCGTGCACTGGGCGCCGGAGGTGTTCAACTGCTCCGCGCCCGATACCGGGAACATGGAGACGCTGGAGCGCTACGGCACCGAGGAACAGAAGAGGGAATGGCTCGACCCGCTGCTGCGCGGGGAGATCCGCTCGGCGTTCCTCATGACCGAGCCTGACGTGGCCTCCTCCGATGCGGCGAATATTCAATGCCGCATCGAGCGGGAAAAGGGAAGAGCGGGCGGCGACTACCTCATCAACGGCCGCAAATGGTGGTCATCGGGAGCGGGCGATCCGCGCTGCAAGCTCTTCATCGTGATGGGCAAGACCGATCCCGGCGCGGCCAAGTATGCCCAGCAGTCGATGATCCTCGTGCCGCGCGAGGCACCCGGCGTGAAAATCCTGCGTGCCTTGAGCATTTTCGGCTACGACGACGCGCCTCACGGCCACATGGACATCCAGCTCGAGAACGTGAAGGTGCCGGCCTCCAATGTCCTTCTCGGGGAAGGCCGCGGCTTCGAGATCGCGCAGGGGCGGCTCGGCCCCGGGCGCATCCACCACTGCATGCGCCTGATCGGCGTCGCCGAGCGCGCTCTGGAGCTCATGTGCAAGCGGAGCCTTTCCCGCGTCACCTTCGGCAAGCCCGTCGCCGAGCGCACGGTGACGCAGGAGCGCATCGCCGAGAGCCGCATCATGATCAATTCGGCGCGTCTGCTCGTCCTCAAGGCCGCCGACATGATGGATACGGTCGGAAACAAGGCGGCGCGGGCCGAGATCGCAATGATCAAGGTGCTCGCGCCGAACGTCGCGTGCAAGGTGCTCGACTGGGCGATCCAGGCGCACGGCGGCGGCGGGATGGCGGAAGATTTTCCGCTCGCCTACATGTACGCCCAGTCGCGCACGCTTCGCTTCGCCGACGGGCCCGACGAAGTTCACCGTAACGCCATCGCGAAACTCGAGCTCTCGAAGCACATGCCCGCGCCGAAGCGCTGAGCCGCTATCGAGTCTTCATCGAAAAGGCCCACAAGCCGAGCGTGGCCGTGAAAAGCGCCATCGCGGAGAGCGCGAGCGACCAGTGGACGCCGATCAGGCTGCCGACCAGTCCGACGGTCACGCCGCTGAATGCGCGCATTCCGTTGTTCGCGGTGTTGTACAGCCCGATCAGGCGGCCGCGCAGCTGCGCCGGGGCGTGCAGCTGGACGAGCGTCTGCGACATGGCGCTGAAGGCAAGATTCAGGAATCCGGCGACGAACATGAGCGCGACGGCAAGGGGATAGTTCGTGGCCGCGGCGAATCCCGTAATGACCAGGCACCACAGCACCGTGAACGCGATCGCCGTTTGCGGGCGCGGCTGAAGCAATCCTCTGCTCTCCAGGATGAGGCCGCCCGTAAGGGCTCCGGCAGCGTTGGCGCCGAGCAGAACGCTGTAGCGGACGCCGGCCTCGTCGGCACCCAGGTCGTGCGCATACTCCGGCATCTGGGCCTGGAACGCGTTGCCGACGAAAAGCGAGGAGACGCCCGCCAGAAGGACCATCGAGAAAATCGTGCGGTTGCCCGAGACTTCCCGCAGGAGCGCGATCGTGTCGGCGAGGCCGGCCGCGTGCCGCCGCGGCCCCCGCGCCTGGCGGCGATGTCCGTCGTAGGGGACTCTCCAAAGCCAGAGGAGCAAGGGAACGTAGATCAGCACGTTGACGAGAAGCCCCGCGGGCGGACCGACGAGCAGCATCAGTCCGCCGCCCACTGCGGGCCCCATCAGCAGGCCCAGGTAGCGGCTCGTCGCGGAGAGGCGGATCGCACTTTGCAGCTCTTCCGACCCGACGATATCGTGGACGAGGAGCTGGCTCGCCGGTCCCCAGATCACCCCGGCCAGCCCGTGCACGGTCAGCAGGACCATCGCGTGCCATATTTCGATCGTGTCGGTGAGAAAGAGCACGCCCCACGCGAGCGACACCCCCATGAAGAGAACGAGCGCGAACTGGATGACGCGCCTGCAGTCGTAGCGGTCCGCAAGCGCCCCGAAGTACACCGAGAACAGAAGGAACGGCAGCCAGTGGCTGAGAACCGCGAATCCCGCGAGCGCCGGCGAGTGGAATTTCTGGAACATCACCCAGTAGCTGATGACGTGCTCGATGTTGTCGGCCATCATCGCGGCGGCCGACGTGGCGAAATAGGCGCGAAAGCTCCCGTGACGGAGCGCCGCGAAGGCGACTTGCGCCCGGGCGGTCTGCGGTCGCTCCGTCATCGGCTTCGATCGGGGAGCGGCGGGACGGGGCGGGGTCTGCGGTCCGGGCCGGTGGCGACGTAGGTGAGCGTCGCCTCGGTCACCTTGACGGTCTCGATGTCCGTGGGATTGCGCTGGGCGTATACCTCGACGTTGACGGTGATCGAGGTGTTGCCCACGCGCACGATGTCGCCGTAGAAGGAAAGCACGTCGCCGATGAACACCGGCTGCTTGAACTGGAACGCATTCACCGCGACGGTGGCGACGCGGCCGCGCGCGTGGCGCGCGGCGAGCACGCCTCCCGCGATATCGACCTGCGCCATGATCCAGCCGCCGAAAATGTCGCCGTGCTGGTTGGCATCGGCCGGCATCGGCACTACGCGGAGCACGGGCTCCTTGTTTTCAGGCAGCTTCGTCACGAATCGACACCTGAGTCACGAGGTTCGCAATGGTACCGTGAAGACCGGGATCAGCCCAACGCCGCCTCGATGCGCGCGATCATGGTGCCGAGCGCCGCGCTCCTGGCATGGCCGGCATAGCGCTCGGCGAACTCGCGCGCCTTCGCTGCGTAGTCTGCCTTTTCGGCGAGCGCCCTGAGAGCGGAAGCATAGTCGGCGTTCGGCACCTCCGGTGCAATGCCCAGGCCCGCGCCGAAACGCACCAGGCGCCTCATGATGAGAAACTGCTCGAGCTGGGTGGGCAGGAGCAGCACCGGCTTTCCGGCAAGCAGCGCCTGCGCGGTCATCTGGTGGCTCCCATGGCACACGACGGCGTCCGCCTGCGGCAGGACCTTTGACACAGACATCGCTTCCGCCGAGAAGTGGATCGAGCCTCCCGCGTATTTTTCCCGGAGTGTCGGGTCGATGTCGCGGCAGAAAACGAGGGTCGGAGACTTCAGCGCCGCGATCGCCGCGAGCAGGGGATCGAGCCCCTTGAAATACGGATAGAGGTAGGCGAACAGGCGTCCTCCGGCGCCCGCCGGCCAGTCCGGCACCGCTGTGCCTTCGCCGGAGTCGGTGATGCCGTAATAATCGGAGGGCCCGCGCTCGGGATAGATATCGAGCTCGGGATAGGTGAGCAGCATCGAGCGGCCGGCAAACAGCTCGCCGATCGTCGCTAGCGGCCGCACGCCGTGGCCCGAGAGCACGGTGTTGATCACGTGCAGCACCCGGCGGTCCGCGGCCTCCAGGCGCGCGCGCGGCGCGGGCTCCCAGTGGCGAAGCGGCGGCGAAGGCATCGCGGGCGGAGGGACGTGAAAGCCCTGCGAAATCTCGAAGCTCGGTATGCCGAGTGTGAGCGCAGCGAGATGCGCGGCGGGCGCGACGTTGGCGACTACCGCGTGCGAGCCCTTCAGGCGCTCCCGCCAGGCGTCGACCAGCGCCCGGTGCTGGGGCGGATCGTGATAGCCGAAGTTGAGCAGGATCTCGCCGAGATTGAGAGGCGTCTCACAGGTCGGCGGCCCGGACCAGATGGGCGCGCCTTCGCGCGGGATCTCCGCCGCGCCGTCGAGGTCGGCGCCCGCGGAAAGGTCCCGGAGAAAAAAACGCACCTCGTGCCCGCGCGCCTTCATTGCGGCGGCGATCGGCAGCAGCGTCGTCACGTGCCCCGTGCCCGCGCCCAGCTCCCAGGCGAATTCGATTTTCGCCATTGCGATGCGAGTCCCAAAATGAAGAAGCCCGCCGCAAGGCGGGCTTCCAGTGTAGCGGCTGCGGACGTTACTGGACTATGCACTCCGTGTTCGAGCCGGCGTTGATGCTGGTCGGCTTCAGCGACTGCCCGAAGCTCGGCGGCGGAGTGACCTGCGGCAGGTTCGGCGGCGGCGGGACGAGCCTTGGAGGCAGATTGAGATTGCTGGAGAAGGCCACCTGCCCGATTCCGACCAGCTGCTCCACGCCTCCCGAGATGAACGCGATCTGCCCGTCGACCACGGTGACGTACACCCCCGGCGGGGGCAGGTTCGCCTGTGGGAGCTTTCCGGGTGGAGGCGCCGGAATATCGATCGCCGAATAGTCGGTGCCGCGGATGCCGATGGTGGCGGTGGAGGTCACCATCCGGTAGGCGTTGCGATTGGTGGTGCGCTTGCCGATCAGCCCGGTGAGCGAA
>Ga0137463_1000276_pt1 | contig 19309 bp, 17 predicted proteins | sample EasRivERMGT800_2_FD_102333 | JGI IMG/M metagenome (GOLD analysis project Ga0137463, IMG submission 102333) | Soil microbial communities from meander-bound floodplain in the East River, Colorado, USA - East River MetaG ERMGT800_2 | ecosystem: Environmental > Terrestrial > Soil > Floodplain ...
CGACCCTCGAGAAAAAGAAAGGCCTGGCGAAGACGCGCATTCCGATCGCTCTCGTTCCGGCCGAGCGCCTCGCCAAGCCCGAGTGGATCCGCGTGCGCGCCGCCTCGCCCGGTTCGCGCTTTCACGAGATCAAGCAGATTCTGCGCGAGAACCGCCTGCACACCGTGTGCGAGGAAGCCTCCTGCCCCAACATCGGCGAGTGTTTCGGAAAGGGCACCGCGACCTTCATGATCCTGGGGGACCTGTGCACGCGGCGCTGCCCGTTCTGCGACGTCGCCCACGGCCGGCCGCTCGCGCCCGATCCGGAGGAGCCGGCGCACCTCGCGCAGACGATTGCCGGACTCGGCCTTTCCTACGTCGTCATCACCAGCGTGGACCGCGACGACCTGAAGGACGGCGGCGCGCGTCATTTCGTCGACTGCATCCGCGCGGTGCGCGAGCGCTCGTTACAGACGCGCATCGAAATCCTCGTTCCGGATTTCAGAGGGCGCCTGGAGCGCGCGCTCGAGGTGCTGGATGCGGCGCCCCCGGACGTGATGAACCACAACCTCGAGACCGTTCCGCGGCTCTACCGGCAGGCGCGGCCGGGCGGCAACTATCCGCATTCGCTCGCGCTCCTCGCGGATTTCAAGGCGCGCCATCCGCACCTCCCCACCAAGTCGGGCCTGATGGTGGGCCTGGGTGAGTCGGACGATGAGATCCTCCAGGTGATGCGCGACCTGCGCGCGCACCACGTCGACATGCTCACCATCGGCCAGTACCTGCAGCCCTCTAGCGCCCATCTTCCGGTCGCGCGCTACGTGCACCCGGACACCTTCGCGATGTTCGAGCGCGAGGCGCAGACCCTCGGCTTCACCCATGCCGCGGTCGGCCCGATGGTGCGCTCTTCCTACCATGCCGACCGGCAGGCACACGCGGCCGGTGTGAACTAGGGAGCGCCTTTGGTTCGAATTTTCGGAGTTGGCGCCGCGCTCCTCATTGCGGCCACGGTGTCGGCCGCGGGCCTCGCGGATATCTCGAACCGCGACGCCATCAACGGACTCAAGGAGGCGCTTATCAGCGGCTCCCATGCCGCCGTGGCACGCCTGGGCGTCGAGAACGGGTTTTTCGGCAACGACCGCGTCAAGATTCCTCTGCCGCCTTCCCTGCGAAGCGTCGAGGCGGTGATGCGCTCGATCGGCATGGGCAGGCACGCCGATGAGCTGGTGCTGCGCATGAACCGCGCGGCCGAGGCCGCGGTGCCCGAAGCGAAGACCCTGCTCGTCGATGCGGTGAAGAAAATGAGCGTGCAGGACGCCAAAGGCATCCTCACGGGCGGCGACGATGCCGCGACCCAGTATTTCAAGCGCACGACTTCCGAGCCGCTGGCCAGACGATTTCAGCCGATCGTCAAGAAGGCGATGGAAAAAGGGAAGCTCGCCGAGAAATACAACGAAATCGCCGCGAGCGGGGCGAAATTCGGACTGGTAAGGGAAGAAGACGCACAACTCGAGGACTACGTCACGCGCAAGGCGCTCGACGGCCTGTTCATCGCCGTCGCCGAAGAAGAAAGGAAGATCCGCCGGGATCCGGCGGGCGCAGCGTCGGCGATCGTCCGGAAGGTGTTCGGAGCGCTCCGGAACTAGGGGCCGACCGGCCGCACGGCGCCCGACCGCGTCCTCTAGAAATACACCCGCGTGCGCCCCGGCTCGCGCGAAATCTCGTAGAGCGCCGAGCGGGCCACGTTCGCCACTTTGCGCACGCCTGTGTGCGACAGCAGCGTTTCGCTCGCGTAATCGCTGTTCTCGTCGCACACCAGGCGCAGCTCCACGATCGAGAGCTGCGCTGCGAAAGCGCAGCGCAGGATGCGATCGTTGAAAATGGCGAGCGCAGTGGCGGCCGCGCGTTCCTGCACGGGGTCGACATATCGAGCCGGAACGAGCGTACAGACGATCGTCGGCAGACCGGTTTCCTTGGCCGCAGCGATCAGGCGGCCAAAGATCTTCTCGAATTCGTCGGCGGCCGTGGCAAGCGCGTCCAGGGTGCCCCGAACCGATTGCGCGCCGCCCTGCAGCAGGCCGCTCGCCTCGATCGCCCAGCCGCCGTCGACGCAGATCCCGATGTGGCTCGCCTCCGCGGGAATTGCCCGTACAGGATCCTTCCGGAGCACCTCGGGAGCCTGGAGAACCGTGAGCTTCCAAGGATTGCGCGGCCGCGGAACGAGCGCGCTTTCGGTTTGTCCCTCCCCAAGATCGATGTTTTGCAACGCGTCCCCGAGCAGCACGAGGTGCCGGATGACGTCGGGGGAGTTCTCGTTTTCCGAAGCAGAATTCTGCACCACGTCCTCCTCCTCTGTAACGGTGGGGTTTTCTCATGGGCGCTCAATGCGCCTTCTCCCAATTCTGTCCCCATCCCACATCCACGACAAGCGGGACCTTGAGCTTCGCCACGCCGCTCATCAGCTCCGGGATCTCGGCCTTCACGCGCTCGAGCTCGCCTTCCGGTGCCTCGAGCACCAGCTCGTCGTGCACCTGCATGATGAGCTTGGTCGAAAGCCTTTCGCGGTCGAGCCACTGCCGCACGGCGATCATCGCGAGCTTGATCAGGTCCGCGGCCGTGCCCTGCATGGGCGCGTTGATCGCGGCGCGCTCGGCCCCGCCGCGGCGCGCCGGATTGGAACTCTTGATCTCGGGCAGCCACAGGCGCCTGCCGAACACGGTCTCGACGTAGCCGCGGTCGCGCGCGGTCTTGCGCACTTCATCCATATACCTTGCCACGCCCGGATAACGCGTGAAGTAGCTCGCGATGTAGGCCTGCGCGGTGGCGCGCTCCAGGCCCAGCTGCTGCGCCAGACCGAATGCCGACATCCCGTAGATCAGCCCGAAGTTGATCACCTTGGCGTAGCGGCGCTCCTCCGGCGTAACCTCCTTCAGCGAGCGCCCGAAAACTTCGGCCGCGGTCGCGCGGTGGATGTCCTCTCCCGCCTCGAACGCGCGCAACAGATTCTCGTCCCCCGAGATGTGCGCCATGATGCGCAGCTCGACCTGCGAATAATCGGCGCTCATGATGGCGTGGCCGCGCGAAGCGACGAAGGCTTCGCGGATGCGCCGCCCCTCGGGGGTCCTCACGGGAATGTTCTGCAGGTTGGGGTCGTTCGACGCGAGGCGCCCGGTGACCGCGGTCGTCTGGCCGTAGTTGGTGTGCACCCGGCCCGTGCGTGGATTCACCATTTTCGGCAGTTTGTCGGTGTAGGTGGACTTGAGCTTCGAGATTTCCCGGTGATCGAGCAGCATCCTGGCGAGCGGGTGGTCGAGAGCCAGTTTTTCCAGCACCTCCTCGTCGGTCGAGGGCGCGCCGGACGGGGTCTTCTTGATGACGGGCATTCCTTTTTTTTCGAAGAAAATCTCCGCGATCTGTTTGGGCGAGCCGAGATTGAAGGGCTGCCCCGCCTCCTTGTGGGCCCTGGCTTCGAGCTCGAGCATCTTCTGCCCCAGCTCGTGGCTCATCGCCTCGAGCTGCGCCGCGTCGATCAGGACCCCGTCCCTCTCCATCCTGAAAAGGACTTCGCGCACCGGGAGCTCGATCGAGCCGTAAACGTAGAGGAGCTTTTCCGCGGCCTCCAGTTTCGGAAGGAGCGCGTGGTGGATCCGAAGCGTGAGGTCGGCGTCCTCGGCGGCGTAGGCCGCGGCCCGCGCGACATCGACCTGCTCGAAGGGAATGCGCCCGACGCCCGTGCCCGTCACCTCGTCGTAAGTGAGCGTTTTCAGCCCGAGATGGCGGGAAGCGAGACTGTCCATGTCGTGGCGCGCGTGGCTCTCCAGCACGTAGGATTCGAGCAGCGTGTCGTGCGCAACGCCCCTCAAAGCGACACCGTGATTCGCAAGCACGTGCTGGTCGTACTTGATGTTCTGGCCGAGCTTCTTGCGGGTTTCGTTCTCGAGCCAGGGTTTCAGCATCGCAAGCGCCGGCTCGACGCCCAATTGGCCCGGCGCACCGGCATAGTCGTGCGCGAGCGGCAGGTAGGCGGCTCGGCCCGCAACCACGCAAAAGGACATGCCCACGAGCCGCGCCTGCATCGGGTCGAGGCTCGTCGTCTCGGTGTCGAAGGCAACGAGTTCGGCCGCTTCGAGATCCTCGATCCAGCGCGCGAGATCCGCTTCTTCGACGAGCGTCTCGTAGCGGCGCTCCTCCCGGTCCGCGCGGTCGGGCGCGGGGCCGGGCGCCGGAAGCGGAGAGGCGTCGCCGGCTATCTCCTTCAGCCAGGTTTTGAACCCGAAATGGGAAATCAATTCGGCAAGGCGCTTCTCGTCCCGGGGACCGAGCTCAAGCTCTTCCAGCCTCACCGGCAACTCCAGATCGCATTTCACGGCGAGCAATGCCCGAGCCTTGGGGAGCCAGTCGAGCGCCTTTCGCAGATTTTCGCCCACCGCGCCGCCGATCTCCGCCGCATGCCGCACCACCTCATCGAGCGAGCCGTATTGGGACAGCCACTTCGCCGCGGTTTTCGGACCGACCTTCTCGACACCCGGCACGTTGTCCACGGCGTCGCCGACGAGCGTCAGGTAATCGAGCATGCGCTCGGGCGGAACGCCGAACTTCGCTTTCACGCCCGCGGGATCGAGGCGCTCGTTCGACATGGTGTTGACGAGGGTCACGCGGTCGCTGACCAGTTGCGCCAGGTCCTTGTCGCCGGTGGAAATCACGCAGCGCAGGCCGCGTTTTTCGGCCTCGCGCGCGAGCGTGCCGATGACATCGTCCGCCTCGACCTCTTCGATCTGCAGCAAAGGCCAGCCCGAGGCCCGGATGGCGTCGAGGAGCGGCCCGACCTGCGCGCCGAGATCGTCGGGCATGGGCGGTCGGTTCGCCTTGTATTGCGCGTACATCTCGTCGCGGAAAGTCTTGCCTCGCGCATCGAAGACGCACGCAAGATAGTCGGCCTTGTAGTCGGCGAGGAGCCGTCGCAGCATGTTCAACACGCCGTAGATCGCACCGGTGGGCTCGCCCGCCGCGTTGCGAAGGTCGGGCAACGCGTGGAAGGCGCGGTACAGGTACGACGACCCGTCAACCAGCAGCAGTGTTTTTTCCAAGGGAACTTATGAGCGACAAGATTCCGAAGTCTTTCGACACCGCCTCGCGGGAGGCGTACGCGGCAGGCGAGGCCTGGCGTCGGTTCCGCATTATGTCAGAATTCGTAGAGGCCACGGAGCGTGCGCCGCTCATCGGGCGGCCGCTTTTCGGACCACGAATGCGCAGCGGTTCTGATAGACTCGCTGGGAAATGGAATTCCGCCTCATGCTGCGCCGAATTCTTGCTCCTGCGCTGTTGGCCGTCTCGCTGCCCCTCGCAGCACAGCAGCCCCCCAAGCTCGAACCGCTTCCCGAGCTTCCGCCGCCGCCACCAGGCGTTTCTTCGGAGCAGCCGGGCGAGCTGCCGGTGCGCATTCAGCCCGGCGGGGGTGACCAGGTCGAGGAGCAGCTCATCGACGGCCGGCGCGTGGTGCGCGTCACCACGCCCGCGGGCCAGGAGTACTACCTGGTCGAGGACCTGGGCGACGGTCCGGGCTTGAGAAACGAGAGCCTCGATCGCGGCGTGCGGGTGCCGCTTTGGGTGATCCGCCGGTTCTGACGCTGGCGCGGGCGTCAGCGACCGCTCGGGCATCATGTCTGTCTTCACGCGCGTCACCGCCGAGGAACTTTCGGCCTGGCTGAAACGCTACGCCATCGGCACGCTCGTCGACCTGCAGGGTATCGCCGCGGGCGTCGAGAACACGAACTACTTCGTCACCACTTCGCACGGCCGCTTCGTGCTCACGCTTTTCGAGAGGCTGAGTGCAGCGGAGCTGCCTTTCTACCTGAACCTCATGGCGCACCTGGCGCGCCATGGCATTCCGTGCCCCGCACCGATCGCCGACCGGAGCGACAGGTACCTCGGAACCTTGAATGGCAAGCCCGCCACGTTCGTCACTTGCCTGCTCGGCGCCCCGGTGAGCTCGCCGCAGCCGCGCCACTGCGAGCAGGTCGGCGCGATCCTCGCCGACATGCATCTTGCCGGAAGAGGCTACAACGGAAAGCTGGAGAATCCAAGGGGGCCGAAGTGGTGGCGCGAGGCGGCGCGCGAGGTGGCGCCGTTCCTCGACGACGGGCGCCGCGGGCTGCTTGCCTCCGAACTCGAATTCCAAGCGCGCCACCGCACGCTCGATGTGCCGCGCGGTCCGGTCCACGCCGATCTGTTCCGCGACAACGTGCTGTTCGAGGGAGACCGCATCGGCGGAGTGATCGATTTCTATTTCGCCGGGATCGACGCGCTCCTGTTCGACGTCGCGGTGACGGTCAACGACTGGTGCGTGGACCCGACCGGCGAAATCGACCCGGAGCGCGCGACCGCGCTCGTGGCGGCGTACCGCCGGGCCCGCGAATTCACCCGGGTCGAGCGGGAAGCCTGGCCGGTGCTGCTGCGCGCTGCAGCGCTGCGGTTCTGGCTTTCGCGTTTGTACGATTTCTACCTGCCGCGCGCAGGCGAGCTCACCCATGCGCACGACCCGGAACATTTTCGCCGGGTGCTCGAGGCGCGCCGCACCCGTCCTTTTCCTCTTGTTTGAAACCGGCGGCTGGACCACACTGGCGCCGATGAGCACGGGCGGATTTCAAGTCTAGCGATGCGCGTCGTTCCGGCAAGAAACGGCTGGTCCTGGCTCGAAAGGGGCTTTGCGATTTTCCGCAAGAGCCCGCCGATGTGGCTGTTTCTGGTGTTCACGTACTACATCGCCGTGGCGCTCCTCAGCCAGATTCCTTACCTGGGCCCCGCCGCCTCCACCGTGTTGCTGCCGGCGTTTTCAGTCAGCTTCATGGTCATGTGCGCGGTGCTCGACCACGGGGGCTTGCTGCGTCCGGCACTGCTTTTCGCAGGTTTCAGAAGCAGACCGGCCACGCTGGTCGCGCTGGGCGTTCTGTACCTTCTCTCGATCGTCATGGTGCTCGGCGTCGCTTCGTTTGCGGACGCGGGCGCGCTCATGCGCTGGGCGATCTCCGGCCAGGAGCCCTCGGTCGAGGCCTCGCGCGACGGCAGCGTCTTGAGCGCGATGCTGGTCGCGACCTTGGCGGCGACCCCGGTGCTGATGGCTTTCTGGTTTGCGCCCGTGCTCGCTGCGTGGAGCCGCATTGGCGCCGCCCAATCGCTCTTCTACAGCTTTTTCGCCGTATTGCGGAATTGGCGGGCATTCTTTGTTTACGGGGCCATCCTCGCGCTGGCCGGGGCGGTCTTCCTGGTGGTGGTCACCGTCGCGGCGGTCTCGATGCAGGGAAAGGTGCAGGTGTTGCGCTCCCTTGCACAGATTCTCACCCTGGTCTCCCTGCCTACCGTGTTCGCCAGCTTTTACGCGAGCTATCGGGACATCTGCCCGGAGAACGCCGTCCCGGCCGAGCCGCCCTCGAACCGGGAAAGCCCGTAGCTGCCGCTGATTCTGCTATCCTTCGCCGCAGCACAGACGATTCGCCGACGCGGCGCCCCTGGAGACGGGGAGTAAAAAATTTGATCGACAAACCCTGCGAGCTGTGCGACTCCCCGGGCGGGGACCCGCTCTGGCGCGACGGGTTCTGCCGCGTTGTGCTGGTCGACGATCCGGACTATCCCGGCTTCTGCAGGGTGATCCTCGAGCGGCACGTGAGGGAGATGACCGACCTTGAGCCTGCCGAGCGCACACGGCTCATGAACGCGGTGTTCGCGACCGAGGCCGTGCTCCGCGAGCTCCTTGATCCGGACAAGGTCAACCTTGCGAGCTTCGGCAACGTCACGGCTCACCTGCACTGGCACGTGATTCCGCGCCGTCAGCGCGATCGCCATTTCCCTCGTCCGATCTGGGCCGAGCCTTCGCGCGCGGACGTCCCGCGGCGGCCGGCTCCCGACCGGGGCGCGCTCGCGGCCGCGCTCAGACGGAGACTGGACTGACGCCATGTCGAGCTTCGATCCCCCGAGCATCAAGCCGGACGCCGCTCCCGATTTCACGGATTCGTCCGGCTGCACGAAGTGGCTGCAATCCCTGCCGCTCATCAACGTCGGCCCGTCCCACGTTCGTCTCCTCGGGCAGCTCGACGAGTTGAATGCCTACAACATCGCGCCTGCCGAGCGGCTCAAGATCCTGGAGCTCTTGCGCGAGCCGGTAAGCTTCGTGCAAAAGGAACATTCCAAGAAATTCTCCAGCCGACCCGCCCCGCTTGCCAAGTCGGAGCGAGAGATCTACGACAACGTGCGCGCCCTGTGGGACGCGCTCTCATACGGTTATCAACACTGTCTGAATGCGGTTGCGGGCGGGGCTTCCGGCATGAGCGCAGCCCTGATAGGCCAGCGCGTCTTGTGGTGCACCGGGCAGAAGATGGTCGCTTATTATCAAGCCTACCAGGACGTCCGCGAGCGCGAATGGAAGCTGCTGCACAGCGTCTATGCGCTCATCGAGGATAGGGGCGTGGCCGGAGACGAAGTCGCCCACCCGGCCCATAAAGGCAAACAGACGACCTGCACGGAAACCTACGCGCAGGTACTGCTGATCGATCTCGCCAACCCCGGAAAGCTCACGCCGCGCCAGATCGAGCTCATTTCGCTCTGGCTCGATCGCTGGACCCCCAAGGTCTCGATCGGGCGCGCCCCTGCAGCCGCCGGCGACGGCGTCGCACCGCTGACCATCGATCTTTCGGGTGTTGCGGGCGCCTCGCGCCGCACGCCGGAGGGCGACAAGACCCGCGTTCTCGACATCCACGAGCTCGGGAGCAGCGTGCGCAAGCGCGTCGGCAAGCTGCGCAAGGGCGAGACCCCTGCGGCGCTCGGTCTCGGAGAGGACGTGACCGCTCCGCTTGCGGAAAGCCTGCTCACCATGCTCTATCGGCAGTGGTGCGAGGACAAGCAATCGCGCGCGCACCCGCGCCGCAGCGCGAGCGGCACGGCACAGACGTGCTCGGGGATGGCCGCGGTGCATCACTTCGTCACCGGCCGCGCGTTCCCGATGCGCGGCGGCTCCCAAAAGATATCCCAGGTGCAGCACGAGCAAATTGCGACCCTCGGGCACCTTGCCACGCGCCACGAGGACGAGCCCGGTCCCCCGCCGGATTTCACCGTCGAGACCTGGCAGATCAAGGACGAGAGCGCCTCCGGGCTGCGCCTTGCGCGAATCGAACCCGCGGAGGGTTCTCGCCTGGTGCTCGGGCAGCTGCTCGGGATCCGTCTCGCGGACGCGAAGGCCTTTCTTCTTTGCACGGTCAAGTGGCTCTCGGTCTCCGTGGAATTCGAATTGCGCATCGGCGTGCAGATCCTCCCCGGAATTCCTCGGGGAGCCGCGATCAGGGCGACCGGCGCCAATGCCGCGGCCGAGCAATACGCCCCGGCCTTCTTGCTGCCGGCGGTCGCGGCCCTGCGGGCTCCGGAAACCCTGGTCGTGCCCGCGGGATGGTTCAAGCCGAAGCGAGAGATCGAGGTGGTCACCGATCGCTCGGGCAAACTGACGCTTGAGTCGGTCATCGATCGTGGCGTCGATTTCGAGCGCGTCACCTTCCAGGCAGCCTGAGACGCGTTCGTTCCCGCGCTCTTCCCTGCCAAATTTTTCACATCCCGGCCCCGGTGGGCCCGGTGTTTATGCCCTTGTCATAGTAGATTGTCATATTCGCAATTCGCCGGAATCCACCCCGAAGAAGGAACCATGGCCCTTGGCGACTTCCTCCCCGCCCCACAACCGCGCCTCGCGGACTTGAAGAGCTGTGAGGACTGGCTTGCGCTCGCGGCGCCGGCCGATGCGCAGCATGCCTGCAGCGCGCTTGTCACCTTGCTCGAGGAGATCGAGGCTTGTCCGCCCAGGCATTCGGTGTATCTGCAGATCCTCGAGCGGCTGCGCCATCCCGTCATGCTTGCCGAAGTGGAGCAAGCCAAGCGCTTCGACGGCAAACCCCTGCCGCTCGGCCACGACGAAGCTGCAGCTTTCGTTGAGGCGAACGCCTTGTGGGCCGCGATGCTCCGGGCTTACGCGCGGCTCCTCTCCGCCGCGTTGAACGGCAAGCACCTCGAGCTCAAGCCCTCCCTTGCCCGCCTTTTCCAGCGCGTGCTCGCCTGCGCGGGGGAGGCGATCGGGACTTGCCTGCTCGCGCGTCGCGAGTTCGGATCGGACTACTGGAAGTTGATGAACCAGGCTTACGCGGTAGCCGAAGCGCGCGCACTCGCCAGGGAGACCGTCGCTGATCTGAGCGTCGAGTCCTCGCCGATGGCAGCGTACGTCGAGGTGCTGATGCTGCAGCTTGCCCAACCGCAGCGTCTGTCTCACCGGGAACTCGGCTGGGCGCGCAAGTGGGTCCGCCACTGGGCGCAAAAGGCCGTGTTAAGCCGCGAGGCGCCCCGCCACGGCGGCTACGCCGTGGATATCGCCGGAGAATCGGGTCCCGCCTGGGCGAAGTCGGCCGCCGGTCCATTGACCTTGCGCTACCTCGATCTCGCCCGCGTCGCCCCTTCCGTCAACGAACGCATCCGGCGCCTGGAGGAAGGCGCCGAACCCGCCGCACTCGGACTCGGCTCCGATTGCACGCGGCTTGCCGCTCAGGATCTGCTCAAGACGCTGCGGCGTGCCTGGCTCGATTCCCCACCGACCCGCGACTTTCCGAGGCGCGCGCGCCCCTCGCCTATGGAACTGGTGAGCGGCTTTGCCGCGATCCACCATGCGATCGAAGGGAATCCCGTCGCGAAGAGCGCGAGTCCATCGAGCTATTCCTACGGGGAGGCCGCGCGACTTCATACTTTCCGAGCCTCCGCGACGCGGGATTCCCGCGAGCAGGGTCTGGAGAGCTGGGAAACGCTGGAGGAATCGGACGAAGGATTCAAACTTCGCCGCGTCACGCACGGCATGCGTCTTGCCCACCGGCAGCTCGTGGCGCTGCGGCCAAGCGGTGCACGCCAGTTCATCCTTTGCCACGTCGACTGGCTCATCGAAGGACCGGATCAGACGCTCACCATCGGGGCCCGAGCCCTGAAAGGGGTGGCAAAGGCCTGCGCCGTTCGCTCGTCCGACCGGAGCGATCCGCAGCGCTCCGATGCATTGATGCTGCCGGTCGCTCCGGGTTTGTCGTCTGCGCTCGTGCTGCCCGCGGGTTGGTACCGGCGCGCCGGCGAGCTCGAACTCGAGCTCGGCAACGCCATAAGACGCGTCACGCTTTCCGGGTTGCTCGAGCGCGGCTTCGACTACGAGCGCATCAGCGTTTCAACGTCCTGAACAAGCGCTCGGCTCCTCTCTTCGGGCGGGGACACACCACGTGTAGGCGAGAGTTTTTTGGGCGGCCGGTCGTTTAAAATGCGTCATGGCGGCCGCGGACAGACCGACTCCCATCGAAATCAAGCTGCACCAGAAGTCCCGGGTGCTCGAGGTTTCGTTTTCCGACGGCAGTCGTTTCGAGCTGCCCTACGAATTCCTGCGCGTGTACTCCCCGTCGGCCGAAGTGCGCGGCCACGGACCGGGACAGGAAATCCTGCAGGTCGGAAAGAAGGACGTGGACATCCTGAGCCTGGAGCCGGTGGGCAGCTACGCGGTGCAGCCGCATTTTTCCGACGGGCACGGCACCGGCATCTATTCCTGGGACTATCTCCACGATCTCGGCACGAATCGTCAATCTCTCTGGCAGACTTATCTCAAGCGGCTCGAGGCAGCCGGGGCACGCCGCGACGCTTGAGCGCCCGAAATAAGCACGTTTTCCCGGCGTGCTAGCATGTTCGCGTGAGCCAGACACACTTCGGATATCAGCGCATCGACGAGGCCGAAAAGGCCTCGCGCGTGGCCGGTGTTTTTTCCTCGGTCGCAGGCCGGTACGACCTGATGAACGATTTGATGTCCGGTGGGCTGCACCGGCTGTGGAAGGCTTTCGCGGTCGCGCTCGCCGGAGTGCGCGAGGGCGAGCGGGTGCTCGATGTGGCCGCCGGATCGGGCGATCTGGCGTTCGATTTCGCGAAGCGTGCCGGGACGAGCGGCGAGGTGTGGCTCACCGACATCAACCGTGCGATGCTGGAGCGGGGTCGTGATCGCCTGCTCGACCGCGGCCGCCCGGTCCCCGCAGTGCAGTGCGACGCGCAAGGGCTGCCGTTTCCCTCGAACTACTTTGACTGCGTCAGCGTCGCGTTCGGCTTGCGCAACATGACCGACCAGGACGCGGCGCTCGCCGAAATGCGACGCGTGCTCAGGCCCGGCGGGAGGCTGCTCGTGCTCGAGTTCTCGCGCGTCTGGCGGCCGCTCGCGAAGGCCTACGACTGGTACTCGTTCAAGGTTCTTCCCTGGCTGGGCAAGACGGTGACGGGCGACGAGGCGGCCTATCGTTATCTCGCCGAATCGATCCGCATGCACCCCGACCAGGAGACCCTCAAGGGCATGCTGGAACGCTCGGGGCTCGAGAAGGTCGAATATTTCAACCTGAGTGCGGGGGTCGTCGCTTTGCATCGGGGTTATAAATTTTGAGTCGCGGAGAGAGACCATGAAAAAATTGATCGTTTCCCTGTTCACGCTGGTCATCGGTGCGGGCATCCTGGCAGATGACGTCCAGGCGGCCAGGCTCGGTGGCGGCCGAAGTCTCGGAGCCCAACGCCAGATCACAGCGCCCCCGAAGCAAGCAACTCCCCCGGCGCAGCAGCAACAGCCGGCAGCCGCGCCGCAACCGTCCGGGCCGGGACGCTGGTTTGCGCCCCTCGCCGGACTCGCCGCGGGCCTTGGCCTGGGCTGGCTGTTCGCGCAGGGAGGTTTCGGGGCCGCGGCGAGCGCACTTCTCATGGCCTTGCTTGCCGGTGCCGTCGTGTTCGCTTTGATGCGCTTCCTGTCGAAGCAGAGAGCCCAGGGGCCTCGGACGCAATACGCGGGTTTCGGCGACGAAACCGTGGCGGCGCCGCCGCCCTCGCAGCTTCCCGGGGACACGGGCGCGCAGCCGAATTACCGCGGCCAGTTCGTCTCCAACATTCCGGCGGGCTTCAACGTCGAGGGCTTTCTCAAGGAAGCCCGGCGCAATTTCCTGCGCCTGCAGGAAGCCAACGATCGAAGCGATCTGGACATTCTGCGCGAAGTCACCACCGAGGACATGTTCGATACGCTGAAGGGCGACGTCGTCGTCGGGCATTCGGGCGCGCAACAGACCGACGTGGTGACGCTGAACGCCGCGCTTCTGGAGCTCGTCACCGAGGGCGGGCTGCACTGGGCGAGCGTGCGATTCTCCGGCGCGATCCGCGAAGAGGCGAGCGCACCGGCCGAGCCGTTCGAGGAGATCTGGCACCTGCAGAAGCCGGTGAAGGGCTCCGCGGGCTGGCTGCTCGCCGGAATACAGCAGCCGAACTGACCGGCTCGCGGGATCGGGTCGTGGACCCGGTGGCTCCATTGATCGAGCGCGGCGCCCTCGCAGCCCTGAACCATCTTCTGCAGCAGCAGCCGTGGGCGGCTGAGCGCTTGAGAGCGTTTGCCGGTCAAGGCGTGGAATTTCGCTGCCCGCCTTTTCCGGATCTGCGCTTGAGGATCGCCGATACCGGCCTCCTCGATAGCGCGCAGGCAGAAACGGCGAGCACGCTTGTCGTAAAGCTCACACCGGGCACCCTGCCGTTCCTCTTCGCTCGCGACGAGACCGCCCGGAAGCAGATTGAAATCGAGGGGTCGGCCGACTTGGCGAGCACGGTGGACACCCTTTTCCGCCATCTCGGCTGGGACTTCGAGGAAGATCTCTCCAGGGTGTTCGGCGACATCGTCGCGCACCGTCTCGCCGCCGGCGGCAGGGCTATTGCGGCGTGGCAGCGCGAAGCCGCATTGCGCCTTGCCGAAAACCTCGTCGAGTACTGGACCGAGGAGCAGCCCCTGCTCGCTCGGCCCACCGAGGTGGAGCACTTTTGCCGCGACGTCGACACGCTGCGCGACGACGTGGCACGGATAGAGAAGCGCATCGAGCGTCTTTCCGGTTCGGGGAGGAACCGCTAGAAACCCGGGTCCCGCTTTCGGGTCGCGCCGGCCAATTCTGGTAAATTGGCCGCTTCGCCCTGCGGTCTCCCACTTCCTTGCTTCGTCTCACCAAGATCCTCTGGATAGCCCTGCGCTTCGGGCTGGATGAATTCGCGCTCGCCTCGGGGAGCCGGCTTGCGCGTGCGCTGAACGCGCTGCTTTTCTTTCGCGCGCTCGGCGAGCCGCGTGGGGTACGGCTGCGCCTGGCGCTCGAAGCGCTCGGTCCCATCTTCGTCAAGTTCGGCCAAGTGCTCTCGACGCGCCGCGACCTGCTGTCCCCCGACCTCGCCGACGAGCTGGCGAAGCTCCAGGACCGGGTACCTCCGTTTCCAGGCGAGCTCGCCGTGGCCGAGGTCGAGCGCGCGTTCGGCAGGCCGATCGCGCAGGTCTTCGAGAAATTCGAAGTTCAGCCCGTGGCGAGCGCATCGGTGGCCCAGGTGCATCTCGCCGTGCTTCCCGGAGGCACCGAGGCGGCGGTCAAGATCCTGCGGCCGGGAATGATGCCGGTGATCGCGAAAGACCTAGCGCTCATGGACGCGGCGGCGGGCCTCGTCGAGCGTTTCTGGGCCGACGGCAGGCGCTTGAAGCCGCGCGAAGTGGTGGCCGAATTCGCGCGACATTTGTTCGAGGAGCTCGACCTCATGCGCGAGGCGGCGCACGCCAGCCAGCTTCGCCGCAACTTCCCCGACTCGCCGCTCCTCGCCGTGCCGGAGGTTTACTGGGACTGGTGCACGGGCACCGTCATGACGATGCAGAGGATGCGCGGCACGCCGGTGAGCCAGGTGCAAGAGCTGCGCCGGCAGGGCGTGGACATCCCGAAGCTCGCGCGCACCGGCGTCGAGATCTTCTTCACGCAGGTGTTCCGCGACGGTTTCTTCCACGCCGACATGCATCCGGGAAACATCATGGTGACGCCCGAGGGCCGCTACGTCGCGCTCGACTTCGGCATCATGGGCACGCTCACCGAGGTGGACAAGCAGTATCTCGCGCAGAACTTCCTCGGTTTTTTCCGGCGCGACTACGCCCGCGTGGCGCGCGCGCACCTCGAGGCGGGCTGGGTGCCGGCCGATACGCGAATGGACGAGTTCGAGGGCGCGATTCGCGCCGTGTGCGAACCGTTCTTCGACCGGCCGCTGAAGGAAATCTCCTTCGGGCGGGCGCTCGTGCGCCTGTTCCAGACCTCGCGCCGCTTCAACGTACAGATCCAGCCGCAGCTCGTCATGCTGCAGAAGACGCTCCTCAACATCGAGGGGCTCGGGCGCCAGCTCGACCCCGACCTCGACCTTTGGACCACCGCCAAGCCGTTTCTCGAGAACTGGATGCGCGAGCAGATCGGATTGAAGGGCCTCTTGCGCACCCTCCGCAACGAGGCGCCGCGCTGGGCGACGATGCTGCCGCAGCTGCCGCGCCTCCTGCATCGCGCGCTCGCCGACGACCACGCCGGACGCATCGAGCGCTTGCTCGAAGAATTGCTGGTGCTCGAACGGAGGCGCAACCGCATGATCGGCGTCGCGGTCGCGCTGCTCGCGCTGGCGCTTGCCTGGGCGGCGGCATTGGGGCTCGCGTAGCATGGATTTCACCAACGAAATACGCTCATGGCGTCGGCCGGAACGCGGATGATCGATTGTTATAATCGGCGCAGATAATCCCCGTCACGCCGAAAAGAACCATGGCGCTTCTCGAGATCAGGAACGTCACGCGCCGCTTCGGGGCGCTCACCGCCGTCGATGAGGTCAACATCGCCATCGAAGCGGGCGAGTTCTTCACCTTGCTCGGGCCTTCGGGTTGCGGAAAAACCACGCTGCTGCGCATGATCGCGGGCTTCGACCTGCCCGACGCGGGTGCGATTCTTCTCGACGGCCGCGACATGGCCGGGACTCCGCCGGAGAAACGCCCCATCCACACCGTGTTCCAGAGCTACGCGCTGTTCCCGCACATGACGGTATCCCAGAACATCGCTTTTCCGCTCAGGATGGCGGGCAAGACGACCGACGAAATCCGAGCGAAGGTCAAAGAAGCCCTCCAACTCGTGCACCTCGAGGAAAAGGGGGCGCAGTATCCGCACGAACTTTCCGGCGGCCAGAAACAGCGCGTCGCGCTCGCGAGATCGCTCGTCAACCGGCCGCGCGTGCTCCTGCTGGACGAGCCCCTCGGCGCCCTGGACGCCAAGCTGCGCGAGGAGATGCAGATCGAGCTGATCGCGCTGCAGCGCGATGTCGGCATCACTTTCGTGTTCGTGACGCACGCCCAAAGCGAAGCCCTGGCGCTCTCGCACCGCATCGCCGTGATGAACGCGGGCCGCGTCGAGCAACTCGACGAACCCTCGAAGATCTACGGCTTGCCGGTCAATCGCTTCGTCGCGGATTTCATCGGCAAGTGCAATATCCTCAATGCAGACGTCATCGACGCTTCCCCGTCCGGACTGAAGCTCGAGGTGAAGGGGCTGGGCGGGGTGGCGGCGCCGGCGCGCGAAGGGGCGCGGCGCGGCGAGCGCGGCGTTCTCGCGCTGCGCCCCGAGCAGGTCCGCATCGGCGCGCCCGATTCGCACCACGACCTGAAGAACCATTTTACGGGCCGGGTGCACGATCTTCTCTACATCGGCGACATCACGACGTACATCGTCGAGCTGCCCAACGGCACGCGCATCGAGGCCCTGTTGCCGAACTCCGCTCCCGGCCGCGCCACGTTCTTCGAGATCGGCGACGCGGTCAGGATCGCCTGGCGCCACGACGCCGGAAATTTCCTGCGTGACGAGTAGGGGCTGTTTCAGCATGATCCGAAAGAGCCCCGATATTGGGGAGCACGAGGGAAGGGTTCCCCTCGTAGCGTCATGATCAAGCCGAGAGCGGAAACTGTCACGCGCTGGCTCGTGAGCGGGCCACCGTTCGCTTTTCTGTTCGTCTTCTTCGCGCTGCCCTCGCTGATCATGGTGGTGGCCTCGTTCCGCTACCCGGGAGAATTCGGAGGGCTCGCGCCCTTCGTCGCCGCCCGGCCGGGCGAGGAAGCGGGTCTCACCCCCGAGAACTACCAGGTCTTCTTCGGCGAGTGGATCTACTTCCAGATCCTCGCGAAATCCTTCGGCGTGGCGCTCCTGACCACGCTCGTCTGCCTGGTGATGGCGTATCCGCTCGCACTGCTCATCGCGCGCAGCCCAAAGCGGCACCGCGACTTCATGATTCTGCTCGTGGTGCTGCCGTTCGCGAGCAACTTCCTGGTGCGCGTCTACGCCTGGATGATCGTCCTCGGCGACCAGTCGATTTTTCTTCGCCCGGTCAACTACGTCCTCGCGCAGTTCGGGCTGCAGCCGCTATCGCTGCTTTTCACCGGATTCGCGGTGATCGTCGGGATGGTCTACGTGCACCTGCCGTTCATGATCCTGCCGCTCTACACCAACCTGGAGAAGCACGACCCGGCGCTGCTCGATGCCGCGCAGGACCTCGGCGCGAACACATGGAGCCGCTTCTGGCGCGTGACCTTTCCGCTGTCGCTGCCCGGTATCTTCTCCGGCGCGGCGCTCGTGTTCATTCCCGTGCTCGGCATGTTCGCCATTCCGGAAATTCTCGGCGGCAAGGACGACTGGATGGTAGGCAACATGATCAAGGAGGCTTTCCTCGGCACGCGCGACTGGCCCTTCGGCTCCATGCTCTCCATCATGCTGACCCTCGCCGTGCTCGGCGTGGCGGCGCTCGCGGCATGGCTTGCGAAGAAAGGCACCGCCCGTGCGTAGATCGTGGTGGCTGTGGGGCGCCTCGCTCGCGGCCTACGCCTTTCTCTACCTGCCTCTCGCCATTGTCATCCTCTTTTCGTTCAACGACTCGAAGCTGAACGCAGAGTGGGTGGGTTTCACTTTTGCCTGGTACCGGACGCTGTTCGCCGACGATGCTATGCTCGGGGCGGCGCGCAATTCCCTGTTCATCGCAATCACCGCGTCGATCGCCGCCACCGTGCTGGGCACCATGGCCGGCATCGCCATCCACCGCTACAAGCCCAAATTTCTGCCCTTCATGGTGTTGACGCCGGTGGCGATGCCGGAGATCCTGCTCGGGGTGTCGCTGCTGGTGTTTTTCATTTCGGTGTTCGGCGAGCAGTCGCTCTCGCTCGCCACGGTGATCGTCGCGCACATCACGTTCTGCATCGGCTTCGTCGCCATCATCGTGCGCGCACGGCTCGCGGGAATGGACGAGTCGATTTTCGAGGCGGCGCGCGACCTCGGCGCGACGCCCTGGCAGACGTTCAGGCTCGTGACCCTGCCGCTCATCCTGCCGGGCGTGATCGCGGGCGCCCTCATGAGCTTCACGCTTTCGATCGACGATTTCGTCATCACCTTCTTCACGACCGGAGTCGGCGTGTCGACGCTGCCGCTGCAGATCTACACCATGATCAAGGTAACGGTGACGCCCGAGGTGAACGCGGTGTCGACCTTGCTCATGGCGCTCACCCTGACGATGATCGTCGTCGCCTCGAAACTCGCGCCCGACGCGCTTCGCGGACAGGGCTGACACCTTGCGGCGATCGCTCTGGTTGCTCGCTTTGCTTTCTGCGCCTGCAGTCGCGGCCGACGCGCTGCACCTGTACAACTGGAACAACTACATCACACCCGAGACGGTCGGTCGCTTCGAGAAATTCTGCGGTTGCAAGCTGGTGCAGGACTACTACGCAGACAACGAAGAGATGCTTGCCAAGCTCGCCGCCGGCGCCGCGGGTTACGACATTCTGGTGCCGACGGGCAACGCGGTCGAAAACCTCATCAAGCAGGGTGTGCTCAAGCCTGTCGACAAGCGCCTGCTGCCCAACTTGAAGAACATCAGGCCCGAGTTCATGGGCGAGTTCTTCGATATGGGAAACAGGTACTCGGTGCCCTACGCCTATTCGGTGACGCTGATCGGCTACAACGTCGAGAAAATGAAGGAGCGCGGCATCCCGACCGATACTTGGGCGGCGATCTTCGAGCCGAAGTACCTCGAGCGAATCAAGGGCAGGGTCACCGTGCTCGACAGCCAGAGGGAGCTCATGTCGGCGGCGTTGAAATACCTCGGCTATTCGGTGAACGACACCGACGAATCGCACTGGAAGCAGGCCCGCGACATGATCCTGCGCGCAAAACCCTACTGGGCGGCGTTCAACGCCTCTTCCTATATCAAGGAGCTCACCATCGGCAACATATGGCTCGCGCACGGCTATTCGAACGACATGTTTACCGCGGCGCAGGACGCAAAGAACGCCGGCCGCAAATTCACCATCGGCTACTCGACGCCGAAGGAAGGCGCGGTGCTCGCGCTCGACAACATGGTGCTGCACAAGAGCGGACCACGCCCCGAACTCGCCCACAAGTTCATCAACTTCATGCTCGAG
>Ga0137463_1000277_pt1 | contig 19249 bp, 12 predicted proteins | sample EasRivERMGT800_2_FD_102333 | JGI IMG/M metagenome (GOLD analysis project Ga0137463, IMG submission 102333) | Soil microbial communities from meander-bound floodplain in the East River, Colorado, USA - East River MetaG ERMGT800_2 | ecosystem: Environmental > Terrestrial > Soil > Floodplain ...
ACCGGCCGGGACATCACGGCGAAGGACTTCCGTACTTGGGCGGGCACGATGCTCGCGGCGAGGGAGCTTTTCCTGCTCGGGCCGGCGAAGAGCCAGCGCGAATCCGAGCGCAACATGATCCGTGCGATCGACGCCGTGGCGAGGCGCCTCGGCAACACGCGCGCCGTGTGCCGCAAATACTACGTTCACCCCGGCCTGGTGCGCGCCTACCTGCAGGGCCTCACCGCTCCGCTCTCTTCCGCTCCGCTGACGCAGAAGGCGCGCCGCGAGCATCCCACCGCCGCGCTCAGGCGCGACGAGGTCGCGGTGCTGCAGTTCTTGCAGGAGGACGCGGCGGAGGCCTGAGCCGGTCCGGGCTCGCTGGCGCAAATGAAAGAGTTAATCCATTTGACGCCCTATGAGCAAGGAGACTATGACTGTCCGTCTCGTAACGCTGTGATTCCACGAGCGGAATACAATGGGTCTCAGCATCAGGGTCCTGCTCAAAGGGCAGGAACGCACACCATTACACGTTACATGCAGGTTCTCTACCCGCACTCTCAAGTTGAAAAGGCGGTTGGTGTGGCAACTCCGCCTACTCACCGAGATGCTCGAGGCAGTGGCTAAGTAGGGCCGAGGTCGACGCCCAACTTTAGGCAACGACAGGTCCACAAAAGACAACCTAAAAAAGGTGACATTAATGGATGAAGACATAGGGGGAGCGGCCAATGACTAGGAGTCTGACGCTAATAGTTTTCGCCGTTGCAGGGTTCTTCCTGCTTGACTCAGTCCTCGCGGCGGATCTCATTCTCCATAACGGAAAGGTGCTGACTGCCGATGCTAACTTCAGGGTCGCAGAGGCCATTGCCATCAAGGATGGCAAAGTCGTAGCGGTTGGAAACAATACAGAGGTCCTTAGTCACGCTACCGCTCAGACCCGAAGGCTAGACCTCAAGGGCAGGACCGTTATCCCCGGCATTATCGACACGCACCAGCATCTGGATCAAGAGGCCATCGTCCACTTTGGCGCGCCGCAGACACCGATCGGCGGGGCGACCTGGCCTGAAATCAAGGCGAACGCACTTGCCGCGGCTACCCGACAGGCTGCTGCAGGCAAATGGATTTTCCTCGCAGTGCCTAGTAGCGCCAAACAGACGCCTACCTCGACCTCCCCGACGTCGGCGCCCGTGATGTTCTCGCGCGGCCTGTTCTCTCTTGCCGACTTGGACGCGGTCGCGCCGCAGCACCCCCTGATGATCAGAGGCGCGCGCGCGAGCATTCTCAATACCAAAGCCATCAACCTCGTCCTCCAAGAATTTGGCACCCTTTGCATTGACAAAGGGGATCCGACAACCTGTATTTCTGCAACAACTGGCGTTATACAGTCCAGCGATATTCGCCGCCTCATTTTGGGCGATCTCGTGATCAGAGATCCCCGGGAGTTGGCCAATCTTTTCGAGATGGAAATGTTGGAGTCCGCGAGCTACGGGGTCACCACGTTCTCGATTTTTCTGCTGGGAAAGTACGCCTCCGCAGCCTTCAATCTTCTGGTTCAGCAGGGACGGATGCCGCTTCGCTTCGCCAACAAGGACAGCCTGCTTTACTCCTTTGGGAACCTTACCGACCGCCTTTGGAACCTCGGATGTGGAATCCCGGTTGCGGACGGTGGCTACCCGAATGCAGCAAGTACGCTTCCCGGCGGCAATCCAAACGGGCACATTCTTCACCCCGGTTCACCGGGACGGACGACTGTTGAGCGGTGCGTGCGCACCGGGAACCGCCTTTACGGCTTCCATGTTGCGGGAGACGTAACTCTCGATGTCATCATGGATATCGTCGAGAAGCAAAGCACACTGGCCGGGATGAGCATCGAGGAGGTTCGCGCTAAACGTCATGCGATTGATCACCTCACGGTGAACCCCCGGCAGGATCAGATCCCGCGCATGAAGAAGCTAGGTCTCTTCATGAGCGCGCAACCGAAGTACATTGAGCTGACCGCTCCTCTGATCGAAGCGGCCGTCGGCTCCGCGTTCACCAACCGCGTGGTACCTGTCAAGAGCCTCCTCGGCGGGGGTGTCAGGACCGTGTTCGGCACCGACGAACACGTTCCCGACGTCGTGTTCCTCAATATCGAACGACTCGTGACACGGAAAGTGAAAGTCGGCACGACTGAAAAGGTCTTCAATCCGGAGGAGCGCATCGACAGGAAGACGGCGCTCTTGATGGCTACCCGTTGGGCCGCGGAGTACGTGCTGCGCGAAGATGTGCTCGGATCGCTGGAGCTGGGGAAGTGGGCCGACTTGGTCGTGATTGATCGAGACTTCTTGAGCATCCCCGATGACGAGATTCGGAAAACCAAGGTCCTCCTGACTGCGGTGGGCGGAAAAATCGTTCACACCGAGCCAGCCTTCGCCCAAGCAGAAGGCCTTCCACAGATTGGGCACCGTCCAAGATAGATCGGAGAAAAGGGATAAGGCCAATTATTATTGCCCTTGCCTAACAACCGGTCGGAGCCCGACGCAGAACCTCATCCGATAATGTGGACACCTCGATGACGATGGGCCGTTTCCCATCCAGCACTTTTGCGGTCGAAGCTTGACAGAGCAGTTGCTTCGCGAGCCCTTCAGGCTGCCGCTCGCCTTTTTCACCTCAGGCGCGGCGGCGCTCCTGTTCCAGGTGCTGTGGTTCCGCGCGCTCGGCCGCGTGCTCGGAAATACCGTCTGGGCGGGCACGCTGGTCCTCACCGCGTTCATGCTCGGCATGGCGATCGGCGGCCTGCTCGCCGCGCGCTGGGCCCAGCGCATCCGCAATCCCGTGCGCGCTTTCGCGCTCGCCGAGACTACGGTGGCGCTCACGGGGAGCCTGCTGGTCTGGGGGCTCCCGGTTCTGGAACCGGTCGTCGGGCAGTGGCTCTCGCCGCTCGCCGATCATCCCACGGCGATCGCGGGCGTGCGCCTCGCGCTCGCCCTCGCCGCCATGCTCGTGCCGACGATCGCGATGGGCACGACGCTCGCGCTCGGCGTGCGCGCCCTTGCGCACAAGGAAACCACGCGCGCGCTCGGTGTGCTGTATGCGGCGAACACCTTCGGCGCCGGACTCGCGCCGCTCGTCGCCGAGTATTACCTGATCGGCGCGCTCGGACTGCGCGGCACGGCCCTGGTCGCTGCAAGCCTCAACGGACTGGCCGCAGCGCTCGCCCTGACGCAGCCGCCGGGTGCTGCCGCCGTGGCGGTGCCGGCGCCCGGCACCCACCCCTCCCCGAAACGCCTGCTGTTCGCCGCTGCCGCCGCCGGCGGCCTCGCGCTCGCGCTCGAGGTGATCTGGTTCCGCCTGCTGATCCTCTATGCGCCGGGCAGCGATACGACCTTCGCGCTCATGCTGACGGTGGTCCTCTTTGGAATTGCGATCGGCGGCGCGCTCGCCCCGCTGCTTGCCCGGCTGCAACTCGTCTGGGTCGCCATGGGCAGCAGCCTCGCCGTCGTGGTCGGCTACATGCTCGCCGGCTGGACCTTCGGTTCGGGCAAGCCCGATCTCATCCACTATGCGGTTCCCTTGATGCTGCCGGCGGCGATCCTGTCGGGCTCGTTGTTCACGCTGCTGGGCGCGAAGCTGCGCGCCGATTCGCAGAACCCGCAGCCCGCGATCGGCGTTCTCACGACCGCGAACACGCTCGGCGCGGCGCTCGGGGCGGCGCTTGCAGGCCTGATGCTCCTGCCGCGCCTGGGCATCGAGTGGAGCCTGTTCGTCCTCGCCGCGGGTTATGCCCTGCTGCCGTTCCTCGTGGCGAAGCCCGCGAGGATCGCGCTGCCGCTCGCCGCGGCGGCGGCCGGGCTGCTGCTCTTCCCGTTCGGCCGCATCGACATCCACCTCGGGGAGGCGGCTTTCCCGTATCGGCTGATCGACCACTCCAAGGTCGTGCAGGTCACGCAAGGTCCGACGACGACCCTGCAGCTGCTCAAGCGCGAGCGTTTCGGCGAGGCGGCGGACTGGCGGCTGCTGACCGACAGCTATTCGATGACGGCGATCGACCGCCAGTCGCTCCGCTACATGCAGATGTTCGCCTGGCTGCCGCTCGCGCTGCATCCCGAGCCGCGGCGCGCGCTCCTCATCAGCTATGGCGCGGGCAACACGGCGCAGGCGCTATTGAGCGATCCGCAGCTGCGGAGCCTCACTGTGGTCGACGTCTCGCCGGAGATCCTCGGCGTAAGCCCGGTCGTTCACGGCAAGCGCGACCCGCTGAAGGATCCCCGGGTACAGCTCGTCCTGGAAGACGGGCGCCACTATCTGCGCATGCATGGCGAGCAGTTCGACATCATCACTGCGGAGCCGCCGCCGCCGCTGATCGCAGGCGTGGTGAACCTCTATACCCGCGAGTATTTCATGGCGCTTGCCGAACGGCTTGCCCCCGGCGGGCTCGCGACCTACTGGCTGCCGGTCCCGCAATTCAAGCCCGAGGGGGCTCGCGCGGTGATCCACGCCTTCTGCGACGCATTTCCCGATTGCACGCTTTGGGCCGGCGGGCAGCGCGACTGGATCCTGATGGGCGGTCGCGAGTTCGGGAATCGCCCGGGCGAGCAGCATTTCGCCCGCTTGTGGCGCGACGCGGCGGCGGCGCCGCGCCTCGCCGCGAGCGGGCTCGAGTCTCCCGTCCAGCTCGGCGCCACCTTTCTTGCGGACGCCGAGGATCTGCGCCGCTGGTGCGGCGGGACGCCGCCGCTGACCGACGACTATCCGAAGCGCATCGCACCCGAAACGGCCACCGGAGGTTTGGTGAGCGAATACGCGGCATGGCTCAAGCCCGATGGCGCGCAGCGCCGCTTCCAGGAGTCGCAGTGGGTGGCGAAGCACTGGCCGGCGCAATTCACCCGGGCGAGCCTGCCTTTCTTCGCGGTCCAGCCGGCGCTCAATGGCGAGATCGCGCCCGACCCCGTCGAGAACGTGCCGCACGTGGACGCGATTCTGCGCCATACCGACCTGCGCATCCCGGTGCTGTGGCTGCTCGGCAGCGACGTCACCGAGCAGGAGATCGTGAACCGGCGGCTGGCGGCCGAGGGCTATCGCCCGGACTACGCCTATCCTCTCGGCGTTCGCGCTCTTGCGGAGCGCGATTACGCCACGGCCGGGGAGCTTTTCGCTGAGGCCGCCGAGCGCGGGTCCGGCCAGGCCGGCGCGCTCGCCGCGTACTCCATGTGCCGCGCGGGGCTGCACAAGCGGGCGGCAGCGGTAACAGGCGCGGACAAGCTCGCGCCCGAGCTGCGCTGCTGGAGCAATTGAGTTCACGTAAAGGCACGCTGCCGAAAGACATTTCAATTTCCAACGGGTCTCGGTCGGCTCGTCGTCGTAGAATGGCCTCGCCGACGCCAACTGTTGAAAGCTTTAGGAGCTCGCTCCCGGACTTCGACAATGCAGCAGCCGAAGCAGGGGCTCAAGGCAAAGGAGAAAGGGAAATGGCTCTGCTTCCAGTCATCGCATCGTGATGCCTGGCAGCGCGCCGCGCTGCGACGGGCGAGGAGCGTCGCACTTCGGTCAACCACCGCGTGTGCACGAACGTGAGGACTTCCGTTAAGAAGGTGTTCAAAGGAGCCTGCCAATGAAAGTGACGCGAAACCTCGGAATGCTGTTGCTGGCCGCCTGGCTCGTCATGACCGGGCTGATACCTCTGCTCAATCTCAGCTTCTCGGGACTGGGCATCGTGATGGCCATCCTCGCCATCGCGGCCGGTGTCCTGATCGTCGCGGGCCGTTAGGGCGGGAGCTTTGCGCGTACCGCTCACGCGAAAAGGCTGACCCGCCCTACTTCGCTTCCCTCCTCGCCTTCAGATACCACTCGAGGATCTGCTCGCCGTTCCAGTGCAGGACGCCTTTCGCCTTGGCGATGTACTCGTACACGCGCTCGAGGTACTTGATCCGGAAGGGCTGGCCGCTGATGTAGGGGTGGATGGCGATCGCCATGATCTTCGGCCGCTCCGCGCCCTCCTCGTGCAGCCGCTCGAAGCAGTCGATGCACTTCTGCGTCCAGTACGCCGCCTCGTGGTGCTGCACGATCATCATCGGGATGTCGTTGCATTCGACGGTGTAAGGCAAGGTGACGAGCGGCCCGTTCGCCGTTGAAATTTCCGTGGGCTCGTCGTCGTACACCCAGTCGCCGATGTATTTGATGCCCGCCGCCGTGAGATGCTCCGGCGTGTCGTAGGTTTCCGTCAGCCCCGGCCCCAGCCAGCCGACCGGCCGCTTGCCAGTGAATCGCTCGATGGTTTCGAGCGAGCGCTGGATCATCGCCGGCTGGTCTTTTTCGTTGTGGATCGGTCCCTGCTCGTAGCTGTGGCCCATGAATTCCCAGCCCGCGTCCTTGCACGCCTGCGCGACGCGCGGGTAATCGACGCACACGCGCGCGTTGATCGCAAGCGTCGGCCGGATCTTCAAGCTCTGGTAGAGCGCGTGAAAGCGCCAGAAGCCCACGCGCATGCCGTACTCGTGCCAGCTCCAGTTCGGCACGTCGGGCAGAAGCGGCACGCCGGTCGGCGCGGGCAGCACCTGCCGCGCCATCGGCTTTGAGATGTCCCAGACTTCGAGGTTGACGATGGTCCAGACGACGATGCGCTTGCCGGCGGGAAGCTTGAGCTTCGGCCTGTCGACGATGGCGGAGTAACTGACGCGGTCCCGTGGGATTGTCATTTGGCTTTCTTTTTGGTGCCGGCCCGGCGCGATTTCGGTTTCGCTTCGCTCTTCGGTGCGGCGGGCAGCTCGAGGCGCAGCATCCGCATCGCGTTGCCGAAATAGAGCTTGCGCCGGTCGCCGTCCTTCAACTTCAGCGAATCGATGGCCTTGATGATCTCGCGGATGAAAAGCGGCCCGCCCTCCGGATCGAACGGGCAGTCGGTGCCGAAGAGCACATGGTCCGCGCCAAAGAAGTCCAGCCCGCAACGGGTGGCTGATTTCGAGCCGTTCACCGAGGTGTCCGCGTAGAACATCCTGAAGTAATCGACCGGGCGCTTGGCCATGCGCTTGAGGATCAGCGTGTAGTCCTCGTCCGCAGTTCGCGCCCCCAGCTGATCCATCCCCAGGCCGATGCGTGCATCGAAAAACGGCGCCATCGCGCCCAGGTGATGCGTGATGATCTTGAGATCGGGGAGCTTCTCCATCATTCCCGAGAACACCAGCCGCGCCATGAAGGCGCTCGTCTCGTACGGCCAGCCGAACAGCCACCAGATCTCGTACTTGGACTTGGCTTCGCCGGGGTAGTCGGCGAATTTTGCACCGCGCGTGGGGTGCACCCAGACCGGCAGGTCGTAATGATTGGCCATGCGTTCGAAGATGGGATAGAACTCGGGTTCGTCGAGCGGCCGCCCGTTCACGTTGGTGAATATCTGGATGCCCTTCGCGCCGAGCCGGGTGATGGCGCGGTCCATTTCTTTCAGCGCTTCGGGAACGTTGTTCATCGGCAGCGAGGCGACGAAAGCGGGGAAGTATTGCGGGTACTTCGCCACGATCTCGGCCATGCCGTCGTTGGCCAGGCGCGCGAGCTCCGGCGACTTGTCGTGCGGGGCGAGGAATTCTATCGCCGGCAGCGACAGCGTCAGGATCTGCCGATAGCCCTTGAAGCGGTCCATCATCTTCAGGCGCGCGTCCAGGTCCCACAGTACCGGAATGTGCAACCAGCGCTTGATCTGCCCGGCGAGCGAGGGGTTCTGCTCGGCCATTGCTTTCATGCGATCGAAGAAAGCCCTGGGAAAAATGTGCGGAAAGATGTCGAGCTTGAGATTCGGGTTCATGAGAGCCCAAAGGGGATGGATTCGAAATTAGCGAGCAAGGGATTGTGCCTGAAATCCGTCCGTTCCAGATTGCGCGCCTAGGCGCCCTCGAGCCGGCCGATGAAACGCAACATCGCCTCGAGCACGACCGCCGGCTGGTCGCGGTGCGGGGAGTGCCGGCAATCGGCCAGGCGCGATAGCTCGATCGGACCGCCGGTTTGTCTCGCGATCGCCTCGAGCTGCGCCATCGTCCCGTATTCGTCGTCGAAGCCCTGGATCGCGAGCACCGGACAAACTATCCGCGGCAGGACCTCCTCGATGTTCCAGCTCCTGAAGTCCGGATGCAGCCAGATGTCGTTCCACCCCCGGAACGTCTTTGCCGCGTCGGCGTGGTAGCGGCCGAGCTTCTGCGCGAGGTCCGTGCCCTCGAAGGCCGTCTTCGCCTCGGCGATGCTCCTCACGCTGAGGTCTTCGACGAACACGTGGGGCGCCATGACCACCAGCCCTTTGACGCCGTCGCTCGCCGCCGCGTGGATGAGCGCGATCGAGGCGCCGTCGGAATGCCCGACGAGAATCGGGTCCTCGATGCCGAGCCGCTCGAGCAGCTCCGGAAGCACCTCGAGCGCCTCGACGTGCATGTAATCGACCGCGCGCGGCCCGCGCAGCACTTCGGATTGACCGTGGCCGTAGCGCGAGTAGACCACCGCCGCGCAGCCGGTGGCAGACGCCGCCTTGTCTGGAAAATCCCGCCACATCGCGACCGAGCCCAGGCCTTCGTGCAGGAACACGAGGGTGGACGCACCGGCGCCGGCGCCGGCGATTCTCAGGACTTCGAGCTTGTGACCCTGGACGGTAACGAAAGATGTTTCCTGAACTGCGGACAATGCGTCTTTCCTGCGCGGGATTCGTGGACGTGATTCTATCCGAAGCTTGCAGGTCCTTTAGAGTCTCAGAGGCTTCCAGTACCCGGTCAGCTCCAGATAGCCCCGCCCGGTCCAGTTCTCAGCCTGCCTCGCCCGCACTGCGCCTTCCCAATAGACCGTGCCGGTGCTCGCGCGCGCATCGAGCTCCTGGTCGTCCATCAGGGGCTCGATCTCGAAGCTCAAAGCGCCTGCCGCCACGCGCACCGAAACCGGATACTCGGTTCCGGTGCGGGGCGAGCGCCAGCTCCTCCGCGTCGCGAATTGCACCTCCCCCGGCTTGAGGATGCGCACGCGTCCGTCGGCGCCCCGCAGGGTTCCGCCCGTCCAGAAACTGCCGCCGTCCTTTGTCCGCATTCGGAACGCCATGAGCGCCCCGCCGTCGTCAAGATTGATTCCGATCCAGTCCCAGCCGGTCGCTCCTTCCGCCAAAGCCTCGCTCGACCATTCGTGATCGAGCCAGGCTTCGCCCGAGACCTCCAGCTCGCGGCCGCCGATGACGACGCTGCCCGTGACCGCGAGATGCGGCAGGCTGTAGTAGTAGCTCGCCTGCGCCGGGTTCGGCCCTTTGCGGCTGAAGCCGCGCTCGCCCTGGAGCAGCACCGCCTGTTTCGCCTCGAACCGCAGCGCGTAACGAAAATTGCGCGCCGCGACCTCTGCCGCGTACCCGCTCCCGGTTTGCCTGAGCGACCAGTCTTCGATCGCGACCTCGGTGCGGCCCTCTTCCGCCTCGGCGAGCCCGAACCCCGCGCGCGCGGCGCGTTGATCGTGCAGCAGCCCTCCGGCCGCCGGATCGGCGAGCGCCGCGTGCGCGAAGAGCAGCTGCCGCGCGGCGAACCGGCTTGGGACACCCTCGGCGACTCGCGGCCGGTTGCGAAAAAAAGTGATCTGCATGCCGAGCTCTTTGCCGCCGGCCGCCTTGAGCCAGCCGGTGATGTACCACCATTCGCTGCGGAACTGCGGATGGCTGCCGTGATCGCGCGGAAACTGCAGCGCAACGCCCTGGCGCACCGGCGGATAGTCATCCGCCGCCAGCGCGGGGACCAGCGCCACGGCCGCCGACAGCAGCACGCAGGCCCTCCGCAATCGCCCTCGATCGCCTGTCCCCGATCGTCGCTCCCGCCTCCTCACCAGTCCTCCTTCACCGCCCGTACGACCTCCCGGCCCATCGCCTGCCGCCCGCTCGCGATCGCAGTGAATGTCGCCAGCACGAGCATCACCGCCACGAATTCGGCAAGAAGCCGCCAGGGCACGTGCAGCTCCATCCCCCAGTGGAACGAATGGCGATTGACGACGTGGATGAGCACGAGGCTGATCACCCAACCGAGCGCGAGACCCACGGCGAGACCCAGAGCGCTCACCAACAGCCCTTGTGCGGCGAGCATGGCGCCGATCTGTCGCCGCGTCATTCCGATATGGCGCAGCACGCCGAACTCGCGCCGCCGCGAGAGCACCAGGGCGCCGAAGCTCGAGGAAAGTCCGAAGAGGCCGATCACGACGGCCACCGCCTCGAGCGCATAGGTCACGGCGAAGGTACGGTCGAAGATCTTGAGCGAGACTTCGCGGATCTCTTCGGGGCCGGCGATCTCGAGGTTCGTGCCGCCCGCGACGCGCGCCTGGATTTCGCGCGTCAAGCTCGCCGGGTCTGCGCCTGGCGCGAGCCATATCGCCGCGTCGTTGGCGTAGGCATCGCCGGTATGGCGAAGATATTCGTAGCGCTCGATCAGCACCGCGCCCTGCTGGCGCGCGTAATCGCGCCAGATGCCGGCGACGGTGAAGCGCGCGTGCCGCCCGCCGAGCGGAAGCTCGATGACGGCGCCCGGCCGCCACCCGTATAGATCGGAGGCGACCTCGCTCACCCAGGCCGCGGGCGGGTCCCCCGGTTCGAGCGCGTGCGCCGCGCCCAGGAGCGGCGGCACCCTGCCCTCGGCTTCGACCGCACGGGCGAGAAGCGTGAGAGGCGGCCTGTCCGGAGCGACGAGCAGGCGCTGGCTGCGCAGGAATTCGACGCGGCGAGCCCCGGGCAGCGTCGCGATCGTCTGCTGGTCGGCGGGCGAGAGGAAAGCCGTGTCCGAGCCCGGTCCCGCGCGCAAATAGAGATCCGCGGGCAGCATGCGCTCCAGCCACTCGTCCAGCGACTGGCGGAACGAGGCGACCATGATCGCCATCGACACCATGAGGCTCACGCTTGCGACGATCGCGGCGAGGCTCACTCCCGCCTGCCCCGGAGCGCCGCGAAGCTGCGCGAGCCCGATCCGCGCCGATACCGGCCCGAGGAGCGGCGCAACGCGGAACCCCAGCACCGCGATGCGCGGCATCAGCATCACCGTGCCGATCAGAAGAAGCGCGATGGCTCCATATCCGAAAAGAGGCAGGCCGCGCACCGGTCCCGCCTGCGTGAGGGCTGCGCCGGCGAGAAGCAGCGCAAGTCCCGGCCACACCGATTGCAGCCGTCGGAGCGCGCGCTCTTCATCGCCCGCCTTCAAGGCGGGCGCCAGCCGGGCCCCGGCGGCTTCCAGAGCCGGCGCAAGGCTGCCGAGCAGCGCCGCGAGGACCCCGAGGGAGAAGAACACCGCGAGCGCCGGCCAGTCGAGCACGAGCGAAGGCGCGAGGCCGCGAAAATATCCCCCCCCGAGCTCCGCGCCGAAGCGCTGAAGCACGAAGGCGGCGCTCGCATGGCCGAGCGCAATTCCGGCGAGCGCGCCCGTCGCACCGATCACGGCACCCTCGGCGAGGAGCATCGCAATCAGCGCCCGATGCGTCATGCCCAGAACGCGAAGCAAGGCGAGCTGCGCGCGCCGGCGCACCACGGCGAGAGCTTGCGCTGAAAAAACGAGCAGCCCGCCCGTAAAAAGCCCCACCAGTGCCAGCACGTTGAGATTGACGCGGTAGGCGCGCGACAGCGCCTCGCTTCGCTCGACGTCGGCGTCCGGCCGTTCCACCAGAGTGCCCGGCGGCATCTCGGCGCGCAGACGCCCCGCCAAGCGCTCGGGGTCGGCGCCCGGGCGCAGCCGCAGGTCGATGCGGTTCAAAAAGCCCGAGCGCAGGAAGTTCGCCTGCGCCGCACCGATGTCGACGATTGCAAACCGCTGCCGGCGACCGCCACCCAAGACCCCGGCAACCTGCAGTGAAAGCACGCGCAGACCCACTTGGACGGAAAGCGCGTCGCCTTTTTTGAGCCCGAGCCACTCGGCCGCTGCTGCGGAAAGGAAAATCCGGTCCGGACGCAGAAAATCCAGCCGGTCGGAAATCTCCGAGCCCGCCAAGAAAGATTGAATCCGCGCGGCTCGGAAAATATCGAGCCCGAGAATTTTCAGCGCTTCACGGCGTCCGGCGAGCTTCGCCTCCACTTCGAGCACGGGACTCGCCACCGCCACCTCGGGCAGCTTTGCAAGACGCGGGTAGAGCGCCTCGTCGAAACCGGCTCGGGGGCCGCGCACCGCGAGATCGGCCTCTCCGGAGAGCGCCTGCACGGCGGCGGCGAATTCGTTGAGTGCCGCCTGGTTGATGAGCTGGACGGCGTAGCCGAGAGCGACGCCGAGCGCGATGGCGAGGACCGACAGGGCGAGCCTGCCCTTGTGCTGCAGGAGCGGAGCGAGCAGGAGACTGCGGCGGACCGCGTAGCGGCTCATTCGGCCATGTTAGCGCGCGTGCGGCCCGCGCGCCGGGATCAGGCTGCCGGCTGCGCCTTCGGTCAGATGTGCGGCTTCAGCGACCCGGCCGCCAGAAACTTCGCCATCGCCTCGGGAGGGACGGCGGCAGAAAAGAGGTATCCCTGCCCCTGCTCGCAGCCGTGCGAGCGCAGGAATTCCAGTTGCTCCACCGTCTCCACTCCTTCGGCGACCACCCGCAGCCCGAGCGAATGAGCCAGCGAGATCACCGCCTGAGCGATCGCCGCATCATGCCCGGGCTGGTGGACTCGGTTCACGAACGAGCGGTCGATCTTGAGGCAGTCGATCGGCAGGCGCGACAGATAGCTCAGGCTCGAATAGCCCGTGCCGAAATCGTCCACGGCGATCTGCACGCCCAGCGCTTTCAGGCGATTCAGGATGTCAATTGCCTCTTCCTGATTCTCGACCAGGACGCTTTCGGTGAGTTCGAGCTCCAGGCGCCCGGGCTCGAGCTCAGCCGCGCGCACGGCGCGGTCCACGGACTCGACGAAGCCGGGGCTGCGGAACTGCCGCGCGGAAACGTTTACGGAGACGCGCAGGCAAACGTGGCCCGCTCCGTCCCACGCCTTGACCTGGCGACAGCTCTGGATGAGCGCGAACTGGCCCAGCGGGTGGATCAGGTCGGAGTCCTCGGCGACGGGCACGAACTGTATCGGCGAAATCCACCCCCTCCCGTCGTGATGCCAGCGCATCAGGGCTTCGGCCCCGACGATGCGCCCGTTGCCGAGGATAACCTGAGGCTGATAATGAATTTCCAATTGGTTCCTCTCCAGCGCGAGCCGCAACTCGTTCTCCAATTCCACCCGGTCCGTGGCTTGCCGGGTCATGGCGGCGGCGTAGAACTGGAAGCCGTTGCGGCCGTCGGTTTTGACGCGGTGCATCGCCGCGTCGGCGTTGCGCAGCAGGATGTCGAACTCTTCGCCGTCGCGCGGATAGACGCTCGCCCCGATGCTCAGCGTGACGTGGAGGTCGCGCCCCTCGAGCCAGAACGGCGAGTGCATCGCCTCGCGGATCTTGCGCACCACGGGGAGAACGTCGTCCGGACGCGCGAGATCGGTCGCAAGCACGGCAAAAGCGTCGGCACCGAGCCGCGCCACGGTATCGCCTTCGCGCACGGCGCTCCGCAGGCGGTCGGCAACCATTCGCAGCAGCGTATCGCCCGCCCCGTGGCTGTAGCTTTCGTTGACCAGCTTGAATCGGTCCAGGTTCATGGCGAGCAGCGCGGCGGGACGGCCCGCGCGCCTCGCGTGCGCGATCGCCTGCAGCGTGCGGTCGCCGAGCAGGTCGCGGTTCGGCAGGCCGGTCAGCGGATCGTAATTCGCCAGATACTGCAGGCGCGCTTCGTAGGCTTTTCGCTCCCGTATGTCGCGCGCAATGGTCGAGAAAAATCGCGTCGACCCGTTCGGGTCCTTGTGGGCGACGATCACCTGGGACACGGGGATCTCCATTCCCTCGACCCCCATGAGAACCGATTCGCCGTGCCACGGACCTTCCTTCTCGACAGCCGGCCGTCCCGCTCCCTCGTTTCGACCGCCCGCCCACTGAGGGAAGATATCGGCAACCGATTTGCCGACGTCCCCGGATTGCGGCGCTCCGGTGAACTTGCGTCCCGCCGCATTCATGTAGACGATCTTTCCGGCCGGCTCGGAGATGCCGACATAGTCGCTCGTCGCTTCCAGCACTTGCACGAGTCGCGCTCGCTCCTCCTCGCCTATTCGGATGCGCTCGCGTTCGGCCGCCTCCGCGAGCGCCCGCTTCACCACCGAGCCGATCCGCCGCATGTTGTCCTTGAGCACGTAGTCGGTCGCCCCCAGCCGGATCGCCTCGATCGCCCGCTCCTCGCCGATCGTGCCCGACAGGAAGATGAAGGGGACCCCGGGGGCGAGCTCGCGCGCCAAGAGCAGCGCATCGACGCCGTCGAAACGCGGCATCGAGAAATCCGAGAGAATCGCGTGGGGCTTCGACGACTCCAAGGCCCGCTTCAGGTCCGCCTCGAGGTCGATGCGTTCCCACGAGACCTCGAACCCGCCCTGCTCGAGCGAGCGCAGCGCGAGCTCGACGTCGGCTTGGGAATCCTCGATGAACAGCAGCCGGATGGGCGTTCCAGCCATGGGCCTTTTCCTAGACTGACCCGAAGGAGGCGACTGCGGCAAGCACGACGCTCCGGGCCGGCACGTTTCGCCGGTGCAGCCTCGCACGCATCGAGCAAGTGCCTGAAATCACGCGCGCATCCTCCCTCTCCACCCCGTGTCGCCTTTGACGATTCGAGCCTAAACGGAAGGCGCGGCGGAGTCCATGGGGTAAACCCGACATATCGTGTCGGAAAACCCTGTAAACGAGGCGAATCAGCTGATTAGTCCGTGGCGCATGGAAAACTTGACGAGCTCGACGGTATCGCGGACCTTGAGCTTCTTCATGATGCGGGCGCGGTAGGTTTCCACGGTCTTGGGCGAGAGCGACAGGGCCTGAGCGATCGCGGCGTTGGTGCGCCCCTCGACCACCAGCTGCAGCACGTCCCTCTCGCGCAGGGAGAGGCTGTCGAGCGGGCTCACGTTCGCGCCTTCGCGAAGGTAGTCGTCGATCACCGTCTCGGTGATCCGATGGCTCAGGTAGCGCTTGCCCGCCCGGAGCGCGCGGATCGCCTCCACCACTTCTTCGCCCGCCGATTCCTTCAGGACGTAGCCCTGCGCGCCCGCCTGCAACGCCCGGTAGATGTGCTCGGCGCTCAGATACATGGAGAGGATCAGCACGCGCGTCTCCGGGCACTTCTCGACGATGCGCCGCGTCGCCTCCACGCCGTCGAGTTCCGGCATGGCGATATCCATGATGACGATGTCCGGGCGCAGACGCAGCGCCTCGGCGACCGCCTCGCGACCGTTGCCCGCAACGGCAACCACCTGCAGGTCGCCCTCTTCGAGCAAGGCCCGAAGTCCGTCCCGCACGACCGCGTGATCGTCGGCAAGCAATACCGTGACCGTCATGTCAACCCCCGCTTTAGACGTGGTACTCCACGAGCACCTGCACACCCGTATTCGGGCCGGCCTTCAGCGAGAATCGAGCCCCGACGGCCTCGGCCCGCTCCCGCATGATCAGCAGCCCCCAGCCGGCGGCATCCGGGCTGGGTTTCTCGATTCGCTTCGGATCGAAGCCGATGCCGTCATCACGCACCGACAGGGTCGCTCGCCCGTTCGTGCGCCGGATCGCGATTTCGACGCGTTGCGCGTTCGCGTGCTTGGCGACGTTGTTGAGCGCCTCCTGGGCGATCCGGAACATGGCGAGGTCCACCGGCTTGGGCAGATCGGCCCCCGGCGCGTCCCCCTCGAAAGCGACTTGAATGCCCGTTCTGCGCGAAAAACCCGTGGCGAGCGAGCGCAGAGCGGCCGGAAGCCCGTAGTCGTCCAGCGCGTGAGGCCGCAGTTCCGCCATGACGTTGCGCATTGCGTCGACCGTGCCTTCGACGAGCGAGCTGCATTCCTCGAGTCGTCCGGCGAGCTCGGGCTTCGATCCCGCCGGCAGGCCGCTTGCAACGATGCTCAGGTTTATGCCGAGCGCGGTGAGATTCTGCCCGACGCGATCGTGCAACTCTCTTGCAAGGAGCCTGCGCTCCGCCTCCTGGACCTCGACCAGTCGCCTGGAAGTGGTTTTCAGGCGATCGGCGTAGCTGTAGAGGTCTTCTTCGGCGCGCTTGCGCTCGGTGATGTCGTGAGTGATCTCGGAGAAGCCGCGCGATTTTCCGGTCTCGTCAAGCAGCGGCGTGACGATGACGTGGGCCCAGAATTGCGACCCGTTCTTGCGAACGCGCCAGCCTTCGCTTTCGTATCGTCCCTGGATCGAAGCGAACTGAAGCTGCATTCCGGGATCGCCGGGGGCGGCGTGATCGGGCAGGAAGAAGCAGGCGTAGTGTTTGCCGATGATCTCTTCCGCGCGATACCCCTCGATGCGCTCCGCTCCCAGGTTCCAGCTGGTGACGTAGCCGTTCATGTCGAGCATGTAAATGGCGTAATCGCGGACGTTCTCCACCATCATGCGAAACCGCTCCTGGGAAACCCGCACCTGCTCTTCGGCCAGTTTTCTCTCGGTGATGTCCTGGCAGACGCCGATGACGCGCACCGACTTGCCGGAATCGTCGCAGTCCACGCGGACCTGAGTGTGAAGCGTCCTCGTTGTTCCATCCGAGCGCACGATGCGAAACTGGTTCTCATAGCCCTTGCCGGAGCGCAGCGCTTCTTTTGCCGACTTGGCCGCCTGCTCCCGATCCTCCCGATGGACGAGCGGATAAAAACCGTCGAAGCTCGACGGCAACTGATGCTTCGCGACACCGAAAATCCGGGACAGCTGCTCCGACCAGGCGAGCGCGTTGGTCCGGAGGTCCCACTCCCAGCTTCCCAGATTGGCGAGCGCCTGAGCTTCCTGGAGCTGAACGTCGCGCGCCCGCAGCGCTTCCTCGGTCTGGCGCCGTTCCGTGACGTCGCGCGACACCGCCACCACCAACCCGACGCCGCCCTGCGCACTGGACACCGTGCTGACCTGGCTTTCGATGTGCCGCACCTGGCCACCCGGGAGCAAAAACCGGAATTCGCTGCGCCGTCCCGCGCCCGTTCTTACCGTATCGAGAAAGCGCTGCCGCACCCGCTCCCTGTCCTCCGGATGGATGTCTTGGAACGAATCGGTGCCGATCATCACCTTCTCGCCGAAAAGCCGCCCATAGGCCGGATTGACGTAGACCCGGCGGCCCTCGGGATCGCGCAGCGCGATCAGGTCGGAAGCGTTCTCCGCGATCACGCGGAACCGCTCCTCGCTCTCGCGCAAGTCCTTCGTCATCTGCGCGGCGAGCTTCAGCGCGCGATTGCGCGAGGAGGACAGGGAATAAAGCACGCCGAAAAGGAGCAGGCTCGAGAGCAGGCCGCCGGCCAGGACCCACATCGGCCAGAGCCGGTCGAGGCGACTCATGATGGCGTCTTTGCGCGCGCTGTAGTGGATCTCCCAGATTCGACCGGCGATTTCGATCGGCAGGACATGAGTGAACGCGAGACTTGCGCCGTCTGACGCAAATCGTACCGGTGAGCCATCAATCAACTGGGCGCTGTCAAAGAGCGGCCGCTTACCGCTTGCGGAAGGGAAATCAGGGCGATCTGAAGTAGGTCCAGCGTCATAGACCGCAAACCGCATATACCGCAACATCTCTTCGTCGAGCACACCTTTCATAAGGTTATCGACATTGAAGCCGGCGCCTACGGATCCGAGATAGGCTGCGCGTCGTTGTTCCACCGTATCAATCGGCATATCGCTCTTGTACACGGCGAGGCGCATCGCCAACCCGGTATACTCCTTGTCGGGAGTCTTTACCCGAATCGGAAGCCCGGAAGCAGTAAGTTTTCCGGAATCCCGGGCGTAATGCTGGAGAGCTAATAGGGCTCGGGGATCGGCGGGCAGTGCCGGATTGGCGCTGAGGTCAACGCCGAACGCAAATTCGTAGTTGACCATCGGCTCAAGGTACACGAGCACGTGATATTCGCGGCGCTCACCTGGGGGCTTGATCACAAACTGAGGATAGCCTCGCGGATCGAGGCTGGTATCAAGGCGCACTTCGTTCTCGAAACGTTTTTTGTCCTTGGCGGGAACGTACGCTGCGAAGTTCACCGCATCGAACCCCGGGTAGCGATTCTTTAAGTCGAGCGATTTGGTAAAGCGGTGAAACCGAAGGCGGCTGACTTGATCTTGACTGGCGAACGACGCCTTCAGCGCGTATAAAACGTCAACGTAGAAGTGCAAGCGATCCTCGATGACGGAATGTGCATCGCTCGCCTGGCGCTCAAATCGTAACCGCGCGACGCTCTCGATCGCATCCCGAATGAAAGCAAACAACAGAAACGACGCCAGGATCCCGATCGCCAGCACGACCCAAGGGAGCAAGGGCCAGTGGCGTGCCCGCTGCATCGCGCGGCCCACAGTTGAGATCATGATCTGATTCACAACTCTAAGTGAAATACATCGGGTAATTATCCAACAATCTCCAGAGTTCGCAGCGTAATCTTCGCCACCGGCGACAAAAATAGAAAAAGGCCGAATTGCTCCGGCCTTTTAGCCTCGTCAGACGGCCTCAGGAAGGCCACGACCCGCCACGTTTTCAGTCCTGATGGCGGCGCTGGAAAAAGCCGCGTTCTCAGCCTTGATCGCCGCACTGGAAAATGCAGCGTTCTCAGCCCTAATGGCGGCACTGGAAAACGCCGCGTTCTCAGCCTTGATCGCCGCACTGGAAAATGCGGCGTTCCCAGCCCTGATGGCGGCGCTGGAAAATGCAGCATTCCCAGCCTTGATGGCGGCGCTGGAAAATGCAGCGTTCCCAGCCTTGATTGCCGCACTGGAAAATGCAGCGATCCCAGCCTTGATGGCAGCGCTGGAAAACGCCGCGTTTCCAGCCTTGATAGCGCCCCCCGACCAGGCCGCCTCGGATTCCCGCTCGCTCCCGAACTCCCGCTCATACAGGCGCCTGGTCTTCTCGGCCAATGCGGTCCTTTTCTCCGCGTCGGCCTGCGTAACTTCGCCGATGTGTGGAGCGTGATGCAGATACTTTCCGAATACCGCCTCACAGTCTTCGGTGTACTTGATCGTCTGCAGGATATGCGTATGCCAGAACTCATCCACGTCCTTGCTCAAGAGGATGTCTTCCGCGTGGTCCGGATACTTCGCGAGCATGGTGAGATAGGTCCTGTACCCTTGTTCGATTCCATCGGCGTACTCGCGCGTCCAGCCTTCACCCAGCTCGGGGTCCATCGCCCTGATCTTCACCGATTCAAGATCAAGAGCGTGTATCGCGGCGATCACTTGTTCGACCGGTCGGTTCGTCAGTTTCGTTTGCATTGTTCCCTCCGTGTTTAAGTTTGTGAAACACGCGGCACACAGGCCGAAGCGAAAGATTCGCTTCAATC
>Ga0137463_1000278_pt1 | contig 19167 bp, 16 predicted proteins | sample EasRivERMGT800_2_FD_102333 | JGI IMG/M metagenome (GOLD analysis project Ga0137463, IMG submission 102333) | Soil microbial communities from meander-bound floodplain in the East River, Colorado, USA - East River MetaG ERMGT800_2 | ecosystem: Environmental > Terrestrial > Soil > Floodplain ...
AAGGGTGTAGTGACCCAGGGAAAGCTGGGTCCCGACGGCGTCTTCTATGCGAGCGAAGTGCTCGCCAAGCACGACGAGAACTACATGCCCCCGGCCGCAGCGGACGCGATCAAGCAGGCACAGTCCATCAACGAAAAAGCGGCGCACACCCTCGTAGAGGGCGGCGCCGGACGCAAATGATCCCTGAAATCGGTCAACTCGCTCTTGCGCTTGCGCTGTGCCTTGCGCTCGCCCAGTCGTCGCTCGGACTTGCCGGAGCCGCGCGAGGGGACAGCGTATGGATGAGCGCGACGCGGCCCGCGGCCCGCGGACAGTTCGCGTTCGTCGCCATCGCCTTCGGCTGCCTCACTTACGCCTTCGTCGCCAACGACTTCACCGTCGCCTACGTCGCTTCCAATTCCAACTCCGCGCTGCCGCTCGCCTACCGCGTCTCCGGCGTGTGGGGTGGGCACGAAGGCTCTATGCTGCTGTGGATCCTGATGCTCGGCGTGTGGACGGTCGGGGTCACGCTCTTCAGCCACCACTTGCCCGAGGAGATGGTGGCCCGCGTGCTCGGGGTGATGGGCCTGGTCAGTACCGGGTTCCTCCTATTCATCCTGTTTACCTCGAATCCTTTCCTGCGAGTCTTCCCGGGGCCGGCAGACGGACGCGACTTGAATCCCCTACTGCAGGATCCGGGAATGGTGCTGCATCCCCCGATGCTCTACATGGGCTACGTCGGCTTTTCCATCGCGTTCTCCTTCGCCGTTGCGGCGCTCATAAGCGGCCGCCTCGATGCGGCTTGGGCGCGCTGTCGCGCCCGTGGACGACGGCGGCGTGGGCGTTTCTCACGGTGGGCATCGCGCTCGGCAGCGGATGGGCGTATTACGAGCTGGGTTGGGGCGGATGGTGGTTCTGGGACCCGGTGGAGAACGCTTCCTTCATGCCGTGGCTCGTCGGGACTGCGCTGATCCATTCCCTCGCCGTCACCGAGAAGCGCGGAGCTTTCCGCAGCTGGACAGTGCTGCTCGCGATCCTCGCCTTTGCCCTCTCCCTGCTCGGGACGTTCCTGGTGCGTTCCGGAGTCCTGACTTCCGTCCACGCCTTCGCAACCGACCCAGCGCGCGGCGTCTTCATACTCGCGCTGCTCGTCGTCGTGATCGGCGGATCGCTGCTCCTCTACGTGTGGCGCGCGCCCCGAATCGGCCTGGGCGGAGGATTCGAGCCGCTTTCGCGCGAGTCGATGCTGCTCGCCAACAACGTGATGTTCGCCGCGGCGGCCGGATCGGTGCTGCTCGGAACGCTCTATCCGCTCGCGCTCGACGCGTCGGGCCTGGGCAAGATCTCGGTCGGACCGCCGTACTTCGAGACCGTGTTCGTGCCGCTCATGGCGCCGGCGCTCTTTCTCATGGGTGTCGGTCCGCTCGCCCGCTGGAAAAAAGCGAGCCTTCCCGAACTCGCCGCGCGTCTGCGCTGGGCCTTTGCGGCAAGTCTCCTTGCGGGGCTCGTGCTTCCGTTCACGATGGGACGCTGGAGTGCGGGGGTCGCCTTCGGCCTGCTGCTCGCGGCATGGATCGCCGCGAGCGGCATCGTTCAACTGTACGAAAAGATCAGGAACGCGGCGGGCGGGGCGAGCGCCTGGACCCGGCTGCGCGGCACGCCGCGCGCGACCTACGGCATGCTGCTCGCGCATTTCGGCGTGGCCGTGTTCGTTACCGGGGTAACCATGGTAAAGGGCTACGACAGCGAGCGCGACGTGCGCATGGAGCCGGGAGATATCGTGGAGCTCGGCGGCTACACGTTCCGCCTCGACGGCGTGAGGGACGTGCAGGGTCCGAACTACGTCGCCGCTCGCGCCCAAATTCAAGTCAACAAGAACGGACGCGCAGTCACTACTCTCTATCCCGAGAAACGCATCTACACGGTGCAGAACATGCCGATGACCGAAGCCGCGATCGATCCCGGCTTCACCCGCGACCTGTACGTCTCGCTCGGCGATTCCGTGAGCGCGACGGCCTGGATCGTCCGGGTGCAGCACAAGCCCTTCGTCGACTGGATCTGGGGCGGGTGCCTCTTGATGGCGCTGGGCGGCGCGCTCGCCGCAAGCGACCGCCGCTACCGCGTGGCGGCGACGCGTCAGGAGCCGTACGCCGCGGCGCAGGCGGCGCCGTAGGCACCTATTAGGAAGGCAATCGTGAATCGCTTCATCCTTCCGCTGGCCGCCTTCGCTGCGCTGATCGCTCTGCTCGGGGTCGGGCTCACGCTCAATCCCCGCGAAGTGCCCTCGCCGCTCATCGGCAAGCCTGCGCCGCATTTCGAGCTGCCGCAGTTGCACGAGGGGGCGAAGACGTTCACCGAAAAGGACATGCTCGGCAAGGTCTGGGTCCTCAACGTCTGGGCCTCCTGGTGCGTCAGCTGCCGCGAGGAGCACCCGGTGCTCCTCGACCTCGCCGCGAGCGGCGCCGTGCCGCTCTACGGGCTCAACTACAAGGACAAACGCGAAGACGGCCTGGCGTGGCTGAAAGGCATGGGCGATCCCTACCGGCTCTCGATCTACGACTTCGACGGCAAGGTCGGCATCGACTACGGCGTCTACGGCGTGCCGGAGACCTACGTGATCGACAAGCTCGGTGTCATCCGCTACAAACGCATCGGCCCGCTCACGCGCGAGATCGTCAAGGACAAGGTGCTGCCTCTGGTGCAAGAACTCGGCCGTGCTTAGGGATGTGCTGAAAGAGGAGGGTCACTCCTTTTCCCGGCTCGTCGCGCTCCTGCTTCTTTCCTCCGCGCTGGCCCCAGGGGTCCCTGCAAAGGAAGCGGCGCCCGCCGCAGCGGATCCGGCTCTCGAACAGAGGGTCATGACGCTTTCCGCGGAGCTGCGCTGCCTGGTGTGCCAAAACCAGACCCTCGCCGACTCGAACGCGCCGCTCGCCGAGGACCTGAGAAACCAGGTCCGGGAAAAGATGCGGCAGGGGGCGAGCGACTCGGAAATCGTCGACTACATGGTCGCCCGTTACGGCGACTTCGTGCTTTATCGACCGCCGTTCAAGCTCACGACGGTGCTGCTGTGGTTCGGGCCGCTGCTGCTGCTGGCCGCCGGGTTCGTCGTCCTGCTCCGCCGCGTCCTTCGCCGGCGACGGGCGCAGGACCCCGAAATGACCGCCTCCGAGCGCAAGCGCGCAGCAGAGCTCCTTGCCGGAAACGAGGCGGAGCGCCGGTGAGTGTTTTCGTCCTCCTCGGCGCTGTGCTCATCGCCGGCGCGCTGCTGTTCGTCGTGCCGCCGCTGCTGCGACGCGGCTTGCGCACGGGCGCAACCCGCGATGCCGTCAATGTCGCGGTATACCGCGACCAACTGCGCGAGCTCGAAGCCGACCTGCGCGCCGGAACGCTGGCCCCGGACCAGCATGAAAAAGCACATCGCGAGATCGAAGCCCGGCTGCTGGCCGACGTGGGCGGGGGCGACGCCCCGACACAATCTCGGCGACACACGCGCGCCGCCGCGCTCGCTCTGGGTCTGGCCGTGCCGATTTGCGCGCTCGCCGTCTACTTCGCGGTCGGCAATCCCCGGGCCCTCTTGCCGCAGGCCGCCGAAGGCGGAAATCCGCACGGATTGAGCGCACAGCAATTCGAAGCGCTGGTCTCGCGGCTCGCGGCGCGCCTGAAGGACAACCCCGAGGATGCCGAGGGCTGGATGATGCTGGGGCGCTCGTACGCAGTGCTGGGGCGCTTCGGCGAGTCGAGCGAAGCCTACGCCAAAGCCGCTGCACGCATGCCGCGCGATGCCCAGCTCCTCGCAGATTACGCGGACGCGCTCGCGATGGCGCAGGGCCGGCGCCTGCAGGGCGAACCGGAGAAGATCATCGCGCGCGCGCTGGCGGCCGATCCCGACAACATCAAGGCGCTGGCGCTCGCCGGCACCGCCGCGTTCAACCGGAGCGACTACCCCGCTGCGATACGCCATTGGGAACGAGTGCTGGGCCTTCTTCCGGCGGAATCCGACATGGTTCAGGGGGTGCAGGCAAGCATCGCAGAGGCGCGTTCTCTGGGCGGCTCTCCGGGCGGAAAGGCGCAGGTCGCGAAACCCGCACAAGCCCAAGGCGGCAACCGGGTAAGCGGCGTGGTCAGGCTCGATCCGGAGCTTGCTGGGAAAGTCGCGCCCGGCGACATCGTTTTCATTTTCGCCCGGGCGGCCGAAGGTCCGCGCATGCCGCTCGCCATCGTGCGCAAGCGCGGGAGCGATCTTCCCGCCGAGTTCACCCTCGACGATTCGATGGCAATGGCGCCGCAGATGAAGCTCTCCGCCTTCCCGCACGTGGTGATCGGCGCGCGCGTATCGAAAACCGCCAATGCAACGCCGCAGCCGGGCGACCTGCAAGGCTTGAGCGCGGCGGTGAAAGTCGGCGCCAAGGGCGTCGCCGTGACGATCGATACCGAGCTGCGCTAGGAAAGCCTGAGGCGTGGACGCGTGACGGGCGGTCTGACGTGCCAAAGCTCCCCTGGCCGGGGGATTTTTCCCCGGCCGCCCGGGTCAAAATCCTAAACAGTATCGTGCTATTGTTTCGTCTTAAAGCAGACATCGGGGCGTTGAAGGACATACTGGTTACCCGCGGTTGCTTTCGGTTCCGGCGCGGGCCCGAAACTTGCGTGGGCATAAGCAGTCAATAAAACAGGTAGGTAGTATGTATAAGCCCTCGTTTCTGCAGCACCTGCTCGATCCGGCAGCGTCCCGTCGCACCGCCCTGTCCCGGGATGCCGTACGCGGCGCCCGAAGGGCAGTCTCGCTTTGCCATGCCCTCCTCTCGGTACGCGGCGAGGTGTCCGGCGCTCGAATCGCTCGCGAAGCTCTCGCCGCCTACCAATCGCTCGACGGACAGGCGCTCGCAGTGTTCTTCTCGATGCTGGTCAAGGAGTTCTCTCCCGACCCAGACGAGGTCGCGCGCGCCGCCGACGCCTACCGCAGCAAGCCATCCCAGCTGAGTCTCATTGACCTGCAGCGCGTGGTCGAATCGCGGCACCAGGAGCTGTTCCGACGCCTCAACATGGCCCCCGGCGGTACGGGGTTGCTCCTGGAAATGCGGCAACGGCTGCTCAGGGGTCTTGGCGAGCATCCGCAATGGATGGGCATCGAGACTCACCTCGGGCATCTCCTCAACTCCTGGTTCAACCGCGGCTTCCTCGTACTCCAGCGCATCGACTGGCGCACCTCGGCGCTGGTGCTGGAGAAATTGATCCACTACGAAGCGGTGCACGAGATCCAAGGCTGGCGCGACCTGCGCCGCCGATTGCAGGCCGACCGGCGCTGCTATGCGTTTTTCCATCCGGCGCTACCCGATGAGCCCCTGATATTCATCGAGGTGGCGCTTACCCGGGGCGTGAGCGCGAAAGTCCAGCCTCTGCTCGATCTCGATTCGCCCGTGGTCGATCCGACCTCGGCCGACGCGGCGATCTTCTATTCGATCACCAATTGCCAGGAAGGCCTGCGCGGAATCTCGTTCGGCAACCTCCTCATCAAGCAGGTCGCCGAGGATCTCGGCCGCGAGTTTCCGCGCCTGAAGACGTTCGCCACGCTCTCGCCGATACCGGGTTTTCGCAAATGGCTTGCGGGTGGAGCGGGTCTGCGCGAAGGCGATGCGCGGCGCGCCGAGGTTTCGGCGCTTGTGGCGAAACTGGAGGCCCCGGACTGGTTCACGGACGAGGCCTCCGCTGCCGCCGTTCAGAAGCAGCTCAGCCGCCTGTGCGCCTACTATCTCGTGTGCGCGAAGCAGGGCGAGGAGCCGCTCGACCTGGTGGCGCGGTTCCATCTCGGCAACGGCGCGCGGCTCGAGCGGCTCAACTGGCTAGGCGACACGTCCCCGACGGGAATGCGCCGCTCGGCCGGGCTCATGGTGAATTACGTCTACCGCCTCGACGATGTCGAGCGCAACCACGAGGCCTACGCGAGAGAGCACCGGGTGATCGCATCCCGCCGCTTCGCGGTCCTTGCGAAGGAATCGTTGCTGACAAAGAGTGGCGAACTGCGCACTGTCGCCGCGTAAAAGAGACAACAAGGTCATAGTCTGGCGCTCGTGCGCGTGCACGGCGGCACCCACTGGCACCGCGTCGATTCGCCGCTCCCCGGCCTTACGCGCATCGAGCTCGACTGCGCGCCGCCTGGAGACGCTTGGCCTAGAACTTATAAGTTCCTACCAGGTAATACACATACAGCTGGTAGCTGGGGTTCGCGAAAGCGCCCGAAAACCAGGAAATGTTTGTCGCGCCCAGATTCTGGAAATACGGATAGAAGCCCTGGTAGCCGCGCATCTGGTCGTCCGCGTAATCGTACCTCTCGTGCACGTAGCCGACCGTGAGGGTCCATTGCCTGTCGAGCTTGTAGTCGCCCTTCAGATTGAGCGTCTGCTTTTGGGTATTGTCGGTCACGTAGTTCACCAGCGGACCGCCGTTGAAGCCGCCCACGCCCGCCGTGTTGCCCGACGTGAAATCCACGCCGCCGCCCGTCTTCGTCCAGGTGTACGAACCCTTAAACGCCAGCCGTTCCATCACCGGCCAGTCGGCGATGACGCCGAATAGACGGTTGATCTGAGTGTTCTTGGTGCCCCAGTCGAAATCGGTGGCCGTCTGCGTTCCCCCGGGGAACGGGCCGGTTCCCTGATGATACGCCTGGTTGAATTCGACGAGCTCGTAGTTCACCAGGCCGGTGATCCGGAATTCCTTGGGATTGCCGATTGAAACCGTCAGGTTGTATTCACGGCGCACGTCGTCGCTGCGGCCGTAGCTGAGGTCCTTGTAGTCGGTCTTCTTCCACGCGAATTCGAAGCCCATGTCGAGCAACGGCATCGGCGCCCAGTCGAGCACCACTTTGATCTGGTTCTGGTTGGCGTTCGAGACGTCGTAGGCACGGAAATAGTACGCCACCTGTGCGGGCGTTGCGTCCGTGAAGGGACTTTGAGCGACAGGCCGTGCCGGATTCAGGTCGGAGTGTCGCTCCAGGCGCTGATACTTGATCCGCCCACTCAGGTCTTCCAGCATGCTGTTCTTGTACTCGAGCCACGCCTTGTCCTCCTTGGTCTTGTCCGCATCTTCCCGGCCCTCGCGCTCGATCTCAAGGAGGTTCAGGCCGCCCGAGACCTTGTTTCCCCGGTCGATGCGCCATCCCGCATCGATGCCGTAGTCTTGCTTCTTGTATGAAAACAGCGAATTGGGATAGGGGCCGATACAAAACTGTGTCGGGGTGGAAGTTGACGGATAACTCACAGCCGGACAGGGGCCCGTTCCGTTGAAACCCTGCGAGTAGGTGACCAGGGTCGAGTTGTTCTTCGTGTCGTAGTAATTCAAGTAAATCTTGCTGTCCACCCCTCCGCCCCAGCCAGAGGTGAGCGACAGCGATGCGGTCTTGGTCTCGGTCTCGCCGTCAAACGCGGAGGAGCTCGGCGCCGTGACGAGCGTTCCGACCGCTGTCGGCGGTGACGCGTTCGAGGTCGGCATGAGCCCCCCATCCAGCACGCCGAAGCCGCTGGTCAGCTTGCTCCAGGTGAAGCGCGCCGCCAACGTCGAATTCACCGGCAATTGCCGCAGCGTGCCATTGAGGCTCAGCTTCTTCAGGTCGTTGTCCGGAGGCAGCAGGTTGGTGTCGAGGTTGTTCAGCATGTAGAAGTTGGTCCATTGCATCAGGTTGTTGTTGTTGCTGAACCTGCTGTTGAGCACGTTGACGCTGAAGCTCGCTTCCTTGGTCGAGTAGCCGCCGTCCAAAGAGACGGTCTTGGTCTTGTAATCGACCGGTGCGCCGAATTCGATCATGCCGTTGCCCGAGCCGGTGCCGAGCCGCGCGCTCTGCGGCCGCACGCCCTCCATCTGGTTCTCAACGTAATCGACGCGGATGTGCCACGGCGAATTGGCCGTGAACTCGAAATTGCCGGCGTAGGTGTTCCGCTGCAGCTTGTAATCGAATTGATTCCAGGTCGATGGATCCTGCGCGGGAGGATAAGCGCCGCCGGGCCCGGTCAGGAGCGTCCCGCCGGTGCCGGACAGCGGCGTCAGCGCCTTCCACGACAGGTTGTGCGGCATCTTGTCCTCGTACAGCTGGTACTTGAAAATGCTGTAGCTGCCGCCGCGCAGGTTGAGGTACTCATCGTAGCGGCCGATATTCTCGCCGAAGAAGCGCAAGTAGTCCTGTTTGCTGCTGCCCTGGAGGTCGATGGTGCCGATCAGGCCGCTGCCGACTTCCCGATATTCATTGGCCTTCGCTTCGTCGCTGGGACCGGTGAACGGCGCGGTGGTGGTTGCGGACGTGGCGCGCGCTCCATTGCGGACGCCGCCATCCACTTTGGTGGCGCGCGCGCCTATGCCGACGCTCCCGTTCCAGGTCAATTCGTCGTCTGCGGCCGTAACCGCGGTGGCCGCATCGCCTGCGGCCGCAGCCGCGGTGCCCGCAAACAGAGAGCCGACGAGGAAAGGTATGAGTTTCCTGTTCATGTTGTTCCCCTATTACCTAAGGAAGAACCGGCCGAATGCCGCCGCCGGGGCGTTGCTGCCGTGGATCTGGCGGTGGCAGTTGATGCAGCCGCTGCCTTCGAACCGGATGTTCGATGGGTTAGTGCCGGGCAAGGTGCCTCTCCCGTCATAGAGGCCGTGCGTGTGGCCGCCCGGATGGCAGTCCGCGCACAGGGCCGGCGGTTTTTGGGCGAGCAGCCGGTTATGCGATGAACCGTGCGGCGTGTGGCAGGTGGCGCAGTTTTCCGCCGCCGGCCGGTGCTCCCAAATAAACGGGCCGCGCTTGTCGGTGTGGCAGCTGAGACACAGATCCCGGTAGGACTCGGCCCTGAGCATGACCGGCGTCATCGCGCCGTGCGGCTCATGGCAGGTGTGGCATTGCACCTTGCCCTCGACGATCGGGTGGTGCGAGGGCTTGAGGATCTGCGCACGCTGCTCCCTGTGGCAGGTGACGCAAGTCTCATACGCGAGTTGCCGCACCGTCGTCCGGTACGGGGTGGCCGCAGGCGTGTCGACCCTGAGCATCTTGTCGTTGTTCAGCGCCCGATCCGTGTGGGGGTTATGGCAATTGGTGCACGTCACATCATTCTTCTTGTGCTGGCCCGCTTCCCAGAAGGCGAGGTGCCGGTCAGTGCTGTGGCAGCTCAGACAAATCTTGCTCTTCTCCTCGGCGGACATCGACTTGTTGCGCGGGCCGGGGTTGCGGATCCCGCCGACGCCCCTGCCGCCGCCGGCCTTGACGTGCTCGGTGCCGTCGCCGTGGCACACGACGCACCCGCCCGCGTTCGCCGGGCTGCGCGGATGCCCCTTTTGGCCGTGCATCGACCCGAAGAAGCTCTCCGCCTGCGACTGATGGCAGGCCGCGCAGACTTCGGGGCCGGGGGGGGCCGCCGCCAGCGGGGGCGCCTTCTCTGGCTCCTGCGCTATGGCGCCGTGCACCGTGATGCTGATTGCGAAACCCGCGGCAAAGGCCCTCACCGCGGCGGCGAGTAGGTATTTCCGGTTCTTCATCGTGTGTCCCCTTCCCCGGGAGATCGCGGCGATGTCCGTTCTTCGGATCACCGCCCAATTTGTTTGCCAACTTCTGTTCGCAACGATATATTCGTTCGGACATTCCGTTTTGATCTAGATCAATTTTGATGGCCCAATTTGATGGCGCAATTGGGTATCGAAGTTGCCAAGTGCATGTTTCTACTAATCCACGCTGCATGAGGGAGATCTAGCGGGCGGCGGTTTTGTGTCGCCGGGGATTATTTTCTGGGATCTGCATCGATTGCCATAAAGGCATCGCTCACAAGCGGCCCGCGGAAAGCTGAGATCGTCCTTATCGCGCCACGTTTGCAGTTTCCGTCGTGTAGTGCTGAACAGTTTCCGCGGCGGGACCGGACACCCCTCGGGCTGCAGCCGGTCGTTTACCGGCAAGTAACCGATCCTGTGGAATTTATCGCCTTGAGAGACACCGTATCGCGGGAGTTTGATCTAGATCAAATAATGAGAATCATTCAACCATAAAGTGTGGGCAGGTTCCTTCACGGATTAGATAGGAGAAGAATCATGAAGAAGGTCGCACGATCCGTAGTCATCGCCGCTGTCTCCACCGTAACATTGTGGCTGCTGCTTGAACCGAGCGCGTGGGCGGTGCCGTCGTATTCCCGCAGGTATGGCGTGAATTGCTCCACCTGCCACACGGTCTGGGGTGCGTTGAACGGCGCGGGGGTCACGTTCAGGCTGAGCGGCTATCGCGCGATCAACGGGCGCGAACTCAAGCCCATTTCGGAGGACATAGACCTCGGGGATGGCGCGCTCACCATCCCGACGACGCTGCCGTTCTCCTTCGTCACCGGCGTGGGCTACGACACCCGCACGGAGAAGCGCGAGGCTTCCAACGGCACGAGCAATACCCAGAAGTCGTCGAGCCTGGCCCTCGAAGACGCCAGCATCTTTCTCACTTCCTCGTTCGGCAAGCACCTGTCCGCTTTCGTGGAGTTCCCGATGTACGAGACCAAGGCATGGGAGTTCACGCCGACCGGTCCGGCGGAAGCGAACGCCAACAGCGGATCGCGCAATTTTCAATTCGTCGCTGAAAACCCGACGTTCGAGGTGGCGAAGTTCTGGTGGAACAACCTTCTTCCGGACGACATCGCACCTCCGGGAAGCGTCAATCTCCTGGGCGGCATAACCCATCTTCCGCTTGCCTATCCATCCGGCAAGGTGCGGCTCTCCGTCAACCAGTTCCTGATATACGAGCGGCGCGCACTGGACCTCATCAGCAGGAATCCCATGAGCACCCTGGCCGGGACGGGCGACGAGTTTCTGTTCAGACTGGGAGAGCCGCAGATCATCGCGGAGGTGAACGGGATATTGACTTTCGGGAAACCGATCACCGACACGGGCAAGAGGGAGACCTTGTGGTCCGAATACCACGTCGGGGTTTCCAACGGCAGCAACGGCAAGCCCGACAACAATTCGAAGAAGGACTTGTATGGACGCTACGTCATGCGCTGGTTCAATCAGTCGCTGGGATTGTTCGCCTATCACAGCCAGGACACCTACGATGACGGATTTCGAACCGGCAACTCGATTGCGGTGGGTGGCTTGGGGATCATGTCAGGAAACCAAAAACAGAACGCCATGAACAGGGTCGGGATCGATACGACGCTGAGTCTTGCCCCGATGGGAATCCCCGTGTCGCTCGACAACCAGTTCATGTCCAACCGCGAAAGCAGTCCCACCGGATTCGACCAGGAATTCAAGTGGAAAGGCGGGTTCCACCAGCTCAACTGGCTGATGTCGAGGGAATCGGTGATATACGCCCGGTACGACTGGATCCACGGCGACAGCTTCGACGACGGCACCACCTTTGCCCATCCGAGCGAATCGGCGGTCGTCGCCGGGTATCAGCATCTGATACAGCAGAACGTCAAGTTCATCGGCGAGTTTCGCAAACACACTTTCGAAGACAAGAGCACGACGCCGACGGGACGCCTCACCGATAACGGGTTCACGGCTCGCGTCATGATCGGATTCTGAGCCAGGCTCGACAAGCGGGTCATCGGGATAGCATCATACGGGGTGAGGGGTTTTCCTCTCGCCCCGCTTTGTTAGTGCGCGACGAAAGGAAAGGAACCATGCAATCGTATAGGATCTTGGCGTTGTTTCTGTGCTCGTTCTTGCTCGGCCTGGCTGCGCCTCGGCTTGCAGTCGCCGCCGACGACGGAGCGAAGACTTTCAAGGAAGTGTGTTCGCAATGTCACACGGCCAAAGTACGGCCGCTCGACAACCAGCACCTGACCAAGGAGCAATGGAAGCAGGCCGTGACCAAGATGGTTGATCTCGGAGCCGAAATACCGAAGGAGAAGATGCCCGCGTTGCTGGATTACCTCGCCAGCACACACGGACCGGCCGGCGGCGATGCCGGCACGAAATAGCAAACGGCATGTCGCCGAATTTGGTGTACTAGGCGCCCCCTCGTCCGCATCATTCACAGGGTGCGAACGCCGCCGGCCGAAAGCGGGGCGATCCAGATAACTGACCGAGCATAACCGGCCAACGTGACGAGAGGCCGATCCACACACCGTGCAGCTCAGCGGGTCGCGTAGCGCGACCCGCTGTCGTGGGGCGACCCAGTACTCCAAGCGCTGCTATCCCAGCGGGGCGAGGTGCCCGGGACCCGCGCCGCGGGTCACGCGCAAGCTCTGTCCGGTTTCCCCTCAGCCAACGGTGGGAGTATCGCCGCCCCGTCTCTGGGCGACCATTGCAGGGGTCGCCGAGAACCACAGTTGATACATGGATACCACCCACATGAAGGCGAAACACATACCCATTACTGCGCCGGCGAGCATCACGACCCAGGCGAACGGATGATAGAGCTTGGTGAAATACCAGGAGCTGACATCGACCGCGACGGCCACAAAGGGCAGTCCGACGACGACGCATTTGAACCACACCGGCCGCACGTAGGCATGGCCAAAGATGGTGCCCATGATGAAGAAGATGAAGCTGAGCCCGAACAGGTGAATGTGCGACACGCGAACCAGCGTGAAGATGTCGGTGCCGGTGTCCTGTTCGGTCACTTTCTTGACATTGTCGTATCCGCTCAGGTTGGGAAGGTGCGGGTTGCTGCCGTCGTGGCAGCTCATGCAGCGTTTGTCCAGCGTCGGCTTGATGTCCTTCTCGTACGTGGCGCGATCGGCGCCTCCCTGTACCCAGGTAATGAGGGGGGTGAGCTCGTCGGGCGGCAGCATGTTCGACATCGGCCCGCGCAGGGCCGATTCGAGGCGCGAGCCTTTGCCGCTGCCGGTGTAGGCGATGACCAGATCCTCGTATGACAACGTCATCGGGTTCCCGTCTCGCCCGGAGTAGGTGTGAAACAGGTAGATCAAGGCGAACAGGTAGCCCAAGCCGAGTATGAGGAGCGCCGCCGTATACAGCACGCGCATGCTGTAAGGCAGCTCTGAATAGTGGCGATAAAGCCGGTGCAACGGGACATCACTCATGGTCGGTTCCTCTGGTATTGCGGGCCGGAACACTCGAGCGCAACGCAAGCCGCACGTTGGGTTCCTCGGCCTCGGTGTTGTTCGCTACTGCGAACGCGCGATGGGACATCACTTTCCCTTGAGCGAGGAATAATAAGCGGCCAAATTTGCCGTATCCTGGTCGTTGAGCTGACCTGCAAACGTCTTCATGACCGGATTGTTGCGTTTGCCCGATTTGTAGTCCTTTATCGCCTGGATGAACTGATCCTCCGGCTTGCCTGCCAACGCGGGGTTGGGTGCTTTCCCCTCACCGTTCGCTCCGTGGCACGCTGCGCAGGTGCCGGCCTTGGTCTTGCCCGCTTGGGCATCTCCGCCGGCCCGTACGGTGCCGGCAACTCCGAGCGCTGCGACAATTCCTGCGACCAACAGTGTGTGTTTCATCGTCTGCCTCCATTGTTGAGATTGAATGACTTGCTGGACCCTCGGCCCACTTACTTGCTCGGCAGCGTCACGTACACGACGGCACGTGCTTTCTGGCGCGCGTAATGGGCCGCAAGGTTCTCGACATCCGCCTCGGACAGCACGTCGGACATAGCGGCCATCTGCGGGCTTTTGCGCGCGCCCGTCCGATAGGCATGCAACACCTTCACCAGATAGTCCACTCGCTGTGCCGCCAGCGCCGGGGCGCGCGGGTCGGTGCTGTTGCCGTTGACGCCGTGACAGCGATCGCACCTCTGCGCCCATTCGGCGGTAGTCAGAGGCTTGCGCACCTTCGTAGGCTGCGGCTGCTGAGTCGCGTAATAGGCCGCCAGGTCCCTGATGGTGCCGTCGTCGAGCGATGCCGCCAGGGCTTTCATCGTTTGCTCGTTACGCGTTCCTGCCTTGTAGGCCCGAAGCGCGACCGCCAGGTACTGTGCGTCCTGACCGGCGAGACTCGGATTCGCGGGGTTCCCGCTGACACCCTGGTCGCCATGGCACCCGGCGCAGGCTGCTGCGGCGGCCTTGCCCGACGCCGGGTCACCGGGGGCCGGGGTTTGCGCCCGGGCGGGCCTTTGCAGCGCATAGTGGAGCGCGATGTTATTCAGATCGGCCTCGGTGACTGCCGCGAGCATGGACTTCATAACGTCGTTCTTGCGTTGATCGCTCTTGTAAGCCTTCATGGCCGCGACGAGATATTTCGGATCCAATCCGACGAGGCTCGGCATGCCGGGCGTCCTGCTGATGCCGGTCTCTCCGTGGCACCCCGCGCAGCCGGCTGCCGCAATCTTGCCGGCTTGGGTCGAATCGGGAGCGGCTTTTGCGCCGCCCTTCGCAGCGGGTTGCGGGGGGTCGAGGCTCGCGTAGTAGGCAGCCACTTTGAACAGCGCGTCGTCGCTCAGGAACTTGACGGCGCCGTCCATGGCGTCGTTGCCGCGAGCCCCGGATTTATAGGCCCGCAGCTCGAGATGCAGGTAGGCAGGGCGCTGGCCGGCGAGATGGGGCACGCCCTTGGTGGCGCTGATACCGTTCGCGCCGTGACAGCGGGCGCACGAGGTTTCCGCGACGCGTTTGCCTTCCGCAACCTCTACAGCGTTGGCGTACGCGGCTCGAAGGTCGTCACCGCTGCCGGGCTGGACGGTAGCGGGCTGTGCCGCCGCGCTCGGCGAATAAGCCGTGCTCGTTACGCCCGCAACGAGCGTGAATACCGCAAGGTAAAGAGTCCGCGCGCTTGGTTTCATCGATGCTCCCTCGAACGATTAAAGGAATCTTCAACATCGCCCACATCGATATCGAGATATCCGCAGCCGTTTCGGCACCCGCAATTCCGCCCCGCAGACTTTCCCCCAAACAATTCTACCGCATGCTGTTTTCAGGCGGAGCTAAGGGTGTTGCGTTTTGCCCCATGGCGGAAACAGTTGGATCATTACCCATAACAAACCAAACGGTGCAAGGACGACTGAAGCCGCGGCCAATATGCCCTCCCGGCCGAAAATGAGCGGGTGATAGGTCAGCAATCCCTTACCGGTCTTCGCGATTTCCTGTCCGCCGATGACTACGTTCCAGCGCATCATCAACACCGCCAGCAGCACCAGCAAGGCGCTCGTAGCGACCCCCACGACCAGCGCGCGCCCGGTGGTTCCCCGCCAGATCATGTACGAAAGCAGGACGAGCGGTATTGCCGAGCCGATGCCAAATTGCATGATGAAGAAAGGAACGACGAGCGGGCCCGCTACGTATTCCATGATCATCTCGATCCCCTCCCGGCCCCTGTAGACGAGGCTGGCAAATTCCACCCCCTCCAGCACCAGGGTAAACATCATGAAGCCCCATAGCGTATAAGCCATGCCCTTCAGGCAGGCCAAGTCAACCGGAATTTTACGCAGCCTGCAGGACAGGACATAGAGCACGATCAATAACGCCGTGCCGGAGATGATGGCGGAAAACAGAAACACGGCCGGCATGAGATCGGAAGACCACCATTCGCGGGACTTCAGTGAACCGAAGACAAACCCCACATAGCCATGCAAGCCGTGAGCGGCCGGGATACCGATAACAGCCAACGCAAATATCCATTTCCGGTCGTAACCCATCGCCTTCTCGGACAGATCGTACGACCCGAGCGACAGCACCTGATAAAACCACCGCAGCAGCCCCTTCCTTTCTTGCGCCTGCTGCACGATGTGGGGCCGAAACACGAACCAGGTTTCCAGCATCAGCAGACACGCGTAAAAACTGGCCGCATAACCAAAGACGGCGAAGGCGGAGGTCCAATGCGGCGTGATCGTGGCGTTGAATGCACGCTCGGGATGACCGAGGTGCAACAGCAGTGGCGTGGGCACGATGAGCATGCAACACAGTGAGGTGAGCAAGGCAAAATGCGCCACGGGCTTGAAACGCTGCATGCCGAACACCTGATACAGGCTCGAAACGGTAAACGCGCCGGCCACGAGCCCCGTAAGATAAGGGTAGACGACAATAAGGACCGTCCACGGTATGACCGTCTCGTTGGGGTAAACGTAGCCGGTGAACGTGGCGGCGTGAAAGAGAGGGTCCACTAGCTCACCTCCTTGTCGATGCCGACGTAGTACACATTCGGGGCATTGCCGGTCTCAGGCCGGAGAACTTGCACGCGGTTATTCCGAATGAACAGGCTGATCGGACTCTGCTTGTCCTTGAGATCACCGAAGACGCGTGCGCCGACCGGACAGGCCTCGACGCAGGCGGGCTGCAATCCCTTGGTAATGCGGTGATAGCACCAGGTGCACTTGTCCGAAACCTGTTTGGAGTCGTTGAAAAAGCGCGCGCCGTAGGGGCAGGCCTGCACGCAGTACTGGCAGCCGATGCAGTATTTGTGGTCGATGAGCACCACGCCGTCCTCGGTCCTGTAGGTTGCGCCGGTAGGGCACACCTGCACGCAGGCCGGATGCGCGCAGTGGTTGCACAGTTTGGGCACGAAGAAAGCCTTCTCCACTTTCGCATTCTTGTAGCGGTTGGCGAAGCGATATTCCTTTTCCGAGCCGGAGGCCTCGATGTTCACGGGGTCGTGGTGGCTGTCGATGCGCGGTTTGTCTTCACCCTCCAGATAGACATAGCGCTCCACCCAAGTGCGGAAGTGATGTGCGTCGCCGGGGACATCATTTTCCCGCTTGCACGCCTCGACGCAACGCAGGCAGCCGATACACTTTGTGGCATCGACGCCAAAACCCCAGCGGTGTTGGGTCCAATCGTAGTCCGGAGTTGGAAACGAGCCGCTCGCGGCGGGCGAGTCGCTCTTTGCAGCCGCGTCTTGCATGACGCCCAGGGCCCCGGCACCCACGACTGCGGCGCCCGCACAGGTTGCCGCGCAGCCGAGCTTGCTGAGAAATTCCCGCCGCGCGATCAACGAAGATATGGCTTCCTGTTTCATGGTGTTTTCCTTCCTGGCGTTACGGGCTGACAGCTTTGCTCCGCAAAGTAGGCGGCGAGGTTCGCGATGTCCGCGTCGCTCAGGCTTCGGGCGACGCCCGCCATCATCGGATCTTTGCGCAGGCCGGCCCTGAAGGCCTTAAGCACGTTCACCAGATAACCGGGCTTTTGACCGGCAAGTTTCGGCCAGGCAGGGTTGCTCGCGACGCCCGTCTCACCGTGGCAGGCTGCGCAATTTTTCGCCAAAGCCTTGCCGGCAGCGGCGTCGCCGACGCGCGTCTCGCTTGCCTTTGCTTCACAGCTCAAGCCGCCGAAATAGACGGCGAGATTCTGAACATCGGCATTGCTGAGCGCTTGTGCCATCGGCGTCATCACCACATCTTTCTGCGCGCCGGATTTGTACGCCCCGAGTATCCGGGCGAGATAAGCAGCGTGCTGCCCGGCCAGATTGGGCCAGGTATCGTTCGGACTGATCCCTTTGGCGCCGTGACAGCCGGCGCAATCGGCCGCGCGTTTTTCCCCTGCCTTGGCATCGCCGGCGACCTTTGCTGCAGCGCTCGCAATCTTGGGCGCATGAGGGTTGTGACAAACGATGCATTGCTGGCCCGCCGAGTGTTGAGCCACCTCGATTTGCGGCTGCGTGCGCGGCCGCCCCGGCATGGCCTCGTGGCACAGGGTGCACAGCTTTGCCGTATCAGAGGGGATCGGCAGTTTGCCATTCTGGGGATGGCCCTGGGCGGCACCATGACATACCTCGCAGATGACCGTCTTGTGGCTATTAGCCGACCACTGCGCATGGCGCGCAGCATGGCAGGTCTGGCAGTAGCGCGGTGTTTGAAAGGCCGGTTCCAGAGAGGCAATTTCGGAAACTGAAGCAGCGCGATAGTGCCCGTATTGATAAAACGAGTCGGCTGTGAAATACCACTTCGCAATCAGTGCCAGCGCAAGAAATACGACGACCAGAACAACTAACCGGACGATGTGCTTGGGCATGCGGGCCGCTACCGGTGAATTTCTATTCAAATCGAAGATAGAGAAACACCTTTGGCTTATAGCGGCACCCTTCCCGAAAGTTTCTGATCTATGTCAAACAGCACGCATAATTGTCACTTAATGGGTGGGAATTGACGTATCGAGGACGGTCGGCAGGGACCGGACACCTGCCCTGCGTACTATTGCCGGGGTCGCCGGGACCGTATCCTGATGGACGGCAGCGAGTCGCGCCGCCCCGTCTCCACGCGAGAACATCGGATAAGCTAAAATCGGCGGCAGTGCGGCGAACTCTCTCGCGAGTTACCGCCCGCGCTCGTTCGCTCACTTGACCCCGCCATGGCACAACAAGGACGTCTCGCGGAAAACGTCATGCACTTCGCCCGCGTGCTGCGCGCGGCGGGTCTGCCGATCGGGCCGGATCGCGTGCTCGATGCGGTGCGCGCGGTGGAAGTCGCGGGCGTTGAGAGGCGCGACGACTTCTATTGGACTCTCGCGAGCGTGTTTCTCGACCGGCGCGAGCAGTTCGAGATCTACGATCAGGCGTTCCACATCTTCTGGCGCGACCCGCAGCTCCTCGAGCGCGTCATGGCGATGTTCCTGCCGCAGGTCTACGGCCGGCAGGCTCGCGACGAACCGCGCCCGGCCTCGAGCCGCGTCGCCGACGCGCTTTATCCGAAGCCGAAAAAGCCCAGGGAAGATCCCGCCGAGATGCCGCAGGAAACCGAGCTCGATGCGACCCTGAGCTTCTCCTCCCGCGAAGTCCTGCAGCACGCCGACTTCGAGACGATGACGAGCGAGGAGATAGCCCAGGCGAAAAAAATGCTCGCGAACCTGCGCCTGCCGATTCCGGAGATCCGAACGCGGCGCTTCGACCCCGACCCCCACGGCGCGCGAGTCGATCTGCGCGCGACGCTGCGCGCAAGTCTGCGCAATGGGGGCAGGATCATCCCCCTCAGACGCCGCTCGCCCCAGCGGCGCCATCCACCGCTCGTGGTTTTGTGCGACGTCTCGGGCTCGATGAACCGCTACTCGAGGATGTTCCTGCACTTCCTGCACGCGATCACCAACGACCGCGACAGGGTGACGAGCTTCGTCTTCGGCACGCGGCTCACCAACATCAGCCGCTACCTGCGCCATCGCGACGTCGACGTCGCGATGAGCGGGGTGTCGGACGCGATCGCCGACTGGTCGGGGGGCACCCGCATCGGACAATGTCTCGCCGAATTCAACCTGCGCTGGTCGCGGAGAGTGCTCGGACAAAACGCAGTCGTGCTGATGATCTCCGACGGCCTGGACGGCGACGTCGGCGAAGGCTTGGCGAAGGAGATGGAGCGCCTGCACAAATCGT
>Ga0137463_1000279_pt1 | contig 19159 bp, 20 predicted proteins | sample EasRivERMGT800_2_FD_102333 | JGI IMG/M metagenome (GOLD analysis project Ga0137463, IMG submission 102333) | Soil microbial communities from meander-bound floodplain in the East River, Colorado, USA - East River MetaG ERMGT800_2 | ecosystem: Environmental > Terrestrial > Soil > Floodplain ...
GACGCTGATGGGATGGCGGATCGCCTTGATCCCGACCTGGTCGATGGCGAGCTTGCGCTTGTCCTCGGAACCCTGGACGTCGGGGATGACGAGCGGATCGCGGATATTCATGAAGAGCCTTTCTTCCCTATGGGCTCGATGTTGGACGATTTTAACATGCGTCCTGTTCCCGGCTTTTTCAACCGGAGAGCTGGATTCCCCACCCGCTTTCGCGGGTGCTAAAGGCCGCGGGAACGACGTCCTAGCCCAGACGCGCGCGGATAGAGGCGACGATCCCCGCCTTGTCCAGGCCGATCGAGGCGAGCAATTGCGCCTGGTCGCCGTGGTCGACGAAACGGTCGGGAAGCCCGAGCTGAAGGAGCGGAGTCACGATAGCACGCGCGGCGAGCGCCTCGGCGACGGCGCTTCCGGCGCCGCCCATGACCGCGTTCTCCTCGATGGTGACGAGGAGCCCGTGCGTTCCCGCGAGCTCCGCTGCGAGTCCCGCGTCTACCGGCTTCACGAAGCGCATGTCGACGACGGTCGCATCCAGGTCTTCGCCCGCATCGAGCGCGGGCTTGAGCAAACTGCCGAACGCGAGAACGGCCACGCCGCCCTTTCCTCCGGGGCCGCGCCTGCGCACCACTCCCTTGCCGAGGGGCAGCGAGCGCATCTCCTTCGCGATCGCGGCGCCCGGGCCGCTCCCGCGGGGATAGCGCACCGCCGCCGGACTGTCGAGCGAGAATGCCGTATACAGCATCTGGCGGCATTCGTTCTCGTCGCTCGGGGTCATCACCACCATGTTGGGCACGCAGCGCAGATAGCTCAGGTCGAAGGCGCCGTTGTGCGTGGCCCCGTCGCCGCCCACCAGGCCCGCGCGGTCGAGCGCGAACACGATCGGCAGGTTCTGGATGCAGACGTCGTGGATCAGCTGGTCGTAGCCGCGCTGCAGAAAGGTCGAGTAGATCGCGAGCACGGGCTTCAGGCCCTCGCAGGCAAGCCCCGCGGCGAAGGTGACCGCGTGCTGCTCGGCGATGCCGACATCGAAATACCGGTCTGGAAATTCCTGCGCGAAATGCACCAGCCCCGAGCCCTCGCGCATCGCCGGCGTGATGCCGATGAGACGCGCATCGAGCTGCGCCATGTCGCACAGCCACTCGCCGAACACTTGCGTATAAGTCGGCTTGCCTCCGCTCGCTTTCTTGATGCCCTGGGCGGGATCGAACTTTCCCGGACCGTGATAGAGCACCGGGTCGGCCTCGGCGAGCTTGTATCCCTGGCCTTTCTTGGTGACCACGTGCAGGAACTGCGGGCCCTTCAGCTCCTTGATGTTCTTCAGCGTCGGAATCAGCGAATTCAGGTCGTGGCCGTCGATCGGGCCGACGTAGTTGAATCCGAATTCCTCGAACAAGGTCGAAGGCACGATCAGGCCCTTGGCGTGCTCCTCCACCTTCTTCGCCAGGTGCCACAGCGGCGGCATGCCGCCGAGCACTTTTTCCCCGGCCTTCTTCGCGGCGGCGTAGAAACGCCCCGACATCAGGCGCGCGAGATAGCGGTTGAGCGCGCCCACCGCGGGGGAAATGGACATGTCGTTGTCGTTCAGGATCACGAGCAGATCGGTGTCCATCACGCCCGCGTTGTTGAGCGCCTCGAAAGCCATGCCCGCGGACATGGCGCCGTCGCCGATGACCGCCACGACGTGCCGCTTCTTCTCGCCGGTTTCGCCTTTCAGCTTCGCGCCCTGCGCCATGCCGAGCGCGGCGCTGACCGAGGTGCTCGAATGCGCGGTGCCGAAAGTGTCGTACTCGCTCTCGCTGCGGCGCGGGAAACCTGAAATCCCCCCGCTCATTCGCAGGCGGCTCATCGCCTCGCGGCGGCCGGTGAGAATCTTGTGCGGATAGGTCTGATGTCCCACGTCCCAGACGATGCGATCGTAAGGCGTATTGAATACGTGGTGCAGCGCGATGGTCAGCTCGACCGTCCCCAGATTGGAGGACAGATGGCCGCCGGTCTGGCTGACCGATTCCAGAATGAAGGTGCGCAGCTCGTCGGCGAGCCGCTGCAGCCCCCGGCGGTCCAGCCCTCGCAGCGCCGCCGGGTCGTCGATGGTTTTCAGCAGCTCGTAGGCGCGCGGATCGTATTCGTTCGATCCCGCCTCCGACCCTTTGCCCGGAAGATCCACCTGTCCGATCGCGCTCATGGAGCGCGAATTATCCCGCAAAAGCACGCCCGAGGCGAACGTGCATTTCGCACCTAGAACTTGCGCAAGACGATGAGATCGGCCAGCTCGGCGAGCCTTCGCCCGCCCCCGTGCAACCCCGAAAGTGCGGCCTGCGCCTCTTCGCGCAATTCCTCGGCGAGCGCTTTGGCGCGCGCGAGCCCGAGCGCCGAGACGTAGGTCGGCTTGTTGTTCGCCGCGTCCTTGCCGACGGTCTTGCCGAGCGTCGCGGTCGAGGACTCCTGGTCGAGAACGTCGTCGACCACCTGAAAAGCGAGCCCGACGCATTTTGCGTAGTGATCGAGGCGCGCAAGCTGCGCCGGGGCGAGCGCGCTCGAGCAACGCGCGCCGAGAGCCACCGACGCGCGGATCAGCGCGCCGGTCTTGTGGATGTGCATGTATTCGAGCTCCGGCACGGAGAGGGCCTGGCCCACGCTCGCGAGATCGATCGCCTGCCCGCCCGCCATGCCGCGGCTGCCGCACGCGGCGGCGAGGATCTTCACCATTTCGAGTTGAACCGCGGGATCATCGGACAGGCGGTACTCGGCGAGCAGCTGAAACGCGAGCGACTGCAGACTGTCGCCCACGAGAAGCGCGGTCGCTTCGTCGAATTCGACGTGGCAAGCCGGCTTGCCGCGCCGAAGCACGTCGTCGTCCATGCAGGGCAGGTCGTCGTGCACGAGCGAGTAGGCGTGGATGCATTCGACGGCGCAGGCCGCGATTTCGAGCCGTGCCGGATCGGCTTGGACCGGCTCGCCTGCGGAGGCCTCCCCCGCGGCAAACGCGAGCAAGGGCCGTATCCGCTTGCCTCCGCCGAGCACCGCGTAGCGCATGGCCTCGTGCAGGCGCTGCGGCGCGATTCCCGCCGTCGGGAGAAAACGCTCCAGCGCCGCTTCGACCCGAGCCTGGACTCTTGCCATCCAGGCGGTGAATTCATTCGTCGTCGTCGGCACCGGGGAAGTTTTTCAGCGTGTTTTCTTCGAGCACCTTCACCTGCTGCTGCGCGCGGGCGAGGACCCCCTGGCAGAACTGAGCCAGCTCCAGGCCCCGCTTGTGTGCGGCAAGGGACTGCTCCAGAGTCAGCTTTCCGGACTCCATGCTGGCCACGATCTTCTCCAGCTCGGCGAGGGCGGCTTCGAAGCTCTCGGGTTGATCGGTCTTCGCGGATTTGGCGCTCATGACGAAATGGCAAAATAGCCCATGAGGAAAGGACGGTCAAATGAAGTCCTGATGCGAACTCCGTTTTCCCGGCGGGAAATAGGATGCTCGGAGACGAAGAACCCCTGGTGCCCCCCGGAAAAAAGGTCTAGAATCGCGCCCATTTTACGACTGTCCGACCCAAAGGGAGCCCTCCCGCCGTATGTCCGACTTGCCCAGCCCGCGAAGACTCAAACCCAACACCTCGCAGCTTCCCGTTTCCTGGTACTTCGACCCGCAGGTCTTCGAGCTGGAGCAAAAGCGGCTCTTCGCGAACGGCCCGGGCTACGTCGGGCACGAGCTGATGGTGCCGAACCCGGGCGACTATCACACCCTCGCCTGGATGGATCACGGCAAGGTGCTGGTCCGGAACGCGAACGGCATCGAGCTCCTGTCGAACGTGTGCCGCCACCGCCAGTCGATCCTGCTCGAAGGCCGCGGCAACGCGCAGAACATCGTCTGCCCGCTGCACCGCTGGACTTACGACATGGCCGGCGAGCTGCTGGGCGCGCCGCACTTCCCCGAAAATCCCTGCCTCAACCTCGGCAGGACCTCTCTGCAGAACTGGCGCGGCATGCTCTTCGCCGGCAAGCGCGACGTGGCGAAGGATCTCGCCGGGTTCGCCGGCGCCGATGACTTCGATTTCTCCGGCTGCCTGCTCGACCGCGTCGAAATCATGGAGTTCGAGCAGAACTGGAAAACCTTCATCGAGGTGTACCTCGAGGACTATCACGTGATCCCCTACCATCCGGGACTGGGGAACTTCGTCACTTGCGACGATCTCAAGTGGGACATCGCCGAAGCGTATTCTGCGCAGGTGGTGGGAGTGAAGGACGGATTCGCCAGGGCGGGTACGCCCGTCTATGCCAAGTGGCACGAGGCGCTCACCCGCTACATGGCGGGCAAACCGGCCAAGCAGGGCGCGATCTGGTTCCTGTACTACCCGAACGTCATGCTCGAGTGGTATCCGCACGTGCTCGTGGTGAGCACGCTCCTGCCGCGCTCGCCCGCGCACACCACCAACGTCGTCGAGTTCTACTATCCCGAGGACATCGTGCTCTTCGAGCGCGAATTCGTCGAAGCCGAGCAGGCCGCCTACCGGGAGACCGCGATCGAGGACGACGAGATCGCCAAGCGCATGGACCGCGGCCGGCGCGCCCTCTACGAGCGCGGCGAGAACGAAGTCGGACCTTACCAGTCGCCGATGGAAGACGGGATGATGTACTTCCACGAATACATCAAGCGCGGGCTCGCGGGCCGAATCTGAGGGAGGTCGGCGCAATTCAGCCTGGAAGCCGAAAGCTCTGGACCATCAACGTCGAGAGCATCGAGGCTCGATCGTTCGGGTGGTTCAGATCAATTAGCGCGTCCGTCACTGTTCGCTTGTGGTTCTACCGATATAGCGCGGATATCATTAAGAGCACTTGATAGATAGGAGACAGCATCGTCATCATCCGTGATAACTATGCCGTATTCCTTTACTAACGCAGCCCTTCCACCCCTTAAGATCGCAACCGTTCCCCAAGGGTACGACTTAGCAGCGGCTTGATGAGGCCCCTCTCTGCCTAATTTTTCCGACTCTTCGACGCTCAGCTTGCTGATAGCGATAGTTAGCGTTTTGTGAAACGGTAAGGAATGGGGCTTAGCCAATATGATCGTCGGTCTAGAAGAATCTGATTTGACCCCACCTGAATACAGCTTTACCAGGTACCAAGGCTCCGCAATTTCTATCCTTACGCCAGCCACTTTTATAGGTGATCCGCCAAAACGAAATGCCGTGTAGTCCACCCATGGCCACCACCAATGAGTAAGTAGCGCACAAAGGGCTAGAAAAATACTCGTGCTAACAATAACGGGACCAATTCGTCGGGGCATTTAATCTCACGTGTCAGCGCGATGGTATGCAGGCTCTCTATTTTCCGAACAATCCCTTACACACAGTAATAATTCGATCGAGGGTCTTTGGCCAGCTAGATGCTCTCGACACGTCAGTATTGGCTTCCTTCCCCGCGTCAACTGCCTTCTGAATTTCCGGCGTAAGCTGGTTCTTCTGAATATCTTCTGCCGACCCGCAAGCCGCAGTGTCTCCTTGTGAACATTTAAGAGCTTGATCAACCCGCGACGTGTTAACGTCCTTAGCAGAATCAGCTTGTGGTCCGAATTTATTAAAAAGACTGTTAGCTGCAATCGCAGTTAGTACAACCGCTGCTGCAATAGTAACAACAGTCCAGATGCGGCCGTCGGGATCAATTCTTGAAACAGGATCACCAGCGACATAGAGATACAAATTCTCGTCTCGACCGTCAAATCCAATCGGATCCTTGGCTGTCCATCTTCCGGTTTCTGCGTCGTAGTCTCTGGCCCCAAAACGCACGAGCCCCGTGGCCGCCTCGTACAAGCCCCCAGCATAGCCGAAGGGTTGGAAACCGGGATTGCTGTCGCTGGTTACTTGGATCCCTCAGTTATCCAGCCTAAGATAGAGCATGATCCTCACCGCGCTCGTCAGCACCGAAATCCTCGCGCAGCGCGCGGACGATCCCGATTGGGTCGTGTTCGATTGCCGTCACGATTTAACCGATCCGACGCGCGGACGTGCCGAGTACACAGCGTCGCACATCCCGGGTGCACGCTTTCTACATCCGGACGAGGATCTCTCTTCTCCCAAGACCGGGACAAACGGCCGCCATCCGCTTCCCGATCCGGATGTGCTGATGGAGAAGTTGGGGCGGGCGGGCGTCGATTCGAGAAAGCAGGTCGTCGCGTACGACGCGCAGGGCGGCATGGTCGCGGCGAGACTGTGGTGGCTGCTGCGCTCTCTGGGTCATCTGCCCGTCGCCGTGCTCGACGGCGGCTGGAACCAGTGGATCGCCGAGGGGCGACCGCAGAGCGCCGAAATTCCGCGGCCGCAACCGACGCGATTTTCCGGGAATTCGATCAGCAGCTGGGTCGGCGCGGATTTTGTCCGCGCCCGCCTCGACGATCCGAGCCTGGTTCTCGTCGACGCGCGCGCACCCGACCGCTTCCGCGGACAGAACGAGACTCTCGACCCCGTGGGCGGGCGCATTCCCGGCGCGCGCAACCGGTATTTCCGCGACAACCTCGACGCGAGCGGACGTTTCAAGTCGCCCGAAGCGCTCGAACGCGAGTTCGCTTCCATACTGGGTCCCGCGGGATCGGAAAACGTCGTGAACTACTGCGGCTCCGGAGTTTCCGCCTGCCACAATCTTCTCGCCATGGAAATCGCCGGCCTGCGCGGGGCGCGCCTCTATCCCGGCTCCTGGAGCGAATGGTGCGCCGATCCCTCGCGGCCCATCGCCAAGGGTGAGCCATAGCCCGGGATTGACCCGAACGTAGCGCGAGATTATGATGTATCTACGTGGATATACATTGGGACCTGACCATGAAAACAGGGAAGAGCGGTGAGCGGATGGGATTCTTGGTGTCCAAGTGGGGTAACAGCCTGGCGGTGCGGCTGCCGGCGGAGTCGGCAAAGCGGATCGGCGTGGGAGAGGGCGATACCTTGATCGGCGAAATCGCGCCGGACGGCCGGCTGATACTGACTCCCGAGGGCCGCGTGATCGGGAAGGCCGAAATCCGCCGGATGCGGGAATTCGTCGCGCATCAGAAGGAAACTGCACCGGTGGTCGAAGGCATGCGCAAGAGCACGCGCTACTGATGGTCTACCTCGACACGAGCGTCCTCGTGCCGGCGTTCATTCGCGAGCCGAAGAGCGACGCCGTTCTCGCATGGATCGAGTCCTCCGGCACGCGCCTTGTCGTCAGCGAGTGGTCCGTTACTGAATTCGCGAGCGCCGCAGCGATCAAGGCTCGAACCGGCGAGATCACCACGGCGTTGGCGAAGCAGGCGACGGCGCGATTCCTCGATTTCGCTCAAAAGCATTGCTCGATCGCCGTTCCGGGGCGCGCGGAGTTCCGCCGAGGTGCCGAGCTTGCGGGTGAAGCCGCGCGCAAGCTGCGGGCGGGCGATGCCCTTCATTTGGCCATCGCGGAGGCGACCAAGGTGCAGGGCATCCTTTGCCTCGATGAGGTGATGAGCGGCGGCGCAAGGGCACTCGGACTGAGCGTCGTCACGGTTTGACCCTTCCCCGCCCGGAATGACAGGCTGGAGAGATATGTCTGCGGCATGGCTCGCCGACGCCGTCCTCGTCGTGCACGTCCTGTTCGTGTCGTTCGTGGTCGGCGGCTTTGCCTTGATTCTCGCCGGGGCGCGGCGCTGGAACTGGGTGCGCAACCGCGCGTTTCGCATCGCGCATCTCGCTGCAATCGTGTTTGTCGCCGTCGAGGCCCTCCTCGGCGTCACCTGCCCGCTGACGCGCTGGGAAGACGTGTTGCGGGCCACCGGGCGCGAAGAGCGCAGCTTTATCGGCCGCTGGCTGGCGTGGCTGCTCTATTACGATCTTCCGGAGTGGGTCTTCGCATTGGCCTACGCCGCTTTCGCCCTGGCGGTGATCGGGTGCTGGTGGGCAGTGCCGCCGCGCGCGCGTTCAACGCGCAACGCGCTATGATTTCGAAACCTCATCCGGTCGCGCCTCGATGAAGCAATACCTCGATCTCATGCGCCACGTGCTCGAGCACGGTCACGGGAAGACCGACCGCACGGGTACCGGCACGCTGTCCACGTTCGGCTGGCAGATGCGATTCGACCTGGCCGCCGGCTTTCCGCTGCTGACCACCAAGAAAGTGCATCTCAAATCGATCGTCTACGAGTTGCTCTGGTTCCTGAGAGGCGAGACCAACGTCCGCTGGCTGCAGGAGCGCGGCGTCACGATCTGGGACGAGTGGGCCGACGCGAACGGCGAGCTCGGGCCGGTGTACGGCTCGCAGTGGCGCAGCTGGCCCTCGGCCGACGGGGGCGCGATCGATCAGATCTCGCAAGTCGTGAATTCGATCAGGACGCGGCCGGATTCGCGCCGCCACATCGTGACGGCCTGGAACCCCGCCGAGATCGACAAGATGAAGCTGCCCCCGTGTCACGTCCTGTTCCAGTTCTACGTGGCCGATGGTCGGCTTTCCTGCCAGATGTACCAGCGCAGCGCCGACATTTTCCTCGGCGTGCCGTTCAACATCGCCTCGTACGCGCTGCTCACTCTGATGGTGTCGCAGGTGTGCAATCTGAAGCCGGGCGAATTCGTGCATACCTTCGGCGACGCGCACCTTTATCTCAACCATCTGGAGCAGGCGAGAGAGCAGCTCGCGCGTTTGCCGCGGCCGCTGCCGCGCATGCGGCTCAACCCGGCGATCAGGGACATCTTCGCTTTCCGCTACGAGGATTTTACCCTCGAGGCGTACGACCCGCACCCCGCGATCAAGGCACCGATCGCGGTCTAGAGTGCGGCCGTGCGCTCGGGTGCCGGGCGGCGCAGCAGTGCCGCCCGGGATTCGGCGGCCTCACCGGGCGCCGGGGACGAAGGCAGCGGCATCGTGCCGCCGTCGATCGGAACGCCCAGAACGGCCCGGCCGGTTTCCTTTCCGGAAACGTCGCGGTAGACCAGCTCGTTCGTCTCGAAATCGTACTCGGGATGACGCGCATCGTTCCACTGGTTGAGGAACACCATGTAGAAGGGGACGAAGAGCCCGTGGCGCGGCTCGCGATGCTGCAGGGCGAACACGAATTCGGGCTGCTCTCTGACCGCGAATCCGCTGTGGCAATGCTGCACCCAGACGTAGTCGCCGAGCACGATGAGCTTCCAGAACGGCTCCTCGTCGTAGAACTTGAGCTTCACCTTCTTGCCGAACTTGCGCAGTCCGGAGAGATACCCGATCGTCGCCTCGATCTCGGTGTGCAAGGTGAGCACCGTGATCTCCGGGGGCAGGGAATCGGCACGCTCGCGCAGCGCGCCTCCAGCCGGGTTGACCAGCATCACGCGAATCTCGTAGGCCTTCTCGATCACGCCTCGCAGCAAGCTGTCGTCGGCGACGAAGGTGTCGTAACCGGTCAGGGTCAGGACGAAGGCGTCGCGCGAGGCCGGGAGATCCTTTACCAGGGCGCGTTCCCGCCGTCGCGACCACCAGCCGGCGCCGGAGTTGCGCGCGTACACCAGGGACGCGAGCCGCGCGGTCAGGACGCGCTGGCGGTGATCCCAGGCGATCTTCGCCAGATTGAACAGCAGCGCAAGGACCGACGCCAAGCTGACTTCAGTCGCGAGCAGGAGATTGGCGTTGCTCTGGACCTCGGGCCACCACTCGTTCAGGATGTAGTTCGCTACGCCGGGGAGCGAGAAAGCGATCGCGACGGCGAGCACGGTAATGGCGCCGTGCGAAAGGATCTGCCGCAGTCCGGTCCAGAGGTTGTGCGCGGGCGTCCCACGGTGCATCGCCATCAGCGTCGGATCACCGGTGCCATTCCTGCTCGCCCCGGCCGGTGCGCGATACGATGGCGTCCAGCGTGCGGATCGACGTGTCTTCCAGCGGCCCGCCGAGACCGACCGCCACGCGCGCCTCGGCCAGGGCCTCGTCGTGACGGTCGAGGTCCGTGAGCGCTTGGGCCAGATTGTTGTGTGCAGCGGCCGACCGCGGATGAACGAGAGTGGCCCGCCGGAACGCTTGCTCGGCCGCTTCGAAATCGCCGGCCCGATAGGCGGTATTTCCCAAGCCCATGAGCGCCGTGAGATCGTCGGGCCAGCGCTCGAGCGCGCGCTCGTAGGCTCCCCGCGACGACACGAGCGGACCGGCCTTCTCGAGCCGCACCACCGCGCTCAGATAGTCGTCTGCGGCCACGCTCGCCGGCAGGCGACGCGGCGGCAGCGCGAGCATCGCCCAATAACCGCCGCGCCGCCATGTATGCTCGAAGGTGCCGAGCGGCATTTGCAGGCGCCGCTCTTCTCCGGAGCGCAGGGTGATGCGCCGGGTCTTGAGGTCATAGCCGATCGCCACGGCGTAGTGCCAGACCGGAACCCAGTCCAGGGCAAGGTTCTGCAGCACGAGCACGGGGTTCCCGGCAGCGATCTCGGTGAGGAGATCCGAAAGGCTAGTCTTGAGCTCGATCGCGACAAAGCCGTTGCGGCGCGCCGCCGCGAGCATCTCGATCTGCAGGCTCCCGTGCCGATCCGGGAGATAGACCTGCGGCCGCAGCGCCTCCGGTTCGATTGTCTTGCCTCCAGCTCCGAGCACCATCGCGAGAGCGGCCGGACCGCATTGATAGTCGTTCTGCGAATAAAACGGGACCGCGTCGAGCTCGGCGCGCTGCGGAATCCCGGCGGAATCGCCCCCGACCAGGGCTTGCAGCTGCGGCGTGGCGCAGCCTGCAAGCCCGAGAAGAAAGATGCCCGCCGCCGTGAGGCGGCGGGCGACACGCCGGCGCGGTCGAGAGGGGAGGATCACTTGGCCGGCCGGGTGAAGCTGAAAACCTTGGTGAAGCCCAGAATATCCGTTACGAGAAGGATCACGAACGCGAGAAACCCGATCACCAGCACGGTCTCGAGCCCGCTGCCCGCTGCGGGAAGCGAGTCGAAGCGCGCGGCGAGCCGCTCGACTTCGTCATCGCTCAATGCGTTGACGCGGGCTTTCGCGTCGTCGGCGCTCACGCCGTGCCGCTCGAGCGCGGCCCGGACGTCGGCCCGGTCAAAAAGCGAACCCAGACGCTCGCGCGCCGAAACCTGCCCCTGCCGGGGAGTTTCGACCCGGTCGGTCGCGACCAGCTCGGCATGCGCAGCCGGAATCGGCAGACCCAGGGTGCACAGGCTGACGACAAGAACACGTGCGACGGTCCGGTTAAGGCTTGGCATCTTCTTTCCTCCTCACTTGAACAAGTAGGGCTTTCTTATACCCGACTTTTCATGTGCGCACGAGCTTGCCTTCCACCACCCGGACCTTGTCGCCCACGGCGAGGGTGGGCGGGCTCGACAGAGAAATGGTGCGAAAGGAGCCGTCGTCCATGCGCACCGTCACGCGATATGCGTAGCGCTTTTGCTTCTCGATCTCGTTCCCGGCGACTGCGCCTCCGGCCCCGAGGAGCGTCACCGCGGTGGCGCCGCTTCCCCCGACCGTCTGCTCGCCGGCCCCGGCGCCGGCAGGCCCGCCGCCCGCGGCACTGGCACTTGCACCGCCCGCTTCATCGCGAACTTCGACGGTCCGGATGGACTCGACGATGCCGCACAGGGCACAGCTGCTCGGCTGCGTGACTTTCCTTCCGGGGTCTGCCGGCCGCGCGTCGCCCTGCTTCGGCGACAGCCCGCTGGGCAACCAGCCCGTGAAGGCGCCGACGCCGATCAAGGTCGCGATCAGCACTGAAACCGCCGGTCCTGCGATGAATGGATCGATCCGCATTGATATCGCAGGCACGAGTGCAATCCCCGTGCCAAGAAGAGGCTTTCCAGCCAACTCAATGGGTTACTTGAAAATCAGAAATGCAAAATATTCTCGATGCGTCGCTTGTCAGCGACGGTTTCCGGCAGCCGGCGAAAATCGAACTGATGGAAAAGGGATTTCCTTGTCGCCTCGGGGCGACAGGGCGACCAGAATCCACGCCCCGCCGGATTTCAGGCTTTTTCGGGCTTGAACATCTTCGGCTCGAGCTTGTGGCGCTCGAGCAGCTTGTAGAACTCGGTGCGATTGCGTTGCGCGAGCTTTGCCGCTTGGGTCACGCTGCCGCCGGTCATGCGCAGGATGCGAACCAGGTATTCGCGCTCAAAGGCGCCTCGTGCCTCCTCGAGCGAGGCGAGCTGACCGGGCTCCTCCTTCAGCGCCTGCTGCACGAGCGTCGCGGGCACGACGCTCGATGCGCAGAGCGCAACCACCTGCTCGATCACATTGACGAGCTGCCGCACGTTGCCCGGCCAGGGTGCCGCAAGGAGCATCTGGAGCGCCTCCGGAGCGAACGCCTGCACGTCCTTTCCGTAGCGCTCGGCGGTCGCCCGCAGGTAATGAGCCGCCAGGGGAACGATGTCTTCGCGGCGCTCCGAGAGGGGCGGGAGAACGAGGGAAACGACGTTGAGGCGATAGTAAAGATCCTCGCGGAACCTCCCCGCTTTCATGTGGGCGTCGAGGTCGCGGTGCGTGGCGGAGATGATCCGCACGTCCACCGCCGTCCCTTGGGTCGCGCCGACCGCGCGCACCTCGCGGTCCTGCAGCACGCGCAAGAGCTTCGCCTGCAGGGCGAGCGGCATGTCGCCGATTTCGTCCAGGAAAAGGGTTCCGCCGTCGGCGGCGGGGATGAGCCCTTTGTGATCGTAACTTGCGCCGGTAAACGAACCTTTGCGATGGCCGAACAATTCGGATTCGAGCAGATTTTCCGGGATGGCGGCGCAATTGACGGCGACGAAGGGTCCCTCCGAGCGTCGGCTCGCGCGGTGTATCGCGCGCGCGAGGAGCTCCTTTCCCGTGCCGCTCGCGCCCTGAATGAACACGCTCGCATCCGATTGCGCGACCAGGCGCGCTTGATGGAGCACGTTCTCCATTTTCGGGCTCTGCGTCACGAAGTCGCGCCGCCAGTCGCCGTCGTCCGTGCTCTGCCGGACCCCCGAAAACCGAAGGGCCTGTTCCACCTGCTCGAGCAGGTGCTTGCCGTCGAACGGCTTGGACTGAAAGCCGAAAACCCCGCGGCGCGTGGCGGCGACCGCGTCGGGAATCGTGCCGTGGGCGGTCAGGATGATGACCGGAAGGGTGGGCACCTGCTTGCGGATTTCATCGAACAAGGTCAACCCGTCCATTCCCCCCATCTTGAGGTCCGTGATGACGAGCTCGGGGCGCGACGCCGCGAGCATGGCCAGCGCCTTCTCGCCGCTGTCGGCTCCCTTGACGCTGTAGCCGGCTGCGGTAAGTCGCAGGGAAATGAGCTTCAGAATATCCGGATCGTCGTCGACGAGAAGAATGGTGCTCATCTTGGCCGCGCTTGTTCGCGTTCGATGATGTTGCGCTCGACCGCCTTCAGCGCCTCGAGCTGCTCTTTCAGTTGTGCCGTTCGGCGCTGCTCGCGCAGGCGCTCGCCGATCTGGGCATGAAGCAGGCCGGCAAACTGCTGCATCGGACCCGGCAGGGATTCCGAAACCGCTGCACCCACGACCGACTCGAGCAGACCTGCGGCCCGGGGATCGTCGTTGAACGCCGTTCCGGGCAAGGCCAGCAGCAGTGCGAGCCGGACCCGCGCGTAGGCGCCGCGATCCTTGGAAAGCATCTGGGTCGAAGCGTTCAATTCGCGTTGCTGCTCCTCGGCCTGGAGCGTCGCGACTCTCTGGGTGTAAGCGATCAGCTCGATGACCTGGCGCGATTCGCGGCTCTCGCGGTTCTCGCGAACCGAAGGCGCACCCGAGGCTGCAGGAGCGGCACCTGGAAACGGAAAGGCGGCGCACCCGGAGAGCACCGGGATGCAGCAGAGGATTGCAGCGATCCGGATCATGGCTCGGGGCGCGGCGTCCCGGCTGCAAGCGTGACGCGGAAGTGGGCGCCGGCCGCCAGATCTTTCACGATCTCGATTCGTCCGCCATGAGCGACGACGAACTCCCTCGCGATGGCCAGACCCAGACCGCTGCCGCGAACTCGACCGCGATGGACGTCCTCGCCCTGATAGAACCAGTCGAAAATCCGGTCGCCATCCTCGGGAGGAATTCCCGGTCCCGCGTCTCTTACGTCAAACACCACCTCGTCCCCCTCTCGGCGCAACGCCAGGGAAATCATACCCTCGTCCGGCGAGTATTTGATCGCATTGGAGACAAGATTCGCCGCAACGGCGCGTAATTTTTCCTCGTCCGCCTGAAGTATGACCGGATCGAGCCGCAGGTCGGCGCGGATGCCGCGGGCCTGGAGCGCGAGCCGGTGATCGTCGAGCACCTGTTCCACGACCCGGTCGAATCGCACCGCCGTCAGCTCCAGGCGCCCCACGCTCTCCTGCGCGCGATGATAGTTGAGCAAGCCCTCGATCAGCTGCTGCAACTGCACGCTCTTTTGCTGGAGGATTTCGACGATTTCGCGCTGTCCCGGCGAGAGCGGACCAGCCGTGCCTTCGGCGAGCAGCTCGGATCCTTCGCGAAGGGCCGTCAGCGGCGTTTTCAGCTCGTGCGATACGTGCCGCAGGAACAGGCGCTTCTGTTGTTCGAGCTCGATCAGCCGCTGACGCAGCCAATCGAGCCGGCTGCCCAGGTATTTCAGGTCCGCCGGCCCGCCGACCCGGATGTCGCCTTCGAACTCGCCCGCGCCGAGGCGTCGGATCGCCTGGTCGAGCTGGCGGATCGGTCTCGCGATGAGAAGCGTGACCCCGACCGCAAGGAGTATCCCGAGCGGTATCGTCGCAGCGAGCTGGAGCCAGAGGATGCGCTGCGCGCGCTCGCCCGTGCGTCGCATGGATTCCACCTCTCGGTCGATCAGGGCGTTGCTCGTATTGAGCACGTCCCGCGCCAGCTCCGACAGCGTCAGGTAGCCTCCTACGAGCGCCTTCTTTTCGGCCTCGGTCTTCGGTTTGCCGAGCAACTGTTCGTATAGCCCCTGCTCCTTGTCGATCGTGCTGTTGAGCTCGTTCAACTGCGGCTCGTCGAGCGGCTGCAGGGACAGCTCGCTGGTATTCGCCTTGAAGTTTGTCCTCACCCGGGCGTAGTCGTTGAGGAGTTCTTCGTCGTCGAGGATGAGGTACTGGCGCACGACCCGCTCGAGCGCCGTGGTTTGCTCGACCAGGAGGCGGCTGCCGCGCGAGGCCTGCGCCGCCTGGGAAACCGCGGTCTGGCTCTGACCCGCCAGCTGCTCGACGTACACCGCGGCATTGTAAAAGGCCACGATGAGCGGCGCCGCGACGAGCGCGAAGGCGAGCAGCAGCAGGCTCAGGAACGATCGCGGATAGTAGCGCTGGGGGAAGTCGAGCCCGATTTTCATGGCCCGTTATAATGCCGCAGTTTTCCGCATCGTGAACTTGACCTCCCCCCGTCGGCCCGAAATGACCGACACTTCGCGCATCGCCATCATCGCCGCCGTGGCGCGCAACGGCGTCATCGGCTACGGCAACCGGATGCCCTGGCACTTGCCGGAGGACTTGAAGCGTTTCAGGCGGCTTACCCTTGGCCACGCGGTGATCATGGGTCGCCGAACATTCGAGTCGATCGGGAAGCCCCTTAGCGGACGAAGCAACATCGTGGTTACCCGCTCGCCCGATTGGACCCGCCCGGGCTGCCACGCCGCCCATTCGCTTGAAGCCGCTCTCGCGGCGGTCAACGAGCGCGAGGACACGTTCGTCATCGGCGGCGCGGAGATCTACGCGCTCGCCCTTCCGATCGCCCGCCGCCTCTATATGACCGAGATCGAGCGCGACTTCGAGGGCGACGCGTTCTTCCCGGAGTTCGATCGCTCGCGTTGGCGCGAGGTCTCGCGCGAACGGCATGCCTGCGGCGGATCGGAAGGTTTCGACTACGCTTTCGTCGAATACGAACGCGGTACTTGAAGCCGGCATTCACGGCAGCCCGACGTCTCCGTGCCGCTACGTATACAGGCTCCCGGTGCGGGGCCCGCTTGCCGCACGTCGCCGTGGGGTCAGATCACACGAACCTCGGGCAGGGGAAAGCCATTGAAGTTGCTGGCGTAGGCCGTCGTATAGGCCCCGGCGTTCCTGAGGTAAATGTAGTCGCCCTCCTGCAGGTCGGAAGGGAGCGGCTCGTCGCGCATCACCACGTCGATCGAATCGCAGGTGGGTCCTGCAACGTTCCAGGGGATGTCCGGTCCGGCGCGGTCGGTGCGGACCTTGTACTTGAGCCCTTCGGCCGTCTCGATGATGCCGCCGAAAAGTCCTGCGTCCAGGTGCATCCAGCGCTTGTTCGCTCGGGTCGCCGTGCCCATGATACGGCAGACGAAATAGCCCGCGTCGGAGACCAGGAACCGGCCCGGCTCGGCGATCACTTTCACCGCGGCGGGAAACCCTTCCAGCGCCCGATTGACCACTTCGCCGATCACCTCGATCGCGGGGATCGGTTTCACGTGCCTCACCGGGAAGCCCCCGCCGATGTTCAGAAGCCGCGGATTGAGGCCTGCCTTCAGCATCTGATCGAAAACCGCTCGAGCCTTTTCGATGCCGACACGCCAGTTTTCAGGGTTGCGGCACTGCGAGCCCACGTGGAAGGCGACGCCTGCGAGGTCGACCCTGAGCTTCGCCGCCGTAACCACGATGTCGCGCACCTCGGAGGGGTGAGCGCCGAACTTGCCGGCGAGAGGCCAGTCGCTGCCGATGTTGGGCGTGTCGACGCGCAGGTAGAGCTTCGCGTCCGCCCTGATCGATTGGATCTTCTTCAGCTCCTCGACCGAGTCGATCACGTACCACTGGACGCCCTTCGAGGCCGCGTAGACGATCTGGTCGCGCGATTTGACCGGATTCGAGTAGAAGATATCGGCCGCCGAAACACCCAGCGCGAGCAGGAGGTCCAGCTCGGCGATGGAAGCGATCTCGAATCCTGCGCCTTCCTCGAGCATGAGCTTGAGCACGCGGGGATCCGGGTTGGCCTTGACCGCGTAGTGCGGCCGCACGCGCGGCATCGCCGCGGTGAAGCGCCGCGTCTTCTCGCGGACGATGGCGGAATCGATCAGGAGAAACGGCTTGTCGTAGCCGTCTTTGACTGCCGCCCGGACCTTTTCGAAATCCAGGCTCGACTCGGGGTGCGAGTCGAAGAGGTGGGTTGCTTCGAATGCCTGCTGTCGGATGGATCGGATGGTTTTCTTGGCTACGCCGGCACGCATCTGCATCGTTTGGGTCTCCAGGACGAACCTAGGTTACGGGAATATCGAGTGCGAAAAAGTCCTGCGAGCCGGTGTGCTCCCTCTTGCTTGTCATGATGACCTCCTTTGCGGGTGGTTTGCAGTTCAAATCCGATCTCCAAAAGCATCGGGCCCGGGTTTGACCGTCCGCATTGCAGACAACCGAACCGGAGCCCGTATGCGTCCGATTATAGGGATTGCGTTTCCGAAATCAAGCGGAATCTTTGACATTTTTGCGCGTCCCCCGCGCGCCGGCGGTCTCCAGGCCCCCGGTCAACACGCACAACCCATGGTAGATAAGTCCAAGCCCGAGCGCAAGAGACAGTGTTCCCGCGGCCCGTGCAGGGCAGACAATTTCCAACGGCCCGCTTGCGCCCGCGAGGCCCGTTTCACCCCAAGATCGCCGGGTGGGAGACCCCTGTAGGATTTGACAGGTGTTGCAGGCCGAAAAAAAGGTCCAGAATAAATGTCACTATCATAAGGCTGAGACGCTGGAGGAAGCACGGCAGCGATCTCCAGCCAGGAAGGGGGCACGCTGGGAATGAAGCGCTTCAGGCCGCGGTTCTGACGATGCGCATCGCGTGGGTTGCCTCCGGTCGGCACGAGGTGCTAGGAAGTGGAGATGGAAGACTTTGCCGAGCTCAATCTCGTCGGGAACTCGCCCGCGTTTTTAGAAGTCCTTGAATTAACAAAGAGATTCTCCGCCTGCGACGCCACGGTTCTCGTCCAAGGTGAAACCGGGACCGGCAAGGAGTTGGTTGCGCGCGCCATACACTACCTGGGGGCGCGCCGGAATTTTCCGTTCATCCCGGTGAATTGCGGCGCCTTGCCCGACAGCCTGGTGGAAAGCGAGCTGTTCGGCCACGCCCGAGGAGCGTTCACCGACGCCCGCGACGCTAGGCGCGGCCTGATAGCGGAGGCGCAGGGGGGGACTCTATTTCTGGATGAGATCGAGGTGCTCACCCCGAAGGCGCAGGTCACGCTGCTGCGTTTCCTCCAGGATCTCGAATACCGTCCCGTGGGCGGAGCGGTGGTGCGCGACGCCGACTTAAGGATCGTAGCGGCAAGCAACGCGAACCTTGGAGAACTTGCAAGAGTCGGCCATTTTCGGCGGGACCTCTTGTTCAGGCTCGATGTCCTGCCTATCGATCTTCCGCCGCTGCGCGAACGGCAGCGCGACGCTGTTCTCCTTGCCGAGATGTTCTTGAAGCGCCTCGCAGGCCAATACCACGGGGCACCGAAGAGCCTTCATCCCAGCGCAGTTTCCAGGCTGCTGGACTATGAATGGCCCGGCAATGTTCGCGAGCTGGAGAATTTGATCCACCGGGAGTTCCTGATGACGGATGGGCCGATGATTCATCTGCACTGTCTGGCATTACCCGGCGAGCACCAGAAGGACGCCCGGGAGGCCTTGTTGTCCCGGTTAACGGAATCGAGCTTCCAGGAAGCCAAAGCGTTCGCGATAGCTCATTTTGAACGCGCGTACATCGTCGAACTGCTCTCGCGTACCCGCGGCAACATCAGCCAGGCGGCTCGCATATCCGGCAAGGAACGCAGCCGCCTTGGAAAGCTCGTGAAAAAATATGGGCTTGAGCGCATAGCCTTTGCGCGTGACGCAGAAGCGAGCTGAAGAACGACCGTAGCATGAAACATGGCGACATGAACTTCGACTAGGACACTTCACCAGGGGAAGCAAAATGATAGCGAACAAAGTGATCGTCACGAATCTCTCGGCGCTGAAGCTCAAGTACTCGACCGGCTTCCAGCGCATACACGATGCAATAGGACGCCTGATAGCGGCGGACAAGAAACGCGGATTGACCACGCTGCTCGTGGCCATCGATTCGGCCGCGGACATGCGGTCGGTGAAGGGCTCGCCGGTGGCCACGGCCTCGGATCAGCGCCAGGTGAAGGCCGCTATCGATGCGGTGTGGGCGGCCCACGCCCCGGACTACCTGGCGATCCTCGGGGCTCCGGACGTTGTGCCCATGCAGATTCTGCGCAATCCCGCCCGCGGCGATGGTGACGCGAACGTGCCCAGCGATCTGCCCTACGCCTGCGCGGCGCCCTACAGCGGCGACCCGTC
>Ga0137463_1000280_pt1 | contig 19106 bp, 20 predicted proteins | sample EasRivERMGT800_2_FD_102333 | JGI IMG/M metagenome (GOLD analysis project Ga0137463, IMG submission 102333) | Soil microbial communities from meander-bound floodplain in the East River, Colorado, USA - East River MetaG ERMGT800_2 | ecosystem: Environmental > Terrestrial > Soil > Floodplain ...
CGGTGGACTCGATCCCGGTGGGATAAACCCACCGGCTCGCTGGGGCAAGGGTGCTGGCGCATTCGACGTAGCGAGCCGCAGGGTTCATCCCTGCGGGATCGGGTGACTTGCTTCCACGGTTGAGCTGGGCGCTCGACTTCCAACCTCGCGAAGCGCACCGGGCGACGAGTCGAGATGTTGCACGATACCGCGTACGCTATTGGACTCGATCCCGGTGGGATGAACCCACCGGCTCGCTGGGGCGAAGAACCTGTCCCACGCCTTACGCCGTTTCCTATTGCCCGCCTGCGGCGCGAGTCGTACACTCCCGCCACGATTGACGCCGCCCCAAATTCCGAATTGGATCACGCATGGCGATCGCCTTGCCGCACGTTCTCATGCTCTGGGCGCTCCGCAATACGGGGTTTGTGGGGCCGGGCAAGTCGCGGTCGATTCTGGAATTCGGTGAGCAGAACTGGTTCGGCGACGTGGACGTCGGCGAGATCCGCCAGTTCCTCGATAAGCTCCAGCCCACCGAGCCGGACTGCGTCCAGTGGCGGGTGCGGCTCGGGGAACTCATCGCGGCGCCGCGCGATGATGCGTGGCTGTTTGACGTCGCGCGGCTCTTCTACCGGGTGATCTTCGGTGAGCACTCCTACCGGGCAGTCGATCTGCACGGGACAGCGATCGCCGAGCGCCACGACCTGAACCTGCCTCTACCGTTTCCCGAGCAGTTCGACGTGGTCACCAATCTGGGGACGGGCGAGCATGTTTTCAATCAGTATCAGGTCTATAAATCGCTGCACGAAAAAACCAAACCGGGGGGCGTTATCATTCTCTCCCTCCCGAACCAGGGCTGCTACGACCACGGGTTTTTCAATTATCACCCCACGTTCGTATTCGACCTGAGCCAGGCGAACAAATATCAGATCGTGACGCTGCTCTACATGGACGGCACCAAATCGCCCGCCGCGCTCACGCCCGTCCCGAACCGCGCCGCGTATGTCAAGATGGCGCTCGACGGGAAACTCAGCAACTACTCGGCGCTCCTGGCGGCGCTGCGGCGCCCTGGCGATGACGCCCCCTTCGCAGTTCCCTGGCAGGGCTACTACGACAATCAGCTTCCCCCCGAACTGACGGCGGCGTGGAAGGAATTGCCTCGCTGAGTTGCGGCGCAGCAGGTTCTTCGGCCCAGCGAGCCGGTGGATTTATTCCACCGGGATCGGGTCCAAGCGCACGTTCGCCTTCGGATGACACCTTGTACCCCGCAGGCGCTTCGCGACGTTGTAAGTCGAACGGTCATTTCGACCGTGGAAGCAATTCACCCGATCCCGCAGGGTCAAGCCCTGCGGCTCGCTACGCCGAATGCGCCCGCACGTTCGTTCCAGCGAGCCGGTGGATTTATTCCACCGGGATCAGCATCGCATTGTTCTTGCCGGATGGATTGACCTGAAGACAAGTGCCTGCCCTCCACCCGACAATCTCGGTGGCAAACGCAGCGACAATTGAAACCGACAGCCCCAACGGGGCAGGTTCTTCGGCCCAGCGAGCCGCGGGATTGATCCCCGCGGGATCGGGTGACCTGCCACCACGGGTGAAGAGCCTGTCCGACTTCCAACGTCGCGAAGCGCCTGCGCAGGTCGAAATGTTGTTCGGTACCGCATGCGCCGTTGGACTCGATCCCGGTGGGATGAACCCACCGGCTCGCTGGGGCTGACAGATTTTATCCCAATTCGATCCCTGGGGCTGACGCGCCCCAGGCTATCGAATCCCGCCCCTTTGGGGCTCAACAAGGCGAGCCCCGAACGGGGTGACAGTGAATAGCCAGCGGCGCGAGCCCTGGGACTCGTTTAACCCCGAGCCAGCGGCGAGGCGGGAGCGCGATACGCCATCGCCAACGTTGAGCGACGCAGCCCCGGATTTCACGCAAGACTGTTCAGACTGGTCCATTCACCGACCAGTGTCAGTCGGAATTCTCACGAATTCCGCTACCCGCGAGACGTAGTGGAATTTGTAAAAATTCCGTCGCTGACATTTCACAATCGTCGAACCACTCGCGACAAGCTCAGAACACCGGATGCCGGCCCGACGTCGTTCCCGTTGCCGTTCGGCCGCGGTAGTGCCAGAATCCGACGGTCCGCAGAACGAACGCGCTGCACTCCCAGGCGCTGAACCACCACAGCCACGACAGCGCGAGGCAGATCGCCCAGGGACCTGCCAGGAGCCAGATCGCGCCGGCTCCCAGAGCCGCATACACGCTGCCGGCAACGACGGCAGCCAGTCCCGCCAGATAGGCGCGCCACGTCAACTGCCTTGCGACATTCAGCACCTGCTGCGGCGCCGGCGGCGCAAGCTGCGTCCTGCCATTCGACGCGATGAGTTCGATCACCCAATAACTGACGGCGGTGACCACCAGGTTGGCGACAAGCAGTGCGTCGAGCGGTGTGACGACCGTGCACCGCAAAACGTGACGGATCGCAAAGTAAATCAGAATGGCAGGGCCGGCCAGAAAGCAGAGAGACCAGCGCACCAGGCTCATTGCGGCTGAACGCAGACTCAGATCGGACTCGGCGATTCCCCGGGTTCCCCCCGCCAGGGCAGAACGCAACACGGCATCGAGATAGGCACAGCCGTAGCCCATGACCAGCGCCAGACTGCAAATCCACAAACCAGAGAAGCTGGTAAGCGCTGCCGGCGAAGTCGTCGGCTTCGTCAGATGGGGAGAGGCCGCGACAGCGGCGAGAGTCAGCGTCGCCAGGATTCCCGAGAGAGACACGACGAACGGAACGCCGTGCCGCGCCTCGCACGTTTCGTCGCGTCGATCGAGCGTCTTCGGGCATTCAGCGCGGTTGGCTGTGAGGTGAATCATCCGCATGCATCCCCGATGGGGGGCTTGAGAGAAACCTGCCATGTCATCGACGGTCGACAAGTCACTGATTCCTGCCGGTCGCCGAATCGCGGCACTCATTGCAAGGTCTTGAGAAACGCCATGACTTTGATGAAGGCTCCCATCATCGCCCACCCGTAAAATGCCATCAGAATCGACAGAATTGCGAGAACGCAGAGCACTTCGGTCAGGGAGACACCCCTTTTGAGGAGTGAGAAATTCAAATTCCGAATCGGGACGAGACTTTCCGATGTTGTGCGCCAATGAAAAGTCGGTCGAGTGGTCCGACTATCCGAACAAGCCGTGGTCCGGCGACGGGCTCCAAGAAATCGATCTCCCCTCGCCCCTTGCGGGAAGCAACGGAGGCTGCCGAGCGAGCGAGGATTAAGGCCGACGGCGGTAGCTCCCCTGCAAAGCTGCGGTGAGGGGGGGGACGCGAATTGAGGCCGAGGATGACATTTTTGCATGGACGGACGATTAGCCTGCATTCGAAAAAACGCGCTGCTCGCCGCGCGACAGAATCGTTGGTCTGCCTCGTTGTTCGACCGTCACTGATCCTTCAGCGACGACGACCGCCAGGCTGGGCAATGGCATGCTGATCGACGGCGAGATCGGGCTCACGGGAGCCGTCATCAGATCGAGTGAGAACTGGCCGCTGGCCGTCGTCACGACACCGACCTCGGTCTCGATCCGAATCGCGGGCTGGTCGGGTTGGACGACGAAGTCTCCGCCGCCGGTTTTCAATTCCAGCACCGCGCGATCGGCTCTGCGATGGATTGTGGCCCGAGTCGCCGGTGCAAGTTTGACCAGGGCACCGCCGGGCAGTTCGATCACGGCCTGATCGTGCCCCACCACTTTGAAGATCAGGCTCACGGGAATGGCGGCGACTTCCCGACCGGCAACGCTGACCCGCCCCGAGATGAGCCGCAGTGGCGCCGAATGAGTCCGTTCTGAAATCCAGACAGCGACGCCAACCGCAACCAGCAGCAGCGCGGCGATCACCTTGCTCACGCGGATCGCAGCGAGCCGACGGCGACGTGAGGTCTCGGCACGGTGCGTATACACCGGGACAAACGTCGACCGTGCTGGCGGTGTTCCTCCCGCGGGGCCTTCGGGCCGTGCCGATCGGACTGGTTCTGGCGACGGCGGCCTGTTGGTTGCCGGCGACTCGGATTCGGCCGCCTGGAGCAGACTTGCCACCTGGTCGATTTTGTATTGTCTCTGAAAATGGCGCTGCAACCCGGCATGCAGTCGGGCCGTCTCGGCGAATGCCGAAGCCACCGCCGGGCTCGTGGTCAGCAGCCGTTCCAGTTCGGCAAGTTCCGAGTCTGAAGCCAGGCCCTCGAAGTACTTCTGGATCAGTTCGTCGCCACGGTCGCGATCGGGCCGATGGGGGTCACGTCGATTCGGGTCAGGTACCGTCACGCAGTTCCCCCCGCCGAGAGCCGGCGATTGATGCAATCCTGAAGGCTGGCTCGCAACCGCGAGAGGGACTGATAAACGGCATCGAGTGTCGCCTGCAGGTCGTGGGCGATCTGCTCGACTTTCAGCGACCGCTCGTAGCGCAGCGCCAGGAGGTGGCGCGACTTTTCGGGCAACTGCTCGAGGCAGCGTTCGAGCGCTTCGGCTTTGCGGGAACTTTGGTCTTCGGTCCGGTCGAACGCGCTGGCAATCGCCTGGATCGTCTCGGGGGGCATGACGACCGGCAAACGTTTTGTCTGGTCCCAGCGCTGCATCAGCTTGACCGAGGCAATGCCCCGGGCCCAGGCCCCGAACGAGCGGCCACGGTCGTACCGGGAAAACTCTTTCCACAGAATCAAGGCAACTTCCTGAAAGAGATCGTCGCTGTCGTGCGCATCGCGAACGACCGACCCGATAAAGGCCCGAATATCGAGTTCGCACCCGAATAGCAGCTTCAGAAATTCTTCCTGGCGATCCATATCCCCATTCTCTCAGGTTCATCTCTTTCAAGGAGAATGCCCGATCCTGACAGGAAAATCGATACAAAATCGGGAATTGGCCGGGAAGATTGCCGGTACCGGACCCAGGTTTTGGGTCACCGGGAACCAAAGCCCTCGACCAGGCGGCGCGACCGACTGTGTGGTTTCATTGGGCGCGGGTGGCCCAGCCGTCCCGCCCGGGCGGCTGGGTCCCGGCTCGCCGGGACAAGATTCGACACCGTTCGCTTCGTACGAACTGGGGTTCCCTACAAATGTGTTCGTTCAAGGAAGTCGGAATCGTCGCGGTCCAGCACTATCAACGAGCCGATGAGATTAGCCATTCATAAGTGGGGGTTGGGTCGCACAAACCTGCAATGATCACTCGAAAAACCCCGGAGGGGTGGCGGCGTGTAGCCAGTGGCGCGAGCCACTGGTCCGGTCGGGCAAAAGGCGCAGCCCCGGAGGGGCGACAGGGAAATGCAATTGGCGCTTGATCGGCAGCATGTACAAGGCGCCCCTCGTCGCAGTCAAGCCTCCTCGTGCCGATGCGAGTCGGGTCCGTAGAAGTCGAAGTCCACCGCGAGCGCAAATCGCGCGAGATCCTCGGTCAATTCTCAGTCGAAGTGCAATCGAGGGTATCCCTCCCGGAACAAACCGACAAGTTGCATACAACCAGCGAATTCACTGGACAGGGTGCGGAAACCTTCGGGGTTCACGCCCAACTGTGCGAGCACATCGCGGACATGTTCCTCAAGTGCCTGGTCCCGCCCGAGCCTCGAATTCAGCCTCCAGCGGCTGAACGTCCGCTCCACCTGCCGTTTGGGGCAGATGTCACCGCGCTTCCAGGATTCACTTGGTTGTACACCGACTCGCGCCGTTATCTCGGCCGGGTCGAAGTCGCCACTGATCTTGAAGTAGGCGTAATGTTCGTCGTCATGGACCATAATCGTCAACTCGGCATTGTACCGCCCCAGCATATCAGTCTTCGCCCTTGCGCTTGCCAGGCGCGCGCACATCGATGGCTTGATCGATCGAACTGCCGGTCCGGGCACTTTCCATCGGACCGCTCCAGACCACTGCGTCGTCGCCGGAACGACGGTAGTGCAGCGGCTCCCCGGTTCCCCACGGATCAGTGGGAAGTTTCAGCAGCCCGTCGCCGACAAGTTCTTCCAGTGTTTCAGGAAATCCTCCCTGGCGACGATGGTGCAACTGAAGTGCCAGCGACAGTACCAGAAATCCTCGGCGCATTTCGTCGCGAAAGACCGCGCGGTCGACCATTTCAACCGCCGGGAGCAACAGTTTGCACAGAATCGTCTTGTCGAACGCAATCTCGATTTGCTCCGTCGACATCGATTTTGCTGAGCCGTCTTTATCGGATTTCGACAGAAACAGCCTGGGACCCTCCAATGAGCGCGCCGGCCTCTCGGACCGCGGCAGGTCATAGTGCGCGAGCCAGTTCGCATAAATGGCATTTATGATCCGCAGCGACCACTCAGGTTCAAAACGCCGATACCGCAGGTCGAGTGTCGCTTGAATCTCAGCCAGTTCAGCAGCCGAGAAATAGGTTTCCGTCGCCGCGCCTCCCGCGACGGCGGGCCACGCACTCCGTTTTCCCATACCAGCGATGGTGTTCCTGAGTGCGAAGAAATCGGTCCGCAGATTCTGGGAGAACGGCGCTGTGCTGGCGTTGATCGCTTCGACGTCGTGCATTGCCTGTTCGAGGAGTGCGGCCGACGTCCGCTCGTCGGCCCCCCACTTCGCCGCGTGCCGTGACACCTGTTCGTAGATGTCGCAGCCGATCGCCCGTTCGATCAGGCAGCCGTGCTTTCCGCAATGCCGGCTGCAGCGGAGTGCCGCGCGATACCAGGCCCAGGCCGAATCCATTTTCCCGGCGACCCGGTCGACGTGCGCCTGCATGATTGCCAGACACGTGAACAGCCGGACTCCCGCGACGACCGGCAGCAGCGTCTGCACATGCATGTCGCGCGGCTGGAGGTAGAGTGCATCGGGACGCTCAGTCGCCTCGCGCCAAAGTTCCAGAGCTTTCTGATTCGACGCCAGCCAGTCGGAAAGTTTCGGAGAAAACTCAGCAGGCATCGGTTCCATCCCGCGGGTGGCGATTGCGAGATCCTCGATGGGCACTTCAGGAACCGGCGTGAGCAATTCATTCGCCTGGGTATACAGCACAAAGGCGTTGCGCCCATCCGGCACATCGATCACGCCGAAGCGGTCAACATCGAACGGCGCCCCGGTATCGGGAATGCTGGCGACATGCCGGGCAGGAATTGCCCAATACCAGATCGCGTAGCCGATCCCGCCCGCCAGCGTGACAACCGCCGCACAGGTGCATGCCATGCGCAAAGTCCACCGCGGCGAGGCAGCCATTCGCTGCATCAGGGCCGTGACGCGGCTCTGCAATCGTTTCGCGACGACCAGCATGATCCAGGCCGGCACCATGACGGCAACGCTGACGACCGCAGCCAGAATCAGGAACTGCACCCACGGCCCTTTCGCAAACCTCCCTTCGCGAATTCTGTTCGCCGACGCATTTGCCAGTTTGTCGTGCAGCCCCCAGCGTTCCGACCAGGCCAGCAAGGGGTCGCTCAAAGAAGTATTGTCGATCAGCCATTCGACAGGATCGTAGAGATCGAGCATTGAGTCGCGCGGCCTGGGTAAGCCGAGTGCCATGACTGGCACATAGCTCAGCACGTAGCAAACCGCAATCCCCAGAACGGCGACAGGAATGACGATCCGGCGATAAATCAGAAACCGTCGGCAAATGCCCGCGATGCTCCAGGGACGGACACCTGCGGGAATCGTGCGCAGCGATTCCGGCAGCGTCATCATCATCAGCGCCACAGCCGCCGAGAGAGCGCACCAGATGATCCCAATTGCCACAGTGAGCGCGCTGATTTAAGCCTCCTCTCCCCGCAGTTCCATTTATCACGCCCGCCCGCGTGAGCTCCGAATCGGGAACCATTCAGCGGGAATGACCGTTGAGCAGCGGATGGCTACGATTCTATTCGGCCCGCCGGAAAACTGTAGAGAGCACTTCGTCTTCCAGCAAACCGGAAGCTCGGGTTGAGAATTCATCGTAGGCACACGGCTGGCCGTGTTTCAGCGACACTTGCTCTGTTTCGACATCGCCGCTATAGAAATGCACCACAACGGCGAGCGCACCCGCAGCCTCACAAAGCGATTTGAGATACTCGATGACATCGCCCCGAATTCCCGCGACGGCGATTTGCGACCGCTTATGCGCCTTCGACTGAGCAACCGCGCGGGCGATTTTCGATTCGCTCCAGCCGAGTGTTGCGTACTTCCGTCGTAGATGCTCATCTTTTTCGCCACGCACCGACTGGCCCGGCCGACGGTAGAGGTCGCACGAGCACCCACCGCTCGTCAGGTGCCGTACGCCGAACTTCGATGGCAAAGCGGCCAGAATGCTGGCATTCGCCGTCGGGTAAAGCTGAAAGCCGCGGCCGAAGACCTCCGGCATTCGAGCAGCGTGCTTCTCTGGAACCGCGATCGTAAGGAAAAAGCACATCGGGCGTACCATCCGCAAAACGCGCGGTCAGAACTGCTTCGGGCAACGGGAGCCGAGCCCGTTGCTAGTGCGGGTGCAGCAGAAAGAACAGTTCGATGTCACTTGCTCCACATTCCGTCCAGACCCAGAATATCGGCGTTCGAAGTTCCGAAGGGCAATGCATCACGAAACTGACGGCCGAATCGTACAGAACGAAGAAGGCTCGTTCAGAGATCCACCCACTCCGTAACGTGTGGACAGCAAGTCCGAACGATGCGACGTACAGTACTGAGCCGGCAATCAGCGCTCCCATCGTCCATTTGGCCCACCGCTCGCGCCGATTTACGATGCGCACCACGAGCCAGATGCAGAACGTTGGCAAGCCAACGGCCAGGAATGCGAGCATGGACGCCATGTCCCGATTTTACTGCCCGTCGCTGATCGCGCGAACCCCAGTCACCGCTGCTGTTCGTCCGCCACCGGCTCGCCGCCTGCCGCCGTCGTCAGGGCCTTGAGCACTTTCGGGTCGATTCGTTCTGAGAGGAACTGCACGCGCCCGTCGGCCAGCACAACATGCGCTCCGCCGGGATGATATGACGACAGAATTGACGATGAGCTTCGCGGGCGATCGCCGGGCACGTTGATGCCGATCTTCTCCTCCGCGACGTCGATGTCGCGCGGCTCGGTCCAGACGATGTTGAGGCCGCTGCACTCGCCGATCAGGATTGTCTGGGCCAAGCCGTCGGCTCCATAAATGGCATCGAGCGTCATTCCCTTCTGGTTCGGGAACGCCGTTGCCGCCCCGGACATCGCGGCGTAATTCGTGGACCGCCGCCCTGTCTCATCGGTGGGGAAATAGTTGGCGGGGCAACTGAGGAGTTCGACTTCGGATCGTGCCGTCGGCAGATTGGCGGGCGCGTTCCACGCCGCGGCAAACGAATAGGACGATCGCAAGTCGTCTCGATCGAAATACGGCAAGAGGGCAACTCGCCAGGAGTGCGCAGGACCGTCGGAATCAGATGCTACGAGATCGGGAAAACGGCCGGCGTGCGTGCTGGCGTAGTTCTGCATCGCGAGCCCGAGGTTCCTGATTCGAAGCTGGCAGTGCGGTCGTCGCTGCCAGAGCGAGTCGCGCCAGAGTTGATACGCAGGAAAGATGATCACGAAAGATGACAGTGCCACCGCGACCAGCCCTCCCGTGCAGCCATTCACCAGCGACAGGCGCCGTCGGCAAAGCCGCAAGCCCACCCTGATGACAGCGAGCGTCGCGAACAGGAGGTCCCAGGCAGCGAAATATGCGATCGGGAATGTGAGCCCCGCGAATCCGATGACGCCGACGACTGCGCCAATCGCCATCCAGCGGCGGCGCATTTGTTTTGGCGGCATCCCGGCATTGGGAGGTACCAGAGCGGACGCCGCTGCGAGCGCAATCGCCTGGATCAGCAGGTGAAATACGAATTCCGCAATGCTGAGCGACATCGGGGCCGACGGTGGGAATTTGTAACTCATCGGTCAGCCGTCATTGAAGCAACATTGTCTCGCATTCACACCTGGGATTCATTCCGGCTCGTCCGGAGGGTTGCGGTCCGGGGCGATCGGGCGGGGTTGCAAATTCGACTAGATCGCCCGCAAATCCCAACCTTTGGCGTTGTGGAATCCTTCCCGGCTGGCTGCTGCCGCAATCCGCCGGCCGTTCTCTTGCCACCATTTGAGAAATTCCGGGTTGATCACAACGGCTCCCGAAAGATCGATCGACTTGAACGGTTCGGGAGCCGACTCATTCTCAAGGAGCGCATGCAGCATGTCGCGCATCATTCGGGGTGCATTGTCCTCTGAGAACGTGTCGCTTCCCTGCTCCTGGACATCGGCCAGCCACGCATCGAGATAGGACCAGTCGTTGCTGATCAGGATCAATGTGGTCGTCAGGTTGATGCGTTCGAAGAGAATCCACTTACGTGGCACTTTCTCGGAGTCCTGTGTCGATTCCTTTGAAGCGTGAATCCTGCGCGCGAGCTCGTGGTGAGCGGCGGCTGGAAAATGCGCCAGCATTTCGTGCGGTTTGGGATCAAAGCGGGGGTTGAATCCCCAGCCGACCGCCTCGGCCAGGACTGGAACGGCCTGTTCGCCGAGCGCCACGAGTTGCTCGCCATGCACGTGATCCTGGCCGTTTTTCGTTTCCCGTCCGTGATAGCTCATCATCCGCAGGTGGTATTTCGCTGCCGACTCGAATGGCGTACGCACACCCATCCCGAGATAAGGGGAGCCAGCGCATTCCCAGATACAGAGAATGACGGCAATTACGCCGATTGCGAGCAGTATGCGGATCAGCTTCTTCATCGTATGGGTCCGATAGAAGGAAACGAATCCGTGCCCCGCTGGTCAACAAATGCAGGAATAAAATGCCGACGCGTATCGTCCTGGTCGTGCAGTCACCACGTCCTGAGCGAACAGGTGTACTCGTCTTTATCGAATATGATTCCGCGAGAAAGGTCGTCCGTCACACAGGTGATAACGTTGACGGTGCAGAGACGTTTGCGTCACGCACAGCGTGACCTACAAAACTCGCCGGACGAATTGTTGAGCGTCGGGTTCGAGTCGCTGTGGGTCGACCGACGTGTGCCTGACTGCATTTTGACTCGGGTGTCATTTCTCCTGCGGAACGACAGCGATGACGCGGTTGTCGGGTGAATAGATGACGGTCATCCCTTTGTACGAGGCAAATTCGCGATCGCCTTCAGGATGACCTTCAAGGCTGGTCATGACGCCGCGCGTCCCGAGAATCTGGTCGACTTCGGTTTTTGATTTACCGATTAAATACTGATTGCTGCTGGCATCGTAGTTCGGCAGCGGTCGATGGTTATACCCAAAGAGGGCGATCGGCACACAGATTTGCAGAACCGCGGCCAGCCAGATACGTTCGAATACGGACCGAGCCAGCCCCACAATGAGTGCGACGGCGTACACAATGCAGATCAAGATCAGTGAGTTGAAGTCGAGACCGTATTTCCCGGGATGATCAAACCCGATGTCGCCAAACTGGAGCAGGGAAAGCAAAGCCAGCTGCACGCTCAGAAGCAGCCACACAAGCCAGGTGATTCTGCGTGCTGTCGCTGCGGGGAAGTCAGTCGTTGCCTTTGCGGGCTCTGTCATTCCTTGATTTTATACCGGCAGAACGATGCCGGGAATCGTCGGTGCAGTCCGAAACTGCGGCTGGGCGGTGCATCCGCTGAGCGGGGGTTCCCGCGCCGGAGTCGTCGGGTGTGCGCAGACGGAACGCGGGTGGCCCGGCCGTCCCGCCTCAGCGGGCGGCCGGGTCCCGGCGAGCCGGGACAAGATTCGACACCATTCGCTGGGCATGAACTGGGGTGTCCTACAAGAATTCTCCTGCAACGAATTCCGAATCATGCTGGTGCTGTCGGCTGGGAGTCCTTGAATCGAAAAAGTTTGGGGGCCACAGCTGGCGATGATGGACCGTTGATCGACTTTGATGGCGGATTGCGCCGAATCTTGTCGCTACGCGACCCGCCCGCCCTTCGGGACGGACGGGCCACCCGTACGGATTGCGAAAGCGTTGCCGGACTTTTGCGCCGGGATGCCCCAAATTAACGCTGGCGCGGACCGGCCATTTCTCCGGCCGGCGGTGTTATACTGCTCGGTGCATGGTTCGTGATTTGTCACGTCTGTTCTCGCTCTGCGTTCAAATTGGGGTCGAAGAGCCAATCAAACGGGATACTCGATGATACGACTGGCATCACTCTGGAGCTGCGTTTGTCTGGTGATTGCCGGGTTCGTCGGCGTATCGGCGGCCGATGAGCCGCGGCGCGACTCTTTTGGCGACCCGCTGCCCGAACATGCCATCGCGCGGCTGGGAACTGTGCGATTTCGACACAACTACCCGGTTTCGGAAATCTGGTTCTTTCCCGACGGCCGGAGATTGCTGACCTGTGATTCGGGCGGAGGCGTTTCCGTCTGGCAGTTGCCGGGGGGACGGCTGCTCAACAGGTGGTACTTTCCTGGTGCGTTGAGGTTCGCTCTGACACCAGACGGCAAAATCCTGGCCGGCGCGGCAGACGACGGCGTCGTCCTGTTGATCGATCCGGAAACGGGCGAGATCAAAAGTCGCCTGCGCGGGCACGCGACCCATGCCGACGCGCTGGCGATATCGCACGATTCGAAGTGGCTGGCGTCCGCTACCTGGGATTGGGGTGCAGCGGCGGGCGGACCACGCGAAAAGCAACTGCGCCTGTGGAACCTGCTGACCGGCAAGCTGGTGCGAACGATCGAGTTGCCCGATCGACTGACAACGTCCCTGGCGTTTGACTCGACCGGCGGGCGGCTTTTCACAGCAGGCGGATCGCAGGGCTTTTTTAACGGACCCAGTGACATTCGGGTGTGGGACATTGATCGGGGGACTGAGCCGCGCAGTATCGCAACTGTTCCGACAGCCTTTAATTTGCTGCAGGTGCCTCGCCGCGGCGACGTGCTGATCAGTCTGCTTGACGCAGTGACACTGGCAGTGCGCGACCCGAACTCCGGGCAGGAGCGGGCGACGATCAAAATTGGAGATTTGATTTCGTTTGCCGTCTCAAACGACGGCACGAAAATCGCAACCGAAATGCGGAATCCCGAGAACAAAGCCGGGAGCACTGGAGCGGCGGTCTGGGATCTCAGTTCCGGACGAAAGATTCGCGAACTGTCGGTTCCGCATGTTCCCGCTGCGCTTATTAAGTGGTCCCCGGACGACAAGCTCCTGGCGTTCGCCGACGAACGGACGGTGCGCGTCATCGACGCCGTCACTGGCGCCAGTCTATTGCCGGAGCGAGAGGCCAGCTCGGCGATCAAGTTCATCGCCGTTGCGCCGGGCGAAAAGCGATTGATTGTCGCGTCAGAGGGGAACTTGTTCGCGGCCGGAATTCGCGTCTGGGAGCAGACGGCACCGGGAGAGTTCCGCGGCGGGATCGTCGAAAACTCAGGAGGGCGGATCACGGGTCTGGCGTTTTCCAAACCGACAACCTTGGCGTCTGCAGGCACAGATGGCGCCCTGAAACTCTGGGACGTCGCGCAGAAGAAACTGCTGCGAACCGTATTCCAGGGGGAAAAATTGATTTCGACGCTCGCTCTCAATCGCGACGGTCGCCTGGCGGCATTTTTCTATGACGATGCAATTCACCTGCTCGACGTCGAGACGGCCGAAGATCGGGTGCTCTGCCCGGCGAAATCATTTGAAGTGCAGCAGCTCGTGTTTTCGAAAGATGGTCAGAACGTGCTCTATTGCGAAGATCGGCAGGTGAAGGAGCGGAGCATCCTGATTGATCAGAGCCGGAATCTGCTTCGCAGTCCCAGGCAGTTCACGGATTTTGCCGTCTCGGGGGACGACAAATGGCTGGTCACCAGCCGGCCGCTCTGCATGACCAATTCCCGGAATTCTGAACTGGTCGTCTCCAACAGGGACGATGGCAATATCGTGGCGACAATTGCGACCCCGCGCGAATGGTGCAAATGCCCGGTCTTCTCTCCCGACGGAAAGATGCTGGCGGCCGGCGTCTCGGTGCGCTCCGGTTCGTTGGCGGGGCAGAGTATCGGCGGTGCGCTGTACCTGTGGCGGATCACAGGCAAGCAACTCCTGCGCCTGCCTCTTGATTCGGCCGTTTCGAGTCTCGCGTTTACGAGCGATGGGCAATGGATTGTCACCGGCCATGAAGATACCAGCATTCTCATCTGGGATGCTGCCGAGCTGCTGAAGGACGACAAGGAGTGAGTCGCTGCGGCTCGCAGGTTGCAAATCGCATCGGCCATTGCTGGAAATCGGTGCCGTCGTGCGTGTACGGATTGGTGCTGCGATCCCTCCGGGATCGAAATGGTTTGCGCATCGTTTCCGGGGGTATCGTCCGCCCGAGGCGGACTCGACCCCCGGCTAATGGATGCGATCCCCTCCGGGATCGAAGTGGTGCACTTCGTGCCGGACGTTTAACGAGCGACGGCGCAGCAGGTCTATCGCAAGCTGTCGGGCACGGAATTTTCACAAATTCCGCTACGAGTAGCAGGTAGCGGAATTCGTGAGAATTCCGACGGACACTTAACGAGCGGCGCCTCCGTGATGCACAGCATCACATACGCAACTTACGGCGAGTCTCGGCGAAGGGCCGCGGCGGGGCATGGCGGACTTACGTCGCAAACGGGGCCGGAAGAATCTTCCAGGATGTCCGGAGGCGCTGGTTCGAAACGTGTCAAAAATGGGCGGAAAATGATATGTTTTGCGCTTGCCCAGTTTGACATTTTTTCGCAACAGGCTCGCCTGCAATCGGTTGCGCAATGCATCAGCGAAACCGAATGAATAAACGTTTTGCCGGAATGAATACGCATGTGTGTGATGGTTCTTCAGGAGCAGCATCAGGTTGCGTTGCAATCGGCGAGTTTGGGGCGCAGTTCGTGCGTGTCGTTTGGGGAGGTCATTTCGAGCGCGGATGTTGCCGGAAGTTGTGTCGCGCTGGCCCCTTACGGCGACGCATTTTTTCAAATTACGGATGCGCGCAGCTTTGAGAATTATTCACACTGAGATTATTCATCTTTGCGGACCGCGATACAGTTTTTTTGATGCGACGGCAGGTGGGCGCGGCGGGACGGAAATCCCGTTGGGCGGGACGAGGGAATTCGGCGGCGCTTGTTGTAAGTTGGAAGGCGGGGAACGGGGACCGGGGACCAGGGACCAGGGAATTCGGAATTCGGAATGGATCCCAGACAACAACCCTTCAGCTCCGCGATTTCGCTCCCTTCTTTGTCGGTTCTATTGCCTTGGCATATTGTTCAACGCCCTGCTGAAGCGCTGCGACAACCTTGGTTCGTTTTGGCTTTTCCAGAAGATACTGCGGCAACCTATCAAACCAGAGCTGGGCTTCTTCATGGTCATAGGTCGCGTTGGCGTCGAACGGCTGTTTGCTCGTCGGATGATGTTCCTTGGCGTAGTACTGGAGGCACATTTCCAGCTGGCACAAGCTGTGGAAGACGAACGTGAATTGGCAGACACGAACCGTGCAAACCTTTCGCGGCAGGATCGCGCCGGCACGTAAACGCCTTTCCCGCTGGGCGCGATCGACGTATCCCATCCAATCTCGGTGCTTCGTATGGTCGTAATCCTCGACTGTGATTTTCGCCATTGCACGCCTCGGGAATGCTCACAACTGACTGGGAATTGGCAATCGCGTCATTGCTTGTGGCTCCACAAGTTGCGGTGTCCATTGGGGGGCGCAAGACAATCACGGTGCACAACCGCCGACGTCAGCGTAGCAGCACCGTGTGGCACAGTAAATTGCGATTGCGACGGCAGCGTGGGAACGCGTGTGGCGATGTTCCAGCGGTAGTGGCATTTGAACCCGCATGGCGCCGAATCTTGTCGCTTCGCGACCCGGCCGGTGCCACGGGCACGCGGCGGTGCCCGCGGGCACGCGGCCGGGCCACCCTCCGGGTTTAGTCGCAGCCTGCTTTACGGATGCACCCGCCCAACGCCGACCTCAAGCCGATCTTTCCGCCGCCGAGCCACGCCGGTTATACTCGCGGAATGGACTCTCGGGACATGGACGAAGCGACCTACAGGCTCTTCCAATTCTTCGGCTGCTATCTGAACCCGGATTGGCCTGAAGACTTTGGAACTTGGGAGAATGCCGTCCGCAGTTTCGTGAACGTTGCTTCCGAATCCCAGCGCTTCGAAGTCGCTGCGGACATCGACCGAATGTCGATTGCCCTCACAGACGACGAGAAATTGTGCGAACGGCTATATAACGAACTGTGTTGCCATTACGACCCTTGCCCCGAGCTTGGGGGACCGACAGTTCGGGAATGGCTTGGGCAAGTTGCCGAGTTTCTGCGACACCCGGATTAGTCGGCCTTACGTCGCCACTCCCGACATCATGACAATTATCCTTCCAGCCTTGGCCGTCGCGTTCGCCGCTTTATGCGTGTGGTTGGGAGTGCGGATATTCAATCGGCGGGAGCGATGGGCGAAGTGGACGCTGGCGGTCGTTATTGCCATGCCGGTGCTGTACGTTCTGAGCTTCGGGCCGGCGTGCCTTTATCTTACCCGGCACGTGGACGAAATGGACGGGGGAGAGTTGGTCTACGCTTCCGAACCAATAATGTCGCTCTACGGCCCATTGGGGCGGCTGACGGTCTATGGGCCACGCGTTTTGCGCACACCAATCCATTGGTACCTGGCTGCCTGGACGCAGAACGAATATCCCAATAGCGATAGCGCCCAATACGTTGTGCCTCTTGGTGACGCGTATATCGTCTGCCACGATTGAACGATCTGCCATGCGTTGATTTGCCGCTTTCGTTTCCGCCGCAGGCGTTTCGGCGAGTGCAAACTCTACGACGAATCCTGCAGGGAACGAGACCTGTGCGCGGCAGGCGGAAGATTTCGGTGTGACGACTTCTCGTGTGGACTGAAGTCCACCCTACGGAGGACACGGAGGTCGGCGAAGCGAAAAAGTCATTCTCGGTTGCAAAGCGCCCCCTCACCCCCGGCCCCTCTCCCGCGAAGGGGCGAGGGGAGAAGGTTGGTTGCGCTGCCATTACTGTTGAGCCGGCTCACCCCCGACCCCTCTCCCGCGAGGGGCGAGGGGAGAAGGTTGCCTGGGGGCATGACCTTTTTGGTTAGGTGCACCACCACCCGCGGCTTCGGCGACTTTACTGCTGAGCCCGCTTCTCGGCGGCTTGCCATTGGCGGATCAGGAGGCGGTTGCCGGCGTATTCGAGGTCGTCGGGGGGGACTGGCTCGAGTTGGGCGATCGCTCCTGCATAATCCCCCGCGGCGGCCAGGCTCAGGGCCAGGAGATAGCGGCTCTCCCGGAGCCAGTTGGCTGATTCGGTTTGCTTCAGGTAGCGCTGAAAGAGCGCGGCGGACTCCTTGTATTCTCCCTGCTCAAACTTGCATAAGCCGGTCCAGTAGACGGCGTCATCCTTGGCGCGGGCGTGCATGATGCGGTCGGCGGGGGAGGGATTGGCGCGCAGCACCTCCATGCATTTGAGGCGGACGTCGGTGTAGCTCTGAATCGCCTGGGTAAAAATCCCTTCCAGGTGCGTCAGCCGGGCTCGCATCTGCTCCCCTTTGGTCATCCGCACGTTGATGTGCACTCCCGGGTGGAAATCTTTATCCCCCGCGCGGTCGGCAACTCGCTCGCGATCCACGAGTACGGGGCGCCCGTTCTCGATCACCACATTCATGTACGCGCGGAACGGCAACATCAGGCCGTCGAGAGAGTCCTGCTGCAACTGGGTCAGTTGCACGTGCGCCGCCAGGCGCGTTTCCGGGTAGTCCCACACGCGCACGTCGTCGGCGTTCCAGTAATCGCCTCCGGCGCTGACGATGCGCTTCCACAGCGGGGCGTGATCCTCGTCGTCGGTCTGGAGTGGATCGGAAATCACCATGGCCCGGTCGGCGACAAACTGCGTCTGGAGCGCCTGCATCCTGCCGCTCCACAGGCTCGAATCCCCCACGATTGCAATGCGAGGGTGCTGCAGGTCGGCGGATTGAATTGCGTATGGACGGTCGGGGCCCGCATCGAGCTGCTTCAGCAGCGACGGATCGCCAATCACCTGCGCCAGTGTTGCCGGCCGACTTGGTGACGCCCCGCCGGACTCGGCCGCGGCTGCGGGAATCGGCACTCCCGCACGCGAGTCAAACAGGTACACCTGCTTATCGAGCAGAACTCCAATGAGAAACGGTTGCCGGCTTGGCGCCGGCTTCGAGGACTCTTCGTTCGGCTTTGGGAAAATCAGGACGGCGTCGATGCGCAGTTGCCGCAAAGTGTCGACGAATAGCCACGCGCGGTCCTCGGCCGTCCCTTTGCCCAGGAGGCAGACGTCGTAGGGGGTGAGCGGCACATCCTGCAGGGGCTCAGGAACCAGGCCGATGGCCCGCACCACATGCCGGAAGACTTCCGTCACCCGATCGACGTCCGACCGGGCCGCCCCAATTCCGTAGCCGGCGATGGACCGTGCGATCAGGCAATCGCGCAGGTGTTCGCCGTCGCGAGCCGTGAACCGTTTCTCAGCCAGTGCGGTCCGCAGGTTCGCCGTAAGCAGTTTCAGAATGCTTTCTGGCAAGGCGGGCTGGGAATCGGCGCCCGGCGGCATGCAGGATCGTTGCCAGTCGTTCAGGCGCAGGACGCCGTCAGCAAGTGCCGTCGTTCGTCCCAGCTTGGAGAGCTTGAAAATATCGTCGATACTCGAAAGCGTCCCCTCGCAGGCGCTTTCGGCCACCGCCGTCGATGCCGGAGCGACGGGCGCTGTCTTCCCGGAGGTCGTTTTCGGCGGAGGGGCCGTGTTCGAGTTGCAACCGGCGACCGAGAGCATCAGGCCGGCGATTCCCAGAGGGAGCCAGCGCGCGAGTCGACTGCGAAAACCAATTGCCATTCAGAGTTTCCTGGCCGTTGCTGAAATATCCTGGTCCCCCGCGTCGAGTGCGGCACGCAGGTTGAGCAGTTGGCGGATGAGCGCGGGCAATTCGGCCAGCGGAACCATGTTGGGACCGTCGCTGAGCGCCTTGTCCGGGTCGGGATGCGTTTCGAAGAAGACGCCGTCGCAACCGCAGGCGACTGCCGCCCGCGCCAGAAACGAAACCATCTGCCGCTGTCCCCCCGTGGTCTGCCCTCCGGGGAGTTGCACGCTGTGGGTGGCGTCGAAGATGACCGGTGCGCCAAGGCCCTGCATGATCGGAATGGCCCGCATGTCGTTGATCAGTCGTCCGTACCCGAAAGTGGTCCCGCGCTCGGTCAAC
>Ga0137463_1000281_pt1 | contig 19102 bp, 13 predicted proteins | sample EasRivERMGT800_2_FD_102333 | JGI IMG/M metagenome (GOLD analysis project Ga0137463, IMG submission 102333) | Soil microbial communities from meander-bound floodplain in the East River, Colorado, USA - East River MetaG ERMGT800_2 | ecosystem: Environmental > Terrestrial > Soil > Floodplain ...
GCGCACAAGATCATCATCACCTTGTCGAACCTGTTCACCACGCCGCTCGCCACGCACACGCCGTTCAACTGGCGCGACCTGACCCCGGTGCAGATGATGGCGCTCGACAACTTCGTGCTCTGGGTCAACGCCGAAACGCCCTACAAGACGCCCAAGGAATATCTCGCGGCAGCCAAGGCCGCCGGCGGCAAGTTCAAGATGGGTGGTACCGGCTCGAAGCAGGAGGACCAGATCATCACCGTGGCCCTGGAAAAGCAGACCGGCGCCAAGTTCACCTACATCTCGTACCGCGGCGGCGGCGAGGTGGCGGTGCAGCTGGTGGGCAAGCACGTCGATTCGACGGTGAACAATCCGATCGAGGCGGTGGCGCAATGGCGCGCCGGCGCGCTCCGGCCCCTGTGCGTGTTCGACGCCAAGCGCATGCCCTACAAGGAGAAGGTCACCAAGACCCAGGCCTGGTTCGACATACCCACCTGCAAGGAAACCGGTCTGGACGTCGAGTACGTGATGTTGCGCGGCATCTTCATGCCCGGCGGTGTGACCCCCGACCAGGTGCAGTACTACGTGGACCTGCTGAAGAAAGTTCGCGAGACGCCGGACTGGAAGAGCTTCCTCGAGCAGGGGGCGTTCAACCAGACGACCTTGAGCGGCAAGGATTACGAAGCCTGGGTGGCACGCGAAGAAGCGCGGCACATCATGCTCATGAAGGAAGCAGGGTTCCTCGCAAAATAGGTCTCGGCTGCGCCGGACCGCAGCGTCCGGGCGCAGTCACTGAGATCGGGGAGGGGTAGGGGCGTGGAGAACGAAAAGCAGCAATCGGCGGCGTCGGTGATGGCGGTTGAAATCGGCGTCGCTGCCGTGGTGTTCGCTTTTGGCGCCTTGGTCCTGTTCGACAGCTACCGCCTGGGGGCAAGCTGGGGAGAGGACGGGCCGCAGGCGGGTTACTTCCCGTTCTACATCGGGATCCTCGTCTGCGTGTCCAGCGCCGCGATCTTCGTGCGGGCGTTGCGAAGCGCGGAGCTCGCCGCCGAATCCTTTGTGTCGCGCGAGCAATTGAAGATGATCCTCACGGTCCTCGTGCCGACCGTCATCTACGTTGCGCTGATCGCTTTTCTGGGCTTTTACGTTACGTCGACGCTGTACATCGCCTACTTCATGCGGCATCTGGGCAAGTACTCCTGGATCAAGATCGTGCCGGTGTCGGTCGGGGTGAGCATTGCGTTTTTTCTGATATTCGAAATCTGGTTCCAGGTCCCGCTGCCGAAAGGGCCGCTCGAGGCCGCGCTCGGCCTGAACTGAAAGGGAATCCCGCTGGAAGAAATCAACGCACTGCTCCAGGGTTTCAGCGTCGCCCTGTCTCCGCTGAACCTGCTGCTGATGTTCGTCGGCGTGGTTCTCGGCATCATCATCGGCGTGCTGCCCGGGCTGGGCGGCGCCAATGGCGTCGCCATCCTGCTCCCCCTCACTTTCTCAATGGCGCAGCAGCCGGGGGGCACCACCTCGGCGATCATCCTGCTCTCGTGTATCTACTGGGGCGCACTGTTCGGCGGGGCGATCACGTCGATCCTCTTCAACATTCCCGGCGAGCCCTGGTCGGTGGCAACCACGTTCGACGGCCATCCTCTGGCGCAACAGGGGCGCGCGGGCAGCGCGCTGACCGCGGCCTTTACTTCGTCGTTCATCGGCGCGCTGGTCGCGGTGATCATGATCACCTTCCTGTCGCCGTTGATCGCGAGCTTTGCCCTCAGGTTCGGCCCACCGGAGTTCTTCTCGGTCTACCTGCTCACCTTTTGCGCCTTTGTTGGCATGAGCGGCGGCAACGCCGCCAAGACGGTGGCGTCGATGATGATCGGCTTCGCGCTGGCGGCGGTTGGCCTCGACAGCGTCACCGGGACCCTGCGGCTCACGTTCGGGTTCACCTCGCTGCTCAAGGGATTCGATTTTCTGATCGCGGTGATCGGACTGTTCGGCATCGGCGAAATACTGGAAACGCTCGAGGAAGGTCTTGCCTTCAAGGGGGCGAGCGGGCGGATCAACCTCAAGGTGGTGATCGAGACGTGGAAGGAGCTGCCGCGCTACTGGGCGACTTCGCTGCGCAGCGCGGCCGTGGGGTGCTTCATGGGTATCGTCCCGGGCGGCGCCACGCCGGCTTCCTTCATGAGCTACGGCCTGGCGCGCCGCCTGTCGCCCGACGGCAAGGATTTCGGCAACGGCAAGGTCGAGGGCGTGGTGGCGCCGGAGACGGCCGCGCACGCCGCCGGAACCGCGGCTCTGCTGCCGATGATCACCCTCGGCGTCCCGGGTTCGCCGACTGCGGCGGTGCTTCTCGGCGGGCTGCTGATCTGGGGCCTGCAGCCCGGGCCGCTGCTGTTCGTGGAGAAACCCGATTTCGTCTGGGGCCTCATCGCCAGCATGTACCTGGGAAATATCGCTGGCCTGATCGTGGTGCTCACTTGCGTGCCGCTGTTCGCTGCGATCCTGCGCATCCCGTTCTCGATCATTGCCCCCGTCATCATCGTCATCTGTGCGATCGGCGCCTACACCGTGCACAACTCCATGTTCGATGTGTGGCTCATGGTGGCATTCGGTGTCATCGGCTACGCATTCAAGAAGCTCAGCTATCCGCTGGCGCCGATGGTGCTGGCACTGGTTCTCGGCGACCGGGCCGAAGAGAACTTCCGCAACGCGATCAAGGGATCCCAGGGCGACATGACGGTGTTCTTTTCCAACGGCCTGGTGGGCGGTCTGACAAGCCTCGCCCTCGTCCTGCTTTTCTGGCCCGTGGTTTCGGCGGCGTGGCGCGCGCTGAGCGGCAGACGCTGAGCGCGATCACGGGGGCCTCGCTAGGGGCTTGAAACCCGCTGCTTGAGGCGCGACAGCGTTTCCGGCGTGAGGTTGAGGTAGGAGGCGAGCTCCTTTTTGGGAATTCGTCCAAGCAGGTCCTGGTGCTTGCGCATGAAGCGCGCCAGGCGCCCGGGCGCATCGAGCAGGTGCAGGGTGATGGTGTGGGCCATGACTTCCGACATCAGGCGCATTACTTCGTATTCGAATTGCAGCTTGACCTCGCTGTTCCGCTCCAGGAATTCGACCCAATGGGGCATCGACAGCCGCGCCACGCGCACCTTGGTAACGGCGGCGATGCTGTAGGGGACCGGAGTCTTGAGCCGCCACGCAGCATAGGAGGTGTCCATCTCGGTCTCGGCGGCGAAGCGCAGAATCATCTCCTTTCCCTGCGGGTTGCTGACCACCCGCTTGAGGATTCCATCGAGAATGAAGAACTGCTCCATCGCCGTGCTGCCCTGGCGCACCAGCGGTTCGCCCTTGCGGTACTCGGCGATCTCGAGTTGCGACTCGAGTTCGTTCCACGCCGATGCCGGCATCTCGCGCAGAATCAGGTTCTGCTTGAGCTGGAGGCGGATGGTGTTGCGCTGGGGATGGTTTATGATCGCCGACACGGGCAGGACTTGCGCGAACGGGCTCAATTAAGCGGGAATTATTGATCGCAGTCAAGGTGGTAAGGCCTTAACAATCCTAGACTTTGGGTCCGATTCGACCCCCGGCGCTCATCCGGTCGGGCACTGCACGCAAGGAGACCATCATGGGAACAGTCGAGCCGCAAGTCGCGTCCGGTCAGGACGTGAAGATGGTGAGCAGTGGCCACATCGTCGCCAGTGCGCAATCACAGGAAGTGACCGACGGCTTTCACCTGGTCATCGATGCCCTCAAACTCAACGGCATCGACACGATCTTCGGTCTGCCCGGTATCCCGATCACCGACTTCACCCGCATGGCTCAGGCCGAAGGCATGCGCGTGATTTCGTTCCGCCATGAGCAGAACGCCGGCAACGCCGCCGCCATCGCCGGCTTCATGACGCAAAAACCCGGCATCTGCCTGACGGTGTCCGCCCCCGGCTTCCTCAACGGCTTGACCGCGCTGTCCAACGCCACCACCAATTGCTTCCCGATGATCCTCATCAGCGGCTCCAGCGAGCGGGAAGTCGTCGACCTGCAGCAGGGTGACTACGAGGAGATGGACCAGTTGGCCATCGCCAAGCCGCTCGCCAAGGCCGCCTTCCGCGTTCTGCACGCCGAGGACATCGGTGTGGGCATCGCGCGCGCCATTCGCGCCGCCGTCTCCGGCCGCCCGGGCGGCGTCTACCTCGACCTGCCGGCCAAGCTGTTCGCTCAGTCCATGGACGCTGCCGCCGGCAAGAAATCGCTCATCAAGGTGGTCGATCCGGCGCCGCGCCAAATCCCGGCCCAGGACGCCGTGCAGCGCGCCCTCGAGCTGCTCAAGAGCGCCAGGCGTCCTCTCATCGTGCTGGGCAAGGGCGCCGCCTACGCGCAGGCCGACGCAGCCATCCGCGCCCTCATCGAGCGTACCGGCATCCCCTACCTGCCCATGTCCATGGCCAAAGGCCTGCTGCCCGACACGCACGAGCAGTCCGCCGCCGCCGCCCGCTCCTACGTGCTGCCCGAGGCCGACGTGGTGATGCTGGTAGGCGCCCGTCTAAACTGGCTGCTCTCGCATGGCAAGGGCAAGACCTGGGGCGGCAAGGACCATAAGGCGTGGGGCGGCCAGAAGTTCATCCAGATCGATATTTCCCCGACCGAGGCGGACAGCAACGTGCGCATCGATGCGCCGCTGGTCGGTGACATCGGTTCCTGCGTGTCAGCCCTGCTTGCCGGCATCGGCTCCAACTGGGCCAAGCCCCCGGCCGAGTGGCTGGGCGCCATCGCCGAGCGCAAGAACAAGAACCTCGCCAAGATGGCCGAGACCCTGGCCAAGGATCCGACGCCGATGAATTTTCACAGCGCGCTGAACGTGGTGCGCGACATCGTCAAGGCCAACCCGGACGCCATCCTGGTCAACGAAGGCGCCAACGCGCTGGACTTCACGCGCAGCATCGTCGACATGTACAAGCCGCGCAAGCGCCTGGACGTCGGCACCTGGGGCATCATGGGCATCGGCATGGGCTTTTCCGTCGCGGCCGCCGTGGTCAGCGGCCAGCCGGTGATTGCGATCGAGGGCGACAGCGCCTTCGGTTTCTCCGGCATGGAAGTCGAGACCATCTGCCGCTACAACCTGCCGGTCTGCGTGGTCGTCTTCAACAACAACGGCGTCTACCGCGGCACGGACGTCAATCCGACCGGCGGCCCCGATGTGGCGCCCACCGTGTTCGTCAAGGGCGCACGCTATGACAAGCTGATCGAGGCCTTTGGCGGCGTGGGCGTGCACGCCACGACCCCGGCCGAGTTGCGCAAGGCAATGGAACAAGCGATCCGCTCGCGCAAGCCCACGCTCATCAATGCCGTGATCGATGAAACCGCCGGCACCGAAAGCGGTCGCATCACGAGCCTGAATCCGAGCGCAAAAAAGAAATAAGTCAGGCCGTTGAGCAGGGCAGGTAGCCTTTCATCTGCCGCAGAATTTTTGGAGATCAGAATGGAAGCTCTCAAGGGAGTTCGAATCCTGGACATGACCCATGTCCAGGCCGGTCCGACGTGCTCCCAGCTCCTCGCCTGGATGGGAGCGGACGTCATCAAGTTCGAGAACCCGCAGGGCGACGCGACCCGCGGCCAGCTGCGCGACGTGCCGAACGCCGACAGCCTGTACTTCACCATGCTCAACTGCAACAAGCGCTCGATCACGGTTAACATGAAGAGCACCGAGGGCAAACAGGTGTTCGTCGACCTGCTGAAGAAGTCCGACATCATCATGGAGAACTTCGGCCCCGGCGTGCTCGACCGCTTCGGCTTCACCTGGGAGAAGATCCACGCGCTCAACCCGAAGATCGTGATGGGGTCGATCAAGGGCTTCGGCTCCACCGGGCCGTACGCCGAGTTCAAGGCCTACGAAAACGTCGCGCAAGCGATGGGCGGCGCAATGAGCACCACCGGCGTGCCGGACGGCCCGCCCTTCGTGACCGGCGCGCAGATCGGCGACTCGGGCACGGGACTGCATCTGGCCATCGGCTTGCTGGCCGCGCTGCACCAGGCGCAGCGGACGGGGCAGGGGCAGTACGTCGAAGTGGCCATGATGGACGGCGTGATGAACCTATGCCGCGTGAAGTTCCGCGACCACCAGCGCCTGACCCGCGGTGACATGCCGGAGTACTCGGTGCCGACGTACAAGAACATGGGCGATGTGCCGCGCGCGGGCAACGACTCAGGCGGGGGGCAGCTCGGCAACGCCATCCACTGCAAGCCGCACGGCGCCAACGACTGGCTCTACATCGTGGTGCAGGAAGCGGTGTGGGACGCGCTCGCGAAGCGCATCGGACCGGACATCGGTATTCCCGAGCTCGCCACCGACCCGCGCTTCGCCTCCATCGGCGAGCGGCGCAAGAACCAGCAGCTGGTATGGACGCTGCTCAACAAGTTCGCCGAGAAGCACACCAAGCGCGAGCTGATGGCGATCCTCAACCCGCTCGATGTGCCCTGCGGGCCGATCATGAGCACCGAGGACCTCGCCACCGACGAGCATGTGCGCGGCCGGGACATGTGGGTGGAGCTCGACCATCCGCAACGTGGCAAGTGGTACAACGTCGGCATGCCGATCAAGCTTTCGGCATCGCCGGCCGTGATCAAGCGTTCGCCGATGCTCGGTGAGCACACCGACGAAGTTCTGAAAGAAGTTCTCAGCTACGACGATTCGAAAATCGCCGGGCTGAAACAGGCGGGGGCTTTCTCGGTCTCCCCGAAAAAGGCGGCGTAACCATGAAAATCGCGATCATCGGCCAACAAGACTTCGGGAAGGCGGTCCTCGAAGCTTTTCTTGCGCGCGGCGACGAGGTCGCCGGCGTGTTCTGCGCGCCCGAAAAAGAAGGGGCAAAGGCCGACGTCCTCAAGGTGGCGGCACAGGAGAAGGGTGTCAAGGTCTTCCAGTTCGCTTCGCTGCGCAACAAGGAAGCCCAGGAGGCGATGCGATCGCTCGACGTCGATCTCGGTGTCATGGCCTTCGTGCTGCAGTTCGCGCCGCAGGAATTCGTCAACATCCCGAAGAAGGGCACCATCCAATACCATCCGTCGCTGCTGCCGAAGTACCGGGGACCGAGCTCGATCAACTGGCCCATCATCCGCGGCGACACCAAGACGGGGCTCACGATCTTTCGGCCGAACGACGGGCTCGATGAAGGCCCGGTCGTCCTGCAAAAGGAAACGCCGATCAGCGCCGATGACACGCTGGGGAGCGTCTATTTCGACCGGCTCTTTCCCACGGGCGTCAAGGCTATGCTCGAAGCGGCTGACCTGGTGGTGGCAGGCAAGCATCGCGAAACCGTGCAGGACGAAAGCCAGGCGAGCTACGAGGGCTGGTGCCGCGGCGCCGAAGCGAAGATCAACTGGGCGAACCACGCCGATTTCATCTACAACCTGATACGCGGCTGCAATCCTGCGCCGGGTGCGTGGACGACGCTGGGCGGAAAGAAATTGCAGATTTTCGACAGCCGCAAGCACCTGTTTCGTACTTTCGGTGCCGTCAAAGGCAAGGTTGGCGAGATTTCGGAAATCACCGGAACCAGCCTGTTCGTCACCGCCCAGGGTGGCCGCATAGAAATTCTCAAAGCGAAGCACGAAGACGGCAAGAAAGTTTCCGCTGCTGAACTGGTCGCCCAGCACGGCTTGACTCCCGGCACGCTGCTCGGCGGCTGAGCGGGCAGGCCGCCTGTCCGGCAGCGGCGTTCCCCTGGTGTCCTCGTCAAAGTTCGGCTTTCCTCCGGCCTCACCGCGTGTCGCGCCACCGCGTGGACGATTTGACTGTCTCGACCGTTACTGCAAGAATGCGACCTAGGCTTCTGTTTATTAAGTAACTTAAGGAGTTCCTGGTTTTCGAGAGGTTGACGCGGCCTGAACTCGGCTTTGTGCGGGATGCCGCCGGCACGGGTTGCGTGCGGCGGTCCGTCAGGCTCAAGGACTGCAGAGGGTAGCGTAAAATGCACGGGCGAATCGGGGCGGGAACCCCCTAAATAACAATAAAAACAAACGGGAGAAGTAATGTAATGCGCAAAGCGGACTTCTGGAAGAAGGACTGGTTTTTCAGTCTGGCCGTGACGCTCGTCCTCCTGTTCATGGGCGGGACTCAGCTGATCCAGGGGTTGGAGCGTTCCGCCTATGACTGGGCCCTGAGCGCGACATCGCGCACGCCTTCGGACAAGATTGCCGTGATCGCGATCGACGAAGTCAGCATCGCCAACATCGGGCGTTTCCCGTGGTCGCGCGACAAGCTGGCAAGAATGATCGATCTGCTGGCCGGTGCCAAGGCGAAAGTCATCGGCAACACGATACTGCTGAGTGAGCCTCAGATTGACCCCGGCCTGACTTACGTCAACAGGCTGCTGGAGAGTTACGCCAAGCTGGTTCCGCCGTCGGTGGACTTGAACGCTCCGCCAAAGAATCTGGCGCCGGAACTGGTGCAGATCGGCGCCCTGTTGCGCGAGGCTGAGACCATGCTCAACACGGATCGCATACTTGGGGAAAGTTTTGCGCGGGCGGGTAACGTAGTCCAGTCGATGGTTTTCGAAGTGCGTGAACCCCGCGGTAAACCCGACAAGCCTCTGCCCGACTACGTACTGAAGAACAACCTCGCAGTGGCAAGCAAAGGCACGGAAGAACTGCCGCCCCAGACCGCCGAGGTGCAGATTCCCATCGAAGTCATAGGCAAGACGGCCTCGGGACTCGGTCACCTGAATCAGTTGCGTGACGTGGACGGGACCGTGCGTACCGAACCGCTGGTGCTCGCTTACTTCGACCAGATGTACCCTTCGCTTTCCCTGATGCTGGTCGCAAAATACCTCAACCTCGGCCCGACCGATATCAAGGTCAGTCTGGAACAGGGCGTTGCCCTTCAGAAATTGCGCATAAAGACTGATCCGTCGTTGCAGATGCAGATGTATTTCTACAAGGACCGGGACGGTAAACCCGCGTTCCAGGCCGACTCGTTCTACGACGTGATCAGCGGGAAACTGCCGGTCGAAAAGTATCGGGACAAGATCGTGCTGATCGGCGCCACCGCAGCTGGTCTGGGCGAAACCCCTGCGACCCCGATATCTTCCGCGATGCCGCCGGTCCTGACGCTCGCGCACGCGGTATCGTCGATTCTGCAGGAGCATTTTTTCGTCGCGCCGACCTGGGGATGGATCGTCGAGACGCTGGTGTTCATCGTGGTCGCCGTCTACCTGATTGCGTTGCTGCCACGACTTTCGGCGGGCATGGGCGCGGGGGTCACCGCAGCGATTGCCGCACTGCTCATCGTTGCCCATTTCGCGCTCATGACAGGCCAGGGCCTGTGGCTGCATTTCATGCACGCGCTCGCTCTGTTGATGGTCGGACACGTATTGCTGATCACCAAGCGCTTCGTTATGACCGAAAGGGGCAAGGAAGTCTCCGACGCGCAGTCGGCCTCGAATTCGCGGATGCTCGGCCTCGCTTTCCAGGGGCAGGGGCAGCTCGACATGGCGTTTGATTATTTTCGCAAAGTGCCGCTCGACGACACCGTCATGGACAATCTCTACAACCTTGCGTTGGACTTCGAGCGCAAACGGCAATTCAACAAGGCCGAATCGGTGTTCGGCTACATGGCCGGATACAACCCGAAATTTCGGGATCTTGAAGCCCGCCTGTCCCGCGCAAAGCAGATGTCGGAAACCATCATTCTCGGAGGCGCGCAAGGTCATCCCGGCGGCAACCTCGCCCTGGGCGGAGGTGCCGAAAAGCCCACGCTCGGCCGCTACCAGGTCGAAAAGGAACTCGGCAAGGGCGCCATGGGCGTCGTGTACCTGGGAAAGGATCCGACAATCGGGCGCGTGGTTGCGATCAAGACCATGGCTCTTTCACAGGAATTCGAGGCCGACGAGCTTGTCGAGGTCAAGGAGCGGTTCTTCCGCGAGGCCGAGACGGCGGGCCGTTTGAGCCATCCCAACATCGTGACCATTTTCGACGCCGGCGAGGAGCATGATTTGTGCTACATCGCCATGGAACTCCTGAAGGGAAAGGATCTGGTTCCATTCACCAAGCCGGGGCAGACACTGCCGATCGAGAAGGTCGTATCGATTGCCGCCCGAGTGGCCGACGCGCTCGGCTACGCGCACAGGCAGAACGTCGTGCACCGCGACATCAAACCGGGCAATCTGATGTACGAACTCGAAAACGACGTCCTGAAAGTAACGGATTTCGGTATCGCCCGAATCACCGATTCCTCGAAAACCAAGACTGGTATGGTGCTGGGTACGCCTTCGTACATGTCGCCCGAGCAACTGCAGGGCAAGAAAATCGACGGACGCAGCGACTTGTTCTCGCTGGCCGTGAGTCTGTATCAGCTTGCTTGCGGGAAGCTCCCGTTTGAGGGCGATTCCATGGCGCAACTTATGTACAAGATTGCCAATGAAAACGCGCCGGACATCCTGCAGTACAACCCGTTACTGTCTCCCGCCCTCGTGGCATTTCTCGACAAGGCGATGTCCAAGGACGCAGATCAACGCTATCAGACCGGCGAGGAATTCGCCGCGGCGCTGCGGGCCTCCGTCGGTGGCGTGGCCACCGCCGGAACGGTTGTGGATTTCAGCCTCTGAGACCCATGGCCGTCATGGACCTGTCGGGGGTGTTGGAGATTGCGAGTTGCACCGATTCCGGCATGGTGAGGTCGCACAACGAGGATTCGATTGCTTCGGATGAAGGAAAAGGACTGGTGGTGCTTGCCGACGGGATGGGAGGCTACAACGCGGGCGAGGTGGCGAGTGGTATGGCCACGACGGTGCTCGTCACCGAGATTCAGCAGTTGCTCGAGCAGCAGGAACCTTTCCAGCTCGACGAGCAGACCGGCCAGCCGTTCGCCCAAAGACTGCTGCGAGAGCAGATCGCCAAGGCGAACACGTCGATCTATCAGGCTGCCCAGAGCCAGCCGCAATACGCAGGGATGGGCACGACTCTGGTGGTCGCGCTGTTCTACGACAACAGAACGACGGTTGCTCATATCGGAGATTCGCGCCTGTACCGGCTGCGCGGCGACGAGTTTCGGCAGATCACCAAGGACCACTCGCTACTGCAGGAGCAAATCGACAGCGGGATGATCACGCCGCAGCAGGCCAAGCTGTCGCAGAACAAGAATCTGGTGACGCGGGCGCTGGGCATCGACCCAACCGTGGAGGCGGAAATCCACGAGTACGAGACGCTCCCCGATGACATTTATCTGCTCTGTTCGGACGGCCTTTGTGATATGGTGAGCGACGAAGACATGGGGATGGCGTTGCAGACCCTCGGTGCGAATCTCAGGCTGTGCGCGCAGCAACTGGTTCAGATGGCCAACGACAACGGTGGCCGAGACAATGTTTCTGTAATCCTTGTCCGGGTGCGCAAGGGCTACTCTGCGCCGCGCGGGCCGCTTTCCAGGTTCTTGGGTTGGTTTAAATAGTTAGAGCAGAAGGAACTGCTATGGCGAAGCTGATACTTAGCATGGACGGCCTGGTCCTCAAGGAAATCACCCTGACCAAGGAACGTACCACCATCGGCCGCAAGCCGCACAACGATATTCAGATCGACAACCTTGCCGTCAGCGGTGAGCATGCCGTGATTGTGACGATCCTGCAGGACTCGTTTCTCGAGGATCTTGGCAGCACCAACGGCACCGTGGTCAATGGCCAAGCCGTGAAGAAGCATTTTCTGCAGAGCAACGATGTCATCGAGCTTGGCAAGTACAAGCTCAAGTACGTAAACGAGGTTCCCGCGGGGCAAGCCAAGACAGCGGATTTCGAAAAGACCATGGTGCTTCGCCCTGGTGCAGTCAAACTCGCGGCGCCGCCTGCTCCTGCGGCCTCGGCGGCTGTCCATGATGCGGCGCCTGCGAGGAATTTCGGGGACACGCTCGTCAATCAAGGCGGGGGCGCCGCAGGAGGCGCGACGCCAAAACTGGCGACGACTGGACAGCTGAATGCGGCTGCCCTGCAGCTTCTGTCTGGGGCCAACGCAGGGAAGGAACTCGAGCTCACCAAGCCGCTCACCACGCTCGGCAAACCCGGGGTTCAGGTCGCTGTGATTACCCGTCGGCCACAGGGCTATTTCATCACCCACGTCGAGGGCGCCAGCTTTCCGGTGGTGAATGGCAAGCTACTCGATGCTCAAGCGCATTCCCTGAACGACCATGATGTCATCGAGCTGGCCGGGGTCAAGATGGAATTTTTTCTCAAGACCTGAAATTTCTCGGTCTGCCGAGAGCCGGCCCAGGGAGGGAGCCTGAAGCAGCACATAGTTCGGATCGCGCTCGGGCTGCTGGTCATGCTGGTGTTTCTGGGCCACGCAGCTAGGCTCTATCAAATCGGGTTCATCACCCGGCTCGACAACATCATCTATGACTATCGCCTGCGCCTCACTATGCCGGGCACTGTCGACGACCGTATCGTCATTCTCGACATCGACGAAAAGAGCCTGGACCCGCGCGCGCTCGGGCGCTGGCCGTGGGGTCGGGACAAGATTGTCGGCCTGTTGCAGAAGCTGCTCGACAAGCATGGAGTGGCGATCATCGGATTCGACGTGGTGTTCGCCGAGCCCGACGAGAGTTCCGGGCTGCCTGTGCTCGAGAATTTGGCCAAGACTAGGCTGAAGGACGTCGGTGCGTTTCAGGCGACCCTGAGCGACCTTCGGCCGCAGCTCGATCACGACGGCCTGTTCGCTAAGTTCGTCAAAGGACGTCCGATCGTTCTCGGCTACTATTTCAGCAGTGAGGACAACGCGGTCCAAAGCGGCACGATTCCCGCCGCGGTCCTTCCCGCCGGAACCTTCTCCGGTCGGGCCATCGATTTCACGAAATTCAAGGGCTATGGGGGGAATCTCCCGGAATTTCAGGAAAACGTCGCTAACGCTGGACACTTCTCAATTGTGCCGGACGAAGACGGCGTGTCGCGGCGGGTGCCGATGCTTGCAGAATTCCGAGGAAGCTACTACGAATCCCTTTCTCTCGCGATGGTGAGGGTGCTGCTCAACTATCCCAAGGTGGTGCCCGGATTCCCGCAGGATCGTCTCATCAACAAGGGCTATCCCGGTCTGGAGTGGCTGGAAGTCGGCCCTTTGAGAGTTCCTGTCGACGAAACCGTGAGTGCGCTGGTTCCTTACCGCGGCCCCAACAAGAGCTTCCAGTATGTGTCGCTTTCCGACGTGTGGTTCGATCGGGTTCCGGCGGAGAAGCTCAAGGGAAAAATTGCCTTGGTTGGCACTTCGGCTCCGGGCCTGTTCGACTTGCGCTCGACCCCGGTGGGAGGGGTGTTTCCCGGGGTGGAAGTGCACGCAAACCTCATCGCCGGAATGCTCGACCGCACGATCAAGCAGAAGCCCCCCTACGTGCTGGGCGCAGAGGTCATCCTCCTGCTGGTCGGCGGGGTGGCGCTTTCCATTCTCGTCCCGTTTCTCTCACCGTTGCGGGCGACGCTCGTGTCTGTACTTGCCTTGCTGATGATCACCGGGCTGAACTTCGCGGTCTGGAACTGGGCCGACCTGGTCTTGCCCCTCGCCGCGAGCCTGCTCATGACCGCGACCCTGTTCGGGATGAACATGTCGTACGGGTATTTCGTCGAGTCGCGGTCAAAGCGGCAGTTTGCAGAACTGTTCGGGCAGTATGTGCCCCCGGAACTTGTCGACAAGATGGCGGAGGACCCCGGGAAATACAGCATGGAGCCGCGCAGCGCGGAACTCACGATTCTGTTTTCCGACGTGCGTGGTTTCACCAGTATTTCCGAAGCCCTGAGTCCGGGGGATTTGCGCGAATACATCAACGAGTACCTCACGGTGATGAGCACCATTATCCGGAGCAAGTATAGAGGTACCCTCGACAAGTACATCGGGGACGCGATCATGGCGTTCTGGGGCGCTCCAGTGGACGACCGGGATCACGCTAGGAACGGAGTGCTCGCTGCTCTCGACATGCAGCGGGAATGCATTTCATTGAACGAGAAATTCGCGAGCCGCGGATGGCCGCAATTGAAGATAGGCGTCGGGGTGAATTCCGGACCGGTTCGTGTGGGCGACATGGGATCCGCCGTCAGGCGTGCGTACACGGCCATGGGCGATCCCGTGAACGTCGCTTCGCGCCTGGAAGCCAGAACCAAATACTACGGCGTCGGTATGCTAGTGGGTGAAAATACCAAGAAGTCGGTGGCCGATGTCGTCTTCAAGGAAATCGACAAGGTCAAGGTGAAGGGCAAGGAAGAGGCTCTTACGATCTACGAGCCGGTCGGGCTCGAGGGCTACGTCGAAAAGAAAGTCACCGATGAATTGAAGCTCTGGCACCAGACGCTCAAGCTCTACCGTGCCAAGCAGTGGGACCAGGCGGAACTTGGACTCCTGAATCTTCAGAGAATGAATCCGGACTGCAGCCTGTACCGGCTTTACTCGCAAGAGGTCGTTGCCAAGCGACGCGCACCGCCGCCGGAAGACTGGGACGGTGTAACGGTTTTCGACGAGAAATAGGATTGGAGACAGGCCCATGAGGCTTCGGATCCTTGGTTGCAGCGGCGGAATAGGCGGTCGCCACCTGCGCACCACGTCCATGCTTCTGGACAACGATATTCTCATCGATGCCGGTACCGGGGTCGCTGATCTATCGCTGACCGAGCTATCGCTTGTCGATAACATCTTCCTCACGCACTCACATCTCGACCACATTGCGTGCATTCCGTTCATGGTCGATACAGTCGGGGGAATGCGCAACAAGCCGCTGACGGTATGGGCAGTTCCTGCAACTCTGGAGATCATCCGGAACCACGTCTTCAACTGGAGCATCTGGCCAGATTTCGCTCAGATCCCAAGTCCCGAAAAGCCATACCTTCGCTACCGGGAAATTCAGATCGGCGAAACGGTGGAGTTGCAGAAGCGCAGGATTACGGCGCTCCCCGCCAATCACGTGGTTCCCGCCCTCGGGTACCACCTGGATTCCGGGCGGGGAAGTCTGGTGTTCACGGGGGATACGACGACGAACGACCCGCTCTGGGCGGCGGTCAACAAGATTTCCAACCTGCGATTTCTGATTATCGAAACCGCCTTTTGCAACAGGGAAAGGGAGTTGGCCGTCATTTCGAAACACCTGTGCCCCAGCATGCTTGCCGAGGAGCTCGCCAAGCTTGAGCGCAACTGCGAGATATACATCACACATCTCAAGCCAGGCGAGATCGAGCTTACGATGCAGGAAATTGAAGATGACGCAGGCCAGTACCGGCCGCGCATGCTGCAAAACAATCAGATTTTCGAATTCTAGATGCGCGGCAGGTGTTACTCCGGCGAGAGACGGGCAAAATGCAGGGGACGACGATGTCCGCAGGTAGAGTTCGCGTCGAGACGCTAAAGACTCTTCAGCCACTCGCGGCACTGTCCGAAGCGAGACTCAATGAACTGGCCGCTCTGTGCCGGACGGATAGCTTTGCGAAGAATACGGATCCGTTTGCCCTTAGGGGTATCGGCGGTCAGGTTGTGTATCTCGTTCACGGTGAACTTGCGCTTTCCTACGCTGACCGTTTCTCCAGGGTGGTGGTGGGGGGGGCGGAGGAAGCGCGATATCCCCTCGGGCGACGCGGAGAAGCGTTTACCGCCGCCAAAGCGATTACGGATGTCGAGATCATACGAATCGACAGCGAACTGCTCGATATGATGCTTACGTGGGATCAGCTGGCGTCTGCTGGTGATGCGGAGGAAAAGCACGATGCCCCGGAGACGGGTTCCTCGCTTGCGAGGCGGTCCGTCCTCTCCGGAATGTTCAGCGCCAACAATCTGAAGTACGGCGTGTTTACGCAATTGCCTTCGCCCAATGTGGACGAACTTCTGCGCCGGTTCCAGCGTGTGGGCGCGAGAAGGGGCGACGTCATTGTCCGCGAGGGTGCAGAAGGGGATTACTACTACGTGATCGAGATGGGAAGGTGCAAGGTCGAACGCATGGTCGGTGGGGTTGCCATGCTGCTCGCAGAGTTGAAGGGGGGCGACGCGTTCGGCGAAGAGGCTCTGGTGTCAGAGGCCAAGCGAAACGCGACCGTTACCATGAAGTCCGACGGCGCCTTGCTTCGGCTGGCAAAGTCGGATTTCATTGGATTGCTGCGCGAGCCGATGCTGCGCCGCGTATCGGCGGAAGAAGCCCGAACGAAGATTTCTGATGGCGGCCAGTGGATCGACGTGCGCTATCCGTCAGAGTACCAATATGACAGGCTTCCCAGTGCGATCAACATACCATTGTCGGAGATTCGCAATGCATTTGACGTTCTGGACAAGGCTAGGGAGTATGTCACCTACTGCCAAAGCGAGAGACGCAGCGCGGCGGCGGCGTTTCTGCTCGCGCAGAGAGGGTTCCGGGTATTCGTGCTGGCGGGTGGGCTCTGGGGAGGAACCGCACCTGGAAAGTAATTCCGGAACCCGGAGCGCCGGCCGGGGGCACAGCCTGGAGAAGAGCCAGGCTCTGCTCAAGCGATCTCATTTGCCGTGGACCACGCGATCGCTAGGAGCGTCACCGTCCGCATTTTTTCAGGTAAGGATACCGATCCCATGCGGGTGGATCAGTGGTAAAGTAATTTGATTATTGGGAAATTTCGAGGCCGTAGACCCAGGGTGGAATATCCATGAGCGCAGTATTGCAGACTCACGCGGGAGTGGCCGGCGATGTCAACAGCCGGCTGACGTTTCAGAAGAACCTGCAGACCGTCACGAACAAGATTCACGCCACCAGCAACGTAGACGAAATCATGCTGGAGGTGAGTGCCGATATCTGCAACCTCTTCAATGCCGACCGTCTGACCATCTACACCGTGGGGGAGGACAAGCAGACCATTGTTTCCAAGGTCAAGACGGGTCTCAATTCGTTCAAAGATCTCAAGCTGCCGATAGCCGAGCACTCAATCGCCGGTTATGTCGGATTGTCAAAAAAAATGCTCAACCTGAGAGACGTATACGACGAGGCAGAACTCAAGTCGCACAACCCCAATCTGCGCTTCCTGCAGGAGGTTGACAAGCGTACCGGCTACCGCACGAAGCAGATGCTGGTTGCTCCCGTAGGGGAACAGGGCGGCAATGAACTGATCGGCGTGGTCCAGTTGATCAACAACAAGGCCGGCACTCCGTTCAGTCAGCTTGCCGAGGAGGGCGTCACCGAACTGTGCCAGACGCTGGCCATTGCCTTCAAGCAGCGCCAGAAGCCGCAAGTTCTGAAGACAAAATATGACTTTCTCGTGAGCGATGCGGTGATTTCGGCGGCCGAGTTTGAACTTGCGGCGAGGTCGGCTCGCAAGAAGGCCGTCGACGTAGAGACGGTGCTGACTGACGAATTTCAGGTTAAGATTCCTGCGATCGGCGCCGCGCTGGCCAAGTTTTTCGGAGTGCCCTACGAGCCGTTCAAGCCGGATCGCATCAAGTCCATGGACCTTCTCAAGAACCTGAAGCGGGAATACGTCGACTCGAATCAATGGGTGCCAATTGAGGATTCCAAAGAAGGCCTAGTCATCCTGTGCCTGGATCCCGAGCGCATCAGGAGTTCGAGGATCGTGCAGAACGTGTTTCCCAAGGCCAGGCTCGCCTACCGCGTTACCACGCAGAAGGAATTCAAGGAAACGCTGAGGTCGTTCTACGGCGCCGAATCCGTGGATTCCGGTGATATCGGGGACATGCTGTCGGATCTTGAGGAAGATCAGGGAATCGAGATCGTAGGCGATGCGGACGATGTCTCGGCTGCGGCAGACAACGAGCTGGTGAAACTTGTCAACAAGATCATCATAGATGCCTACAACCAAGGGGCGTCGGATATCCACATCGAGCCCTATCCTGGCAAAGGCAAGACCGAAGTCCGGTTCAGGAAGGACGGATCTCTGGTGCCGTACATCGAAGTCCCGGGTTCGTATCGAAATGCGATCGTCGCGCGGCTGAAAATCATGTGTGACCTCGACATCTCGGAGAAGAGAAAGCCCCAGGATGGGAAGATAAAATTCAAGAAGTTCGGTCCGCTCGATATCGAGTTGCGTGTCGCTACCATCCCGTCTCAAGGCGGCGTCGAGGACATCGTGATGCGTATTCTCGCAGCCGGTGAACCGATACCCCTGGACAAGCTTGGGCTGTCTCCTTACAACCTGCCAAAGCTGAAGGAGATAGTCAGCAAGCCATACGGGCTGTTCTTCGTGTGCGGACCGACGGGCTCCGGCAAGACGACCACGCTGCATTCCGTCCTGGGTTTCCTGAACACTCCGGACACGAAAATCTGGACTGCCGAAGATCCGGTGGAAATAACGCAGAAGGGGTTGCGCCAGGTACAAATCAACAAGAAGGCAGGGCTCGATTTTGCAACCATCATGAAGGCGTTCTTGCGCGCCGACCCCGACATCATCATGGTCGGCGAGATGCGCGACAAGGAGACCACGGGCACGGGGATCGAGGCATCCCTGACGGGGCACCTGGTCTTCGCGACTCTCCATACCAACAGCGCCACGGAGTCGATCATCCGGCTCCTCGACATGGGTATGGACCCGTTCAACTTTGCGGACGCCCTTCTCGGGATTCTGGCCCAGCGGCTGGCCAAGCGATTGTGCGGAAAGTGCAAGCGGGCGTACTCTCCGGGGCCTGAAGAGATGCGACAAATGCTCCAAGAATACTGCTCCGAGTTGCTCAACACCGCGGCGTTCAAGAAGGACGCCAAGACTGCTTACGAGGGCGTCTACCGGGATCTGGCGAAGAGCTATGCGAACGAAAAAGGCCAGTTTACTTTGTACAAGGCCAAGGGTTGCGATGCCTGCAGCAATACCGGCTACAAGGGGCGTCTCGGCCTGCACGAACTTCTCATCGCCACTGATCACATCAAGAAGCTGATCCAGGAGCACGCCAGGGTTGCGGAGATTCTGTCGGTCTGTCTGGAGGAGGGCATGCGGACCCTGAAAATGGACGGAATCGAAAAGGTGCTGCAGGGCAGCACCGACATGCCTCAAGTGCGGGCAGTCTGTATCAAATAGCTTCGAAAGCTCCGAACCTCAACGCACTCTCCTTACTCCAAGTTCGAGATCTCACCGTTGGATACCGTCGAAGACCTGTTCCGCCGCCTTGAGCAGCTCAACGAGGTAGGGGCTGCGCTGTCTCAGACTAAGGAGATAAACAGTCTTCTTGA